>Ga0007871_1000017_pt1 | contig 66156 bp, 55 predicted proteins | sample CryBogCBH08Jun09_FD_71208 | JGI IMG/M metagenome (GOLD analysis project Ga0007871, IMG submission 71208) | Freshwater microbial communities from Crystal Bog, Wisconsin, USA - CBH08Jun09 | ecosystem: Environmental > Aquatic > Freshwater > Lake | place: Crystal Bog, Wisconsin, USA | collected...
AGGACGTGGATGCCCGGCACAAGGCCGGGCATGACGACCTCACTGAAATGCGCAACCTTACTTCCCAACCCATTTCGGCGGACGCTTTTCCGAAAATGCCTTCGGGCCCTCGATGTAATCCTGCGATGCGACCATGGCCTTCACCGCGGGATATTCGCGCTGCTCATTGATCGCCTGTTCGAGCGACACGGCAAGCCCCCGTTCGATGGTTTGCTTGGAGGCGCGGATCGACATCGGGCTGTTCTTGCAGATGGTTTCGGCCCAGCGTTCGGCGGCAGCCAGCGCTTCGCCTTGCGGCACGACTTCGTTGACGAAGCCGAGTTCGAAACCTTCGCGCGCCGAGACGTGGCGCGCGGTGAGGATCATGCCCATGGCGCGCTTCAAGCCGATCTGGCGCGGCAGGCGATGCAGGCCGCCGGCGAGGGCGGCGAGGCCGACATGCGGCTCCGGCAGCGCGAACTTGGCATTCTCAGACGCGATGATGAGATCGCAAGCCAGCGCGATCTCGAAGCCGCCGCCCATGGCAACGCCGTTGACCGCCGCGATGATCGGCTTGTCGCAATCGAAGCGCGACGTCAGTCCGGCGAAGCCGCCGGTATCCCAGCCGCGCTTGCCGCCTGCCGCCTGCCACTTCAGGTCGTTGCCAGCGCAGAACGCCTTGTCGCCCGCGCCGGTGACAATGGCGACCCACTGGTCGGGGTCGGCCGCAAAATCGTTGAACACCCGGTTGAGCTCGAAATGAGCGTCGGTATGAAGCGCATTGTAGACTTCGGGGCGCGACAGCGTGACGATGGTAACGGGGCCCTTGCGCGTCACTTTCGAAAATTGCAGATCCATGGTGTCTCCCGCCGGTGTTTTTCGTCGCAAGGAATATGCCGTCCAGCACGGATATCCCGCGACCGTTGTTCCGATCACATACGCATGTCACCGTTGCCTCGCAACCGTGATGCGTCTGCTTGACTTGAAATGCATATCTCACCTTAATCGCGCGCACAAACAATGCAGCGCATTTTGGGAGAAGCGTCTTGGATTTCTCATTGCCGACGGACCTCGTCGCCTATCTGGATGAACTCGACCGCTTCATCGCGCAGACGATCAAGCCGTTGGAGCAGCAGGACGATAACATCCGCTTCTTCGATCATCGGCGCGAATGGGCGCGGACCGATTTCGAGAATGGCGGCCTGCCGCGACACGAATGGGAAGCGCTGCTGCGCAAGGCCAAGAATGCTGCGGACGCGGCCGGGCATCTGCGTTTTGCGATTCCGAAACAATATGGCGGCAAGGACGGCACCAATCTCTGGATGGCGGTGATCCGCGAGCATTTCGCCTCGCAGGGGCTTGGCCTGCATAACGATTTGCAGAACGAACATTCCATCGTCGGCAACTTTCCGATCGTGAAGATGCTCGATCTTTATGGCCGGGACGACCAGAAGGCGATGATCGATGGATCGATCACCGGAAAATATCGCATCACCTTCGGTCTCACGGAACCGGATCATGGCTCGGATGCGACGCATATGGAAACCCGCGCGGTGCAGGGGACGCGCGATGGCAAGTCCGGCTGGATCATCAATGGCGAGAAGATGTGGACCACGGGGATGCACGTCGCCACCCATTGCGCGTTGTTCGCCCGCACGTCAGGTAACGATGGCGATGCGCGCGGCATTACCTGCTTTCTGGTGCCCGCGAATGCCAAAGGTGTGAAGGTCGAGGAATATCTGTGGACCTTCAACATGCCGACCGATCATCCGCGCGTCAGCTTCTCGGACGTGTTCGTGCCGGATGATGCGCTGTTCGGCGAGGTCGGGCGAGGGCTGTCGCTGGCGCAATGCTTCGTACACGAGAACCGTATCCGGCAGGCGGCGAGTTCGCTCGGCGCGGCGGTGTATTGCATCAACGAAAGCGTGAAGTATGCGCGCGAGCGCAAGCCGTTCGGCGAGGAACTGGCGCGCAACCAGGCGATCCAGTTTCCTCTCGTCGAACTGGCGACGCAGGCCGAGATGCTGCGGCTGTTGATCCGGAAGACGGCATGGGAAATGGATCAGCTCACGCAGGCGCAGGTCGAGCACACGCTCTCGGACAAGGTCTCGATGTGCAACTACTGGGCAAACCGACTGTGTGGCCAAGCAGCGGATCGCGCCATTCAGGTGCACGGAGGGATCGGCTATTCGCGCCATAAGCCGTTCGAGCACATCTACCGGCATCATCGCCGTTATCGCATCACCGAGGGCAGCGAAGAAATCCAGATGCGCAAGGTGGCGGGATTTTTGTTCGGCTACATGGGGGCGAACAAGCGGTGAGGTGGGACGTAGTTATAATTGCTCGCGTCGTCCCCGCGCAGGCGGGGATCCATACGCCGTGTCGCGCATGATGCGGGCAGCAGTAGTGATGTTTCGCGGATAGTCACTCTGTCCCTCATTACCCTCAGGGGTTATGGGTCCCTGCCTTCGCAGGGACGACGGTGATCGTGGGGTGAGGCGGGCGCGTCCCGCGATCCTTCGAGGCTTGCTCCGCTCGCGCCTCAGGATGACGGCGAATGCTTGATCGAGTGGTGCAAGCCGCCCGGCTTGCTAGCCGTATTTGCGATCAGCCGATCCAGTCCTGCACCGACATTTCGTTCAATTCACCTGCCGATCCTTGCCTGCCCAGTAGGGCGCGCGGAGCTCGCGGCGCAGGATCTTGCCCGAGGGGTTGCGCGGAAGAGCGGGCAGGAAGTCCACGGTCTTCGGGGTCTTGAAGCCGGCGATGCGTTCGCGGGAGAAGTTGATGATATCGGTCGCGGTCGCCGTTTTGCCCGGCTTCATCACCACGATCGCCTTGACCGCTTCGCCCCACTTGTCGTCCGGAATGCCGATCACGGCGGCTTCGGCAACGTCGGGATGATCGCAGATCGCGCTTTCGACCTCGGCGGGGTAGATGTTCTCCGCACCGGAAATGATCATGTCCTTGATGCGATCGTGGATATAGAGATAGCCGTCTTCGTCCATGTAGCCGGCGTCGCCGGTGCGCAGCCAGTTGTCCTTGTCGATGGTCTGTGCGGTCGCTTCCGGCAAATTCCAGTAACCGACCATGTTCGAGCCCGAACGCGTCGCGATCTCGCCGACCTGGCGTGGCGGCAGGCGATTGCCGTCGGCATCGAGGATGGCGAGTTCAACTCCCGGCAACGCCTTGCCGGCCGAGCGCATTCGCTCCGATCCCTCGATGTGGTCTTCCGGGGCCAGCGCGACGATGGTGCCGGTGGTCTCGGTCATGCCGTACATCTGCACGAAACCGCATTTGAAAATCTCGATGCATTCCTTCAGCAGCGCCGCCGGAATCGGCGAGGCGCCATAGAGCATGTAGCGGAGCTGCGAGAAATCCATTTCCCGCGCGCGTGGCTGCCGCACCACGAACTGCATGGCGGCAGGAACCATGAACAGCTTGGTGATCTTCGACTGTTCGAAGAAATCCAGCACCTTGGTCGGATCGAATTCGCGGGCGATCACGCCCTTGGCACCGTGATACACCCCGAGCGTACCCCAGCCCGAACCACCGATGTGAAAGATCGGCATCGCGACCAGCGAGACATCGTCTTCTGACCAAGTGTTCCATTCCGGTTTGTTGTCCTTGCCGGCGCGCACCAGCGACAGGAAATTGGCGTGGGACAGCATGGCGCCTTTCGGCTTGCCGGTGGTGCCCGACGTATAAAGCTGGATTGCAATGTCCCGCGGCTCGATCGGCACATTCGGCTCGGCGCTGCTTTGCGCGTCGCGCCATTTGATGACGTCATTCCACTCGGGCGCGCCGCCTTCGGTGGTCATGACGATGCGGACACTTGGAATTTGCGCCTTGATGGCGCGTACCTGATCGACGAATTCCGGCCCGACAAAAAGGATCGCCGCCTTGCAGTCCTCGACGATGAATGCGATCTCGGGACCGGCCAGCCGCCAGTTTACCGGCGCCATCACCACATTGGCTTTCATCGCGCCGATCAGCAGTTCGAAATAGATGTCGCTGTTCTTGCCGAGATAGGCGACGTGCTCATGCGGCTTGACGCCGAGCGCGATCATTCCGTTCGCGATCTGATTGGCGTGCGCATCAAGCTGGCCGAACGTTGTTTGGCGACCCTCGAAATCGAATACGACGGCGTCGCGGCGAGCTTTGGCCTGAACGCGTATCACGTCGGCGAGATTTGAGGCATCCTCGACTGTGGTCATGTTTCCCCTCGTATATTTTTATTTGAGGGGATTGTGACGGTGTTGTTCGACAAAGACAATATGGCTCCGCGAAGGGCATAAGAACGCACCCGCGAGCGGGGGGCTTCAAAGCCTATCCGCGCGCGGCGCGGTCCTTCTCGTTCTGCGCCTTGATGGAGTCGCGTGCCGTCTGCCAGTCGGCGTCGGACCAGTCGCGCAACTGATAAAAGTTACCCCCCATGGCCAGCGCCTGGCCGCCGTCCATGGCGATGGTTTCGCCATTGATCCAGTCGCAGCCGCCGGAGATCAGGAAAACCGCGAGGTTCTGCAGTTCCTCCATGCGGCCGACACGGCCCATCGGATTCATCGCCTTGGTGCGCGCGCCGGCTTCGTCGCCGGGCTTGATGCGCTTGCTCATGCCTTCGGTGGGAATTTCGCCGGGTGCAATGGTGTTGAGCCGGATGCCGTAATGCCCCCATTCGGTGGCGAGCGACATCGTCATGGCGTGAATGGCGGATTTGCTCATGGCTGAGGGCACCACATAGGGGCTGCCGTTGCGTACCCAGGTCGTGGTGATGGAGACGACATTGCCGCGATGCTTGCCTGCAATCCAGCGCCGACCGACCGCGTGGGTCATGTAGAATGTGCCGCGCATCACGATGTTGGCGACAGCGTCAAAACCGCGCGGAGACAGCTCCTCCGTGCGCGAGATGAAATTACCGGCGGCGTTGTTGATCAGATCGGTGAGCGGGCCTTCGGCGAAAATCGTCTCGATCATATTGTCGACCGCGCCGACGTCGCGGATGTCGACGCCGTGGGTCATCACCTTGCCGCCGTAGGTATCCATCAGCTCGGTTGCGGTATCGTCGCACACGCCCTTGCGCCGGCCGCAGATATGAACCTCGGCGCCAAGCTCAAGGAAGCGCGCCGCCATCGATTTGCCGAGACCGGTGCCACCGCCGGTGACCAAAATCCGCCTGCCGGAAAGAAGCTGAGGGCTGAACATGAATGATCCCAATCTGAAATAGGAGGATTGTTAATTAGTTGATTGACTAAAACCCGCCGACGATCTTCTGTAAAGTCCGAAACCAATGAATTCGGGAGAATAGTCCATGGGAGATCGCGTCTCGGTGTCCATTACGGATGGCGTCGCCGACGTCCGTCTGGTGCGGGCCGACAAGATGAACGCGCTGGATTTCGAGATGTTCGACGCCATCACGTCGACCTGCGACCGGCTGAAGACCGAGAAAGGCTTGCGTGCGGTGGTTCTCTCCGGCGAGGGCCGCGCCTTCTGCGCCGGCCTCGATACCAGCCGCTTCGAGACCATGAAGGCAGGCAAGGGGTCGGGTCGTCTCGGCAGCCTTGCCGATCGGACCCGCGGAATTGTCAACGATCCGCAATATGCGGTGTGGGGCTGGCGCGAATTGCCGGTGCCTGTGATCGCGGCGGTGCATGGCGTCGCCTTCGGCGGCGGCTTCCAGCTCACGCTTGGCGCGGACATGCGGTTTCTCTCGCCGGACGCACGGATGTCGATCATGGAAATCAAATGGGGCCTGGTGCCGGATATGGCGGGCACGCCGATCCTGGCGAGCCTCGTGCGCGACGACATCCTGCGCGAACTGACCTACACCGGCCGCATCTTCTCGGCGCAGGAGGCGCTCAGTTACGGTCTCGCCACGCAGATCTGCGACGACCCGCGCGCGGTTGCGCTCGCCTTCGCACGCGAGATCGCCAACAAGAGCCCGGATGCCATTCGTGCTGCGAAACGATTGCTGAACAACCTGTCGATCGATCCGGCGCCGGCGCTGCTGGCGGAATCCGTCGAGCAGCAGAAGCTGATGGGCGGCCCGAACCAGACCGAAGCCGTTCGCGCCAACATCGAAAAGCGTCCGCCGCGTTTCGCTGATCTCTGACGTTATCCTGAGGTGCGCGCATCTCGCGCGCCTCGAGGATGAGCCACAAATCCATTCCGTCATCCTTCGAGGCTTGCCAAAAATCGCGGCTCGCACATCAGGATGACGATCCCATCGCAATCGGAATAGCAATGACCAGGACTTCACAGCTCTTCAACGGCATCATTAGCGGTGATCGTCGCCGCAGCCACTCCGACGTCGCCGCGCGGTCGGCGCGGATCGCGGGCGGCTTGCAGAAGCTCGGCGTCAAGGTGGGCGATTGCGTTTGCATCCTGATGCGCAATGACATCTCCTTCATCGAAGCCGCCTATGCGGTGATGACGCTGGGCGCCTACGCCGTGCCGGTGAACTGGCATTTCAAGCCGGAGGAAGTCGCCTACATCCTGCAGGATACCGCGACCCGCGTTCTGATTGGCCACGCCGACCTGCTGCATCCACTGGAGGGGAACCTGACGCCCGGGCTGACGGTGCTGAGCGTGCCGACGCCGCCGGAAATTCTCGCGAATTACAAGATCGATCCGGCGCATTACGCGGCGCCGCGTGGCGCCATCGATCTCGATGGGTGGCTGGCGGAGCAGGCGCCCTATGACGGCCCGGCGCAACCGCAACCGCAAAACATGATCTACACGTCCGGGACCACTGGCCACCCGAAGGGCGTGAAACGCTACGCGCCGACGCCGGAGCAGGCCGCGTCCTCGGAGCGCATGCGCGCCATGATCTACGGCCTAAAGCCGAATGCGCGGGCGCTGTGTCCGGGGCCGCTGTATCATTCCGCACCGAACTCGTTCGGGCTGCGTGCGGGCAAGCTCGGCGGCGTGCTGGCGCTGATGCCGCGCTTCGATCCGGAGGAATTCCTGCGCTTGGTGCAGGATGAAAAGATCGACACCATCTTCATGGTGCCGACCATGTTCATCCGTCTGATGAAGCTGCCGCAGAGCGTGCGCGACAAATACGATATGTCGTCGCTGCGTCATATCATCCACGCCGCGGCGCCGTGTCCCGCCGATGTCAAGCGCGCGATGATCGACTGGTGGGGCCCGGTGATCCACGAATTCTACGGCAGCACCGAATCCGGCGCCGTCACGTTCGCCAATTCGGAAGACGCGCTGAAGAAGCCGGGCACCGTCGGCAAGATTTCACCCGGCGCGGAGCTTCGCTTCATCGGCGAGGATGGTAAGGAACTGCCGCAGGGCGAGATCGGCGAGATCTATTCACGCATCGCCGGCAATCCCGACTTCACCTATCACAACAAGCCGGAGAAGCGCAGCGAGATCGATCGCGAAGGTTTCATCACCTCCGGCGACGTCGGCTATATCGATGCGGAGGGTTACGTCTTCATCTGCGATCGCAAGCGCGACATGGTGATTTCCGGTGGCGTCAACATCTATCCGGCGGAGATCGAGGCCGCGATGCTGGCGATTCCGGGCGTGCATGATTGCGCAGTGTTCGGCATTCCGGACGAGGAATTCGGCGAGGCGCTGATGGCGGTGGTCGAACCGCAGCCGGACATCACGCTCGATATTACGTCGATCCGCGCGCAGCTCGGCAAGGTGCTTGCAGGTTACAAGATACCGAAGCACATCGAGACCGGCAGCAACCTGCCGCGCGAGGATTCCGGCAAGATCTTCAAGCGCCGCCTGCGCGATCCGTATTGGACGAAAGCCGGACGGCAAATCTAGGGTGTGATCGAAGACGGTTCTTCTGCCTGAAAATCGGTCAGTTCCGTCACGCCCGCGACAGGTGCCGACCCGATAAGCGGGCTTGCACAGCCGTGGGAAAATTGCGAGTGGAGGCGGTCGGGACCAGCCGGAGACCGCCAGCCATGTCAGCGAGCACCATTTCATCGATCTCCGACAGTCTTACCGACCGCAACGACGACAACGCCGCCAAGGATGCGCGGCTGCGCGATGACATCCGGCTGCTCGGGCGCATTCTCGGCGACACCGTCCGCGATCAGGAAGGCGCTGCGGTCTTCGACCTCGTCGAGCGTATCCGCCAGACCTCGCTACGGTTTCACCGCGACAACGACGAACCGGCGCGGCGCGAACTCGAAACCATCCTCGACGGCATGTCGGCGCAGGAGACGGTGCTGATCGTCCGCGCCTTCAGTTATTTTTCGCATCTCGCCAACATTGCCGAAGACCAGAACCAGATCAGGCAGCGGCGGATGGAGCAGACCGGCGATGCGTCGCCGCGCGCCGGAACGCTGGCGCGCGCTTTGGAAGACGCACGTAAGGCCGGGATCGGCGCCGCCGAACTTCGGCGGTTCTTTGCCAAGGCGCTGGTCAGTCCGGTGCTCACCGCGCATCCGACCGAGGTCCGGCGCAAGAGCACCATGGACCGCGAGATGGAAGTGGCATCGCTGCTGGCGCGGCGCGAACGCGTGCAGATGACCAACGACGAGGTGGCGCTATGCGAAGAGCAGTTGCGCCGCGCCGTCTTGACGCTATGGCAGACTAATCTGCTGCGCCGGACCAAGTTGACGGTGCTCGACGAGGTCGCCAACGGCCTGTCGTTCTATGAAGATACGTTCCTGCGCGAAGTGCCCCGCTTGCACTGTGCACTGGAGGACCGGCTGCAGGATGGTGCGGCGGGCGAGGGCGAGCGGCTTGCCTCGTTCTTGCGCATGGGTAGCTGGATCGGCGGCGACCGTGACGGCAATCCGTTCGTTACGGCGGATGTCATGCGTGGCACGTTGCGGCTGCAGAGCGCGCTGATCCTGCGGTTCTACCTGGATGAACTGCATGCGCTCGGCGCGGAGCTGTCGCTGGCTGCCAATCTCGCGGATGTGACGCCGGAATTGCGTGCGCTCGCGGAGCGCTCGCCGGATACGTCGCCGCACCGGAGCGGCGAGCCGTATCGGCTGGCCGTGTCCGGGATCTATGCGCGGCTCGCCGCGATGGCGGCCAGGATGAATGTCGAAACCAGCCGACGGCCGGTCGGACAAGCAGCCCCTTACGAAACCGTGGCGGAATTCGCCGGCGATCTCGATGTGATCGATCGCTCACTGAACGCCAGTCATCTGCATGTGATTGCGCGCGGCCGGTTGCGGCTGCTGCGGCGTGCGGTCGATTGCTTCGGCTTCCATCTCGCCAATCTCGACATGCGGCAGAATTCGGCGGTGCATGAACGGACCGTTGCCGAACTGCTTGAAGCTGCGATGCCCGGCACCGGCTATCGCGATCTGAACGAGGCGGAGCGGATCGAACTGCTGACGCGAGAACTGCGAACCAGCCGGCCGCTGATATCGCCGTTTGTCAGCTATGGCGACGAGACTGTCAGCGAAGTCGCCGTGTTGCGCGCCGCCGCCGCTGCCCATGCCACCTTTGGCGAGGGCGTGATTCCACAATGTATCATCTCGATGACGCGCGGCGTCTCCGACCTTCTCGAGGTCGCGCTGCTGCTCAAGGAGGTCGGCCTGGTCGACGCGAAGGGCACGAGCCGGCTCAACATCGTGCCGCTGTTCGAGACCATCGAGGATCTGCGGCAATGCGCGTCGATCATGGATCGGTTGCTGTCGCTGCCGGAATATCGGCGGCTGGTCGATAGCCGCGGCGCGGTGCAGGAGGTGATGCTCGGCTATTCCGACAGCAACAAGGATGGCGGCTTCGTCACCTCGGGCTGGGAGCTTTATAAGGCCGAGATCGGGCTGATCGACATATTCGAGCGGCATGGCGTGCGGCTGCGGCTGTTCCACGGCCGCGGCGGTTCGGTCGGCCGTGGCGGTGGCCCGAGCTACGACGCGATCCTGGCTCAGCCGGGCGGTGCGGTGAATGGACAAATCCGCGTCACCGAGCAGGGCGAAATCATATCGAGCAAATATTCCAACCCTGAAATCGGCCGCAACAATCTCGAAATCCTTGCGTCTGCGACCGTGGAAGCGAGCCTGCTGCAGCCGCGCCGCAACGCGCCGCGCAACGATTACCTCGAAGCGATGGAAGCGTTGTCCGGCTTCGCCTATGCGGCCTATCGTGGACTGGTCTACGAGACCGAGGGGTTTGAAGATTATTTCTGGGCCTCGACGGTCATCACCGAAATCGCGACGCTGAATATCGGCAGCCGTCCCGCCTCGCGCACCAAGACGCGCAAGATCGAGGATCTTCGCGCGATTCCGTGGGTGTTCAGTTGGGCGCAGTGCCGGCTGATGCTGCCCGGCTGGTATGGTTTTGGCAGCGCCGTCAACACGTGGGTCGCGCAGCATCCCGACAAGGGCATCGACTTCCTGCGCGGGCTGTATCGCGAATGGCCATTCTTCCGCATGCTGCTGTCGAACATGGACATGGTGCTGTCGAAGAGCAGTATCGCGATCGCCTCGCGTTATGCCGAACTCGTGCCGGACAAAACCCTGCGCGAGACCATTTTCGGACGGATCCGTGCCGAATATGACAGCTCGATCGCGGTGCTGTTGCAGATCATGGGGCACGACCGGCTGCTGCAGGACAATCCGTTGCTGGAACGCTCGATCCGCAATCGCTTTCCCTATCTCGATCCGCTCAACCATGTGCAGGTCGAGCTGTTGAAGACGCATCGCGCGGAAACCGGCGATGACGATGTGCTGCGCGGCATCCAGCTCACCATCAACGGCATCTCGGCTGGTCTGCGCAACAGCGGGTAGGGGCGCGCAGCGAATCCGGCTAAAGTGCAGCGATGCCTCGCGCCGCAAGTCCATCCATAGCCATGACCAAAGCCCAGGCCAGACGACTCTGGCTGCGGGCCCAGCGGCTCGACACCGCAACGCCGTTCAGAGAGGGGCCTGAAGCTACCGCGGCTGCGGTCGAACACCTCGGCTATGTGCAGATCGACACTATCAATGTGATCGAGCGCTGCCATCATCACATCCTGTGGAATCGTATTCCCGGCTATCGGCGCGCGGACCTGCGGCAGGCCCAGAGCGTCGACAAGAGCATCTTCGAATACTGGACGCATGCGCTGTCCTTTATCCCGACGAAAGACCTGCGTTTCTTCATTCCTGCGATGAAGCGTCACCGCCGCGACGGCCACAAATGGTTTGCCTCGGTGAGCAAGGCCGATATGCGCAAGGTAATGACGCTGATCCGCAAGGACGGCGCGCTGACCATCCGCGACATCGACGACGATGTGCTGGTGGAGAAAGAGCATCTGTGGGCCAGCCGCAAGCCATCGAAACGGGCGTTGCAGCTTGCGTTCTACACCGGCGCGCTGACCATCAGCGAGCGCAACGGCATGCTCAAGACCTATGATCTGATGGAACGTCACTTCGGTTGGGACCGGCTGCCGAAGCCTGCATCTGCACGAGAGATTTCGGATTACCTGCTCGACCGGGCCTTGCGTGCGCAGGGTATCGTCAGCCTGGATTCCATTTGCCATCTGGATGCCAAAAGCAAAGCTGCGGTTCGTCAGGTCATCCAGTCGCGGGTTCGGCGGCGCGAACTGGTGCCGGTCTCGCTGGAGGGCGCCGGCAAGCTGGAGCACTGGGCGAGGCCCGAGGGTGCCGAGATTTCCGGCGAACCGGCGGCCGAACAGGTTCACATCCTGTCGCCGTTCGATCCACTGATCATCCAGCGAAAACGATTGCAGTTGTTTTTCGACTACGCGCACCGCTTCGAGGCTTACGTGCCGAAGGAGAAGCGCGTGTTCGGTTATTTCGCGTTGCCGGTGCTGGTCGGCGACCGGATCGTTGCAGCGATCGATCTCAAGACCGACCGCAGCAAACAGAAGCTATTGATGCAGAAATGGACCTGGATCGGCAAGCAGCCGCGCCGCCTGTTGAAGGGGCGCATCGAGGAAGAATTGCACCGCTTCGAACGCTTTCAACTCGCGGAGTGAGCGCTGCCGTAGTGCCGCGTCTGTTGTCAGGCGATAGAACTCGTCATGGCCGGGCTTGTCCCGGCCATCCACGTCCTTGCATCGTTGACATAATAGGAAGACGTGGATGCCCGGCACAAGGCCGGGCATGACGTGGTGGTGTCAAACCTTACGGAAGTACGTCGGAGCTTTTAGACCGCATCCCAGCTAAAAATATCCGCCGAGCGGTCGAGCTTGTAGAACGAGGATTTAAGCGCGGGCATGCCGTGTTCGGCGATGGTTTGCGGGGTCCAGCCTTCGCTGCGATGGATCGAGCGGATCGGGCGCGACTGGCCCATCAGGAAGATCTCGTTCATGCGCACCGCGAAAATTTGCCCGGTGACGTCCTTGGCGGCGTCGCCGAGCAGGTAGACCGCGAGCGATGCGATCTTCTCCGGGCCCATCTGCTGCATCCGTGCGACGCGGGCTTTTTCCTCCGGCGTCTCGGTCGGGATGGTGCCGATCAGCCGGCTCCAGGCGAACGGCGAGATGCAGTTGGAGCGGACATGGAAGCGGCTCATGTCCAGCGCGATGGACTTGGACAGGCCGACGATGCCGAGCTTGGCGGCGGCGTAGTTGGCTTGGCCGAAATTGCCGATCAGGCCCGAGGTCGAGGTGAAGTGCACGAACGAGCCGCTTTCCTGTTCCTTGAACAGCCGTGCGGCGGCGTGGGACACATAGAACGAGCCCATCAAATGCACCTTGATGACCTGCTCGAACGCATCGACGCTCATGCGATGGAAGATCGCGTCGCGCAGGATGCCGGCGTTGTTCACCACGCCATCGAGCCGGCCGTAGGTGTCGGTTGCGGTCTTGACGATGTTGGCGGCGGCCAGCGCCTCGGCGACGCTGTCGAAGTTGGCGACCGCGGTGCCGCCCGCCTTGCGGATTTCTTCGACGACCTGTTCTGCCGGCGCGGCGTCGGTGCCGGAGCCGTCGGCCGCGACGCCCGGATCGTTGACCACGACCTTGGCGCCCTCGGCGGCCGCCAGCAGCGCAATCGCGCGGCCGATGCCGCGTCCCGCGCCCGTCACGATGACGACTTTGTCTTGCAGAGATTTTGCGTTTGCCATGATGCTCTCGTGTCTCTCGTTATTTCTCGTTGGTGAAGATGATGGTGCCGGACGCCGCGAACATGCCGCCGACGCCGTGGCACACCGATATTTTCGCGCCCTCGACCTGCGCCGGCGCGATGCCGCGCATCTGCCGCACGCTCTCCTGCAGCGCATACATGCCGTACATGCCCGAATGCATGTAGCTGAGGCCGCCGCCGTTGGTGTTGAGCGGCAGCTTGCCGCCGGGCCGCGTATTGCCGTCGGCGATGAACTTGCCGGTTTCTTCATGCGGCATGAAGCCGAGATCGCCGAGTCCAAACAGCGGCAGATGCGCGAAAGCGTCGTAGATCATCAGGTGATCGACATCTTTATGCGTGATGCCGGCTTCCCTGAACGCCGTCGGTCCCGCCACCTTGAAGGCGCGCGAGGAGTTGAACGTCTCCATCTGGCTGACCATCGGGGTCTCGACGCTCTCGCCGGTGCCGAGGATATAGACCGGCTTCTTCGGGAAATCCCTGGCGCGGTCGGCCGAGGTCAGGATCAGCGCACCGCCGCCGTCGGTGACGAGGCAGCACTGCAAGAGCCGGAATGGATAGGCGATCATCCGCGAGTTCAGCACGTCTGCGACCGTGATCGGGTCTTTCATCATCGCGCGCGGGTTCTTCGCCGCCCATTCGCGCTGCACCACCGCGACTGAAGCGATTTGCTCGTGGGTGATGCCGTGGGTCTTCATGTAGCGCAGCACCGGGATCGGGAACATGCTCGGCGGCCCGTAGACCCCGAACGGCGCCTCGAACTGGCCCTGCAGGCTGTCGGCGGGAATCGAGCGCGGCAGCTTGCCGATCATCGACTTGCCGCTCTCGGCGTGGGTGATCAGCACCGTCTTGCACAAACCCGCTTCGATTGCAGCCGCTGCGTGGCGAACATGCAGCATGAATGAGCAGCCGCCGACCGAGGTGCCATCCACCCAGGTGGGCGTAATGCCGAGATAGTGCGCGATCTGCTGTGGCGTTTCGACCGCGGTGGCGATGCCGTCGATATCCGACAGCTTCAAACCGGCGTCGGCGATGGCGTTGAGCGCCGCATCCGCGTGAAGCTGGATCTGCGACATATCGGGAATGACGCCGAGCTTGGTCGTTTCCGCGGCGCCTACCACCGCGACTTGATTCCTGCGCATGTCGATTACCCTTTCGCCGGACGGAACAAGGGAAGGGTGATCTTGTCGTCGAGTTTGTCGAACGCGACCTCGAGCTTCATGTCGAGTTCGAGCGCCTCCGGCGTCTGCGGACAATCGATAATGTTGGTCATCATCCGCGGGCCTTCCTCAAGCTCGACCACGGCGATGGCGTAGGGCGGCGTGAAGCCCGGTGCGGCGGGCCGGTGATTGATCACGTAGCTGTAGAGCGTCGCCTTGCCGCTGGCGGGAAACACCGACACCTTGCGCGAGGCGCAAGAGGGGCAGAACGGCCGCGGCGGGAAATACACGTGCGCACACGCGTCGCAGCGCTGCAGACGCAGTTCGCCGGCCTGTGTGCCGTCCCAGAAGTGTTGCGTTTCAGGTGTCGGTTTCGGGCGCGCGCGCTGGGCTTCGGCCATAGATCGTTTCTCCCATATGCGGACCGGCGTCCGCTCATGGTGATCTTGATGCGCCATTTGACCGCTGAGCGTCAACGGTGCCGTCGCGCAGGACAGGTCTGTATTCCGGGTGGCGCAAAAATCGTGCGGCGAATGGTTTGTATCGCCACAGATTGCATCGCTTTCAGGCGGATTCTTCGGCGGTAATCGGCGCGGCATCCCGGTCGCGATTTCCGATGTTCCGGAACGTGATCCCGGTTTGCAAGAGATGATCGGCGAACGCCTTGCTCAACGGCGGCAGCGTGCGATCCTTCTTCTTGATGAGCGCGATCTGGCGCGAAAAGTTCGGATCGTTGATGCGTTTCGTCCGCAGGTTGGGCACTGCCGCGACTTCGCGGGCCGAAGCGGGCAGGATGGCGATGCCGAGGCCGGCGCGCACCATGCCGAGCGCCGTCATCATGTAAGTCACTTCGGCAACGGGCTTCGGCATCAGCCGTGCCTTGCTGAAGGCCTGATCGGTGATCGCGCGAACGCTGGTGTTCATGTCCATCATGATGATTGGAAATTGCGCCAGGCGCTCGGCGCTGATGCGACTGATTTTTCCGATCGGATGGCCTTCCGGATAGATGACGTTCATCTCGTCGCTGGCCCGGAGCAGGATGTCGATATCCGGAAAGTCGATCACCCCGCCGGTTAGACCGAGATCGACTTCGTCGGAGCGGATCAGGGCGAGCAGCGACCCCGCAACGCAATCCTTCACCGCGAATGACGCGCCCGGATTCTGTTTCCGGAACTGGCGGATCATATCGGGAAGCACGCTGGCCGCGAGCGAAGGCAGCACCGAGATGCGGATGACGCCACGCTGGGCGGTGGAGACATTCTTGGCATTGTGCAGCATCGAATCGAGATCCTGCAGCGTGCGCTCGAACGTCGGAAGCAGATCGCGACCCATCCGCGTCAGATTTACGGCGCGGGGATTGCGGTCGAACAGTTTCAGGCCGAGCGTCTCTTCCAGTTGCCTGATGTGAATGGTCAGCGTCGGCTGGGAGACGTGAAGGAATTTGGCGGCGCGTGTGAAATTGCCGAGGCGCGCGACGGCAACGAAGGAGCGCATCTGCCTGAGATTGACGTCCATAGAGTATCTCTATTACTGAGATTGAAATATTTCAATAGTCGTATAGTTGATTTGCCGCCCCAGACGCGTCAAAAGAGACCCGTAAAATACAAAAGGCTTCCAACAAGAGAGGAATCGCGATGATAGGGAAGGCATCGGCCGCACTGGCGGCCATGATGATGTTGGCGACGCAGGCTTATGCCGCCGACGCACCCTCCGAAATCAAGATCGGCACCCTTTATGCTTCGTCCGGCCGTTATGCCTCGATCTCGATGCCGGTTCACAGCGCCATCAAGCTCTGGGTTGATCAGAAAAACGCCGAGGGCGGCGTCTATGTGAAGGCGTTCGACAAGAAAATTCCGATCAAGCTCGTCGCCTATGACGACCAGAGCAACACCGCGACCGCGGCGACGCTCTACAACCAGCTCGTGACGCAGGACAAGGTCGATCTGCTGGTGGCCGATTCTGGCTCCGTGCTGACCGCCCCGGCGGTGACCATCGCGCGCGACCACAAGATGTTCCTGTTCGACCAGACCGGAACGGGCGCGAGCTTCTTCTCCAAGGACAATCCCTATATCGCGCTGATGGCCGACCCGGTGTCGACGATCTGGCCGAAGCCGGTTGCAGACTTCATTACCCATGACGGCCCCGGTCTCGGGATCAAGAAGGTCGCGCTTCTTTACTCGACCAACGAATTTACCGGCACCCAGGCCAATGCAGTGCGGAAGTTCATCAAGGAATCCGGTGCGCCGATCGAGATCGTTTACGATCAGGGCGTTCCGACCGAAACCACGAACTACACCGTCATCATCAACAACATCCAGGCGAAGCAGCCCGACGCTGTGATCCATCTCGGCTATGCGCCGAATGACATCGCGTTCCTGCGCAACGTCCAGGACGTCGGCGTCAAGTTCAAGATGCTGTTCTGCATCTATCCGGGCCTTGAAACCGAATTGCTGGAAAAGAACGTCGGGGCCAAGGGATTGCAGCACGTCTTTACCTACGTGCCGCCGCAGGAACTGGAATATCCGGTCAATTTCGGAATGAAGATGGCCGATTTCCGCAAGGCCTGGGACGAGAAGTACAAGGACGGCAAGATCGAGTTCGGCTTCAACTCCGTTGCGGGCTACACCACCGCGCTCGTGATCGAGAAGACGCTTTCGGTCGCCACCAGCCTCGACCAGATGGAGTTGCGGAAAGCCGTATTCAGCCTGTCCGGCAACCTCAAGACGCTCGACGGCACCTTCGCGCTCGACGAGATGGGCGGCCAGATCGGCGAACTGACGCCGCTCGGACAGCTCGAGCTCAACGAGCACGGCCACATCAAGTTCGTGTCGATCTATCCGCACGAGACGGCGACCGGCAAGCCGGTCTACCCGCGGCCGTGAACGACGTTGTCGCAATAACGGATCAGCATCGGAGCTCATTCTGATGCTGTATCCGCTGATCGCCGGTGTGCTGTTCGGACTCTATTTCAGTCTGGTCGGCATCGGCCTCAATCTCGTGTTCGGCGTCATGCGCATCGTCAACCTTGCGCATGGCGACTTCCTGATGCTGGGCGCGTTCGTCGCGTTCGGCATCTACACCGCTGCCGGGCTCGATCCGCTGGTCGGCGTGCCGATCGCATTCGCGCTGTTCTGCGTGGCGGGTCTTTTGCTGTACTGGATTCTGGTGCCGCGACTGCAGCGTGCCCGCGATCCGGAAATGCTGTCCTTCATCCTGTTCTTCGGATTCTCCCAGGTGATCGAGGCGCTGACCACCATCGTCTTCGGCACCAGCGAGCGCTCGATTCCGAGCCGCGAACTGGCGAATTCGCTTTCGGGTGTACGTGCCGCGATATTCGGCGGCGAGGCGACCAACGGGCCGTTCCAGATCTTCGGCCTGTCGTTTCCGGCATCGTGGGTGGTGGCGGCGACGGTGAGCGTCATCGCCATCGGCTGCGTCTATCTCTATCTCTACCGGACCCGGCTCGGCACCCTGACGCGCGCGGTGATGTCGCGCCGCGAGGAGGCGATTGCGACCGGCATCAACGTCGATCGCGTTTCTGCCGCGGCATTCGGCATCGGCCTGGGGCTCGCGGCGGTGGCCGGCGTGTTTGCCCCCTTCATGTTCGGTTCGTTCACGCCGGCGTTCGGTATCGACGCCACCGTCACCTCGTTCGTCGTCGTGGTGCTTGGATCGCTCGGCAATCCGCTCGGCACCGCGCTGGGCGGCGTCGTCTATGGTGTCTCCTATATGCTGGTGCAAACCTATCTCAGCTCGTGGGCCGACCTGTTGCCCTACGTGCTCCTGATCGCGATCCTGCTGCTGCGGCCGAGTGGCCTGCTGGGAAGGAGAGTGCGCGTTGCCTGATACGTTGCGCCATTATCTCTTCATCGCGGTGCCGCTGCTGGTCGTGCTGGCGGTGCTGCCGTCCGTCTACAACAATCACCTGTTGCTGTTCAATTTCGTGATCTTCTTCATCCTCGCGCAGGGTGTGAACATCATCTACGGCTTCACCGGCTATCTGCCGTTCGGCTATGTCGGATTCTTCGGCGCCGGGGCCTATGGCTTCGCGTTGATGGTGATGCACCTCAATTCGCCCGCGCCAGTTGCGGTCCTGGCCGGCGGCCTTGTCGCGGTGGTGCTGGGGCTGATCCTCACGCCGTTGCTGCGGCTGGCGGGCGCCTACTTCTCGATCGCCAATCTTGCGGCCGCGCTGGCCGTGCTGCACCTGATCGCCAACCCGGCGCTGGAGTCGATCACCAAGGGGCCTTACGGCGTCGCGCTGAACGGCACGTTCAATCCGACATGGGCCTATGCAGGCGCCGTTCTGATCCTCGCGCTGACGCTCGGTATCGTAGTCTATCTGAAGAATTCGAGCTTCGGTCTAGCACTGCAGGCCGTGCGTGAGGATTCGTTCAGCGCCTCGATGTCCGGTGTCAACGTCGTGAAGATGCGCACCATCGCGTGGCTGGCTTCGGCGCTGGTTGCCGGGCTCGCCGGTGGCGTCTTCGCCTGGTACGTGTCGGTGTTCTATCCGGACAACGTCTTCAGCGCGGACTTCAGCATCTTCGCCATTGTCTTCGCGCTGTTCGGCGGCGTTGCGACCATCTGCGGTCCGCTGATCGGCGTCATCATCCTCTACGGCATCTACAACCTGATCGGCTTCACCACGCCGCAATATTTCCAGCTCATCTATGGGCTGCTGATTATGGGACTGGTGCTGTTCCTGCCGGCCGGGCTGGTCTCGCTGGCAACGCGACGGGGGTGGAATGTCCCCTGACAACGCGCCCATCCTCAAGGTCAACGACCTGCTGAAGCGGTTCGGCGGCTTCCATGCACTGGACGGCCTGACCTTCCACGTCTCTTCCGGCGAAATCCTCGGGCTGGTCGGTCCCAACGGTTCGGGCAAGACCACGGCGATCAACGTGATCTCCGGGCTCTATGCGCCGGATCGCGGCGAAGTGTTGTTCGACGGTACGTCGGTTGGCGGCATGGCCTCGCACAAGCTGGTACATCGCGGGATCAATCGGACCTTTCAGGTGCCGAAGCCGTTCATGTCGCTGACTGTGCGGCAGAACCTCGAAGTCGCGCGGACGTACGGTCGTGCCGGCGCCTCCGGCCCCTCGATGTCCGACCTGCTGGAGGAATATCGGCTGGCGGATGTCGCCGACCGTCCGGCACATGATTTGACCAACGTGCAGCAGAAGATGCTCGATCTGGTGCGGGCGCTGGCGACACAGCCGCGGCTGCTGTTGCTCGACGAACTCGCGGCCGGTCTCAATCCGACCGAACTCGACTGGATCGCCGAACGGATCAAGGCTTTGGCGAAGGGCGGTCTGGCCATCATCGTGGTCGAGCATCTGATGGGCTTCATCGAGCAGATCACCGATCGCGTCATCGTCATGAACGCCGGCAAGGAGATTTTTGAGGGCACGCTCGCGGTGGCGGTGAAGGTGCCGGAAGTGATCGAGGTGTTCCTGGGAGGCGAACATGCCGCCTGACGCAACATCGCTGCTCGACGTCAAAGGCGTGGATGCCGGTTACGGCACCATGCAGGTGCTGTGGGGCGTGGACCTCGACGTGAAGCCAGGCGAGACCGTGCTGCTGCTCGGCGCCAACGGCGCGGGCAAGACCACTTTCCTGAAATCGCTGGTTGGCCTGATCGAGACGCGCAACGGCAGCTTCCATCTTGCCGGCCGCGATGTGACGCGGATGCGCTCCAGCGACCGGATGCGGCTCGGCATGACCTACATGTCCGAACTGGCCGTCTTCCCGGATCTGTCGATCGAGGAAAATCTCAAGGTCGGCGCGCAGGCGCTGGGCCACGCCAATCCGGGCGCGCGTGCGGAAGAACTCTATGGCATCTTTCCAGTGTTGCGTGACAAGCGCCGCAACCCGGCATCGAGCCTGTCCGGCGGACAGCGCAAGATGCTCGGCATCGCCAAGGCGCTGGCGGCGGAGCCGAAGCTTCTGGTAATGGACGAGCCTTCGGCCGGGTTGTCACCGTTGTTCGTCAAGGAAGTCATTCGCGTGCTGAGCGATTTGCAGGGGCGGGGGCTGTCGCTCCTGATCGCCGAGCAGAACATCGGCTTCCTCGAAGTCGCCACCCGCGTGTTTGTGCTCGAAGGCGGCCGCATCCGCTTCTCCGGGACCGTCGCCGAAATGACCGACAACGAAGCCCTGCGTCGGGCCTACTTCGGATTGAAGTAACGCCCGATCGCCAAAAACAAAAAGGATGTCTTCCGATGACCGCTTCGAACGATTTGACGTCGCTTACGGTTGCGGAATTGGCGAAAATGCTTGCCTCACGCCGCGTTTCGGCAGTGGAAATTACCGATGCGTGCCTCAATCGCATCGAAAAGTACAACGATGCGCTTCATTCCTTCATCGACATCTATCCGGAGGAATCCCGGGCGGCGGCGAAGGCTGCCGACCTCGCACGTAGCGCGGGCTACGCGCTCGGTCCGCTGCACGGCATTCCGTTCGGACTGAAGGACCTCGTCGACATCGAAGGCAAGGTGACGACCGGTGGCTCGAAAGTCTGGGCCGACCGCATCTCGCCTTCGACCGGCTCGCTGGTGCGCCGCCTAATCGCGGAAGGCATGATCATCGCCGGCAAGACCCACACCGTCGAATTTGCGTTCGGTTCATGGGGCACCAATCAGCACATGGGCGCGCCGCGCAATCCATGGGACATGCACGAGCACCGCACGCCCGGCGGTTCGAGCAGCGGTTCCGGTGTGGCCGTGGCGGCGCGGCTGGTGCCGTGGGCGGTCGGTACCGATACCGGCGGTTCGGTGCGCACGCCCTCGGCGCTCTGCGGCGTCACGGGATTGAAGACCACGGCCGGGCAGATCGCGACCGACGGCATTCTGCCGCTGAGCACGACGCTGGATACGCCGGGCCCATTGGCGCGCAGCGCGACCGACGCCGCCATTCTGTTCGAGGCGATGCGGGGCAGTGGCGTAGCTGCGATGCAGGCGATCCTGTCCGGCCCCGCACCGCGCGACGTCAAAGGTTTGCGTCTGGCGCGGTTGCCCGACGATGAGCGCGACGTCGTCGAAGCCGCCGTGCTTGCTGCCTATGATCAATCGCTGGCGCAACTCGCCGACATGGGTGCAGAGATCGTATCAATCAAGCTGCCATTCCGTTTTTCCAACTTCGGAACGCTGTCGGGTCGACTGATCGCGGCCGAAGGCTATTCTTTCATCAAGGAAATCATCGACGATCCGGCAGCGCCGGTCGACGAGGACGTGCGGGCTCGTTTTGCCGTCGCCCGCACCATGTCGGTGACGGATTATCTGCGCTTGATGCGCGAGCGCGAGACGATCTGCGCCAAGGCAGCGGCGGCGCTTGCGGGCGTCGACGCGTTGCTGACGCCGACGACGCCGATGACGGCACATCTACTGGCCACCGCCGAGAAGGAAAAGATCATCCCCTCGCACTTTACGCGCATGGCCAATTTCCTCGGACGTTGCGCATTGGCGGTGCCGAACGGCTTCTCGCCAACAGGTTTGCCGACGTCGCTGCAGATCATCTGCGCGCCGAACGCCGAGGAGATGGCGCTGCGTATCGGGCGCGGCTATCAGGCCGTCACGGACTGGCATCGCCGCGCGCCGGCATTGGAAGGCACGGCTTAGACGATGCGCACGGTAAGGATCGGATCCGGCGCGGGATATTCGGGCGATCGCATCGAGCCTGCGCTGGAGCTCGCCGAAAAGGGCGACATCCAGTATCTGGTGTTCGAATGCCTTGGCGAGCGCACCGTCGCGCTGGCGCAACAGGCGCGGCTGAAAGATCCCGACGGTGGCTTCGATCCGTTGCTCGAGGCGCGCATGCGCGCGGTGCTGCCGACCTGTGCGGCCAAGGGCATCAAGATCGTCACCAATATGGGCGCGGCAAATTCGTGGGCTGGTGCGCGCAAGATCGCAGAGATCGCGCGGTCGTTGGGATTGTCGAAGCTCAAGGTCGCCGCCGTCGTTGGCGACGATGTGCTCGATGCCTGCAAGAACCGCGATCTGCCGCTGATCGAGATCGACGGCACCATCAAGACGCTCGGCAATCGCATCGTTTCCGCCAACGCCTATCTCGGCGCCGAGCCGATCGCGCAGGCCTTGCGTGGCGGCGCCGACGTCGTCATCACCGGCCGCGCGTCCGATCCTGCGCTGTTTCTCGCGCCGATGATCGACGCGTTCGGCTGGGCGATGGATGACTGGGAAATTCTTGGCCGCGGCACGGTGGCCGGGCATCTGCTCGAATGCGCCGGCCAGATCACCGGCGGTTACTTCGCAGACCCTGGCTACAAGGATGTCGAAGGGCTGGCGCGCCTCGGCTTTCCGATCGGCGAGGTGAGCGAAGACGGCTCGCTGGTGGTGACCAAGGTCGCGGGCTCGGGCGGCGCGGTGACTGCACGCACCTGCAAGGAACAGTTGCTCTATGAAGTGCACGATCCGAAAAAGTATCTGCAGCCCGATGTAGTCGCGGATTTCTCGCGGGTGAGTGTCGAGGAAATCGGGCAGGATCGCGTGCAGGTCACGGGCGGACGGGGCACGGCGCGGCCGGAGACGCTGAAGGTCTCGGTCGGCTATGTCGACAGCTACATCGGCGAGGGGCAAATCTCCTACGCCGGTCCGGGGGCGGTGGCGCGCGGCAAGCTGGCGCTGGAGATCGTGCGCGAACGGTTGCAACTCACCGGCGTGTGCGCCAGCGAATTGCGTTTCGATCTGATCGGCGTCGATTCATTGCACGGCGAGCGGCTCTCGGCTGGACACGATCCTTACGAGGTGCGGGTGCGGGTCACCGGCCGCACCGAAAACCTGGCGGAAGCGGTGCGCATCGGCAATGAGGTCGAAACGCTTTATACCAACGGTCCGGCCGGTGGCGGCGGCGCGTTCAAATCCGCGCGCGATGTCGTTGCGGTCGCGTCGGTGCTGTTGCCGCGCGAACTGGCGACGCCGTCGGTGCGTTTCGTGGAGGCGTGATGGTGAAGCTGCGCGAAATCGCCCATTCCCGCACCGGCGACAAGGGCAATACCTCAAATATCTCGGTGATCGCCTACGATCCCAAGCATTATCCCGTTCTGCTGTCGCAGGTCACCAGCACGCGGGTCAAGGCGCACTTCGCTGATGTCGTCGATGGCGACGTGGTCCGCTACGAACTGCCGAATATCTCGGCGTTGAATTTCGTGATGGACCAGACGCTTGGCGGCGGCGTCACCCGCTCGCTTGCGCTCGACGCGCATGGTAAAGCGCTCAGCTCTGCGTTGCTCGATCTGGAAATCGACATCGCGCCGGACGATGATGGCGGTCGGAAACCCTGACTCGACCTCGTCCGAAGCTGGAAACGGAATAGATGATGCCTGATACCCGAACACTGGACTCTCTCGCCGCTGATCTCGATGCGGGGCGCACCAGCGCCCGCGCGCTGGTTGACGAATGCCTTGCAAGGATCGACGACAAGAGCGGCGAAGGCCAGCGTACATTCATTCATGTCGATAGCGAGGGCGCAATCGCTGCCGCGGAAGCGATGGACAAGCTGCGCAAGGCCAATGCGGCACCGTCGCGCTTCGCCGGGATCCCGATTTCGATCAAGGACCTGTTCGACATCAAGGGCCAAGTGTCGCGCGCGGGCTCGCTGGCGCTGCGCGATGCTTCTCCCGCAACCGCAGACGCGCCGGTGGTGGCCCGGCTGCGGCGCGCGGGCTTCGTGCTGATCGGGCGCACCAACATGGTGGAGTTCGCTTATTCCGGTCTCGGTCTCAATCCGCATTACGGCACGCCGAAGAGTCCGTGGCAACGTGACGTCGGCCATGTGCCGGGCGGCTCGTCGTCAGGTGCAGCGGTCTCCGTCACCGACAGCATGGCGCATGGCGCGCTCGGCACCGACACCGGCGGGTCGTGCCGCATTCCGGCAGCTTACTGCGGCATCGTTGGCTATAAGCCGTCGGCATGGCGTATCCCGCTCGATGGCGGCGTGCCGCTGTCCTTCACGCTCGACAGCTATGGCCCGCTTGCGCGCAGCGTTGCCTGCTGCGTCACGCTGGATGCCGTGCATGCCGACGAGCCGATCGCGCCGGTCACGCCGCGGCCTGTCAAGGGCATGCGGCTGGCGGTGCCGACCACGGTGGCGCTCGACGACCTCGATAGCGTTGTCGTGCAGGCGTTCGAGCGCGCGCTGTCCAAACTGTCGGCGCAGGGTGCGATCATCGAACGCATCGCAATGCCGGAGTTCGATGCTGTCGGGACACTTAACGCCAAGGGTGGATTTTCGTCGGCGGAAGCGTGGGCATGGCATCGCGCCCTGATTGCGAAGAAGGCGGCCGAATACGATCCGCGCGTGATCGTGCGCATTCGCCGCGGCGAAAGCCAGAGTGCAGCCGACTATGTCGACCTGCTCAACGATCGCCGCGCGATCATCGCCGGTTTCGAGGAGCGTATCGCGCCATACGACGCGCTGGTCATGCCGACCGTCGCCATCACGCCGCCGCGCATCGCGGACCTCGTCGATGACGATGCGGCCTATGGCAAGGCCAACATCCTCTCGCTGCGCAATTGCAGCCTCATCAACACCATGGACGGTTGTGCGATTTCGCTACCGATCCATCGCAAGGGCGATGCGCCGGTCGGTCTGATGCTCGCGGGCGCGGGCGGGTCGGATCGTCGCATCTTCGAACTTGCGGCGGGTATCGAGTCCCTGGTTCGAGGCTGACAACGACCATCGCCTAAATCGATTCAATCTCCGCGCCGCGAATATCCTCTGCGATATTTCGCGGCGCGGTTTTTTGCGACATATCGACTGCGGATTGTGGCAAAACCAACTGGTCAATGCGGCGAGCGTTGAGTAACCTGCGATTACAAATAAAATAATAGCGAGGAAAAATGATACACCGCGCCGCGTTGGCTGTTGCTCTCGTTGCCGCCGGATTGATGGCAAGCGCATCTGCCGAGCCCATTACCAAGCCCGTCACCATTGCTGTCCTGAACGACAAGAGCTCGGTATTTTCCGACGCCGGCGGTGTCGGCAGTGTAGCCGCCGCACAGCTTGCAATCGATGACGCCGGCGGCAAGGTGAGGGGACAGCCGGTGGTGCTGCTGGCACCGGACCATCAGAACAAGACCGACGTCGGCGTCAATCTGGCGCGCAGCCTTTACGATCAGCAGGGCGTCGATGCGATCTTCGACATTGGCAACTCGGCGATCTCGCTTGCGGTGCAGGATATCGCACGCGAACGCGGCAAGATCGTCGTGCATGTCGGCTCGGCTACTGCCGACGTTTTCGGCAAAGCCTGTTCGCCCACCGGCGCGATGTGGCTGTACGACACCTATTCGCTGGCACAGGGCATGGCGAAGTCGATCGTGCAGCAGGGTGGCGACACCTGGTTCTTTATCACCGCCGATTATGCTTTCGGCCACGCGATGCAGGCCGAAGTCTCCAAGGTTGTGACGGCGGCAGGCGGCAAGGTACTGGGTTCGGTGAAACATCCGGTCGGCACCATGGATTTTTCGTCGTTCCTGCTGCAGGCGCAGTCTTCCGGTGCGAAGATCATCGCGCTCGCCAACGCCTCGGGCGACACCGTCACCAATATCAAGCAGGCGCGTGAATTCCAGATCGGTGAAGGCAAGCAGAAGCTGGCCGTGCTGATCTTCTATCTTACGTCGGTGCATTCGCTCGGACCTGAGGCCATGCAGGGCGTGCAATATCTGGCCGGCTATTACTGGGACAGAGACGATGCCAGCCGGGCTTTCGCCAAGCGTTTCGCGGCCAAGCAGGGCGGCAAGATGCCGACGCACGCGCAGGCGGGTGTCTACAGCGCGGTGCGGCACTATCTGCGCGCGGTGGAGGCTGCGAACGACAACGATGGCCTGACCGTCATGCGCAAGATGAAAGCGATGCCGGTCGACGATTTCTTCGCTCCCGGCGCGCGGCTTCGCGAGGACGGCCGTCTCATGAACGATATGTTCCTGGTGGAAGCCAAGGGGCCGAAGGAAGTGAAGAGCGAGTGGGACCTGCTGAAGGTCAAGGGCAGGGTCAAGGCGGAAGACATCATGCGGCCGATCGCCGATGGCGGCTGCACGCGACTCGATCCTCCCCCGAAGACCTGAAATGGCGTTCGCCGATCAAAATTGAACGCGATCGCGTTGCCGCGTCATTGCCGGGCTTGACCCGGCAATCCGTGGTTTTGAAAGATGGATGCCCGGATCAAGTCCGGGCATGACGACCTGGGAAAATGCGCGGAAACCCGCTGGCGCTTATATTGCCTCGTCCACCACGCCATTGCGCAGCAAGCCGATGCCGTCGGCTTCCACCTCGATGATGTCGCCGGGTTTCAGGAATCGCGGCGGGTCGAACCGTGCGCCGGCGCCGGTGGGCGTGCCAGTGACGATGACGTCGCCGGGCACCAGCGTGGTGAAGGTCGAGATATAGTTGATGATGTAGCGAAAGCTGAACATCATCCGGCTGGTGCGGTCGCTCTGGCGGGTCTCGCCATTGACACGGGTGGTCAGTGCGATGTCGGCGATCTGGGCTTCGTCGATGTAGGGAACGAGCCACGGTCCGAGACTGCCGGTGCCGTCGAAATTCTTGCCCTGGGTAACATTGAACTTGGCATGGCGTACCCAGTCGCGAATGGTGCCTTCGTTGCAGAGCGTCAGCGCGGCGATGTGATCGAGCGCGTCGCGCTCCGCGATGTGGCGGCCGGTCTTGCCGATCACGATCACCACTTCGCCCTCATAGTCGAGTTGCGTCGACGCGCGCGGGCGAACCAGCGGCGTCTCGTGGCCGACGAAGGAGCGCGGCGTTCGCATGAACATGCTGGGATATTTCGGCGCGTCCTGACCGTCCTTGTACTCGGCGTTCCGATCCGGATAGTTGACCCCGATGCAGATGATTTTCTCGGGCGCGGGGATCGGCGGCTGCCAGGTGATTGCATCGAGCGCGATGTCGGGCGCGCGTCCCGCCGCGTCGTCTGCGATCCGCGTCAGCGCCTGATCGGCGATGACCTCGCGCAGCGTGGGCCACGTTTTTCCGTGTCGCGCGGAGAGATCGACGATTCCACCATCGACCACGACACCGTAAGAGGTGCCGCCGCCGGTCGAGTATGTTGCGAGGCGGGGAAGGGTCATCAGCAGGAGTCTCGGTTGTATGAAGGCGCTTGGCGGGTGTGCGGCGATCGCACACCGTTCGGTTAGTCGGCGATAATCACGTCCGCCTTGAACTGCGGCTCGCGAACCTTCTGGCCGGTGAATGGCGAACCTTCCTCGAACCAGGAGCGCGGCGCCGGTGCGCCCCACAACGTCTGCCGCCGCGGATCGCGCAGGGACCAGCGCAGCGGTTCGTGGTCGTGGTCCATGGTGTTGTAGTCGCTGGTGTAGATTTCCAGCCGGTGGCCATCCGGATCGCGGACATACAGGAAGAATGCATTGGAGATGCCGTGACGGCCGGGGCCGCGCTCCAGGTTCTTCAGGAAGCCGCCTGAGGCCATCACGTCGCACAGGTGCAGGATGTTCATCGCAGTCGGCACCCAGTAGGCGAAGTGATGCAGACGCGGACCCTTGCCATTGGTGATGGCAAAGTCGTGCACGTTGCCCTTGCGGTGCATCCATGCAGCCGCGATGCGTCCATTCGGGCCGTCTTCCTCGGCGTATTCGGTGAGGCGAAAACCGAGTCGCGCATAGAAATCAACGGTGTCCTGAACTTCAGCAGCGAAGACGTTGAAATGATCGAGCCGCTGCGGATGGCAGCCTTTGTAGAGATCGTAGCGGCGCAGCAGTTGCGGCCGCTTTTCCATCTTCGCATAAAGTTCGATCCGATAACCGAACGGATCGGTGAATTGCAGTGTGCGGCCCTGGAATGGCACTTCCGCGAACGCATGCTCGATCTTGTTGGCGGCGAAGAACGCAGCGGCCTTGTCGAGGTCCTGTTCGTTGCCGACCTTGAAGCCGAGGCGGTTGCATGCCGCGACCGCCGCCTTGCGCAGCACCAGCGAGTGGTGCTGGTGTTCTTCGGAGCCGCGAAGATAGACGACATCGCCGTCGCTGTCTTCGACATGGAGTCCGATGATGTTTTCGTAGAATGCGGTGCTGGCCTTGAGATCCGTGACGTCAAGGACGGCATGGCTGCTGCGGATGACGTTGAAGGGCGGATCGAAGATGTGTTGCGGTATCGGCATGGCGGCGTTTCCAGAATGTTTTGAAATTGTTGGTCGCTGATCGTATCGGGAAGGCAGTTGACAAAATCGGGAAGCAGGAGGCTTTCAGTCAGACGCAGTTTCCTTGGCCAGATGCTGGTGAATGTTGTTGCGCTTCCAGCTCATGTCCTTGTCATTGATCTGCATGTCGAATGACAATGCTAACTTGCCATGGGCGAAAGCGGGTTCGAGAAAATCCGACAGTGCCTTGAAGATATGTTCGCCGGCTTTCTGGCGTGCCGGCAGGTCGCGGCCTTCGCCGAGACGCAACAGCATGGCAACAAAGCCTGCATCAGAGCTTCCGTCGGCGATCGCGTAGTGTTCGCAACGGATGGCGCGGACGCGGATGCCGCCGAGCGGGAAGATGCCGGTCTCCACCGCGGCCTTACGCACCACCTCGACGGCGGCGGCAATATCGACGCGCGGTTCAAGGTTGGCGGAGTATTCAATGGTGAAGTGCGGCATGTCGTGGCTCCTCACAGTGGCGGCGATGCGATCTCAGGCAAAGTAGCAACTCACCGAGCCATAGGGACCATAGTCGGCCTGAATGGTGTCGCCCTTGCGGGTCTCGATCGGCCGGATGAATGACCCCGCCAGCACCACCTGGCCGGGCTCCAGCGCATGACCTTGCGGTGCAATCTTGTTGGCGAGCCACGCTACGCTGGTTGCCGGATGGTTGAGCACGCCAGCGGCGAGGCCGGTCTCCTCAAGCTGGCCGTTACGGTAACACATCGCACCGATCCAGCGCAGGTCGGTGTCCAGCGGCCGCAGCGGCCGGCCGCCCACGACGATGCCTGCATTCGCCGCATTGTCGGCGATAGTGTCGAAAATCTTGCGCGTCGCCTTGGTTTGCGGATCGACGCGCTCGATCCGCGTATCGAGAATTTCAAGCGCGGGAATTACAAAATCGGTGGCGTTGAGAACGTCGAACATCGTGCAGTTCGGTCCCTCGAGCCGGCGCTTCATGACGAACGCCAGTTCGGCCTCGACCCGCGTGCCGATGAAGCGATCGCTCGGCACCAGTCCGCCGTCTGCGAAGAACATATCGTCCAGCAGGATGCCGGAATCCGGCTCATCGATGTTCAGCGCGCTCTGCATCGCCTTGGAAGTGAGGCCGATTTTGTGGCCGCGAATGACCCGGCCTCCGGCTACCTTGAGGTCGACCCATGCCTTCTGAATCGCGTAGGAATCCTCGATGGTGATGCCGGGATGATCCTGTGAGAGCTGGCGAATCTGCACGCGCGTCTGCTCGGCCTGATGCAGCCGTTCGGCGGCGCGGGTGATTTCAGCCTGGGTCAGTGCCATGCGATCGACGCCTTGATAATGCAGCCAGAAAGAGGTCTGTCGAAATATGATTAACATGTTAAATGAAAGCGATCAAGGCCGCGACGCGGTGGTTTTGCGCTGTAACCCGGGCGTGTAGTAGGTATGACGGCAATCCCCGGATGAGGGATTGCCAGACGGATGAAACGACGATGCCGATGAAGAAGCCTGCGAAGGATGGTGGACGTCGGGGGACAGCGACGCCGAGCGCGGCCGCCAGGGCCGACGTGTCTGACGCCTCGCAGATGCCGATCCGCGGGTTTTCCCGTTCCCTGCCGATGGCGCTGCTGCGCGCGCGCGAGGCAGTGATGCGTCACTTCCGGGTGCCGCTGCGCGCGCACGGCCTCACCGAACAACAATGGCGTATCCTTCGCGCATTGACGTCGTTCGAGAGCATCGAAGTCACCGAACTGGCGCGGGTGGCCTACCTGCTGGGGCCAAGCCTGTCGCGCATCCTGCGTGATCTCGAAGAACGGCGGCTGATCGAACGGCGCACCCTCAAGGCCGACCTGCGCCGCGGCATCGTGTCGATCACGCCAAAAGGCCTTCGGTTGATCGAAGCCGTCGCCCCTTCATCGGAAGCGATCTATGCGGAGATTACGCGGCGCTACGGTGCCGACAGACTTGCCGAGTTGCAGGATCTGCTGCATGCGCTCGAAACCAGCCTGGCGGACATGCCGTTGCCGAACGGCGATAGTGTAGCCGACGAAAATGATGCATCCCTGTAGCCGCAAAATTGCATGCCATCACAAATGCGATAGCTGATGCGGTTTGGCGTCATCGCCGATCGTAGCCGTGCGAGTTGACCATAGACAGGCCGCGGGGTTTTCGCGCAAACTGGAATCACAATCAAAAAACAGACAAGGGAGCGAGCGCCGCGCCATGGTGACCGTGCAGGTTCAGAAGCTGATCGATTTCGTCGCCGACGTGTTTAGCCATGCAGGCTCTTCCGCAACCGAAGCCAAACGGATCGCCACCTACCTCACCACCGCCAACCTGACCGGACATGACAGCCACGGCGTGATCCGCGTCCCTGTTTATGTGCGATGGAAGAACATGGGCGGGGTGGTTCCTGACCAGACCGTCGACCTCGTCGTCGATACGCCGTCGCTGGCGGTTGTCGATGGCAAGTTCGGTTATGGCCAGACCGTCGCTCCGCAAGCGGTGAAGATCGGCATCGAGAAGTGCAAGGCCACGGGGCTCGCCGCGATTGCCTTGCGTAACGCGGGGCATATCGGCCGTGTCGGCGACTGGGCCGAGATGGCGGCGGCGGAAGGGCTGGTGTCGATCCACTTCGTCAACGCCGCTGGGTCGATCCTTGTTGCACCCTATGGAGGTGTGGAGCGGCGGTTGTCGACGGCGCCTTATTGCGTCGGCATTCCACGCGAAGGACAACGGCCGGTGGTGCTGGACTTCGCGACGTCGATCGTCGCCGAGGGCAAGGTGCTGGTGGCGAGCCGTGGCGGCAAGAAATTGCCCAAGGGCGCCTTGATCGGACCGGACGGTGTGCTGAATGAGGATCCTGTCACCTTGTACGGTCCCTATACGCCGGAAGGCGCGCGCGATCATTCGCAGGGCAAGGGCGCGATCCGGGCGTTCGGCGAACACAAGGGCTCCGGCCTCGCACTGATTTGCGAACTGCTCGGCGGCGCATTGACCGGCACCGGCGCGACAGCGCCGAACCGCCGCTTCGCCAACGGCATGTTCGCGATCTATGTCGATCCCAAGCGCATCGATCCCGCAAACTTCTTCGACGGTGAGATTTCGCGCTACGTGTCCTACTTCAAGGACACCAAGCCGATCGCCGGCATCGACGAGGTGCTTATTCCCGGCGAGCCGGAAGCGCGAACGCGCGCCGAGCGCACGGCCAACGGCGTGCCGCTGCCTGACGAAACCTGGGCCGCGATCGTCAACACGGCACGGGAAGTCGGCGTCAGCGAATCCGCAATCCAGAACGCTTCGGCATGAATGCGGGCGATCGCCACCGAAGATGTCGTCGTTTCGGCCGATGACCTTGCGGCGATCGCAGTTCCAGAGTTCACGAACAGACCCAACCAGAAGGATTGAAGATGGCGAATAAGGTCAAGGAGATTTGGAAGTCCGGCAAGGCTGTCGTGAATGCGTGGTTGGCGATCCCGTCCGGCTTTTCCGCCGAAGTGATGGCGCAATGCGGGTTCGACAGCGTCACCGTCGATATGCAGCACGGCGTGCAGGACTATCAGTCGATGGTGCATTGCTTCCAGGCGATGCACGGGCATCCCGTGACGCCGATGGTTCGTGTGCCTTGGAACGAACCCGGCATCATTGGCAAGGTGCTGGACGGCGGCGCATATGGCGTGATCTGCCCGATGATCAACACGCCGCAGGAAGCGAAGAATCTGGTGCAATATGCCAAATATCCGCCGAAGGGGACGCGCTCCAACGGCCCGATCCGCTCCGGCATGTATGGCTCCGCCGGCACCTACCAGCAGACGGCCAACGATGAGATCGTATTGCTGCCGATGATGGAGACCAGGACCGCTATCGAAAACATGGAAGCGATCCTCGATGTCGAGGGCATCAACGGCGTCTATATCGGGCCGTCCGATCTCGGCTTCTCCTATGGCCTCGTGCCGAAGCTCGATCGCGAAGAACCGGAGATTCTCAAGATCTACGAGAAGATCATCAAGGAATGCGACAAGCGCGGGTTGTATCCGGGAATTCATTGTTCCGGCCCGGCAGGCGCAGCCAAGAACATCGGTATGGGTTTCAAGCTGGTGACTCTTGCCAACGACAGCGGCATCATGGCCACCGCCGCGAGGCAATGGGTCGACCAGACGCGCAAGGATTCATCCGGCAAGGCGTGATGACATCGCGTCATACCGGATGCCCATCTTCATCTCCCCGCGTGCGGGGAGATGTAAAAACAGAGGATCACGATCATGGCCGCAGCCCCCGTCATCCGTCTTCATCCCGACGATAGCGTCCTGATCGCACGCGTCATGCTGTTGCCGGGAGTGGAGGTGGCAGACGGCGTGACGACGGTCGACCGGATTTCCGCCGGCCACAAGGTCGCGATCAAGCCGATCGCCGAAGGCGAGGCAATCCGTCGCTATGGCCAGATCATCGGTTTTGCCACAACGCCGATCTCGCCCGGCCAGCACATCCATACGCATAATTGCGGCATGGGCGATTTCGCGCGCGACTACGCTTACGGTGTCGATGCGCAGCCGACGCCGAATTTCGATCTGCCGGCAACCTTCGAAGGCATTCGCCGCGCCGACGGCCGCGTGGCGACGCGCAACTATATCGGCATCCTCACCAGCGTGAATTGCAGCGCGCATGTCGCCGGGCTTGTGGCGGATGTCTTCAAGAAGAATCCGTTCAGCGGACATGACCCGCTGGCGGATTTCCCCAATGTCGACGGCGTCGTGGCGCTGACCCACAAGACCGGCTGCGGCATGACGCAGGACGAACCGCTGGCGCTGCTGCGCCGTACGCTCGGCGGTTACGCACGGCACGCGAATTTCGCGGCGGTGGTCGTGTTGGGCCTCGGCTGCGAGATCAACCAGATCGGCGGCCTGATGCAGGAGCAGAAGCTGGCCGGGCGGTTACGCGAGTTGCAGATTCAGGAGATCGGCGGCACGCGCAAGACCACCGAGGCCGGCATCGCCTTCGTCAAGGAGGCGCTGCAGGACGCCAACAAGGTGCAACGCGAAACGGTGCCGGCCAGTGAACTCACGGTGGCGCTCCAGTGTGGCGGTTCGGACGGCTATTCCGGCATCTCGGCCAATCCGGCACTCGGCGCGGCGAGCGACCTGCTGGTGCGCCATGGCGGCACCGTCATTCTTTCCGAAACGCCGGAGACCTACGGCGCCGAACATCTGCTGACGCGCCGCGCGGTCAGTCGCGAGGTCGGCGAGAAGCTGGTCGCGCTGATGCGCTGGTGGGAGGATTACACGAAGCGCGAAGGCGCGGAGATGAATGCCAATCCAAGCCCCGGCAACAAAGCGGGCGGCCTGACGACGATTCTGGAGAAGTCGCTCGGTGCGATGGCCAAGGCGGGCAGCACCAATCTGGTCGATGTCGTCAACTATGCCGAAGCCGTCACCCGGAAGGGTTTCGTGTTCATGGATACGCCCGGCTACGATCCGGTCGCGGCGACCGGGCAGGTGGCGGGCGGGGCGAACCTCGTGTGTTTCACCACCGGACGCGGCAGCGTGTTCGGCTGCAAGCCGGCGCCGTCGATCAAGCTCGCCACCAACTCGCCGATGTATAGGCGGATGGAAGACGACATGGACGTCAATTGCGGCACCATTCTCGATGGTGAGGAGACCGTGCAGCAGTGTGGCCAGCGCATCTTCGACCTGATGCTGCGGATCGCTTCCGGTGAGCCGACCAAAAGCGAGAGCTTTGACTTCGGTGGCGCCGAATTCGCGCCATGGGTGCTTGGCGCCACGATGTAGGGAAATAAGACAGCCACCAAGGACGGCCCGCGGGCCGCTGGGGTGGTAGCGATTTACAGTTCTTAACGGTCGGTTTCCGATTTTGTGGCTTTGTTTAGGCAGCGCGCCGTCCCGCGCGGCTACCGCCATCAAATTCGGAGATTTCAAGGTGAAAAGCTGCCTCTCGAAGCCCACGGTCTTGCTGTTGGCCGCAACCTTTGTCCTTGCGGGCCCGGCGCTCGCCGGCAACGCCACCAAGGACGACGCTGTCGCCATGGTGAAAAACGCGGTCACCTTCATCAAGGCTGAGGGACCGGCGAAGGCCTACCCGGAGATCAGCAACAAGACCGGCAAGTTCGTGAAGGACGACCTTTACGTCGTGGTCTATCAGCTCGATGGCAAGGTGCTGGCGCATGGCGCCAATCAGAAATTCGTCGGCAAGGACATGATCGACGCGCAGGACGTGGACGGCAAGCTCTACGTCAAGGAACGCGTCGAACTCGCGGCCAAGCAGCCATCGTTCTGGCAGGACTACAAGTTTGTCAATCCGGTGAGCAAGAAGGTCGAGCCGAAGCAGATGTATTGCGAGAAGCTGGACAACACGGCGGTCTGCGCCGGCATCTACAAGCTTTAGCGGAAACGGGGCCGCTGGACCGGTGTCCAGCGGTTTCGCTTGTGCGCTTAATTCTTCAAGTCATACGCGCGGCACTTCCGCGCGCAGTTATCGGGACCGATCATGTTCAACTGGATCAGAAACCTGGGAATTTCCTGGAAGGTGCAGGTTGCACCCGCGTTCCTGATCCTCGTTCTGATCGGTCTTGGCATCTACGCGCTGCAAACACTGCGCGCCAATAAGGCGAGCGTGGATGCGCTGGTGGCGGGCCCGATCCGGCAATCCGAACTCGCTACCGATCTGAATACGGCGGTGTGGACTGCGCATGCCAAACTGTATCGGCTGGCCGCAACCGCAGCCAACGAAAAGGACGAAAGCAAGATTCAGGCGGTTGCCAAGGAAGCCACGGCAGCTTCAAGCCGAATCGAGGAAGCGTTGCAGGCCGTCGCGAATCTGAACGCATCGTCGGGCATGAAGCCGGAAGCCTTTGCGAAACTGAAGGCGTCGGTTGCCGGCTACATCAAGCAATCGAAGAACGCCATCGACATGGCGGACGGGGATGCGGGCTCGGCGTTGATGTTCATCAAGGGCGCTGAGCGCCATTTTGGTGAAATTGCCGATCTCACCGACGATCTGATCCTGCGCAGCAGCGACAGCCGCGACCGCGAGATCGCGCGAGCTGGAATCCGGCTCGATCGGCAGCAGTTCGTGTTGTCGATCATCCTGGCCGTGGTGGCGTTGGTCGGAGTGGTCGTGTCGTTCCTGATCGGGCGCAACATTTCGCGCCCGGTGGTGGCGATGTCGTCAGCCATGCGTGAACTGGCGGTCGGCAATTTCGCGGTTCAACTGCCGGGGCTGCAGCGCGGCGACGAAGTCGGGCAGATGGCGCGCGGCGTTGCCGAGTTCAAGCTGCAGGCGATCGCCAAGGCCGAACGAGAGGCGGCGGAGCGTGAGGGCAAGACAAGCGAACTTGCCGCGGCGCGCCGGGCCGAGCTTCACAATCTCGCCGACGGCTTCGAGGCTGCGGTCGGTATCATCATCGAGAACGTCGGTGCGGCGTCGGGCGAGCTGGAGAACTCGGCCGTGACGCTGACGGAAAGCAGCGCCTCGACGCAGGAACTCAGCACGATCGTTGCCGGCGCCTCGGAAGAAACATCCGCCAATGTTCAGTCGGTCGCGTCCGCGACCGAAGAAATGGCCGCATCGGTTGGCGAGATCGGCCGCCAGGTGAGGGATTCCAACAAGATTGCCAAGGAAGCGGTCGAGCAGGCGCAACAGACCGATGCGCGCATCACCGAACTGTCGCTGGCCGCCAATCGCATCGGCGATGTAACGAAACTCATCACCACCATTGCCGAACAGACCAACCTGCTGGCGCTCAACGCGACGATCGAGGCGGCGCGCGCAGGCGAGGCAGGCCGCGGTTTCGCCGTTGTCGCGCAGGAGGTCAAGGCGCTGTCAGCGCAGACTGCCAAGGCCACCAGCGAAATCACCCTTCAGATCGACGGGATGCAACTGGCGACGCAGGAATCGGTGCTGGCGATTAAGGAAATCAGCGGCACCATCGGCCGCGTCGCCGAGATCGCGTCGACCATTGCCGCGGCCATCGAGCAACAAGGTGCGGCGACGAATGAAATCGCACGCAATGTTCAGCAGGCTGCTGTCGGCACCACGCAGGTTGCCTCTAATATCGCGGCGGTCAGCCGCAGCGCCAGCGACACCGGCTCTGCATCGTCACAGGTGCTGTCGTCGGCTCAATTGCTGTCGAATGAGAACAAGCGGCTGAAGGCCGAGATGGTCAAGTTTCTCGCGACCGTTCGGGCCGCTTAACGGGCTGTGCGGTTTTGATAAGACCCCCGGACTGAAGCCTGATTTTTTCAAACCCTTTCCGCCCGTTTGCATTTCGCCGGGAAAGCCGACCAATCGCGCGTGACTGATGTCATGCGGCCCGCCGCGTGGCGCCCGCCACAATGTTGAGCAATTTGTGGCCCAGCCTCCTCAATGAAATTTGCCGTTTGTGCCGTGTCGTATGGAACGGTGTCACAGGTCAGCAGTTAGACTGGGTTAGAACAAAAGTCCGCAGTCGTGTTGAACGTGATGTTGCAGGGGGTTTGATGAACGGTGAGGTTGATCGAAGTGTAAGGCGCATCCTGTGTGTGTTTCCGCGCTACACATCCTCATTCGGTACGTTCGAACACGCCTATCCTCTGACTGACGGCGTGCAAGCCTTCATGCCCCCGCAGGGCTTGTTGCTGATTGCGGCATATCTTCCGCAAGCGTGGGAGGTTCGCTTCATCGACGAGAACATTCGAGCCGCGTCGAAGCAGGATTTCGAATGGGCCGAGGCCGTTCTGGTGAGCGGCATGCACATCCAGCGCCAGCAGATGAACGACATCTGCCATCGCGCACATGCGTTCGACCTCGCAGTGGCGATCGGTGGTCCTTCGGTGAGTGCCTGTCCGGAATATTACCCGGCGTTCGATTATCTCCATATCGGTGAGCTTGGCGATGCGACCGACGACCTGATCGATCGATTGACACGCGATCCGTCGCGCCCCGAACGGCAGATCGTGCTGAAAACTGCCGATCGTCTGGACATGGATCAATTCCCAATCCCGGCCTATGAGCTGGCCGATATCCCTCGTTACTTCCTCGGCAGCATCCAGTATTCGAGCGGTTGTCCGTACCAGTGTGAGTTCTGCGACATTCCCGGACTCTACGGTCGCAATCCGCGGCTGAAGACGCCACAGCAGATCACCCGCGAGCTCGACAAGCTGCTGGAATGCGGCATCAACGGGTCGGTATATTTCGTCGACGACAATTTTATCGGCAACCGCAAGGCGGCGCTCGATCTGCTGCCGCATCTGATCGAGTGGCAGAAGAAAACCGGCTTTGTGCTGCGGTTCTCCTGCGAGGCGACGCTCAACATCGCCAAGCGGCCGGAAATCCTGGCGCAGATGCGCGAAGCGTATTTCGCGACGATCTTCTGCGGCATCGAGACGCCGGACCCGGTGGCCCTGAAGGCCATGCACAAGGATCACAACATGATGGTGCCCATCATGGAGGCGATCCACACGCTCAACAGTTACGGCATGGAGGTGGTATCGGGCATCATCCTCGGCCTCGATACCGACAAGCCGGAAACCGGATCGCACCTGCTGACCTTCATCGACGAATCGCAAATCCCGCTGCTGACGATCAACCTGCTGCAGGCCTTGCCGCAGACACCGTTATGGGACCGCCTGAAACGCGAGAACAGGCTGATCGAGGACGACAGCCGTGACTCGAATGTCGATTTCCGGTTGCCCTACGATCACGTTGTCGCTACCTGGCGCAAATGCATGGGCAGCGCCTATGAGCCGGCTAAATTGCTGGAGCGGTTCGAATATCAGATCCGCGAGACCTATCCTCACCGTCTGCACCCACCGATGTCGCGGGCACGGCTATCAGCCAAGAACATCAAGCTCGGGCTGACGATGCTGCGCAATATCTTCTGGAAGGTCGGCGTGCTGGGCGATTACAGGCGCGAATTCTGGGCCTTCGCGCTGCGCCGGCTGGCTCGGGGCGAGATCGAATACCTGATCAGTTCGATCATGGTTGCCCATCATCTCATCAAATTCGCCCGCAATGCCTCGCGGGGCGAGACCAATGCGTCCTATTATTCCCTGAAGTTGCAGGAATCTCAGGTTCCCGCCGAATAGCGGACCCACGGAGGAACTGTGGGAACAATCCCGATCGACCGCCCATGACAGTTTGGCAACAATGCGTCATGCGGTGTCAGAATGTCCTGCGACCAATGCTGCGCTTGCGACTTCGTACAGACCTGCTAAACCTCGGCGCCGCGAATTTATTTCATGTTTTCAATGAGTCGCGCTGATGTGATGACCGGATTTGGGCCGGGCGGTAGATCAGCTTAGAATCGGACCCGGCATGCACGACGTGAACGGAAGCGACATCGAGGCCAACAAGCCGGGCCGGCGATTGCCCAGCATTGCTTTCGGGCTGGAGCGCATCGGACTGATCGCCGTGCGCGCGCCGATCCTCTCATGTCTGATCCTGCTGGCGTTATGTATCGGTGCGGCGTTCGGCATTCAGCGCATCAAGATCGATGACTCGCTGAGCCAGCTATTTCGATCTGATACGCAGGAATATCGTCAGTACGAAGAGGTCACCAAACGCTTCCCGTCGACCGAGTTCGACGTGCTGGTGGTGGTCGAAGGCAAGAATCTGCTTGAACGTGACAACCTCGAGAAGCTGCGCGACATGGTCACTGACCTGCAGCTTATCGACGGCACGCGCGGGCTGATCTCGCTGTTCTCCGCGCGACAGGCGCCAGAGGCCGGCAAGTTGCCTGCCGCGCTGTTCCCGAACGAACTGCCGACGGGCGCCGCCTACGACAAGTTCATCGAGACGGTGAAGTCGAACGAAATCATCCGTGGCAAGCTCCTCTCAAATGACGGCACCTTGGCATTGATTGTGCTGGCGCTCGATCCGGAGGTCGTTCGCAACAACAGCCTGAGCAAGGTCGTCACCGAAATCCGCAAGACGATGAACGACGATCTCGAAGGAACGGGATTGTCGAAAGAACTGTCCGGCGTTCCGGTCATGCAGCTTGAAATCCGCAATGCGGTCGAACGCGACGGATTGATCTACAATATCGCGGGAATCCTGGCCGGCTGCCTGATCGCCATTGTGTTCTTCCGAAAAGTATCGTTCATGATCGTGGCGGCGTTCCCGCCGCTGATCGCGATCCTGCTGGCGCTGGGTGCGTTGGGCTGGGCCGGCTTCAGCCTGAACATGTTCCTGAACGTGATGACGCCGCTCATAATGGTCATCAGTTTCTCCGACTCCATGCAATTGACGTTTGCCGCGCGCGACCGGCTGATTGCGGGGGAGGACAAATACTCCGCGTTCACGAACGCCGTTCGCGTTGTCGGACCAGCCTGTGTGTTGACGCACGCCACTGCAGGCATTTCGTTCCTTGCGCTGCAGTTCTCGAATTCGGATCTGATCCGGACGTTCGGCGAGGCGGGTTTTGCGGCGACGGTGATCGCGCTGCTGGCGGTGCTGTCGCTGGTGCCGGTATTCGGCGTGCTGCTGGTGCGCAACGAGAAGATCTTTGCGGCCAAGTTCAAGACCGCGGACGCCGGCGTCAACGCGCTGCGCAGGTTCTGCATGTGGATCGCGGTGCGGATGGTCAGCCGCCCGGGACTGTTCAGCCTCATTGCGGTGATCGTCGTTGGCGGGCTGGCGGTGATCTATGCCAATCTTGAGCCGCGCTATCGTCTGGCCGATCAGGTTCCTGACAAGCAGCAGGCGGTTGCGGCCAGCGGCCGTCTCGACGCCAAGCTGACCGGCGCCAATCCGATCGACGTGCTGATCGAATTCCCTAAAGGCCAGTCGCTCTATTCGCCCGAAACGCTGGCCACGATCGCCCAGGTCCATGACCAGGTCGAAAAGCAGGCCGGTGTCGGCAACGTGTGGTCGCTGGAAACGCTGCGGCGCTGGTTGCAGGAGAAGGTCGGCAGTTCGGATGTCGCGACGCTGAAGGAATATGTCGATCTGCTGCCGAAACATCTGGTGCGGCGCTTCATCTCTGCGGATCAGGATGCTGTCGTCGTTTCAGGCCGGGTGCCCGATAAGGACTCCAGCCAGATTCTGCCTGTCGTGGACAAGCTCGACAATGCGCTGAACACGGTCCGGAAGGCTCACCCGGGCTACGAAATCGCGGTGACAGGCTTGTCTGCGATCGCGGCGCGCAACAGCGCCAGCATGATCGAGAAGCTCAATCACGGATTGACCATTGAGTTCGCGCTGGTGGCGATCTTCATCGGTCTTGCGTTCCGCTCTGTGGTGGTGATGTTCGCCTGCATCCTGCCCGGTATCTTCCCGGTGGTGCTGTCGGGAACGGTGTTGTGGGCGCTCGGGGAGGGGCTGCAGTTTGCCAGCGTCGTGGCGCTTACCGTGTCATTCGGATTGGGATTGAGCGCGACGATTCACTTCCTCAACCGCCTGCGGCTCGAGGAGCGGCCCGGCGACGATCCGGCGCTGGCGGTCGAGCGTGCGACGGTGCTGGTCGGACCGGCGTTGATCCTGACCACGGTGGTGCTGGCTTGCGGGCTGGTTGTGACGGTGTTCTCGGACTTGCCGTCGCTGCGGCTGTTTGGCTGGCTCAGCGCGTTCGCCATGGTGGCGGCGCTGGTCGCAGACTTGTTCATCCTGCGACCGACCGCGATGTTCCTGATCAACCTGTCGCAGCGTATCCGCGGCGTGGCCCGGCGGCCGAAGCCGGCGGAATAGCGTCGTCCGGCGATCAGCTCTTGACCATGCTGATCGTGACGCCCCGGATTTCGCCTTTTGAGTTGATCGAGACCGATTGCTTGTTGCCCCGCGTGGTGACGAGGATGCTGGCGGCAAAGCCGGCGGCTTCGACGAAGACGTCGATCCGGCCTTCGCCGGCGCGACCGCGTAGGTCGCCGTTGATGTTGCGGCTGGCTTCGCTCCAGGTGCCGGTGACGTTTCCGGACTGCGAACTGGTGACATCGCTGCTCAGATCGAACTTGTAGCTGTCGCTGGCGCAACGCAGCGTCTGCCGAAGCCCATTACCGCTGCCGTCGACCTTGTAGCTGGCCCTGCAGCGGATCCGCTCGGTCGAGCCATCGGACAGCGAAACGGTGCCGGTCCCGGACCAGGCGCCGTTGAAACCGGAGAATGGGCCGGATTGTGCATGTCCGGCCGATACGGACAGCAGGAGTGCCGTGGCTACCCCTGCGGCCTTGATCGTGTGTACCGATATCCCAAAACCAAACGACTTCATGTCGAGCTTTCCCAAAATGAACTGCAGGCAAGGCAAGATATGTGCTGCCACATCCAGGTTGTAGTGGCGCGCCGAGGCGCGAAGGTTCAAAAATCTCCGACGGTTCTAGCAGGCTCCGATGTTGTGGGATGTGACTGAATTCACTGATGCGGTCTCAGATCGCAGGCTCTCAGCCGGTCGAGACGATCCACTCCGTTAAAGTGATGGAGATTCGCTGGCGCGTCGATCACGAAAGTGGCGCCGCTCTGCTCCATTTTGCGCCGCATGTTCCGGACATTCGGTCGGAACTTGTTCGCCGCACCACGATTCTATAACTGGAATAGTTATTTTGAATCAGTCTGTTAGAAAGTTTCACTAAAGTCGAGAAGGACGGAGCCGTTGTATCGCCAATTTAGCCGTATTTGTAAGTGCTCTTGCGCCCATGACGGTATCGGCGCCGCGGAACAGTAACGTCTAGAACTGATACGTGGCGGAACGGATGTTCACCAAGCGAATTACCGTGGGTGCCGCATCAATGTCTGTTTCATCGGCAAGTTATTCTTGACTTGCGGTCAGCCTCATCGCTTACGAAGGTGTCGCCTTGGATAAACTGAGTCATCCGGGATCGGATTTTCTGTTGTCAGAACGAAGGATCACAATGCCCAAATTTTTCTTAGTATTCGCTCTGCTGATGGTCGGCTCGACTGCAGCGATGGCCGAACAGCAGCACGGCGGAACCGATGCCGAGCAGAAGGCTTGCGCGCGCGACGTGACGCGGCACTGCCGGAAATTGATGGATCAAGGTGATTTCGCCATTCTGGCCTGCCTTCAGGAGAATCGGGCCAAGCTGAGCAAGGCTTGTGCACAGGTGCTCGCGAACCACGGCCAATAACGCCGCACGCCGTTCCGGCGGGCGCAATTCGCTGAATTGACGCTTTGCAAGACAAAAGGACCGGTCTACCCGCTCGGACAGGCGGGTAGACCGGTGATTTGTGCTGGCAGCGATAATTTGCCAGATTGCATTGGTTTTACGGGCAAATTACCCATATATGAAGGCTTGCTGATCGCCGCTGCGGTTTCCACCCGGGGCGGCGCAGCAGTTTGTAATGACCAGAACGAGTGCAGCTTTTCCTGATGGCCACCGCGGGTGAATTACGGTCGGGCAAAACCCATCGCGATGAGAATTTTCCGGTCGCGTCGTGGATCATCCATCCGCGGCACCGGGGACTGATTCTCGCCTTCTATAATTTTGTCCGGACCGCCGATGATATCGCCGATCATGACTCGCTCAGCGAACAGGACAAGTTGGCGCACCTCGATCTTCTCGAGGCGGAACTGCTGGGGCAGGGCAACAGCCAGCCTGAGGCGGTCAAGTTGCGGGCGGCCTTGGCGCAGCGCGGGATGTCACCGCGCCACGCGCTCGATCTGTTGACCGCGTTCAGGATGGACGTCACCAAGCTTCGCTACGAGGACTGGGACGAGGTCATCCACTATTGCCGTTATTCGGCAATGCCGGTCGGTCGCTTCATGCTCGATGTCCACGAAGAGAGCACCTCGACGTGGCCCGCATCCGATGCGCTATGCGCCGGTCTGCAGATCAACAACCATCTGCAGGATTGCGGCAAGGATTTCCGCAATCTCAATCGGGTCTATCTGCCGCGCGACGCGCTGGCAGCCGCGGGCGCCACGGTCGAGATGCTTGGCCAGGATAAATCTCCGAAGCCGCTGCTGCATTGCCTGCATGGGCTGGCACAGCGTACCGAAACGCTGCTCGAGCAGAGCAGGCCGCTGAGCGCTGGCGTGAAGGATACCCGGCTCGGTGTGGAAATCTCCGTGATCCAGACCTACGCTGACAAGATCGTAAAGCTGCTCAAGGTCCGCGATCCGCTGAGTGAGCGGGTTCACCTCAAGTCGCACGAGTTTCTCGGCTATAGCGTCAGCGGAATCGCGACCGAACTGACGCGGCGCGTATTGGGCCGAAACGCCGTGTCAAAGCGGGCGGCCGGCGCATGACCATCGAGGCGGCGGCCGACGCAAGTTCCGGGGCGTCCGCGTCCGGCAGTTCGTTTTACGCAGCGATGCGGATCCTGCCGCGTGCGCAGCGCGAAGCGATGTTCCAGATCTATACATTCTGCCGTGAGGTCGACGACATTGCTGATGCCGACGGCCCCCGCGAGGGACGTCGCGAGGCCTTGGCGCAATGGCGGCAGGATATCGACGCGCTATGTGAAGGGCATCCGCCGGCGCATCTGCAATCCTATCTGCCGTCTGTGCGCGCATTCGGATTGCAGCGCGCCGATTTCCTCGCTGTGATCGATGGCATGGAAATGGATGTACTCGGCGACATCCGCGCGCCGGACGCTGCGACGCTCGATCTGTACTGCGATCGCGTCGCCAGCGCTGTCGGCCGTCTCTCGGTGCGGGTGTTCGGCATGCCGGAGGAAGATGGAAAGCTGCTCGCCTACCATCTCGGCCGTGCCCTGCAGCTCACGAATATTCTGCGCGATATCGATGAAGACGCAGGGATCGGCCGCCTGTATCTGCCGCGCGAGGCGCTTGCAGCCGCAGGCATCACTAGCGACGATCCGAACGTGGTTGCGCTCGACCCGGCGTTGCCGAAAGCGTGCGCCCCGCTGCTGGCGCAGGCGCATGAACACTTCATCAAGTCCGATGAGATCATGGCGCGCAATTCGCGCCGGGTCGTTCGGGCGCCACGTATCATGTCGAAATACTATCACGCCATCCTCGACCGGCTGGTGGCGCGCGGATTTGCGCTACCCCGCGAGCCCGTGCGTCTCAGCACTGCGGCGAAGTTGATGATTCTGGCGCGGTATGCGGTGATCTGATGTCTCGAACGGTTCATATCCTCGGTGCCGGTATCTCCGGGCTGTCGGCTGGCGTGCGTCTCGCCGATGCCGGCCACATCGTGCATGTGCACGAAGCGACGCAGCAGGTCGGCGGCCGTTGCCGCTCGTATTTCGACGGCGCAACCAATCTGACCATCGACAACGGCAATCATCTGTTGCTGTCGGGCAATCATCACGTGCTGACCTATGCGCGCAAGATCGGCTCGGAAGCCGGATTGAAGGGGCCGCCGGAGGCGCGGTTCTCCTTCATCGATCTGGCGGCGGATAAACGCTGGACGTTGCGCATCAATGACAGCCGCGTGCCGTTCTGGGTGTTCGATTCCGCGCGGCGCGTCCCGGACACGAGCCCGGCCGATTATTTCGGCCTTGCGCCGCTGACCTGGGCAGGCACGCAAACGCGCATCGGCGATGTCATCAAGTGCGAAGGACCGCTCTACGACCGGCTGGTCGGGCCGTTGTTACTGGCTGCCCTGAACATCGATCCGCCGAATGGCTCGGCGGGCCTCGCCGGCGCGATCGTTCGCGAAACGCTGTTGGCAGGAGGGCAGGCGTGCCGGCCTCTGATCGCCAGCGATGGGCTGAGTTCGGTGCTGATCGACCCGGCGATACGCTTCATTCGCGAGCGCGGCGGCAGTGTCGAGATCGGACATGAGGCGCGTAGCCTTTCGTTCGACGGCGCGCGCGTGAACGCATTCTCGCTCGGCGATCAAACGGTGGAATTGGGCGCGGACGACGCGGTGGTGATGGCGGTGCCGCCACGTTCCGCGACAGCGCTGCTTCCCGGACTGACTGCGCCGACCAAATTCTGCGCCATCGTCAATGCGCATTTCCGCTTCGCGCCGCCGCCGCATCTGCCTCCGATGATGGGGGTGGTGAACGGTCTGATCGAATGGCTGTTCGCTTTTCCCGATCGTCTCTCGATCACCATCAGCGGTGGCGATCGTCTCGTCGACCGCCCGCGCGAAGAACTCGCGCAAGCGATATGGGACGACATTTGCAAGGTGGCCGGCATCGAAGCGCCGTTACCGGCATGGCAGATCGTACGCGAGCGTCGCGCCACGTTCGAAGCCTCGCCCGAACAGAATGCATTGCGGCCGGGCGCGGCGACGCAATGGAAGAACCTGTTTCTCGCGGGAGACTGGACCGATACCGGGCTGCCCGCAACCATCGAAGGATCGGTGCGTTCCGGCGATCGGGCCGCCGATCTCGTGCTGGCTGCACGCTGAGATCAACGAAGGCAGGGTTATGTCGATCAGTATGGATTCAACCAGTCCAGCCGTTAGCGTTGGCAACGACGTACTGGAGAAAAGCATCGCCTCGGCGACGCAAGGTTTGCTTGGCTTTCGGAAGGATGACGGCCATTGGGTGTTCGAACTCGAGGCCGACGCCACGATCCCCGCGGAATACGTGCTGTTCCGCCACTATCTGGCTGAGCCTGTCGATGCCCCGCTCGAGGCCAAGATCGCCGCCTATCTGCGCAGGATTCAGGGGGCGCATGGCGGCTGGCCACTGGTACACGACGGCCAATTCGACATGAGCGCCAGCGTCAAGGCGTATTTCGCGCTCAAAATGATCGGTGACTCCATCGATGCGCCGCACATGGTGCGGGCGCGCGAAGCGATCCTGTCGCGCGGTGGCGCGATCAACAGCAACGTGTTCACGCGCTTCCTGTTGTCGATGTTCGGCGTAACGACCTGGCGCAGCGTGCCGGTGCTACCGGTCGAGATCATGCTGCTGCCGATGTGGTCGCCATTCCACCTCAACAAGATATCCTATTGGGCGCGTACCACCATCGTGCCGCTGATGGTGCTGGCCGCGCACAAGGTGCGCGCGAAGAATCCGAAGGGCGTTACCATCGACGAACTGTTCCTGCAGGATCCGAAGTCGATCGGGCTTTTGGCAAAGGCGCCGCATCAGAGTGCCGGCTGGTTCAACCTGTTTCGCTGCCTCGATGTTGTTCTGCGTGTCGTCGAGCCGATGTTCCCGAAGCGGCTGCGTCAGCGCGCCATCGATAGCGCCGTGGCGTTCGTCGAGGAACGGCTGAATGGTGAAGACGGGATCGGGGCGATCTTCCCGCCCATGGTCAACGCCGTCATGATGTATGAAGCGCTAGGTTATGGGCCTGATCACCCGCCGCGCGCCATTACCCGCCGAGGCATCGACAAGCTGCTGGTGATCCATGACGACGAAGCCTATTGCCAACCATGCGTCTCGCCGATCTGGGATACGGCGCTGACCTGTCATGCACTGAGCGAAGCGAACGACGACGAGTCGTTGCGCAAGCTCGACCAGGGGCTCGATTGGCTGCTGCCGAAACAGGAGCTGGAGGTGAAGGGCGACTGGGCGGTCAAGCGGCCCGACTTGCGTCCCGGCGGCTGGGCCTTCCAGTACGCCAATCCGCATTATCCCGATCTCGACGACACCGCGGTGGTGGTCATGGCGATGGATCGGTCGCGTCGGCGTACCGGCCGCAAGGACTATGACGAGGCGATCGATCGTGCCAAGGAATGGATCCTTGGCATGCAGAGCAGCGACGGCGGCTGGGCTGCCTTCGATGTCGACAATCTCGAATACTACCTCAACAACATTCCGTTCTCGGATCATGGCGCCTTGCTCGATCCGCCAACCGAGGATGTCACCGCGCGCTGCGTCTCGATGCTGGCCCAGCTTGGCCAGACGCAGGAGAGCAGTCCCGCGCTTGCGGCCGGGGTGGCCTACCTGCGCCGAACACAGCTTCCGGACGGCTCCTGGTACGGCCGCTGGGGCCTGAACTACATCTACGGGACCTGGTCGGTGCTGTGCGCATTGAATGCCGCAGGCGTCGACCATCAGGATCCGGTGTTCCGCAAGGCGGTCGACTGGCTGTTCTCGATCCAGAATCAGGATGGCGGCTGGGGCGAGGACGCGTCCAGCTACCGGCTCGACTACAAGCGATTCGATGGCGCCCCGAGCACGGCTTCACAGACGGGATGGGCCTTGCTGGGCCTGATGGCGGCTGGGGAAGTCGAGAATCCGGCCGTGGAACGGGGAATGCGATACCTAATAACAACACAGACCGAAAAAGGCGTCTGGGACGAGCAGCGATACACCGCCACAGGCTTTCCTCGGGTATTTTACCTGCGATATCATGGCTACTCAAAGTTCTTTCCGCTCTGGGCGCTGGCGCGGTACCGAAATTTGAAGAAGACCAACAGCAAGGCGGTAGGGGTCGGGATGTGATTTTGACGACGGGGGGCGACATCGGGCCCGGGGGGCAACTGGACCCGCGCCCGGTGCTGATTGTGACCGGTCTGGTACAGGAGGCCCGTATCGCAGCGGGCCCCGGAAGGACCGTCATCTGCAGCAGTAGCAATCCGACCCAGCTGCGTTCCCTTTTGCAGGGTTTCGACCCAGCGACTGTGCGCGGTGTCATCAGCTTCGGTGTAGCCGGTGGGCTCGACCCCGTACTTGAGTCCGGCGACGTGGTGGTGGCGACCGAGGTATTGGGTGGCCGCAACCGTTGGCTGGCGGGCTCGGCGCTCAGCGAAGAGCTGATCGATGGAGCGGGTCTTGCGGGCCAGCGGATCGTCAGGGGCGCACTTGTCGGTGTCGAGCAGGTGGTGCCGGCCCAATCCGCCAAGGCAGCGCTGCGCAGCGAGACAGGAGCGTCGGCGGTGGATATGGAAAGCCATATCGCAGCCGCCTATGCGGCCGAGGCCGATTTGCCGTTCGCCGCCCTTCGGGTCATCAGCGACCCGGCCACGCGGGCGCTCCCGGCGCTGGCCGTCAATGCCGTGAAGCCGAATGGCAATATCGATCTCGCGAAGGTGTTGCGTGGCGTGGCGCGCAACCCGTTCGTGGTGCGCGCGCTGGTCTCGACCGGCCGCGACTTCAATCGCGCCCTGCGCAGCCTGCGCGGCTGTCAGCCCGCCCTGATCCTGGAGCGCGGATCGGCGTTAGCTCAGGCTCATCACAACCGCAATCACGGGGCCGCCCGGCGTTCGACCGAGGCTCCCGTCGTTGCGGTGATCGGACGTCAGTTCGCAGCGGCGGGCTCGTAGCGTCTGCACGCGGACGGTCAATCCAATAAAACAAGGCGTCAAAACAGAAAACGTCGCTTCCGGAGCACCGGAAGCAACGTTTTTGCTTTTATAGCCCGATAGGATTTGACCGGGCGATCGCTTACGCGGCGGTCGAAGCTTTCTGCTTGGCGGCAGCAGCGGCGGCCTCGTCGCGGCGGATCTCTGTCAATGTCTTCTGCACCTGCTGGGCGAAGATGTACTGAGCCGGGCGCTGGTTCGCGAGATTGATCTCGGGTGCCATCGGACCGGTCGTCCGTACGCCGCGCAGCGCCACCCACATCGCCTTCAGCGGGTTCTTCAGTGCAGCGTCGGCAGCCGTCGGTTCGTATCCGCAATGCGCCATGCAGTTGGCGCACTTCTCGTACTTGCCGGTGCCGTAGGTGTCCCAATCGGTTTCGTTCATCAGCTCCTTGAAGGTCTTGGTGTAGCCTTCACCGAGCAGGTAGCACGGCTTCTGCCAGCCGAAGATGTTGCGCGCGGGCATGCCCCACGGGGTGCATTCGTAGCTCTGGTTGCCGGCCAGGAAGTCGAGGAACAGGCCGGAGTGCATGAAGTTCCACTTCTTGCCCTTGCCGAGCGCGAACACGTCGCGGAACAGCTTCTTGGTCTTGGTACGGTTCAGGAAGTGCTCCTGATCCGGAGCACGCTCATAGGCGTAGCCCGGGGACATCGAAACGCCGACGCCGAGTTCGGTGGTGAAGTCCAGGAACTTGGCAATGTCCTCGGCGGCGTGACCATCGAAGATGGTGGCATTGACGTTCACCGTGAAGCCGCGTGCCTTGGCCGCCTTGATGGCCGAAACGGCGCGATCGAAAACGCCCTTCTGCGACACTGCCTTGTCGTGATGGTCCTTCAGGCCGTCCAGATGAACCGAGAAGAAGAGGTAGGGCGACGGCTCGAACAGATCGAGCTTCTTTTCCAGCAGTAGCGCATTGGTGCAGAGCGAGACGAATTTCTTGCGGGCAACGAGACCGCGCACGATCTCGCCGATCTCCTTGTGGATCAGCGGTTCGCCGCCTGGGATTGCGACCATCGGCGCGCCGCACTCATCGGCGGCATCCCAGCATTCCTGCGCCGACATGCGGCGATTGAGAATCGCGTCCGGGTAATCGATCTTGCCGCAGCCCGCGCAGGCCAGATTGCAGCGGAACAACGGCTCGAGCATCAGCACCAGCGGATAGCGTTTCCGGCCCAGCAGCTTCTGCTTCATCAGATAGCCGCCGATACGTATCTCTTTGAAGAAAGGTATAGCCATTACAAGGGGTTCTTTCCGAAAGTGAAACAGTCAGCTTAAGGTTGTAGCGCCAGCTCGCTCAGTTGGGCCGGCAGCTTGAACTCGATATTCTCCTCGCGCCCCGGCAGGACCGATACGGCCACCGGACCGATACGCCGCAACGTCGCAACGACATCGTCGACGAGCACCTCCGGCGCTGAGGCCCCCGCGGTGATGCCTACAGTTTTCGCACCCTTCAGCCAATCGGGATTTAGTTCACTGCCATCGGCGATAAGGTAACTCGGGATACCGGCTTCAGTGCCAATTTCACGCAGCCGATTCGAGTTGGAACTATTAGTTGCGCCGACAACGAGAATGACATCGACGAATTTGCTGAGGTCTCTTACAGCAGATTGGCGATTTTGTGTTGCATAGCAGATATCCCGGGTGTCCGGGCCTTGAATATCTGTAAATCGGGCCTGGAGAGCGGCGATAATATCCTTGGTGTCGTCGACGCTTAGGGTCGTCTGGGTGATGTAGGCGACCTGCGCATCGGCTGGCAGAGGCAGGGCAGCTACGTCCTCGACGCTCTGCACCAGAAGAACTGGACCCGGAATTTGCCCCATGGTTCCATCGACTTCCGGGTGACCGGCATGGCCGATGAGAATCACCGTTCGCCCCTTGGCCATGTAGCGCTTGCCCTGATTATGGACCTTGGTGACAAGCGGGCAGGTGGCGTCCAGCACTGGGAGCCTGCGGCTGGCAGCTTCTTCCTCCACGGTTCTGGCGACGCCGTGCGCGCTGAAGATGGTGACCGCATCCGCAGGCACCTCAAACAAATCCTCGACGAAGATCGCGCCCTTGGCTTTCAGGCTTTCCACGACATGCTTGTTGTGAACGATCTCATGGCGGACGTAGACCGGCGGGCCGTATTTCTCGAGCGCCCGTTCGACGATCTCGATAGCCCGGACCACGCCGGCACAAAAGCCGCGCGGTTGAGCCAAAAACACTTCCATGGGGCGTACGTCAGTCAAGTTCCACCTTGCTCATTGAGGCATGCAGGCATTAAACGCGGAAAACAGCGATTGCGTCCCACAACCGTTGGTCGCCTCCTGCCATATATGGGTTCAGCGCCGGGAGGCAAAAGCCGCCTCAATTCACCGTTTTGGGAGGTTATCTTCGTCCTAACGCCGCAAAATAAAGGTAAAATAATAAGTATTGCGTAGATCGAGCGAACTAAGGGGCGTCCGTCTCACGCGACCGTCATTTTACCGCCATCTAATCCCGACTTATCGGTCCCATAATAGCGTCGTGCCAATTCCCGTGATGATGAAGACGCTGTATTCAGCCGCCCTGGACCCGATCGTGGAACCGCATCCCGTCGACTTTCATTCCATCCGGACCGGCCGCAATAGAAAGATAGAATGTGCTGACAAGTGCTGTTGTTTCAATCGTTAAGGTTTGCACCCGATTCGCCCTTTTGATCGTCCTGGCTGCCGTGGCACTCACCGTGGCGGCGGGCGTTTATTCGGCCAGAAATTTCGCAATCAATACCGATATCAACAAGCTGATCTCGCCCGAGCTTGACTGGCGCAAGCGCGATATCGCCTTCGAAAAGGCGTTCGATCAGGAGCGGCTGATCATCGCGGTCGTCGAGGCGCCGACTGCCGAGTTTGCAAGCGCCGCCAGTGCCGCGCTCGAAAAGAAACTGTCCGAAAACCACACCGATTTCGAATCGGTGCAGCGGCTGGGAGCCGGTCCGTTCTTCGAGAAGAACGGTCTGTTGTTCCTGCCGACCGAGGAAGTCGCGAAACTGACCGGCCAGTTCGGATCTGCGGCGCCGTTGCTGGAAATCATGGCGGGCGACCCGAGCCTGCGGGGACTGACCGGGGCGTTGCAGATCGCCTTGAGCGGAGTTCAGCACGGGCAGTTCAGTCTCGACGCTGCCACGGCACCGCTCACCAAGATCTCCGATACCCTCGATAACGTCCTGAACAAGAAAGACGCGACGTTCTCGTGGCGCGAATTGATCAGCGACAAGCCGCTCACCGATGCCGACCGGCGCAGTTTCATCGAGGTTAAGCCGATCCTCAATTTCGAGGATCTGGAGCCGGGCAAGGGCGCGACGGACGCTATTCGTCAGGCTGCCCGGGATATCGACATTGCGGGCCAATTCGGCGCGCGCGTCAGGCTGACCGGCCCGGTGCCGATCGCCAACGAAGAGTTCGCCACGGTGCAGGAAGGGGCCGTCACCAACGGCATCGGAACCGTGCTTGTGGTGCTGTTCATTCTCTGGATGGCGCTGCGCTCGCCCAAGATCATTCTCGCCGTTGCCATCACCATTTCCATGGGCCTCATCATCACGACGGCAGTCGGGCTGATGATGGTCGGCGCACTGAATCTGATTTCGATCGCCTTCGCCGTGCTGTTCGTCGGATTGGGGGTCGACTTCGGCATCCAGTTCAGCGTCCGCTACCGATCCGAGCGATTCAAAAGCAACGACTTGCAAATAGCGCTTGAGAAAGCGGCCGAATATTCGGCCGTGCCGTTGTCGCTCGCCGCGATGGCCACTGCAGCCGGCTTCCTGTCATTCCTGCCGACGGATTACGAGGGCGTGTCGGAACTTGGCAAGATCGCCGGCGTCGGCATGCTGGTAGCGTTCTTTGCCAGCATCACGGTGCTGCCGGCCTTGCTCGACCTGCTCAATCCTGCTGGCGAGAAGGAAGCGGTCGGCTACGCCTTCCTGGCGCCGGTAGATCGTTTTCTTGAGGATCATCGCGTCGGCATCATCGTCGGAACGCTGTTGCTGGTGGTCGCCGGATTGCCGCTGCTTTACTTCCTGCGTTTCGATTTCAACCCGATCCATCTGCGCAACCCGAAGGTGGAATCGATCGCCACCTATCTCGATCTGCGCAAGGATCCGAATACGGGCGCCAATGCCATCAACGTGCTGGCTGCGAACGAGGCGGATGCGAAGAAGGTTGAAGCCAAGCTGGAAAAGCTTCCGCAGGTCCAGCGCACCATGTCGCTCGACAGCTTCGTGCCTGATGATCAGCAGGCCAAGCTGAAATTGATTGCCGACGGCGCGCGCGTTCTCAATCCTGCAATCAACCCGGATCAGGTCGACCCTGCGCCTTCCGACGCGGAGAATATCACCGCCCTGAAGCAGACTGCTGAGAGCCTGCGCAAGACGGCTGGCGACCAGCAGGGACCGGGCGCGATCGCATCGCGCCGGTTGGCGGACGATCTCACCAAGCTCGCTGTCGCCGACCCGGCGACGCGGGAAAAGGCCCAGAACGTGTTCGTGCGGCCGTTGCTGATCGTGCTCGATCAGCTTCGCAGCTCGCTGCAGGCTCAACCCATCAGCCTTGCGACGCTGCCGCCAGAACTGGTGTCGTCCTGGAAAACCAAAGACGGCAAGGTGCGTGTCGAGGTGACGCCGCGCGGGGATTCCAATGACAACGAGACGCTGCGGAATTTCGCCGATGCGGTGCTGGCCGCCGAGCCCACTGCAATTGGCGGGCCGGTCTCGATCCTCAAATCCGGCGACACCATCGTCAAGGCGTTCATCCACGCCGGCCTATGGGCCCTGCTGTCGATCGGCCTGTTGCTCTGGATCGTTCTGCGCCGCTTCAGCGATGTGATGATGACGCTGGTGCCGTTGCTGGTTGCCGGTGCGGTAACGCTCGAGATCTGCGTGCTGATCGGCTTGCCGCTCAACTTCGCCAATATTATCGCGCTGCCGTTGCTGCTCGGCGTCGGCGTGGCGTTCAAGATCTACTATGTGGTGGCGTGGCGTGCCGGCAGAACGAACCTGCTGCAATCGAGCCTGACGCGCGCGATCTTCTTTAGCGCACTGACGACGGCGACGGCATTCGGTAGTCTCTGGCTGTCGAGCCACCCCGGCACCGCCAGCATGGGCAAGTTGCTGGCGCTGTCGCTGGTGACCACTCTGGCGGCAGTGTTGCTGTTTCAGCCCGCGCTAATGGGCCGCCCGCGCAATCTCGGGGATTAGACAGATATCGCCGACGGTGTCTTCGGGCTCCGTCGTGCCGGGCGTTGCAGCCGTTCGCTGGCCGACCGTCTTCGGCGGCGATGTCTTGGCGGCAGACTTCGGTGCCGGGGCGGGATGGGTGTGCGTCCCGGCTTTGCCCTTGACGCCGGCCTTGGGCAGTTCGGCGACGGAGTTCGACGGACTGCTCGGGATCGGGCCGCTGACGCGGGTCCAGGTTTCACCGCCGCAGAGGAATCCGAGCACGCAGCCCTCGATCTCGAGCTTGTTCGGGCTTTTGAGCGTGATTGTGGACTCGTAAGTTTTGCCGTCCTTGGCATTGTAGACGTTCCCGGCCCACTCATCGGTGCCGGGCGTTTTCTTCTTCATCTCGAGCAGAATCGGCATGCCCAATGTCGGCCGGCTTTGCTTTGCGGTGTCGGGATTGTTACGGTCCCGCCCGCCGGGAATCTTCTCCCAGGCAACCGCGCCCCACATGTTTCCGTGGCATTCGGCCACTCTGATATTGGCGACGCCGTCCGCAACCCGCCAGTCTCCGGTGGGATCGCCGGCGAGGGCCGGTCCGGTGGCGGCCGCAAAAAGAAGTCCGCAGTAAACTAAAGTGCGCGTTGCACTTCGGGGACGCTGCATCATGTTGGGAACCTGTGTTTTAATGGCTCTGCCTTGGCAAATTTAAAACGCCATAGTTTGGTGTTTTTAGGTTGACGGGTAGACGATTAATCGAAGTATGTAGCTGATGTTGTATCCAAATCTAGACGCCTCCGAGATATTTGCAGAACGCGAATCGCAGCGCAGTTCACTGCATACGCGCTATTTGAACGAACAACTCGTCAGGGTTCTCAAAACCATCGGCTACGACGTTGGTTTCAAGCGCGGCGAAGGACAGTACCTGTTCGATCGCGACGACTCGCGGTACCTAGATCTACTCAGCGGATTTGGCGTTTTTGCGATTGGCCGGAACCATCCGGCGCTGCGGCAGGCGCTCAAGAGCGTGCTCGACGCCGATCTGCCCAACCTCGTGCAGATGGATGTGTCGACGCTGGCGGGCGTGCTGGCGGAGCGGCTGCTCGAACGCGTGCCGTATATGGACAAGGTATTCTTCGCCAATTCCGGCACCGAATGCGTCGAGGCCGCGATCAAATTTGCGCGTGGCGCGACCGGTCGCACCGGCGTGGTTTATTGCGATCATGCCTATCACGGCTTGTCTTATGGCTCATTGTCCCTGACCGATGACAATAATTTCCGCGGCGGTTTCGGTCCGTTGTTGCCGGATTGTTCGGTCGTGCCGTTCAACGATCTCGCAGCACTTGAACGTGCGCTGTCGTCGCGTCAGGTCGCGGCGTTCATTGTCGAACCGGTGCAAGGCAAAGGCGTCAATATTCCGAGCGACGAATTTCTCCCCGGCGCTGCGGCACTTTGCCGCCGTTACGGCACGCTGATGGTTGCCGACGAGATTCAGTCGGGAATGGGGCGCACCGGCAAGTTCCTCGCGGTCGAACACTGGAACGTCGAGCCCGACATGGTGCTGCTGTCCAAGTCGCTGTCCGGCGGCCATGTGCCGGTCGGTGCGGTGCTGACGCGGAAGGCCATCTTCGACAAGATATTCAGCCGCATGGATCGCGCTGTGGTGCACGGCTCGACCTTTGCCAAGAACGATCTGGCGATGGCGGCCGGGATCGCCACGCTCGAAGTGATGAAGGCCGAGAAGCTGATCGAGAACGCGGCTGCGCGTGGCGCGCAGCTTCACGCGGCGCTCAGCGACCTGATCCCGAAATACGAGATGCTCAAAGAGGTGCGCGGCAAGGGATTGATGCTGGGGGTCGAGTTTGGCCCTCCGAAATCGCTCAAATTGAAGGCGGCGTGGAGCCTGCTCGAAACCGCCAACAAGGGGCTGTTCTGCCAGCTTATCACGGTGCCGCTGTTCAAGGATCACAAGATCCTCACGCAGGTTGCCGGGCACGCCAGCCATACCATCAAGCTGCTGCCTTCGCTGACGATCAACGACGACGATTGCAAGTGGATCGTCTCGTCGTTCGAGTCCGTGATTGCTGCCAGCCATCAGGTGCCGGGCGCGATCTGGTCGCTCGGCAAGACGCTGGTCGATAACGCCGTCCGTAAATCGGCCTGATCATATACCGGTACTATCGGCGGGTCAGAACGCCGATACGTACATAGGCACCGTCGCGCTGGAAGCTGTCCTGCACGTAGCCGACAGCAAGCGACCATTCCAATGACGAGGTCTTCAAGCCGGTCAGATGTGCACCGATGCGGTATTGCGTGCTGAACCGGTCGGACGACATGGAGATTTCCGGACCGATCCAGCAAGCGTCGAATGCGCGCCAACCGGCTGCGGCGCGGGCGGTGTAACCGCCGGCAATGGTGGTGATCGATGCGGACGACGACACCATCGTCGTCGGCGTCGGCTCCCACCACAGATCGAAAGCGGCGCGCGCCCCGAATTGATTGGCGTATGGGCGCGCGGGCAGCACGACTGGCGAAAAATCGTCGCGCTCGAAATCGGCGCCGGCAAACAGTTTGACTTCAAGATTGCCGCGCTTGAAGCGCCAGCCTGGCATGATCGCCGCGCGAAAGATCGCTGTACGATAATGAGCAGCTTTACCGTCGTAACGCTCGACGCCATCGGACATGAAAACGCTCATGACGAAACCGTCGTTGTTGAGTCCTCCGGGCGCCCATTGCCCACCGGCATATCCGGAATAGCCGAAATGCCAGATGTCGAAACCGCTGAAGAACAGGAAGCGTTCCGGTGTTGCGCCACCGGAAAGATCATCGGAGACCGGGGGTAGGGTGGATGGCTCGGGCGTCTGCGCCGTCGCAGCCGCGATCCCATACGCCAACACCATTACGGCGACACAGCTCGCCTGCAGCGTAGCCAATCTCCGCATCGAGCCCCCCAGCCCACGCGTTGTCTACGTACAATTACTGATGGAATTAAAGCGTGCTGCTACTTCCGCGTCCAGCGCGGAAATGAGAACGATTAATGAACCAGACTAAAGAGGGAGGCTTGATTATAGCTGCGGCGCAGCAAGATTCTCGATTGCGGCGCCGTTGCGATCTTCAACGATCTCCGCGATCCACTGCCGATGGCATTGGCGATGATCGCGTTCGTAGCACAGGATGCAGACAGGGCCAGCAGTCATCACGAGCGAAGTCAGTTCGTCGAGTTGTTCTTTGGCTTGTGGCGTCTTGAGATGTGCCGTGTAGATGCGATGAAGCGCGTCGAACTTCCCGCTGCGCGCAGCCTCGCGTCCTTCCTTCGGCGTACCGAGGTCCCGGAGATGCACATAGCCGATGCCGCGTTCGCTCAGGCCGGCGGCCAGCTGGCTCTTCGAAAAACCTGGACGACGCGATGCTGCGACGGCTCGGACATCGACCAGCAATTTCACGCCGGCATGCTCCAGTTCGTCGAGCACGGCCTTCGCCGGCGTTTGCTCGTAGCCGATCGTGAATAGACGCTGCTTGCGGCGTGCCATGTCGTTATCCGAATTACTCGACCCGCTTGATCAATTCCATCGCGCCCGCGGGTGCATTCACTTTGCCCTCGTGGATCACGTAGGCAAATACGTCACGTGGCGTTTTCTTCGCGAGGGTCTTGTCTACGCGTGGCAAGTCCGTCGGCTCGCCGCCGCTGGCCCAGGTCTCGAAGCGTTTGGCCCATGCATCCAGCGCCTTCGGCGGATAACAGGTCTTGATCTCGTCGCTGCCCGTCTGCAGGCGTGCGTAGACGAAATCGCCGGTCACATCGGCGATTGCGGGGTAAGTGGAGTGTTCCGCGAACACGACAGGCACACCGAAACGGCGGAGCAGGGCCGGGAAGGCCGGCGTGCAGAAACTATCGTGCCGGACTTCGACCACGTGGCGCAGTTCGCGTCCGTCCAGTTTTTTCGGCAGCAGTTCCAGAAAGCCACCGAAGTCCGCCTCGTCGAACTTCTTGGTGGGGGCAAATTGCCAGAGTACCGGCCCGAGCCGGTCACCCAATTCCAGCAGGCCTGAGTCATAGAACCGTTTGATGGAATCGCCTGCTTCGGCGAGCACGCGCCGGTTGGTCGCGAAGCGGGGCCCTTTTACCGAGAATACGAAGCCGTCTGGCACTTCGCGTGCCCATTTGCGGAAGCTCTCCGGTTTCTGCGATCCGTAATAGGTGCCGTTGATTTCGATCGAGGTGAGGTGGCTCGCAGCGTATTCGAGTTCTTTCGCCTGTGTGAGCTTTTCCGGGTAAAATACCCCCCGCCAGGGCGCAAAAGTCCATCCGCCGATCCCGATGTGGATTTTTCCAGCTTTTTTCGCCATTTCGAAGCCCTCTTGCGGATGGTCGTTGCCATACCTACTTAGCCGATAACGGCGATGTTGACGCTCCCCCCAAGCTCCATCGCCGGGACGGCCACAGAATAACATTGGTCGCGCCGGATGTACGCGCGCCATGCTGTTCGTGGCCGTTGGTGTTTTCAGCCCCGAATGTCGCCTTCTCCAGTCCCGCGCCGCAAATTTCCGGGAGGAACCGGCCCTGCCTTGGCAGGGCGCGGCGGCGCAGATATATGCTGGCGCCATGAATGAAGCCATCAGACCGACATCGGAAGATATCCTGCAGGCGAGCGTTGCGCGCCAGCTGTCGGTTATTGTGCCCACCTTCAACGAAAGCGGCAACATCACGGCGCTATTCGAGCGGCTGAAAACCTCTCTGGATGGAACCTCGTGGGAAGTCATCTTCGTCGACGATAACTCACCCGACGGCACATGGCAGGCGGTGCGAGCGCTGGCGCAGCAGGATGCGCGCGTGCGCTGCCTGCGCCGGGTCGGGCGGCGCGGACTTTCCGGCGCCTGCATAGAGGGTATCCTGGCTTCGAGCGCGCCGTATGTCGCGGTCATGGATGCGGACCTGCAGCATGACGACACGCAGCTGCCGAAGATGCTCGGATTGCTGCAAAGCGGGCAGGCCGAACTGGTGGTCGGCAGCCGCTATGTCGAAGGCGGCAGCGCGGACAGCTTCAATCGGCAACGTCGCGGGTTCAGCGAGTTCGCCACCATGATTGCCAAGCGGCTGTTGCGCGTCGAGATCGCCGATCCGATGAGCGGCTTCTTCATGATCCGCCGCGATCGCTTCGAGCAGATCGCGCCGCAATTGTCGGTACATGGCTTCAAGATCCTTCTCGATATTGTCGCCACCGCGCGCGGACAACTGCGTACCGTCGAGATTCCATTCACCTTCGGCTCGCGATTGTCCGGCGAGAGCAAACTCGATTCCATGGTGGCGTTGGATTTTCTTGGCCTGATCCTGGCCAAGATGACCGGCGACGCCGTCTCGCTGCGATTCCTGATGTTTGCGCTGGTCGGATCGGTCGGTTTGTTCGTGCATCTCTTGACGCTCGACGTGGCGTTCAATGTGTTTGATATCCGGTTTGCGGAAGCGCACGTGTTGGGTGCGGTAGTTGCGATGACGAGCAACTTCCTGCTCAACAATTTCCTGACCTACCGCGACCAGCGCCTGCGAGGGTTTGCGATCCTGCCGGGTCTGCTGCTGTTCTATCTGGTATGCGGCGTCGGGCTGTTGGCCAATATCGGCGTCGCTTTTTCGATCTACGATCAGAGTCCGAACTGGTGGCTCGCCGGTGCGGCGGGCGCGCTGATGGGCGTGGTCTGGAATTACGCGATGTCCGGCATCTTCGTCTGGCGTAAACGATGACGGTTCGATGCTAGTCAGTGGTCCGATTCAAATCCGTTCCACTGGCGAAGCGCGCGTTCTGCGCAATACATGGCTCATCATCGCCTCGCTGGTTCTGATCCGCCTGGTGTCGGCTGCCTACACGCCGCTGACCTTCGACGAAGCTTACTACTGGACCTGGTCGAAGCACCTCGCCGGCGGTTACTACGATCATCCTCCGATGGTGGCGCTGGTGATCCGCCTCGGCACCATGATCGCCGGCGATACCGAATTCGGCGTACGCCTCGTCTCGGTTCTGCTCGCATTTCCGATGAGCTGGGCGGTCTATCAGAGCGCGGCATTGCTGTTCGGCGGCCAGCGCGTGGCGTCGACCGCAGCGGTCCTGTTGAACGTCACGCTGATAGCGGCCGTCGGCACCATGATCGTGACCCCGGATGCGCCGCTGATGGTTGCGTCGGCGTTCGTTCTGTACACGCTCGCTCAGGTGCTCGCGACCGGGCGGGGGGCCTGGTGGCTCGCGGTGGGTGTTGCCGTTGGCTTTGCGTTATTGTCGAAATACACCGCGTTGTTCTTTGGACCCGCCATTCTGATTTGGCTGATCGCGGTGCCCAAGCTGCGCCGCTGGCTGATTTCGCCGTGGCCTTATCTCGGCGGCATTATCGCTTTTGCGCTGTTCTCGCCGGTGATCCTGTGGAACGCGGACCATCAGTGGGTCTCGTTTCTCAAACAGTTCGGCCGCGCGCGGGTCAATCATTACACGCTGAAATACATTATCGAGATCATTCCCACTCAATTCGTGTTCGCATCGCCGCTGGTGTTTGTTCTGGGCGTGATGGGTCTCCATGCGTTGCTGATGCGCCGCGACGGCGCCCTCGGCGCGCGGGTGTTGATCAGCGTTTCGGTCTGGGTGATCGTGCTGTATTTCATCTGGCATTCGCTGCACACCCGCGTCGAGGCGAACTGGTTCGCTCCGGTGTATCCTGCATTCGTCGTTGCTGCCGCGGCCGCAGCGAATGTCGTGAAGTGGGACGAGCGCGGCGCGAAGACCGCTGCGTGGTGCCTGCGCTGGGCCGGGTTAGTGGGCATCGCGATGTTCGCAGGGCTCGTGTTGCAGGCCAACACCGGCATATTGAGCGGATATCGTCGCGATGCGAGCGTGCGCAGCGTGGGCGTCGGCTGGCCTGAACTGGCGCGCAATATCGAAGCGGTACGGATGCGGGTCGGGGCGACCTGCGTGCTGGCGAAGGACTACGGCACCACCGGCTGGCTCGCCTTCTATCTGCCTAAAGGGACATGCGTTACCCAACGCAACGAGCGCATTCGCTGGGTCAACATGCCGGAGCCGGCCGCCGCGCTGCTGGCCGGCAAGCTGCTGTATATCGACGATGTTGGCGCCGAACATCCAGAGCTGAAGCGCGATTTCAATCGCGTCGAGGACGTCGGCGAGCTGCCGCGCCGCCGTGGGCCGCTGGTGATCGAGACTTATAAGCTTGATTTGCTGGAAGGCGCTAAAGGCGATCCGTTGGATCGCTCTCCGCCGCCGGAGCTTGCGCTGCGCCGATAATCAGCCAACGCAAAACGGCCTCCGGAGGAGGCCGTCGTCGTTGATTGAGGTCGTGCGAACGGCCTTAGCGGCAGACGCGGACCTTCTTGACCACGCGGCGACCGTGATGTCCGCGCGAAACGACAGTTCGCACCGAGCAAACCTTGTGATGCCGATGAAACTGGACGGTCGTGATGTCCGAGGACGTGTGGATCGCAACACCAGGTGCTGCCGGGAACGCCATGGCGGGAACCGAAAATGAAGCCAGGCCGAGGGCTGCTGCGGCGGCAAAACCAAGAGTAATTTTTTTCACAGTGTTCTCCTTGTTGCGGGGAATCGGCGCGAAACCTTCCCGTGAACATGATTTTCAATCTGACGCATGAACCTATGATGAATGGAATTCCGATCACGATGATCGGCATCGAGAGGACAAGTTTACGAGCCAAATCAATCGGGATGGTACGTATCGTTCGCGCTTGCAGCAACACCACCGATCAGTGTGGCATGCACGAGATAGCGCATCGGTCCAGGCGTTACCGCGTCCAGCGGCCAGCATGTCGACAGCACAAGTTCATGGTTCTTCGTCAGCGGATCGATTCCTGAAGCATCGAAGCGCGCCACCGAGGTGCCATCGACGCGATACCGATACGTTGCCCCATCGCGGCGAGTGACCGCAACGGTGTCGCCGATCACCACATCCTTGAGGAATCGAAAGTGCGTGTCTCGATGCGCGGAGTAGACCGCGACGCCGCGCTGACCTGCTTCAGCGGTTAGCTCAACGTGGCCCGGGCCGAACGCGAGCGCCTGACCGCTGCTGCCTGCGAGCGCGATAACGTCAGCATGGAGACGCTTTACCGCGATGCGCGCCACTGGCCACGTATCCGCCCATGACCACGGCTTGGTGTCGTGTCCGGTCGCGATGGTTTGTGAAAATGCTCGTTCGAGAAGGACCTGTGCGAGCAACGCCTTGGCGTGAACATAGACGCCCTGGCCGATCATCGAGATCCCGATGCAGGCGAGGACACATGCGGTGGCAATACGAACCATTGGATATCTCCTTGGCGAGAGAAGCGCGCGACCCACTGGGGGACGGGCCGCGCGCGCCGGAGAGGGTGGGACGAATCCTCTCCGGGAGTGAGCGCGAGGCCGTCAGTTTCCGAAAGCCGGCCGCCGCCGAACCCACATCAGGATCAAGCTCAGCAGCAGCAGGATCGAGCCGATCATCATCTTGAGTTCGGCATCGGTCGCCGTCTTCGGCAGGATCACCGTGTTGGATGTCGGCGATACCACCGGCGCCGGACGCCGTTCCGTGGCCAGTTGCACGTCGCCGTTGTCGGCGCATCTCTCGGAGGGGGGCATCGTCGGCTGGGGGCGCTCGCCGAACACCTTCTCGAAATCCCAGCCCGCCGGCAAATTGAGCGGCAGCTCCGTCGTCTTCAGCATTTCACCCTCGGGCCGGCTTGGAGTCTTGTCGACAGCAACCAGGCTGGTGAGACGCGTGACCAACTGATGTTCCAGCGCTAGCGCGAGGATTTGCTTGTCGGCTTCCTCCGGCGTCACCTGCCGCATGGTACGCGCGATTTCCGCATCTGCGATCTTGCGGCGTGCCCACAGCTTGGACAGTCCCTTGCCTTCGGCGGCATTCGCCAGCGGCAGCGTCACGGTCCACGGCCGGTCGCCAATGCGGCCGCTGATCTTGACGGAGCCCGCGAACTTGTCGAGCCGAGCAGCGAGAACCAGCGGCTCACCACGATAAAGATCGGGGATCGCTGCGGGCGTCATGTCGGCTTTGGCATCCGAGAAGGTCGCGGAGAGGCCGGTGACGACCGGGCTTTCCAGCTTGGCGAACAATTCGCGCATGCGTTCTTCGACCTGTTCGACCGAGCCGATGTGGGTGAATGTGCCACGGCCGAGTTCGGCGGCGCGCGTCATCAGGAAGGTGTTCGGCGCGGTGCCGATCCCGACCATGAATACGCGCGAACGCCCGCGCATCGCAGTCAGTGTATCGAACAACTGCTGCTCGTTGCCGATTGCGCCGTCGGTGAGGAATACGACCTGGCGTACATAGTTTGCGTCGTCCTTGCCGTGATCGGTCAGCGCTGCGCGCATCGCCGGCACCATCTCGGTGCCGCCGCTGGCCTGCAATGCGCTGACGAAGGAGGTCGCACGCTCGACATGAGCGGTATCGGCGGGCACTGCATCGGTGAACAGCATGTCCATGGTGTGATCGAAGCGGATCACATTGAAACGGTCGGTCGGTTGCAGACGTCCGAGCGCGTAGAGCAGGCTGGCCTTGGCTTGCGTGATCGAGGTGCCGCCCATCGAACCGGAATTGTCGATCACGAAGATCACTTCGCGTGGCAATGACTTCTGTTCGGCCTGCTCGACCGCGGGAGGAGTGACGTAGGCCAGCATATAGTCCGCATTGCCGACGTGCTCGCGGAACAGGCCGACCGAGGGCGCCTTGCTGGCCGCCGGTTTCCAGGTCAGTTCGAAATCGCGGTCCGCCGGCACGGGGCCGTCGGCCAGCTTGATGACGCGCGTGCTGTCGTTCGGCTGCTCCATCGTGATCGGGTGATGATGACTCTTGACCTCGCCGAGCGGAAAGCCGGCCTGCAGATGCACGGTAATGCTGGTCGGATTGATCGGCGCATGCTCAGCCGGATCGAGAACCGGCGGTGTGATCCGATTGCGATCCGGCACCGGATCGCTGGTGGTTGCGCCCCAGCCGCCGCCATCGGCGCGCAGGTCGACGCTCTGAACGATCGGCGCGGGATTGTAACGCGGGCCCACCACCATCGGCACCCGGAGCGAGAACTCGTCGCCGGACTGATGCACCGGCTCCTGGTATTCGACCTGGATCAGCACGGTTTCGCCGGGGCCGATATTCGCCACCGCGTTGGTGAAAATGTTAGGCCGCTGCTGTTCGGTGAGCGCGGCCTTCTGGCCGTTCTGTTTGGCGCGCTCGTAGATGACGCGTGCTTCCTTGCGTTCCTTGATGTCGCCGACCACGATGTGGTTGCCGACCACCATTTTCAGCGTGTCGACCGCACCGCCGTCCGGCAGCGGATAGACGTAGACCGCTTCGACCCAGTCCTTGCTCGGATTGCGGAACGCCTGCGTGACGCGGGCGCGGATGGTGGGACCGGATACGGTGAGATCGACGTCGATGCCAAGCCGCACTGCCTCGGTGAAGCCGGCGCCGCCGTCCTTGAGCAGCAGCGAGCCGCTCCGCATGTCGTTGGGTTTGACGGTGGCGGCGGGACTTTCGATCGCGCCGGACGGCGCGAGGTTGATGAAGAAGGCCGCAATCGCCGCCACGATCGCCAGAAGATAACGCAATGCGGGCGCGGGGAGGGGTGGGATCGTTCTGTTAGAGAGTGGAATTGCAATGCTGCGGGTCATGTGACGTGCTCCTGATAGTCGGGACTTCGCCTCATTGTTGTGCGCCGGTCTCGCTTTTTGCTGGAGCGTGATGATCTGCATTGTTCCGCCATGCTCCATCGCGCGCCGCCATGCGCTGGCGGTTCTGTGCGGTTTTGTGATGGATTGTCCGTGCGCTAAGCTGGCGCGGAGGATTCGACAGGGGCCTAGATGGCTGCGACCGACAAACAACTTTCCGACGAGCAGAGCCGGCAGGTCGCCGCGACCGTTCGCGAAGAGCTGGCGCGCCGGCGCATCTCGCGGCAGCATCTGGCCGAACTGGCTCGGATCAGCGTCTCGACGCTGGAGAAGGCGCTTGGCGGGCGGCGGCCGTTCACGCTTGCCACCACGGTGCGGCTGGAAGAGGCGCTCGGCGTTTCGCTGCGTACGGAAGCGGCGCCCTCGGCCGCGCCCGCCAATGGCGACATCGCGCCCGACAGTCTCGGTGCCTATTCGCGGCGCGCGGTGCACTGGCTCGAGGGCAGCTACCTGACGCTGCGGCCGTCGTTCGGCGAGAAGGACGCGGTCTATGCCTATCGCACCGAGATCGCGTGGGATGCGGCGATGCCGAGCTTGGTGTTTCGCGAGGGCGAGCGGCTCGACGCGGCGTTCACCCAGTTCGGCGAGGTGGCGGTGCCGAACCAGTCCGGCCACATCTATCTGGTCACCAACCGCAACGGCCAGTACCGGCTCATCACCATTTCGCGGCCGACCATCGGCGGCGAGATGTACGGCATCCTGACCACCTTGCTCGCCGGCCGCGGCTCGCTGCTGACGCCGATCGCGGCGCCGGTCGCGTTCGTGCCGATGGCGGCGGTGGCGGAGCCGAGTTTCGGGCGGATCCAGCCCGGCGAGCGTCACCACGCGCTCTATCGCCAGCACCTGCAGCGTGCGATCGACGAGCCGTTCGCGGTATTCGTGCCGACATAGAATCTCGCGACCGATCACGCATGCACGGTCTCCGCGCCCTTGGCGTCGGGATAGAACTGCGGCGCCTCGCGGCGGTCGAACATGCCGTAGTCGCGCACGATGCGGACGCGACGCAGCCGCGCGCCATCCTGCAGCGACAGTTTCGCCTCGAACGCATCGGCGGCGGCGTCATCGCGCCATGACAGCAGCAGGATGATTTCGCCCGGCGTCACCACGCCGTCGAACACATCCCATGCCACGAGCCCGTCGGCCTGCGCGTCGAGCCCCAGCCATGCCGCTACGTCTTCCGCGCGCGTTGCCTTCACCCACTCGGCCGGCCGCACCGCATCGATCAGCGTGACGGTGGTGGCGTTGCCGGCCGCCGTTTCGTCGAAGCGCTGTTCGCGCAAAACCTGGCCGGCGGGCAACCGGCTGTCGCGGGTGATCTCGCCGACGCGCAGGTGATAGTCGAGGAACACCTCATCGCGGCCTTTCGCCTGCACGGTGTGATGCAGCGCCTGCGTCCGCCAGCGCACCAGCGCCTTCTCGTCGCGCCAGCTTGAGAGCGACACCAGCCAGCCCTCGCGCGTCAGGCTGCGATAGCGCAGGTTGTCGACAAAACCGTCGATCCGTTCGATCTCCGGCTTGAGCACCCTGGCATAGCCGAGATAGGCGTCCCATTTCTCCGGCTTCGGATGCACTTCGAAAATCACGGCGAACATGGCGGCTTCCTCATCGGCTGGAATCTGATCTTAGGCGCTTGCGCACCCGGGCGCGACCCGACAAACGAATGCATTCTCGCGACGCGATTGCGCCCGAGCTGTGCGGGGAACGTTCCGCCCTCTTGTGAGAGGGCGCGCGGAACGCCGGACGCGCGATGCGTCCGCAGCCTCGTGTGCAAAGGTAGAAAGCACACGAGTGTAGTCGCCACGAAAGCACCGGACGCATCCGGCGTTCCGCACGCGAT
>Ga0007871_1000026_pt1 | contig 56944 bp, 61 predicted proteins | sample CryBogCBH08Jun09_FD_71208 | JGI IMG/M metagenome (GOLD analysis project Ga0007871, IMG submission 71208) | Freshwater microbial communities from Crystal Bog, Wisconsin, USA - CBH08Jun09 | ecosystem: Environmental > Aquatic > Freshwater > Lake | place: Crystal Bog, Wisconsin, USA | collected...
TGTCCCGGTAGCGTCACGGATACCTGGCCTTGCGCGTTGATGGTAAGGCCCGAGGAGTTCTGCGGAATACTGATCGTCGGCTGCAGCAGGTTGCCCTGCGCGTTGACGACGCGGCCCTGCTGGTCGGTGGTGAAGGAGCCGTCGCGCGTATAGGCGTAGGTGCCGTCTGGCATCTGGATCTTGAAGAAGCCTTCGCCGCGGATCGCGATGTCGAGATCGTTGCCGGTGGGCGAGAGCGTGCCCTGACCCATCAGGCGCGGAGTGCCGACGGTCTTGACGCCGCCGCCGATATCGATGCCGACCGGAAGGATGGTGCCCTGATCGGACGCCTGCGCGCCGACGCGGCGGACGTGATCGTAGATCAGATCCTGAAACGCCACGCGTTGTTTCTTGTAGCCGGTGGTGCGCAGGTTGGCGATGTTGTTGGAAATCACCTGAACGTTGAGTTCCTGGGCGGCCATGCCGGTCGCTGCGGTGTAAAGAGCGCGCATCGGTCTGTGTCCTTATGCCGGAACGTCGGCGAGTTTTTCGATTGCGGATTTGCGCAGGTCGCCCTGCTGCTGCAGCATCGTGGAAATCTGCGTGTAGGCGCGCGTCACTTCGATCATCCGGCTCATCTCGGCGACCGAATTGACGTTCGACTTCTCGATGAAGCCCTGCTTGACGGTGGCGTTGACGTCGGGCTGCGGCGCCATGCCTTCGGCGGCGTAGAGGTTCGAGCCTTCCTTCAGCAGCTTCTGCGCCTGCGCGAAGCTGACGAGTCGCAGCTTGCCGCGGATGGCGTCGGCGGCGTTGTTGACGCCTTCGAGCACCGTCACCGTGCCGTCGGGAGAAATCGTGATGTCGTGGTCGGTCTGCTGGAATGTGATCGGGCCGTTGGCGCCCATCACTGGATTGCCGGAGGCGGTGACCAACTGGCCTTTCGAATTGATCTGCAGGCCGCCGTCGCGGGTATAGCGCTCGCCACCCGGGGTCTGCACCACGAGGAACGCGTTGCCGTCGATCGCGACATCCAGCGGGTTCTTGGTCTGCTCGGTGGGACCATGCGAGAAATCGTGGAACGTCGCGCGGTCCTGCACGTAGCTGAGGCGACGGTCGCCGCCGACGAAGTTGTCCTCGCGCGCGACCGGCATCAGATATTCCTGGAACAGCGAATTGTCGGCCTTGAAGCCGTTCGTGTTCACGTTGGCGACGTTGTTGGCGACGACGTCGAGTTGCCGCTCCAGCGTGACCTGCCGCGACAGTCCGATGAGGAGTGAGTTCTCCATCGGTCATTCTCCCCTGGTTGAACCGCGATCCGCCCTCCCAGGCCGACCGCCGATCCCTTAAACCGCCGAGGCTCTCCCAAGCCCGCGGTTCGCCAGTCTCTAAGCGAGAGTCGTGCCAAGTCTAAAATGTAAGCTATTTCAATTGCTTGATGTTTTCGTGGGGTGAGGGCCGGGCGGCAATAAACGACTTGTTGACCATGTTGCCCCGGCAAAATTTTCCCACTTCACAGCCGAAAGAAAGCTTTCGTTAACCATTGCAACCTAGCGTCGAGAACGGCAGGGCGCTTGAGCGTCGGGGGCGTTTGTTTCGCGTATTTCAGCTTGCTCGGCAGCATCGAGCTCACCCCAGAATGGCGGGCGGGCAGACGGTGGCAGATAACGAACAGACCGAGGACGGTAGCGCGCCGGCGGCAGACGCTGCGGCTGCGCCGAAAGGCAAGCGCAAGCTGATCCTCATCGCGGCCGCGCTGCTCGTGGTGATAGGTGCAGGCGCCGGCTCCTGGTTTTTCTTCTTCAATCATCATGGCGACGAGGTGCATGCGGAAGCGCCGCCTCCGAAGCCGCCGGTGTTCGTCGACGTGCCCGATATCCTGGTCAATCTGGCCGGCGCGCCGGGCGAACGCGTGCAGTATCTCAAGATCAAGGTCGTTCTCGAAGTGAAGGACGAGCCGCTGGTCGAGAAGATCAAGCCGACCATGCCGCGGGTGATGGACATCTTCCAGACCTATCTGCGCGAATTGCGCGCCACCGACCTCGCCGGATCGGCGGGGCTGTTCCGTCTCAAGGAAGAGCTGACCAAGCGCGTCAACGCGGCGATCTCGCCGGGGCAGGTCAATGCCGTGCTGTTCAAGGAAGTCGTCGTGCAATGACGAGGCGGATGTGAACCATGGCGGATAACGATCCCGTCGATCAGGATGCCATCGCGGCGCAATGGGAAGCGTCGCTGGATTCGGAAGATCCTGCGGAGGCTGCGAAGGAAGCCGCCGCCAATGAGATCACCGGCACCATGGCGGACCAATGGGCTGCCATGGTCGAGGACGGCGGTCGCGACTTCGGCAGCAGCAAGACCAATGGCGAACGCGTTCTCTCGCAGGAAGAGATCGACAACCTGCTGGGCTTCAGTGTCGGCGAGGTCAATCTCGACGACAATTCCGGCATCCGCGCCATCATCGATTCGGCGATGGTCTCCTACGAGCGTCTGCCGATGCTCGAGATCATCTTCGATCGGCTGGTGCGGCTGATGACCACCAGCCTGCGCAATTTCACCTCCGACAACGTGGAAGTGTCGCTCGACCGTATCACGTCGGTGCGGTTCGGCGATTACATGAATTCGATTCCGCTGCCTGCCGTGCTGTCGGTATTCAAGGCGCAGGAATGGGAAAACTTCGGCCTCGCCACCGTCGATTCCAGCCTGATCTATTCGATGATCGACGTGCTGCTCGGCGGTCGCCGCGGCCCGACGTCGCTGCGCATCGAGGGGCGGCCCTACACCACGATCGAAACCAATCTGGTGAAGCGCCTCATCGAGGTGGTGCTGGCCGATGCCGAGCAGGCGTTCCGGCCGCTGTCGCCGGTAACCTTCACGATCGACCGGCTGGAGACCAATCCGCGCTTCGCCGCGATCAGCCGGCCCGCCAACGCCGCCATCCTGGTGCGGCTGCGCGTCGATATGGAAGACCGCGGCGGCAATATCGAGCTGCTGCTGCCTTATGCGACCATCGAACCGATCCGCAACGTGCTGTTGCAGATGTTCATGGGCGAAAAGTTCGGCCGCGACCCGATCTGGGAGAGCCATCTCGCCACCGAGATCGCGCAGGCGCAGATCGCCGTCGATGCGGTGCTCTACGAGGCCGACATTCCGCTGAAGCAACTGATGCAGCTGAAAGTCGGTGACACGCTGCCGCTCGACATGCGCGCCGATGCGCTGGTCGCGGTGCGTTGCGGCAATGTCACCTTGACCGAGGGCCGCATGGGCCGCGTCGGCGACCGTGTCGCCATCCGCGTCACCAAGCAGCTTCGCAAGCCCAATACCACCTTCGCGATGTTCGAGAAGGCTGACGAACAAACCAAGATGATGGAGGCACAGTGAACCACACATTCGGAATTGTGATCGAAGGCCTTGTGGCGGTCCTTCTGGTGGTCACCATCGGCTATTGCATGCTGCTCAACAAGCGCCTGCAGCGGCTCAAGTCCGACGAGCAGTCGCTCAAGGCGACCATCGGCGAACTCATCACCGCGACCGAAATTGCCGAGCGCGCCATCGGCGGGCTGAAGCATGCGGTGCGCGATGTCAACGAGAACCTTGGCGAGCAACTGGCATCCGCAAACGAGATGTCGCAGGTGCTGACCAGGCAGCTTGCCGAAGGCGACGATGTGCTGCGCCGCCTGTCCAAGATCGCGGCCGCCGCGCGTCCGCCGTCAGCGGCACCGGTTGCGCCGGAGCCGCCGCGGATATCTGCGGCGAAGGCGACGGTGGCGGCTGCGCAGGCCTTCGCCGAGCGCAGAAGGGCGAGCGGCATCGCTGCATGAAAAAGGCGCCGACCATACGTGTGTTGCCTGTGGTGCTGGTGGCGGTGTTCGGCCTTGCGGTGCTGAAGATCGCCGGCATCTTCATCGACGGCGGTTATGTGTTCGACTACCAGCCGAGCACAACCAAGAAGTCGTGGGCGCAGGAAACCTTCAATTTCCCGTCCGGCAATCGCGTCCAGGCCGCCGATGACATCACCGGTTCGGTCGAGGCCAAGCCGAAGGACGCGCATGGCAGCGCCGAGGCTACAGCCAAGCCCGCCGTGAAACCGGCGGAGACCGTGCCGCCGATGGGCACGGTCGTTCTTCCCGATCCGACCAAGCCGGTTTCGGCCTCGGAACGCGCGATCCTCGAGCGGCTGCAGGCGCGGCGGCAGGAATTGGATGCGCGGGCGCGCGAGATCGACATTCGCGAAAACCTGCTCAAGTCGGCCGAGCAGCGCATCGAGAACAAGGTCAAGGAGCTCAAGGAAGTCGAAGCCCGCATCGTCACCAAGACGCAGGAAAAAAACGACGCGGAAGCGGCGCGTTTCAAGGGCCTGGTGACGACCTACGAAGCGATGAAGCCGAAGGATGCCGCGAAGGTGTTCGATCGCCTCGAAATGCCGGTGCTCTATGAGATTGCCTCGCAGATCGCGCCGCGCAAGATGTCGGATATCCTTGGCCAGATGTCGCCGGAGGCGGCCGAGCGCCTGACCGTCGAAATGGCGCGGCGGGCAGGGACCGACAAGACGGCATCGGCCGCCGATCTTCCCAAGATCGAGGGCAAGCCGACGCAGGATCATTGACGGTTTTTCGTCGGGCGCCAAAACCAACATCAACGACGGGTGAGATCATGATCCTTCAAATCGTCACTCATCCGGTCACGACGCGGATGTCGCGAGAGGAATATCTCGCCGATGCCCGCACCACGCTCGAGACCTGGAAGAACGAACCCGATCTCGTCAGCAAGCTTTATTGCGAAGGCCCGGACGGATCGCTGGTCGGGGTCTATCTGTGGAAATCGCGCGAACGCGCCGAAGCCACGCACGATCATCGCTGGATGCAGACCGTGCTGGCCAAGCGCGGTGTTCTTCCGATCGTCGAATACAAGGATGTCCGTATGATCCTCGATAACGAGAAGGGCACCGTCACCGAGTTCTGACGCGACGTTACGTCCGGCCACGGCTGCCTCGCCATGATTGGCGTTAACAAGTCCTTAAACGGCTATTTCTAGAGTGGTGGGCGGTTACGGCAGGCCGCCGATCACAGCACTGGATTCAAAGACGTTCGAGATGGCGCGCAAGAATGCACGGCGCTCTTGGTGGCGAGTCCGCACCCTGCGGGCCTTTGCCGCGTGCCTCGGCATCGTGCTTTGTTTCGCCGTACCGGGTGAAACCCGTGCCCAGGCGGTCGGTGGCGAAGCCACGCTGTCCGCTGCCGATGGTTATGCGCGACTGGTCGTGAAGCTTGCCGAGGACGTCGATTCGGAAGTCTCGCTCGCGGGCACGATCCTCGTTATTCGGTTCAAGCGGCCGGTCGATGTGCCGGTCGACCAACTGTCGGATGCGCTGCCGGATTACGTCGGATCGGCGCGTCGCGATCCGGACGGCACTGCGATCCGGCTGGCGCTATCGCGCAAGGTCAAGGTCAATTCGATGGTCGCCGGCGAGCGGCTGTTCGTCGATCTGTTGCCCGACAGCTGGAAAGGCTTGCCGCCGGGCCTGCCGCAGGATGTCGTGCGCGAATTGTCGGAGCGCGCGCGTGCGGCCGAGCGTGCATTGCGCCAGCAGCGGGCGGCGGCGGAATCGAAAAAGCAGCCTCCGGTTCGCGTGCGCGCCTCGGTGCAGCCGACCTTCGTCCGCTACGTATTCGAATTGCCGAATGGGGCCGGCGTTTCGTCGTCGCTGAACGAGCACAAGTTCTCGCTCGTGTTCGACAGCCCGCTGACATTCGATCTTGCCGATGCCAAGCTGGCCGCGCCCGCCAGCGTCGGCAATATCAGCCAGAAGATCGACGGCAATACTGCCAAGGTCGATCTCGCCTTGATCGGCGATGTCGATGTGCACTCGTTCCGCGAAGACAGGAATTACGTTGTCGATGTCGGCTTCAAACCGGCGGAGCGGCCGCAGGTGCTCCCGGTGGTGCCAGCGCCGGCCAAGCCGTCGGCCGATGCGGTCCCGCCGAAGGACAGCAGTGCGAATGCGCCGGTGCCGCCGATCGCGCCGCAGGACAAGGCCGAGAGCAAAGTGCCCGCTCAACCGGCGCCGAAGATTGCAGAGGCAGCCAGGGATGACGTGCTGCCGCCGGTTCAGCCGCTCGACCTTGCATCGAAGCCGAAACCCACGCCCGCACCGGTGGCGGCCGTCGCAGCCGCGGCGCCGGGCGACAATCACGCGGTGCCGGTTAAGATCGAGCGCAGCAGCGACGGCCTGCGCATGACGTTCTCCTTCGCGACGCCGACGCCGGTGGCGATGTTTCGGCGTGCCGACGCGGTGTGGCTGGTGGCGGATTCCGCGCAGCCGATCGATCTCGAACCGATCCGCCGCAATGCCCGGGCGGAATTCAGCGACGTCAGCGCGCTGGCCCTGCCGAAGGGGCAGGCGATTCGTCTTCGGCTCGCGCGTCCGCAACTCGCCTCGCTCACCGGCGACGCGGCGGGCGACGGCGCCGTCAAGGCATCGGATGCCAAGCCGGGCGCGCGCTGGACGCTGACCTTCGCCGATACGCTCAAGGCGTCGTCGCAGGCGCTGGTGGCGCGGCGCAACGTCAACGACGTCAAGCGCGCAAGCATCACGATTCCACTGGCGGGGCCGGGCCTCCTGCATCGCATCACCGATCCCGATGCCGGTGACACGCTGCTGGTGGTGACTGCATTGCCGCCGGCGCAGGGCTTCATCAAGCGGCAGGATTTCGTCGAGCTGTCGGTTCTCGAATCCATTCAGGGCGTCGTGGTGCGTCCGAATTCCGACGATATCACCGCGGACGTCGCCTCCGACGTGGTGACGCTGACGCGTCCGGGCGGCCTGACGTTATCAGCTGCGGATATCCGGCCGGAACGCGCGACGTCCTCGGTCGGCCCGACCTTCGACGATGCCGAGTGGCGGCAAAATCGCGCTGCGAATTTTTCGAAGCGCCGCGACGAACTGATCGAGGCGACCGTGGCCGCAACCGATCCCGCCGATCGTAACGCAGCGCGGCTGGCGCTGGCGCGCTTCTACATGGCGTGGGCGATGTATCCGGAAGCCAAGGCGGTGCTCGATCTCACCATCGCCGACAGCAAGCCCGGCAATGAAGATGCGATGACGCTGATCGTGCATTCCGTCGCATCGAGCCTGATGGGGCGGCCCGAACTCGCATTGAAAGATCTCGCCAACCCGGCGATCGGGGCAAACTACAATTCTCAACTGTGGAAGGGGCTGGCTCTTGCGCGCCAGCACAAATGGCCGGCGGCGCGCGAGGCATTCAAGAACGCCGAGTTCGCCATCACCACGATGCCGCTCGAATTGCAGCGCGCCTTGATCGCGGACGCCATGCAGGCCTCGCTCGAGGTCAAGGACTATGCCGGCGCATCGTCGCGCAGCGACGATCTGGATTCCATTGGCATCGCCGAGGAGCAGAAGCCTGCCATCGCAGTGTTGCGCGGCCGGCTTGCCGAAGGTCTCGGGCACGACAAGGATGCCTTGAAACAATATCGCGCCGCCGCGGCTTCGCCGGATCGCGCGGCGGCAGCGGAAGCCACGCTGCTGGAAGTCGCACTCCGCGAGCGTCGCAACGACATCAGCCAGGACGATGCGGTGCGCGATCTGGAGATGCTCTCGATGCTGTGGCGTGGCGATGGCATCGAGGTCCGGACGCTGGGCATGCTGACGCAGCTTTACGGCGACGCCGATCGTTACGCGGAAGCGCTCGCGGCGGCACGCACGGCAACGCAGTTGCAGCCCAATTCGGAAGCCTCGCGGAAGGCGCAGGACGAAGCGTCGGCGCTGTTCGTGAAGTTGTTCCTCGGTCCCAAAGGCGATGACATTCCGCCGATCGATGCGCTGGCGACGTTCTACGACTACCGCGAACTGACGCCGATCGGGCGGCGCGGCGACGAAATGATCCGGCGATTGGCGGATCGTTTGATCGGCGTCGATCTGCTCGATCAGGCGGCTCAGTTACTGCAGTATCAGATCGACCATCGGCTGGAAGGTGCCGCGCGTGCCCAGGTCGCCACGCGTCTCGCCATGGTCTACCTGATGAGCCACAAGCCGGATCGTGCCATCACGGCGTTGCGCACGACGCGGATCGCCGATCTCGCCGGCGAACTCCGCCAGCAGCGGCTGTTGCTCGAAGCGCGTGCGCAAAGCGACGTCGGTCGTCGCGACCTGGCGCTCGAAATCATTTCCAACATGACCGGCCGCGAGGCGATCCGGCTGCGCTCGGACATCTATTGGGCGGGGCGGCGCTGGCGTGAGTCCGCCGAGCAGATCGAACTTTATTACGGCGATCGCTGGCGCGATTTCAAACCGCTGAACGCAACGGAGAAGGGCGACGTGATCCGCGCCGTCATCGGCTATGCCCTCGCGGAGGACGCGCTGGGCCTGGCCCGGTTCCGGGAAAAATATGCGCCGCTGATGACCAGCAAGGCGGACCGCGCAGCTTTTGACCTCGCCAGCAAGCCCGCGGCAGCCAGCAGCGCGGACTTCGAACGGATCGCCAAGATGGCTGGCAGCGTCGATACGCTCGACGGCTTCCTGCGCGAGATGCAGGCGCGCTTCCCCGACACGATCACCAAGGCGGCGCTGCCGCCTGCCTCAGCGAGCGCGGACCCGACGTCTACGGGTGCATTGCCCGCCATCGTCGGCACCAGACGCGCGGATGCGACGCGCTGATTTGTGCGGCCTATTTGTGGATAAGATGAATGCGAGGGGGCGGTGGAAACTACGCTGCGCGCCTTGCTTCCGTGTCGTTGAGGAAGTCGCACAAGGCAGCTGCTTCTTCCTCGGTTCCCAGCACAAGAAATTCGCCGTCGAATTTTGCGATATCGTCTCGCTCGAGGTCCCAGATGATCCAGTTATTGATCGGATCGGGGAACGTTTCGTATCGGGGGACGACGACTTCCATGTGCTGCCTCTTCTGAATGTGGGCGATGTCGTTAGAACATTGGCCAAAATAGGCCACAATGCGGCGCAGCAACGCGTTATCCACTGAGCGCTATATTTGAATCGAATAGCGAAACTTTGCGCGCTATCCGCCGTAACTCTGTACAAGGCTACCAGCGACCAGCGACCAGCCGTCTACGAGAACAAAGAAGATAAGCTTGAACGGCAACGATACGACGACGGGGGGCAGCATCATCATGCCCATCGACATCAGCACCGATGCGACTACGAGGTCGATGATCAGGAACGGCAAGAACAGCAGGAAGCCAATCTCGAAGGCGCGTTTCAGTTCCGAGATCATGAAAGCCGGCACCAGGATGCGCAGCGACATTTCATCGGGCGTTGCCGGTGCCGGTTCGCCTGAGAGATCCATGAACAGCTTGAGGTCCTTCTCGCGGACGTTCTTCTGCATGAAGCCGCGTAGCGGCACCGAGGCGCGCTGCAGCGCTTCCTCCACCGTGATCTGGTTCGCGACCAGCGGCTTGATGCCGTCGTCGTAGGATTTTTGCAGTACCGGTCCCATTACAAAGGCCGTGAGGAACATCGCAAGCGCGATGATGACGGAGTTCGGTGGCGCGGTCGCGGTGCCGAGCGCGGTGCGCAGCAGCGACAGCACGACGACGATGCGCGTGAACGACGTCATCATGATCAGAATCGACGGCGCGACCGACAGCACGGTGAGCAGCGCGATCAGCTGAATCGCACGCTCGGTCACGCCGCCGTTGCCGGCGCCGAGATTGATGCTGATATCCTGTGCCAACGCCGGATCGGCCAACGATCCGGCGGCGAGCAGTGTGATGAGGAATATGAAAACTCTACGCGGGAATGACGCCGGCCTCACGTAGGCGTCTTCGGACGACCGAGCAGCGATGCCATTTCGTCCTCGAGATTTTCAAAGTCGCCCTTGGGGGTCGGCGGCGCGACCGGCGGTGCCGACGACGACTCGCTCACATTGCCGGCAGGCGGCGTGACGGTGACCCGGGGCGCAGAGCGGACCGGGGGAGCCGATTCAGATGCCGACGGTGCGGGCATGCTTGGGCGATCGCCGCCGGGCCGGCGCAGCGCGGCTTCGAGTCGCTTGGCCATCTCGGCGAGATTCTGGTCGGCAGACGAGGGAAGTTGCGGAGGCGGCGACGGCGGAGCGGCAGGCGTCGGCTCCGGACCGCGAACCGGCGGAGCCTTTGCGGCGGGCGGTTCGCTCGGCCGCAGCGGCGGGAGCGGGGGACGCGATACCTGCGGTTCGGGCCGGGGATTGGCGCGCGGCAACGGCGATTCGGCGCGCAGGTCGGGACGAGGCTCCGGACGGAGCACCGGTTCGGACGAGATCGTAGCCAGCGGGTCGTGCCGGTGTTCCGGCACCGGAGGTGGCGGCGGGCGACGCAATTCATCGGCAAAGGATGGTCGTGCCGGGCGTGACGGCGCCACCGGCGGCGGCAATGCGGGCTCCGGCGGAGTATCCAGCCGGGGTGGTTCCTCGGCCCAATTGGCCGTCTCGGACGGCGGTACGCCACGCGCCTCGCCACCAAGGCCCGGCCGCGGCGACATCTGATCGCGGCTCGGCATTGCCCGCACGATATTGGGTTCCACGACGATATCGGTCGGGCCGCCGATCATCAGCAGATGCTCGACGTTGTCGCGGCGGACCAAGACCAGCCGGCGGCGGCCATCGACCGCGGCAGCGTCGATCACCGCGAGCCGCGGCATGCGGCCCCGGTTGGCGCTGCCGCCGAGCCGGTTGCCCGCGAATCGCCTCACCAGCCAGGCCACGATGCCGATCAGCACCAGGACCGCCACGAAGGCGATAAAGAATGTGAGTGGTGTCTGCATGCTGTATCCCCGGCAAATAACGCGCTTGGCAGCCAGAATCGTCGAGTGTTGATCGGAAACGATACAACAAACGACGGACGCTGCGTAAGTGATGCGCTACTTGTTAACGCCCCTTGGCAAAAATTGCCGTCCCGCGCCCTTCTTACCCCAGGAATGCTGCAAACCAAACCCGGTTGTGAACCGCAGGACTTTCGGGCTTCCACCGTTGCCGCAGCCCCGTGAGGAAAATGCGCCCGGGCAAGCGTTGTTCCGCCCAATGCCGCGGTTCTTAACTCGCCGTTAACCATACACGCGGCAAATTCTGCCTACCTTCGCAGGAGCCGGGACGGCGGCGAGGGCGGGGGCAGCCGATGGCCATCAACGATCTTCCCGTTTTGTCCGCACTGCGGACCAAGATGCAATGGCATCAGGAGCGGCAGCGGGTGCTTGCCGAAAATATCGCCAATTCCGATACGCCGAACTTCCGGCCGCGCGATCTCGTCGAACCGACATTCGGCCCCTCGGGCACGAATGTGGCAGGCGGGATGGGCACGCTGCCGATGATGCGGACCAGCGGCACGCATATGGCGGCGAGCGGCGGCACATCGAGTTTCCCGCAGGATCGCAAGAACAGCGGCGGCTTCGAGACCCGTCCTGCGGGCAACGCGGTCAATCTCGAAGACCAGATGCTGAAGGTCTCCGCCAACCAGATGGATTACGCGGCGGTGACGTCGCTCTACAGCCGCAGCCTCAACCTGTTGAAGACCGCGATCGGCAAGCGCTGATCGCAGCTTGAGATTGATCTTGGGATAAGGACATCACGCCATGGCAGACGAGCAGATGGATTTCGTCAGGTCGATGAGCATCGCCACCTCCGGGTTGCGGGCGCAGGCCGGGCGCATGCGGGTCATCTCGGAAAACATCGCCAACGCCGACTCGACCGCGCAGACCGCGGGCGGCGATCCGTATCGTCGCAAGGTGCCGACATTCTCATCCGAACTCGACCGGACCCTCGATGCACGCGTGGTCTCGCTCGGCCGCATCCGGCCGGACAATTCCGCATTTCGCGTCAAGCACGAGCCCGGTAATCCGGCCGCCGACGCCAGCGGCAATGTCAAATATCCCAACGTCAATCCGCTGATCGAAATGACCGACATGCGCGATGCGCAGCGATCCTACGAAGCCAATCTCAACATCATCAGCGCCACGCGGCGCATGATCCAGCGCACGCTCGATATCCTCAAGGCCTGATCCGGGAGACATCAATCATGGCATCGCCTACCGCAGCCGCCAACGCCTATGCCAGCCTCGCGCGAATGATGGAGCGCAGCGCCGGCGTTGAGAAATCGCCGGATGCCAACGGTCCGTCGTTCGGTGCGCTGCTCAAGGATGCGCTCGGCAGCGTGATGGATGCGGGCCGGAAATCGGATGCGCAAACGGTCGCAATGGCCAACGGGAAAGCCAACGTCATGGATGTGGTGACGGCGGTTGCGGAAACCGACGTTGCGGTGTCGACGCTGGTTTCGGTGCGCGATCGCGTCATCCAGTCCTACGAAGACATCATGAAGATGCCGATCTGAAAAATCCTCGTTGCGAGGAAAGGAAGAAATTCAAATGACAGGCCCGGAAACTCTCGACGTCGCCCGCGATGCGATCTGGACCATCGTGGTGGTGTCATCGCCACTATTGATCGTCGGCCTCGTGGTCGGCGTCGCGATCTCGCTGGTGCAGGCGCTGACCCAGATTCAGGAACAGACCCTGGTGTTCGTGCCCAAGATCATCGCGATCTTTGTGACGCTGGTGCTGGCGCTACCGTTCATGGCGGACGCACTGCATGCCGAGATGTTGCGGATTTCGTCGCGAATCATCGGCGGTTAGCGCATGTTCCGGACATGCGCATCGACATCTCGTTCCTGCCCGCCTACGGCGCCGCTTTCATGCTGGTCTTCGCCCGCATCGGCGCCATGGTGATGCTGTTGCCGGGGCTGGGCGAGGTCAATATTCCGGTTCGCATCAAGCTGGCGATCGCATTGTTGCTCACCATGATCCTGCTGCCGCTGCATCGCGCGGCCTTCCACGTCGACATGCAGACGCTGGCGCCGCTCGCGGTGCAGATGGTGCAGGAGATTTTCATCGGTATCGTGCTCGGCGCAACCGCGCGCGTGACGCTGTCGGCACTGCAGGTGGCGGGCTCGGTGATCGCCCAGCAACTCGGACTGGGTTTTGTCACCGCGGTCGATCCGACGCAGGGGCAGCAGGGGCTTCTGATCGGAAACTTCCTGACGCTTCTCGGCGTCACGTTGCTGTTTGCGACCGACAGCCACTATCTGGTGATCGCCGCGCTCAACCAGAGCTACACGATCTTCTCGCCGGGCGAGTTGATGCCGAGCGGCGACGTCGCCGATCTCGCGGTGCGTGCGTTCTCCGGGGCCTTCAAGATTGGTATTCAGCTTGCCGCGCCGTTTCTGGTGTTCGGGCTGGTGTTCAATATCGGGCTCGGCGTGCTGGCACGATTGATGCCGCAGATGCAGGTCTATTTCGTCGGCGTGCCGCTGTCGATCATGGCAGGCTTCCTGATCCTTGGCGGCGTGATCGTCGTAATGATGAGCGTCTTCCTCGATTATTTCGGTGGCGTGATGCACGAACTGACGCCGGGGCGCTGAGAGGCTGATCGATGTCCGAGGAAAGCGACGGCCCGGAGAAGACAGAAGACCCGACCCAAAAACGGTTGGACGATGCGCTTGAGCGCGGCGACGTTGCCAAGAGCCAGGAGATCAATACCTGGTTCGTGATCGCCGGCGCGGCTTTGCTGCTGACGTCGTTTTCCGGTTCGGTCGGCAGCGGCCTGCAAAATCCGCTGCGCAACCTGCTGGCCAATTCCTGGATGATCCGTACCGACGGCGCGGGTCTGCTCGCGCTGGCACGCGACATCGAATACATCCTGATCGTCGTGCTCGGCGTACCGTTCCTGTTGCTGGCGCTCGCCGCGATTGCTGGCAATATCGTACAGCACCGCTTCGTCTGGTCGACCGAGGCGCTGAAGCCGAAATTCAGCAAGCTGTCGCCGCTGGCCGGTGCCAAGCGCATCTTCGGCAAGCAGGCCGCGGCCAATTTCGGCAAGGGCCTGTTCAAGGTGATCGCGCTCGGCGCGGTGATGACCATGGTGCTGTGGCCGGATCGTTTCCGCCTCGACGCCATGGTGCGATCGGATCCGGCAAGCCTGCTCGGAATCACGATTTCGCTGACCTCGCATCTGCTGACGTCGGTGGTGGCGATGCTCGCGCTGGTCGCCATTGCCGATTATCTGTTCCAGTACCGGCAATGGTTCCAGCGGCAGAAGATGTCGCTGCAGGAATTGAAAGAGGAATTCAAGCAGACCGAAGGCGACCCGCACATCAAGGGACGCATCCGCGCCTTGCGCCATGCCCGCATGCGCAAGCGCATGATGGCGGCGGTCCCCAAGGCCTCGGTCATCATCACCAATCCGACCCACTATTCGGTCGCGCTGCAATACGATCGCGGCATGCCGGCCCCGATCTGCGTCGCCAAGGGTACCGACGCGGTCGCGCTCAAGATCCGGGAAATTGCGAAGGAGCACGACATTCCGATTGTCGAGAACGTGCCGCTGGCCCGCGCTCTTTACGCCACGGTGGAGATCGACGACGAGATTCCGGTCGAGCATTACCACGCGGTCGCCGAGATTATCGGCTACGTCATGGGCCTGAAACGCGGCCTTTCCGGACGCCGGACCTGAGAACGGGTGTGGATTTCGGCCCGGAGAGCCAGGAAAAGCGCGTATTGGGTGGAAATGACCCTATGTTCGGCTTGCGTTTGCGGGGCCGATTCGGGCACTCACGGCAGAACCGCAAACGCCGGTGTTCCATTGTGACAGGCAAGCGCAGCATTGCATGACGACCGCTTCTGACAATCATCCGCTGCCCGAACCGGCTGTCACGCAGGAGCCGGCCGCGCGCAGCGGCAGCATCGTGCTGGTCCTGCTGGTGGCCGGCGCCATCGTCGCCGCGGCCGTCGGCTTCATGGCGCTCGGCAAGACGCAGGCGCAGCCCTATATCGTCGGACTGCTGGCGCTGCTGGCGATGGTCGGGCTGTTCATGCTGTTTGCCTTTGCGACCGGTATCGTCCGGTTTGCCGATCGCGCGACCGACAACCCGCTGATGCGGCCGATCGCCGATCATGCCTTCGACGGCATCGCAGTAACGGATTCGCGCGGGCACGTAGTCTATGCCAACACGGCCTACCTGACCTTGACCGGCGCAGCGTCGGTGCAGGACGTCCGTCCGGTCGAACGGGTTTTCATCGGCAATCCCGACGTATCGGAAGCGGTATTCCGCCTGCTCAAGGCATCGCGCGAAGGCAAGCGCCTGCAGGAGGAGGTCCGTGTTGCGGGCCCCGATGGCACGCAGGGCCGCTGGTTGCGGATGCGGGTGCGTCCGCTCGATGATGCCAAGCGCAAGGCGAAGTTCTCGGTGTGGTCGGTCGCCGACATCACCCGCGACCGCGAGCGCCAGGAAGACGTCTTCAAGGAATTGCAGCACGCGATCGAGTACCTCGATCATGCGCCGTGCGGCTTCTTCTCGGTCAACGCATCTGGCGATTTGGTCTACGTCAATGCGACGCTGGCCAACTGGCTCGATCACGATCTTGCGGAGATCGGCTCCGGGGGCCTCAAGCTCAGCGACATCGTCTCGGGCGACGGCGCTGCGCTGTTGACCTCGATCGTACCGGCGCCGGGCGAGGTGAAGACCGAAGTCTTCGACGTCGACCTGCGGATGCGCAACGGCCGGACCATGCCGGCGCGGCTATTCCACAAGCTTGCCTTTGGCGCCGACGGTGCGCCGGGCGCGTCGCGTACGCTGGTGATCAGTCTTGCCCGCAACGAGCGCGCCGATCCGCAGCGCTCGGCCGAAGTCCGCTTCATGCGCTTCTTCGACCACACGCCGATGGCGATCGCCACGGTCGACAAATCCGGCACGGTGGTGCGCGCCAATGCGCGCTTTGCGCGGCTGACGCAGGATCTCAAGCCGGGAGCGGCCAACTCCGCCTCGATCCTCGATGCGGTCAGCGAGAAGGATCGCGCCGCACTTGCCGCGGCGATTACGCTGGCCGCTGAGGGGCACGGCGATATCGCCCCGGTGGAAGCAGCGCTCGACGGCGCCAAGGAGCGCTGGGGCGAATTCTTCGTCACCGGCGTCAGCGAGCCGGGCGATGCAGAAGCCGCGATTGTCTATCTGCTGGAGACCACCGAGAAGCGATCGCTGGAAAGCCAGTTCGCCCAGTCGCAGAAGATGCAGGCGGTGGGGCAACTCGCCGGCGGCATCGCGCACGACTTCAACAACGTGCTGTCCGCCATCATGATGGCGAACGACTTCCTGCTGAACGCGCACAAGCCGACCGATCCGTCGTTCCAGGACATCATGCAGATCAAGCAGAACGCCACGCGCGCTGCGACGCTGGTGCGGCAGCTGCTGGCGTTCTCGCGGCGGCAGACGCTGCGGCCGCAGGTATTGCATCTCGGCGATTCGCTGTCCGACCTTACCATGCTGTTGCGGCGGCTGATCGGGGAGAAGGTGAAACTCGATCTCGTGCACGGCCGCGACCTGTGGCCGGTGAAGGTGGACGTCTCGCAATTCGAACAGGTGATCGTCAATCTCGCGGTCAATGCGCGCGACGCCATGCCGAACGGCGGCAAGCTGACCGTACGCACCGGCAACGTCTCCGCGCAGGAAGCCGAGCGGCTGCCTTACAAGGGAATGCCTGCAGCGGATTATGTACGCATCGAGGTCGCGGACAGCGGCACCGGCATTCCGCCGGAGATCGTCGACAAGATCTTCGAGCCGTTCTTCTCGACCAAGGAAGTCGGCAAGGGTACCGGCCTCGGGCTCTCCACGGTCTACGGCATCGTCAAACAGACCGGCGGCTTCATCTATGTGGATTCCGAAGCCGGCAAGGGCACGTCGTTTGTGATCTTCCTGCCGCGTCATGAGGCCGAGAAGGAAGCGCCGGCCGAGGCGTCCGCCGCCAATGGCAAGGAAGCGTCGCCCGAGGCGAAGCCGCGCGCGGCCGATCTCACCGGGCAGGGCACCATCCTGCTGGTGGAAGACGAGGAGGGGCTGCGTTCGCTCAACGCGCGCGGTCTGCGCTCGCGCGGCTATACGGTGATCGAGGCGGCCAATGGCGTCGAGGCGCTGGAAGAACTCGAAGCCAACGATGGCGGCGTCGATCTCGTGGTGTCCGACGTGGTCATGCCGGAAATGGACGGGCCGACGCTGCTCAAGTCGATGCGGTCGCGCAATCCCGACATCAAGGTGATCTTCGTGTCGGGCTATGCCGAAGATGCCTTCGCCAAGAGCCTGCCGGAAAATCAGCAATTCGCCTTCCTGCCGAAACCGTTCTCGCTGAGCCAACTGGTGGCGGCAGTGAAGGAAACCATCGCGGCCTAGCCGCATTCCACGCTTACGGTCGTCATGCCCGGACTTGATCAGGGCATCCATCTCTCCATCTCTCTGTCTCTCCAAAAGGCGATGGATTGCAGGGTCAAGCCCGGCAATGACGCGTGATACCGCGATGACGATCTGAGATCAGTTCCCTGCCTCAGAGCGGAACCGCGACCGAGCGCCGCATGGGTGCGGCGCTATTCGCACTTCTCTTTTCGCGGCCGTTCCCCATGTTAGGCAGCGTTCCCCTTGTCGGGGACAGAGGAAACAACCCATGACTTTTCTTCGACGCCCAATTCTTCGTGGTCCCCGCGGTTTCGTCCAGACGCTGGCTCTCGCGACCGCTCTGGCGTTCCCGGTGATGATGGTCGCGGTCTCGGCCGCGGATGCGCGCGCGGGCCGCAGCTTTAGCTCGGGATCGCGCGGTTCGCGGACATTCTCGGCGCCTGCGCCGACCACGACCGCGCCCGGCGCCGCGCAACCCTTCAACCGCACCATGACGCAGCCCGGCGCGGCCACGCGCGCGCCCGCGACCGGTGGCGGCATGTTCAACCGCCCCGGCATGGGCATGCTCGGTGGTCTCGCCGCCGGCTTCCTCGGCGCGGGCCTGTTCGGCATGTTGTTCGGCGGAGGCCTGTTCGGTGGCCTTGGCGGGCTGTCGTCGCTGCTCGGACTGATCCTGCAGATCGGCCTGATTGTGATCGTCGCGCGGTTTGCGATGTCGTGGTGGCGCCGCCGCAATGGCGGTCCGGCCTACGCGGGTCCGACAGCCGGCCCCGAGGTCGGTCCGGGACCGCAGGCCAACCTGCGCACCGGCGGTTTCGGGCTGGGCGCGAACGCGCCGGCGCTGGAGATCAAGCCGGACGATTACGACGCGTTCGAACGGGTGTTGAGCGACGTTCAGGCCGCGTGGTCGGACGAGGACGTCGCCCGGCTGCATACCCTCGCGACGCCGGAGATGGTGTCCTACCTGACGCAGGATCTTGCGGCCAACAAGGAGCGCAACACGATCAACAAGGTCAGCGACGTCAAGCTGCTGCAGGGCGACCTGTCGGAAGCATGGCGTGAAGGCACAACCGACTATGCGACCGTCGCGATGCGCTTCAGCCTGGTCGACAAGACATTGGATCGTGCAAGCGGCCGCATCGTCGAAGGCAGCGATCAGCCGATCGAAGCAACGGAGGTATGGACCTTCGTGCGGCCGCGCGGCGCGAACTGGGAGCTTTCCGCGATCCAGCAAGTGTGATCGCGTGCGGCATCGATACAGACGAGAAGGCGTTGCGACTGAATTCGCAGCGCCTTCTTTTTATCCGCGGCGGGATACTTGTGCATCCGACGGCGTTGTCGATCGGGAATAATCGTCCGCGGCGGGGGTTGGTCGATCGATTCCCGATCGCACAGAACCGGAGGCTTTGATGTCAGTCGTTCTCAAGACCGTCTCGCGAATGAGCTTTGGCGTTGCCGCGCTGGTGGCCCTGTCGGCACTGCAGCCGGCGCACGCACAGAATGCCAACGCCACGTTTTTCGTGACCAGCCATGGCATCGGCAATGGCGGCAACCTCGGCGGTCTCGCCGGTGCGGATAACTGGTGTCAGGAACTGGCGCAGGCCGCGGGCAGTGGCAGCAAGACCTGGCACGCGTATCTTTCGACGCAAGAGGCGGACGGCAAGCCGGCGGTGAATGCGAAAGACCGCATCGGCAAGGGGCCATGGCAAAATGCCAAGGGCGAGGTGATCGCCAAGGATGTCGCGGATTTGCACGGCAGCAATAACCTTACCAAACAAACGGCGTTGAGCGAGAAAGGTGAGGTGATCAACGGTCGCGGCGACAAACCGAACCGCCATGATATCCTGACCGGGTCGCAGCCGGATGGCACAGCCTTCCCATCGGGTGAAGATCGCACCTGCAAGAACTGGACGAGCAGCACGCAGGGTTCGGCGATGCTCGGTCATTCCGACCGCATGGGGCTTAACGACGAGCCGCCTGCGAAATCATGGAATTCATCGCATCCGTCGCGCGGTCCGGATGGCGGCTGCTCGCAGAACGATCTCAAGAGCACCGGGGGCGACGGCCTGCTATATTGCTTCGCGGTGAACTGAGCGTTCTTTCGCGCGTTGGTGTAGGCTTCAGGGATGCGGCTTCGCCCCGGCGGAGCCGCGTTCGTGTGAGCGGATGAGGTTTGCCAATGCGCTACGAACTCTATTACTGGCCGAGCATTCAGGGGCGGGGCGAGTATGTCCGCCTCGCGCTGGAAGACGCCGGCGCCGACTATGTGGATGTTGCGCGCGAACACGGCACCGCAAGCATGATGGCGCTGATGGACGGCAAGGCGACGGATACGCCGCCGTTCGCCCCGCCGTTCCTCAAGGCCGGGAAGATGATCGTCGGCCAGACCGCGAATATCCTGCTCTATCTCGGCGCACGACACGGCCTGGCGCCGAAGACCGAGGCGGGGCAGCTATGGGTGCATCAACTGCAATTGACGATTGCCGATCTGGTGCTGGAAATCCACGACACCCATCATCCGTTGGGGCCGTCGCTGTATTACGAGGAGCAGCGCACGCCGGCGAAAAAGCGCACCGCGGAGTTCTGGAACGAGCGGGTACCGAAGTATCTCGGCTATTTCGAGGGCCTGATTGCGGAGTGCGGCGGCGCCTATGTCACCGGCCGCAGGATCACCTATGTCGATCTGTCGCTGTTCCAGATCGTCGCCGGATTGCGCTACGCGTTTCCGAAACGCATGCAGAAATTCGAGCGCGAGATTCCCGGACTGGTGGCGCTGCACGATCGGGTTGCCGGACGGCCGAATATCGAAGCCTATCTGGCAAGTCCGCGCCGCATTCCGTTCAATGAGGACGGCATCTTCCGCCGCTACAAGGCGCTCGATCTTTGATGACGGTTACCGGTTGTGTTCACCAGATCCCTGGGACAATGCGATAGCGGACGCGGGCAAGATAATCGGCATAGCCCGGCAGGCCCGCGACCAGTGCGCGCTCTTCGAGCCGCGCGCGAAATCCGAACAGCACGACGAACAGTGGCGCCAGGATCAGGCCCCACCACGATCCGAGCAGCAGCGGCACGCCCGTGAAGAAGAAAATCGTGCCGCTGTACATCGGGTGCCGGACCCAGGCGTAAGGGCCCGTGCTGATGACGTGATGGCCGCGCTCCGCCTGGATCTTCACGACCGGCGCGGCGAAGGAATTCTCGCGCATCACCCACAGCACGAAGACGGTGGATAGCACCAGCAGCAACAGGCCGAGGATTTGCAGCGCGGTCGGCATGCCTGATGGGCTCACGCGATGTTCAAACCCGATCAGGATGAACCAGCTCAAGGCCACGATGCCGAACACCACCACGAATATTTTATCGGATGCCGGCTGGCCGCCTTGCATCATCGAATTCATGCGCTCGCGGAGCAGCGCCGGATCGATCCGGGCGAGCCATAGGCCGGCGGCGAGGCCGGTCACGGCCATGGTGGCGAGGAAGACCCATGCGGCGATCCAGTGCCAGGTGCCGGCCGATGCGAACAGCACGGCGCCCATGCCGACGATCCAGATCACGTTTTGAATCAGCAGACGTGCGATCATGCGATGACCTTTGCTCGAAAGGTCATCCGACGCGATCTTCGCGGCATTCGTGGGACAGGACGAAAACTTCAGCGCAGCAGGCAGCTCAGACCAGCACGTCGACCCGCGTTCCCTGGCCTGGTGGAAGGGCGGCGCGCTGCGGTGGCTGTTCGGCGCGTGCGCGGGCCTCGTCGGACGGGGTGTCTTTCCGTTCTGGATCGGATTGGCGAGATGCGGAGTTCGGCGCCGTTGCCGGAACTGACGTGCTGACGCCCGAGATATTCATCGCGACCTGATCCTCATTGACCCGCCCTCGGCTTCATCGTGGGCGAACGAACGCAACCAAGCCATAAATTGCAGGCGCATGTCGCTGCGATTTTGCGGCAATGGTGAACGGCCCAGGCGCCGTTTCGTTAAAAGGCTACCGGTTCGCGCGGTCGCGATTTGCCCGCGAACTCGCCCATCCCGATGCGGAAATGCCCGAATTGTGGTCCGGGCAGGCGTCCCGAGCAGTTTTGAACCCTTCAAAAGTGCGATGGAAATGCTTAAACAGGGGCCAAATTCCGTTCCCCACGAGGCCTAATCTCATGAATGCACCCACTGCGATCCCCGATGCCAAGCCGGTCCCGCCCTACAAGCACACGCCGCTGTTTCCGCTCGGCAAGGACGAAACGCCGTATCGGAAGATCAGCAGCGACGGGGTGCGGGTCGAGAAGGTGCTCGGCAAGGACATGCTGGTGGTGTCGCGCGAGGCGCTGCGTGCGCTCAGCGAAGCCGCGTTCGGCGACATCAACCATTATCTGCGGCCGGGGCATCTGAAGCAGCTTCGCAACATCCTCGACGACAAGGAGGCGAGCTCGAACGACAAGTTCGTCGCGCTCGATTTCCTGAAGAACGCCAACATCGCCGCCGGCGGCGTGCTGCCGATGTGCCAGGACACTGGCACCGCGATCATCATGGGCAAGAAGGGCTGCAACGTTATCACCGATGGCGAGGACGAGGCGGCGCTGTCCGAAGGCGCGCGCGACGCCTATCTGCGCCGCAACCTGCGCTATTCGCAGGTCGCGCCGCTGTCGATGTATGAGGAGAAGAACACCGCCAACAACATGCCGGCGCAGTGCGAGATCTATGCCGAAGGCGATGATGCCTACAAGTTCATGTTCATGGCCAAGGGCGGCGGCTCCGCCAACAAGAGCTTTCTGTTTCAGGCGACGCCGTCGGTGCTGACCAAGGATCGTCTGCTGACGTTCCTCAAAGAGAAGATCATGACGCTCGGCACCGCCGCGTGTCCGCCGTATCATCTCGCTATCGTCATCGGTGGCACCTCGGCCGAACTGTGCATGAAGACGGTGAAGCTGGCCTCCGCGCGCTATCTCGATGCATTGCCGACGCAGGGCAGCGAGAACGGCAATGCCTTCCGCGATCTCGAAATGGAGCAGGAAGTGCTGAAGATGACGCAAAGCTCCGGCGTCGGCGCGCAGTTCGGCGGCAAGTATTTCTGCCACGATGTGCGCGTGATCCGCATGCCGCGCCACGGCGCGTCATTGCCGATCGGATTGGGCGTGTCGTGCTCGGCGGACCGTCAAGTGCTCGGCAAGATCACGAAGGACGGCGTCTACCTTGAGGAACTCGAGCACAATCCGGCGCAGTATCTGCCGGCGGTGGAAGAAGCGCTCGGCGGCGAGGTGGTGAAGATCGATCTCAACCGGCCGATGAAGGACATTCTCGCCACGCTGTCGAAATATCCGACCAAGACGCGGTTGTCGCTCACCGGCACCATGATCGTCGCGCGCGATGCGGCGCATGCCAAGCTGCGCGAACGGCTGGACAAGGGCGAGCCGCTGCCGGATTACTTCAAGAACCATCCGGTCTATTACGCCGGTCCGGCGAAGACGCCGGAAGGCTATGCCTCCGGTGCGTTCGGGCCGACCACGGCGGGACGCATGGATTCCTTCGTCGATCAATTCCAGGCCGCGGGCGGCTCGATGGTGATGGTCGCCAAGGGTAATCGTGCGGTGGCCGTGCGCGAGGCGTGCAAGAAGCACGGCGGTTTCTACCTCGGCTCGATCGGTGGCGCGGCGGCGAACCTTGCCGAACACTGCATCAAGAAGGTCGAGGTGGTGGAGTATCCCGAACTCGGCATGGAAGCGATCTGGCGAATCGAAGTCGAGGATTTTCCCGCCTTCATCATCATCGATGACAAGGGAAATGACTTCTTCAAGGAGCTGAATCTCGGTTAAGTTATTTACCGAATCGCAACGACTCGCGGACGATTCGCGATGGCTGTTTTTGGGGTTCCGGACGGACTCGATTCTGTCCGGACTCGCAAGGGTAGCCGCGAAAAAGAATCCCGGTGACGGTTCCGATCTTCCTGCTTCAATAGGGAACTAAGGCAGGACGATTCGAGAGCTGCGATGATTGATGCTGTCAGACTGAACGCGATGCTGGTCGCGCTGTTGACGACCGCGAGCGCGATCAACGGGCTTATCGTGTACGCCTATTTGTAAGGCGGCGAGGGCGACGCCATCTATCGTCACCCGCGGGGCCTTTGCGCCCCGTTTTCTTTGGACGTCTCCCTGTCGGTTGAGATTTTCCCCGTTCATGTGAGGTGTTTCACAATCGTGCTCCGGCGTTGCCGCTAGGCTGCGGATGAGAATGGTCGCGCGCGGTGGCGCAGCGGCCGTTGCACTCCGGCGGAGGAGGCGGATCGTGAAGCTCGATTGTCTGACGCGGATCGGCTCATTCGTCGTTACGCTCGTGGCTGCCGGCATCTGCCTGTTTCCGTGCACGCCTGTGTTGGCGCAATCCGACACGACGCTGGTGCAGACCGCCGTGGCGCTGACTGCATCGGGCACGGACGATGACGCACGTCAGGGCCGCGTGACCCTCACGGCGCTCGTGAGTTTGACGGACGGCGGCGCAGTGCCGGATGGCACGATCGAATTTATCGACGTCGATACCAACAGATTGGTAGGCCGCACCAGTGCAGCGCAGGCGCGGATTACGGTGGATCGCCTGCCGGCGGGTCCGCATGTCTTTCGCGCCGACTACAGCGGCGTGATGCGTTATTTTCCGTTCGTGATCGATCCCAGTCGTTCCGCGACGGTGGCTTACGCCGTGCGCACTGTTCCGTCGGTGAGCCTGTCGTCGTCACAAAATCCGAGTTTGCCGGGCGAGGTCGTGACACTGACCGCGGCGGTGACCGACAAGAGCGGCGTACCCGCGGGGTCCATTACATTTCATGATGGCGATACCATCGTCGCCAGGGATGTCGCGCTGGACAGCCATGGCATTGCGTCGTTCACGACGTCGGCGCTTCCGTACGGTCCGCGTACCATCGTCGCGAGCTATAGCGGCGATGCCAGCCACGCCCCGGCCGTTTCGCAGCACCTGGCGCAGGATGTCAGTGCGGAGCAATTCGCAACGCACTGACTGTTTGATCGTAGGCTACGATCCGCTCGTAGCTTCACCAATCGACGATCGTCGCGATCAGGCGCGCGTGCCCTTGAACGGGAAGCTGCCCATCGGGCCGATTCCCATCTCGCCGGAAATGGCGTCGCCGTCGACCCTGCCGGTGAATTCGAGCGTCAGCGGCATCGGGTTGGTGATCGAGATCTTCCAGGCGACGTCGCTGCCGTTCACGGTGCCATCGAAGATTTCGCCGGAATTGCCGTCGGCGGATTGTGTCCCGGTGAGCGTGCTGCCGGAGCTTTGCAATGCCAATGCCGCATTGCGTTCGCCCATCGGCGTGCTCATGGTGATGTTCCAGTTTCCGTCGACCGACATGCTGCTTCTCCACTTGGCGGTCGCCTCGGCATGAGGCCCGCTACGCGGCGTCTGTATATCCTAATTCTGACAGCGATGCGAACCGCCGCGCCGGCTTTTGGCTGCGGCAACGGGCCTCAACCCGAGGCATCGCTCGCGAGTTGTCCACCGGCCTTGGCTTCGGCGCGCAGCTTGCGGGTGATGACGATGCGGAACGTCACATACTGGATGACAAAGGCGGCAATCTTGGCGCCGACAGCGACCACCGAGACGTAGAAGGCCCACAGCTTCATGTCGCCGGTCATCGCCACGGCAATGGTGCCGAGACCGAGCGCGAACATCAGCGCAGCCCATGCATAGCCCGCCACCGTCACGAGATGCGGAATGTTGTCACGCACGATCTCCGGCGAATAGCGCAGCATCCAGTTCTTGCGCAGCATGATGGCGCCGATGGCGAAATGCGCGATGCTGGGTTTCGCCAGCACGAACCGCGGATCGTTGGTCAGCAACGTCGCGCCACCGAGCACGATGACGAGCGCCAGGCTGGCATAGGTCATGAAATCCAGCGTCCGGCCCTTGACGTGCGCGTAGATCACTTGCGCGACGGCGCCGGCGATCGCGACGAGGGTGGCAAGCAATACGTTATCGGTCGCGAAGTAGACGACCAGAAATACGATCGTCGAGAGGAAGTCGGTGCCAAGTTTTGCGAATACGCTTTTCATGGGCAGGCCTCTTCGAGGATGAATTCAGTTCGACTGCGCCACGAGTTGGGCGCGCCGGTGAGCGGGATACCATTTGGTGAAGTAGACGGCGCAATTGCGCGCCGCGAACGCGATGCCGACGCCCGCCCACAAAGGCAGCCCGGGCGCGTAGATCATGGCGATGTCCGCCAGCAGCATCAGGACGAACGCCGCCGTCCAGACCCAGGTCAGGACGTAGTTGATGGTGAGGAACGCCGGGCGCTGTGCGGTTTCCGAATCGACGGATTCGCGGGCGTATTGCAGCGTGAAGGGCAGGCGCAAAACGATGGATCCGAGCGCAATCGCCAGCACGCCCACGTCTACCGCGAGGCGGATGCCCGGGCTGTCGAGACCTCCATCCGCCAGCGCCAGATAAGCGCCGATCGCTGCAAACAGGACGGCCGCGCCGGCCGCGAGCGCCTTGACGGATTTTCCCCGGGCGATGTCGTAGCCGATGGTGCCCAGCGCAACTGCGGACGCGCCGAACAGGCTGATCAGCGGCGATGCAATGAGCATCAGGGCCGCGAAGGTGCCGAACGGAGCGAGGACCAGAAACAACATCATGAAACCCTCCCGGGCTAATCTTGACGATGTAAAGATGTTTAGGCCCGGATCGTTCCTGCGTCAAGCGAAATCTTTACACTGTCAAAATCGAACAGCGGCCGTCCTGATGGAGCATCGGGAGTAATAATCCGCTCAATCGGCGGAGACCCAATTGCCATGGAATCCGTCCGGAACCCGGTGGCCGAGTTTCACCAGCGCGACGGGACCGCTGCTGACATCCAGGGCATTGAAGACTGCAAGGTCGCTGCGGTTTTCCCGCGCGCGCCAGACGGCGGCCAGCAACCAGCCGTCGCTCTCCGCAGCATCGTCGCCGCGTTCGACGAATACCGGCTCCGAGATGCTGTCGCCTTTCGGCAGCATGTATTGTCCCTTGCGCGTGCCATTGCCGTCGACATGCACGATGCCGTGCAGGCCAATGGTGGCAGGCAATTCGGGATTGGCGCAGGCGTACCAGCCGTGTTGCGTCGCCAAGCCGGCGCGGCGTTCGTCGACGCGCGGAAACTCGCCGGTGACGTCGTCGAGATAGGTGCGCGTGAACTGATCGGTGTTGGCGGCGAGATCGAAGGTCCATCGGCAAAGTCGGGCGCGGGATTTCGCCGGATCGGTCCGCGAGCCATCGGGATGCGGAAACAGCGGTGCTTGCTCGTATTGCATGACGTCGGCGACGATGCGGTTGCCGTCGTCCCAGGCGTTGAGCACGTGAAAGACGTAGCAGGCTTCGGCTCGGAACCAGCGGATATCGCCGGTCTTGCCTCCGCGCGGCATGACGCCGACGTAGCCACCTTTGTCAGGCTCCCACGCATAGGCCGGCTTGCCCTTCATGGCACGCTCCATGCTGCCGGTAAGCGGCAGCACCGGAAACAGGACGTGGTTAGCGGTGACGATGAAGTCGTGCACCATGCTTGAATAGGGCGCCTCGAACCGATCGAAGCGAGTAACGGTGCCGGATGAATCGACTACGCCATAAGAAAGGCCGGCGCTGAACGGGCCATTGGCGTTGTAGCCGAAGAACATCATCTCGCCGGTGACCGGATCGACTTTCGGGTGCGCCGTGAATGGCCCGCCGATGCGGCGGCCGTAATCGCAATAGCCCAGCGTATTGAGCGTGCCGGGTTCGATCTCGGTCGGCGGATGGCCTTCCTCGAGTGCAAGCAGGCGTCCGCCGTGAAACACGATGTTGGTGTTGGCGGCGCCGCTGTCGTTGCAATTTGTCTCGGGCGCATCCGGCAATTTGCGGGGGCCGAAGCCGGCGAACAGTGCGCGGCCGGCATCGTGTTCGGCCAGCCACTTCGGGGTGCGGACCCAGCGATTGCGATAACTGGCGCGGCCGTTCTCGATGTGGAAGGCGTGCAGCATGCCGTCGCCGGCAAACCAGTGCGCGCTCGGGACGTCGAACTGCGGGTTGGGACCGTTGCGATACAGCGTGCCGTTGAGTTCGCGCGGCAATTCGCCCTCGACCGTGAGGAAGGGCGCGTCGCATTCCATCGGGATCGGCGCGAGGTTGTTGAGATCGGCGGACGGCTCGGCCTGCGGCATGGTTCGCTCCCTCTGCTATAAGTTATCTTATCTTTACGATGTCAAGATAAACGTAGGCGGATGTCCGGTCGAGGTCAAGCGAAATCTTTACAGTGTAAAAATAGCGGATTATAACTTTTTCATGACCAGACAAGCTTCAGCAAAAGCCTCTCGCGCCGCCATCCGCAAACCGGTCGCCAAGGTTGCGGCAGCGAAGAAGCCCGCGACAAAGAAAGCGAATTCGGCGGCGGCTTCGTCCTATCACCACGGCGATCTGCGCGATGCATTGCTGAAGGCTGCTGAGAAAATTCTCGAACGCGACGGGCTGCCCGGCCTGACGTTGCGCGCGGTGGCGCGCGAGGCGGGCGTGTCGCATGCCGCGCCGGCGCATCACTTCGGCGATCTCACCGGCCTCGTCAGCGAACTGGCGGCGATCGGCTTCCGGCAATTCAATGCGGCCATGAGGGCCGCGGGCGAGATCGGCACGACCCCGACCGAGAAAGGACGCGCGCGGGCCACGGCTTACGTCGATTACGCGCGGACTCACCCCGGCATGTACACGCTGATGTTCCGCGCCGAGCGGCTGGACATGAAACGCCCGGCGCTCGATGAGGCCGCCGAGGCAGCATTCGCCTCACTGGTCGGCGCGGTCGGAGCCGACAGAAAGGAAACGATCGAGGAGCAGACGCTGACGCTGGATCAGGCCGCCGATATCGTGCGCGCCTGGTCGCTGGTCCATGGCTTCACGTCGTTGCTGCTGGATGACCGCCTCCACGATGTCCTGCGCCGGCTTCCAGCCGGTACCGATGCGGATGCGTTGCTGTTGGCGATGCTCCGGCGCGCCAATACGCCGATCGTTCCGCAGCCCTGAGTGTGGGCCGCGGGTGTCCGCTGGACAGGCCTAATCTGGGGAAGGTTCAACACCATGGCGTGAAAGACCTGACATTTCCCGCGGAATCGCGATAGAAGAGCGGCTCCGCGATCAGTCGCTTCAGAGTATGTCAGTTCCTTCCGATCATGCCCGTCATTCCATCCAGCAAGCCGTATCGTATTGGCCGTTCCCGCACCGGGCTCGGCCTGTTCGCCACCAAGCCGATCAAGAAGGGTGCCAAGATCATCCGCTACATCGGCCCGATGCTCGACTGCAACAAGAAGAAAGACGATGCGGTCGAGAACAAGTATCTGTTCCAGATCAACAAGCGCTGGACCATCGACGGCTCGGTGCGCAAGAACATCGCGCGCTACATCAACCATGCCTGCAAGCCGAATGCTGAATCCGATGTCAGTTCGCGCAAGCGCAAGGTGGTGATCCGCGCCATCAAGAACATCGAGCCCGGCGAAGAGATCAACTACGATTACGGCACCGATTACTTCAAGGAATACCTGAAGCCGATCGGCTGCAAGTGCGATGCCTGCGAGAAGAAGCGCAAGAAGCAGCGCGCCGAGGCCCGCGCGGAAAAGCAGCGCGAGAAGGCCAAGGCCGAGAAGAAAGCGGCCAAGCAGGCCGCAAAGGCGCAGGGTGCGCTGAACGGTCAGCAACTCAACGGTTACGCCCTGAACGGCAAGGTTCCGGCCGGCAAATCCGCCAAGGCGAAATCTGCCACGACGAAATCGGCCAGGAAGACGAAACAGACGCGCAAGGGCTGACGCGGAAGCGTCGCCCTTTACCGCTTATGACCGCCTCGCGCAGGCGGCGCTCTCTTCAGGTCACGCCACAGCTTCATCGGGCATACCAGCGTCGCACGCCGCTCGACGGCCTCTACATAGGCGACTGCAAACGCGCCCGTATGGACCACCAGCGCTTCAGGCACGTTGAGCGATCCGGCCAATGCGCGGGTCGCCAGCCGCAGGCACCATCGCGCGGTGCGGGTGACGGTGGGATGATGGCAAACGAAGCGGATGAGGGCGATGGCGAGATGCATCATGGAACGTCTCCTGTCGTCACAACATGAGACGTTCGCGATCCGAAATCGATTACCTGGCAGGTAATGGATCGTGCGAGATGCGCATGGTAGCTTTTTGCCATGAGCATGCAATTTGCCACCGCATCCGCGGCCCAAACCCAGCCCGTCCACATCGGCCATCACCTGCGGGAATGGCGGCAACGCCGCCATCTCAGCCAGCTTGATCTTGCGGGTGATGCCGAGATTTCGGCGCGTCACCTGAGCTTCGTCGAGACCGGGCGCGCCGCACCGTCGCGCGACATGGTGCTGCGGCTCGCGGAGCGGCTGGACGTGCCGTTGCGTGAGCGCAATGTGCTTCTCGTCGCAGCCGGATTTGCGCCGGCATTTCCGCAACGCGGGCTCGACGATCCGGCGCTGAAATCGGCGCGGCAGGCGATCGAGCTGGTGCTCAAGGCGCACGAGCCCAATCCGGCGCTCGCGGTTGATCGGCACTGGAATCTGGTCGCAGCCAACGCCATGGTGACACCGCTGCTGGATGGCATTGCGCCGGAGATGCTGGCGCCGCCGCTAAATGTGCTGCGCCTGAGCTTTCATCCGCAGGGGCTCGCGCCGCGCACGGTCAATCTTGCCGAATGGTGCGCGCATCTGCTGGAGCGGCTGCATCGCCAGTGCGAGACGACGGCCGATCCCGAACTGGTAAAGCTCTATCAGGAATTGAAGACCTATCCGGTGCCGGCCCGCGCGGGACCGATCGCGACCGACAGCGTCGCGGTGCCGTTCCGGATGCGGCTCGGCGACGACGTGCTGAGTTTCATGTCGACCACCATGATCTTCGGCACGCCGGTGGATATCACGCTGTCGGAACTGGCGATCGAGACGTTCTTTCCCGCGGATGATTTCACGGCCGTGAAGTTGCGTGCGCTCGCAGCCCGGAAGAAATAGGCCGCGTTCTTATCGCTCGGACTACGCGGCGGTTGTTCTGCCGCGATTCAGTGCATCTCCACGCAGACGTAAAGGCTGTAGGCCGCAAATATCAGCGACAGCAGAAACCCGGTGACGAATCCGGTCGCACAGAGCGATAATGTCCAGACGGTAAGGCTGCGTCCGACGGCAACGTGGTTGTTCAAGATGGTCATATGGCCTTTCCTTCGTGTCGGATAAGCGGGACGACCTGAGCCGGCGCCCGGCGACGATCCGATTGTCGATGCCGAGCGCCGCGACTTCCATTGCAAGACCTATCCCGCCGCCATGGTCTTGACGGCATCGGACGTCAGCGGCTTGCCGCCGATCGCCCATTGGCCGCTTTCGATTTCCTGGATGCGAACCCACGTCACGCCGCGCAGGGATTCACCCTCGACGGCCACCATTGCGTCGGTGACTTTGGTGATCATGTTCTTCTTCTGCTCGGGCGTGAAAATGCCCTTGATGAGCTGGATATCGACGAGTGGCATCATGGCCTCCTGTTTCTCGGCGGACCCCTGTCCGCCATCCCGGACAGATTGTGCGCCTTTATTGTCCGTCGCCAGTTCAGCAACTGAATCGAGCCTGATACAGAAAGTGAACTGGAAACCGCGATCTTTCGGCGTAGGTTCTTGCGGGGCTGTCGCTTCGGAGAAGAACCATGACCATCGGCAGCTACAGGCAATTCTGTCCGGTCGCGATGGCGGCCGAGATTTTGTGTACCCGTTGGACGGTCGTGCTGCTTCGCGAATTCGTCGCCGGGTCGACACGCTTCAATGAATTACGTCGCGGCGTGCCGCGCATGTCGCCGGCGCTGCTTTCGCAACGGCTGAAAGAGCTTGAATCCGCCGGCATCGTTGCGCGCACGGCTTCGACGTCCGAGCCCGGCGTTTTTGAGTATCGCCTGACCGCATCGGGGCGTGAACTGGAGCCGATCATCGAGGCATTCGGAATTTGGGGGCAGCGCTGGGTCGACGCAGAGCTATCGCTCCAGCATCTCGATGTTCAATTGCTGATGTGGGACATCCGGCGCAACCTCGATACGACGCCGATGCCTGAGCGGCGCAACGTGGTGCAATTCCTGTATCCTGAGTTGGCGCCGACACAGCGTTCCTGGTGGCTGATCGTCGATCCCGCAGCCAGCGTCGATCTCTGTTCGATCGATCCGGGATTCGAGATTGATCTGTATGTTTCGGTCGACTTGCGGACCATGACCGCGATCTGGATGGGATTGGACACGGTGCGTGCCGCGGTTGCGAGCCAGCGGATGTTGCTGACAGGGAACGGACAACTTGCGTCGGCGATGCAGACCTGGCTTGGCCTCAGTCCGTTCGCCAAGGAACACAAGCTCGCCAGTTGAATGGCGGATATCTTCAGGCCCCGTCCGACATCTTCAGGCCCGTCTACCTTGTTCGTGACACCGAAGCTGCCTATCTTCCGGTTTCCCGAGGAGGACCGATCATGAGCGAACTCAAGCCGTTGACCCTCGATATCGTGTCCGATGTGGTTTGCCCGTGGTGCTACATCGGCAAACACCGGCTCGAAAGCGCGCTGGCACTGGTGCCGGATGTTCCGATCGAGGTGCGGTGGCGGCCGTTCTTCCTCAATCCGTGGGTGCCGCGCGAAGGCATCAGCCGCGAGCAGTATCTCGTTTCCAAATTCGGCTCGGTCGAAGCCTATGACAGGATCGCGAAGAACGTCGTGGCTGCCGCCAGCGAAGAAGGCCTGCAATACAATCCCGCGGAGGTGAAGGGCCAGCCGAACACGATCGATTGCCATCGCCTGATCTATTGGGCGGCGCGCGATTCGTCCGGCGACAAGTCGGCGGCGATGAAGCAGCGATTGATGGAATTGTATTTCAGGGACGGCGGCGATCTCACCGACGTCAACGTGCTGGTTCAGGCAGCGGCCGATTGCGGCCTCTATGCGGAACGGATCCGCGCGCGTCTCGCCACCGACGAGGATGTCGATGTGGTGTCGGCGCAGGCAGAGGAGGCGGCGGAGAAGGGCATTGCGGGTGTTCCGACATACGTATTCGCCGGCAAGTATGCCGTGTCCGGGGCGCAGGACCCACAGTTGCTGGCTCGCGCCATCCGCCAGGTTTCGGCCGAGGTGAATGCCCAGGCGGCGGAATAGCTGCCTGCGGCTTGGTTAGAGCGTTTTCAAGCGAAGTGGATACCGGTTCGCGTGAAGAAAACGCGTTACATCAAAATCATGGAGCCCCGGTTCTGATTCCATCAGAACCGGAAAGGCTCTAGGCGTCCTTCATGTAGTAATTGGCGCGCTTGCCAAGCGCGATGCGCCGCAGGATGCGACGCATCGTCAGCGAGCTTCGCAGCGGCTGGATGGCCCTCGTCACCGGCCGATAGAACGCAAGCTTGAGCGCGTCGAAGGCAGGCAGCGCGCCCGGCGGCTTCTGCGGCAGGCCGATGCCGCGCAGCATCGAATTGAAGAAGTACAGGTCGTTGATACGGCGCACTTCCTTCGTCTTCCACGTGATCGCCATCGAGATCGAAAACTGGCCCGCGGTGCGCACCCAGTGCGGCCACTGATAGGGGACGTAGCAGCCGTCGCCGTCGAACATGTGGAATTCGATTCCCTGGCCGTTCAGCCGGTCGTCGTATTTCAGGTTGCGGTGCTTGGTCATCGAATGTTCGATGTCGTCTTCAGACGCGATCGAGCGGTCGCTGTTGTCGAAGATCGTGAAAAACTTCTCGCCGTGAATCTGGACGAAGAAGTTGTCTTCGCTGTCGAGATGGAACGGCGTGGTCGAGTTCGGCGACGATACGAAGATGAAGCCTTCGATCTGTTCGAAGCCGGCATCCGACAAGCTGTTCGCGCCTCGCGCGCGCGCGACCGACAGCAGCGTATCTTCCAGCAGCTTGCGATAGACTGGTGATTTCTCGACGCGCTTGAGCACCATCCAGGCACCCGCGGTCTCGATCCGCTTCACCACTTCGACCGGATCGAGATCGATCGTGGGAATGGCATCGGGGTCCTGGCCGATGGCGACGTTGCCGGAATTGTATTCGATCAGGTCGCGGGGCAATTCGCCGGCGAGCTTGGCGAGCTGCGGCAGCGACAGGAGCGGGTGGCCGGCCAGCCGATGCCGGATCGCGAACGGCTTCAACGGAAAATCTTTCTTGAGAGAATCGTTGGCTGCAGTGATCACCGGCGCAATATCGCTCACGGCATTCATTTGGATTTCTCCTGATGCTTACGTATGAAATGAACGATGCGGCGCGCCGGCTCGCGGATCGACTTGCGCAGCGAAAGCGCCGCCCGCACGGCTGCAACGGCAGGATCATTCCGCCGCAGTGGAATCAGGACATCGCCGATCGCAAGGCGGCCCCGCCAGATCGGCTCGATCATCGAATGACCGGCGTTGGCGGTTGAATCGGCCATTGCGATGGCCGGATCGGCGCACAGATGGCGCGTCAGCTCGAGCGTGAGCTGCACTCCCGGCGAGAAGCGGGCAAAGGTTTCATCGACACCGAGCTTGAAATAGAACGCCCGATCCTGATGTCGCAGCACGACCGCCGCCGCAACGGGCGTCGTGCCTGCATGCAGCGAGATGATTTCGCATTGTCCGCGCGCTGCGAGCGCAACCGTCGCCGCACGGATGAATGCGGCGTCACCGGGATCCTGCGCGAGCGCGGTGCCGCGCTGGCCCTTCCAGCCGCTCATCTCGAGCGTGAGAAATGTATCGAGCGCCTGCGCGACCTCGTCGGCGGTACGGGCGACACGAAAATCCACGTCGCCGTGATCGGCAAGACGATTGCGCTGCCGTCGCAGCTCTTTCAATTTCTTGCTGCCCAGGGCATCGCGCAGCAACTGATCCGGATCGCCGGTCGCATCGAGACAGGCGCGGGCGTGAGACTGCAGGATCTCGGGCTTCAAATCCTGCTCCGCGAGTGCAGCTTCGAAAGCCTTGAGCGTCGCGCCGTCCGTCGTGACGTCGCGCAGGATGATCGCGCACGCACCGCTTTCGCGCGCTTCGTTCAGCAGCGTGGCGGCGGCATTCGTCGCCGACACGCCATCGAGCAGGGGAGTGCCGAGCGCGCCATATGGATCGGCACTCACCAGCGCCGACAGCGGAATGCGATAAGCCTGCCAGAGTGAAACAACCGGAAGCAGGGCGGTGAGATGCTTGCCATCGCCGGCATCGGTCCATGCAGCAAGCGCGGACGCGTCGGTGCGTCCACGCGCCGACGCACTGACGGCCAATTCCCAATCGGCAAGAAAATAGCCGTTGGGTTCGACGGTGCGATCTGCGAGCGCGTGCCACTGTGCGGCTGGAATTGCGGCAAGGGCAGGCAACACATCGGTCTCCCGTGTCGCAACGGTGCTACGCGGTGCAACCCCGGTCTTGCTGGATCGGCGACGTGCGCTCGTTGGTTCGGCGATTTCAGCCAAGTCTCATCCCCATGCCCAGCTAGCTGCGACACGCCGGATAGGCGGCGTTGTCGATCCGCCGTGTTTGATGGACGAACCTTATGCGAAACACTTCAATATAGGGTTGGCATATCCGCGTAAATTACGTGACGACCTTAAAGGGCTGTTAACGGTGCCGGATCGTCCCGCATGTGGGCATCCGATGCAACCGGAAAGGCTGCAATCGCTGTGACTCGCGCGGTGCTACATAGCGCCGCAATGTGGAGAAGGGCGAAGTCTGCCGGTCGTCTTTCCTTGACGAACAATTGACTGCAGCGGGCTCCGGCTTCGATTACGTTGCGCAGATTAATTCAATTACGTCGCTTCCCGAGTGAACACGATGCATGATCCGACCTCTGCAACGACGGTGGGCGTTATGGCTGTGAGAAAACTTGGTACGGCAGACCGGAAGTCGCCCCGCAGCGTATGGACCCGCACAGCGAGAACTGCCGTCGCCGCACTGCTCCTGTTGGCAGCCCCCGCCTATGCGCAAATGGGGGGCGGCAAGCATCATCGTGACGGAGACCAGAAGGGCGCAGCCCAAAAGCCGAAGGTCGACGAAAAGGCTTACAAGGCCGCGCTGGAGCGAATTCCAGATCCCAAGGAAAAATACGATCCGTGGGGTGTCGCGCGGGCGCCGGATGCCGCCAAGATACCCAGCAAGGCGTCGAAAAAGGCTGCGAAATAAGACGCCGCGTTATTCGTTGATCCAAGGCGTGAGCCCATAAATTTGAAGCGGTCGGCGGACGTCCCGGCCGGCATCGAGCGATTTTCCATCCAAAACACGTCGCCAGATTTCACACATGCGGCGATGTCAACTTCTGTTTCACATCACCGGCGCGGGTCGTCACAGAGGGTTTTCGTCAAAGCGGACGCGCGCGGCATGGATATCGGAATAACGACGATCGGCCCAATCGACGAGGCTCGCCATCGGTTCGAGCAAGGATTGGCCCAGCGGCGCCAGACGATATTCGACGCTTGGCGGCTTGGTCGCGTAGACATGGCGGGTAATCAATCCGTCACGCTCCAGATCGCGCAAGGTCTGGGTGAGCATGCGCTTGGAGATGTCGCGGATGGCGCGGCGAAGCTCGCTGAAGCGCTGCGGCCGCGTTGCGAGCGTCATGATTACGAGCACGCTCCACTTGTCGCCGATGCGGTCGAGCACATCGCGCACCGGGCAGCATACGGGTTCTGCCGACTGGGCGTCGTCCGATTGAAACCGGCTGAATCGCTCGATCACGCTCAATGCGGTGCCCATGCGGGTTCTCCTGATCTCTCCAGGTAACAAAAACCTGCCTCCTTGCGGCGCAAGAAGTAGGTCTCTAATTGAGACCTGTCCTCAAATATAGACCATAGAGAGCCAGGAGAGAACAGATGTTTTTGGTCACGGGAATTACGGGAAAAGTCGGCGGCGCGACGGCAAGGCATTTGCTGGCGCAAGGCAAGAAAGTCCGTGCGCTGGTGCGCGACCGCGCCAAGGCGGCAAGCTGGATGGAGCAAGGCGTGGAACTGGTGGACGGCGACTGGAACGACACGGCAGCGATCGAGCGGGCGCTTGATGGCGTCGACGGCGCGTTCGTCATGCTGCCGGCAGTCTGGGCTCCCTCGCCGGACTTCAAGGAAGCCAAGGGCGTCATCGCGAACTATGTCGCGGCGCTGACCAAGGCAGCGCCGCCGCGGATCGTCGGGCTCTCGTCGATGGGCGCGAACCGGACCAGCGGGCTGGGGATGATCACGGCCCTGTCGTTGCTCGAGCAAGGATTTCGGAAACTGACATCGCCGGTCGCTTTCGTGCGCGCCGGTGGGTTCTTCGAGAACTTCCTGTACGGCTTGCACGTCGCCCAGGGTGGCACGCTCCCGGTTTACTACAATCCGACCAGCCGGAAATCGACGATGGTTGCGACGAACGACATCGGCGCCGAGGTGGCGACGCTGCTGACCGGGCCGGCGTGGTCGGGGCATCGCGTCATTGAACTTGGTTCGATGGTCAGCGCGGATGAAGTCGCAGCGCAACTCGGCGACGTCATGCAGCGCGACGTCAAGGCCTTCGCCGTCCCGCGCGCCGGGTGGCCGGCGGCGTTCGAGCAGCTCGGCATCCCGAAGGGCCAAACCGGACCGGCCGAAGCGATGTTCGAGGCCGTCAACGCTGGCTGGATGGACCTCGGCGTTGCTGGCACGGAGCACGTCGCCGGCAAAACGCCTCCCCGCGATGTCTTCGCGGCAGCCCAGCAGGCCACCACGGCGTAGGTCCGCGGATCTGCGGTGAGATGCGATTTCCAGAACCGCTCCGGAAATTCGCATCTCTTTTGGAATGAATGCATCGCGCCGGCCGTCTCTTGGCGCGACCACATAAGTCTTCCGCGGAAACATCAGAAAAGGTTGAACAAATGTCAAAGATTTCCTGGCGCCAGGTTTCAGCCTTGGCACTGGCAGCTTTCTTCGTCGTGGGATCGCTCAGCAACATCTTCGCCCCCGGGTCTATCTACGGGGAATATCTGCGGTGGGGATACCCGCACTGGTTTCATTTCGTGACTGGATCGCTGGAGCTTACGACCGCCGTTCTGTTGGCGCAGCCACGGACGCGGGTGTGGGGCTCGGCGCTTGGGTGCGCCGTCATGTTGGCGGCGCTCGCGACCGTCATTCTCCACGGCGAATACGGGCACGGGGTGCCGCCGCTTATCGTCGCGGCACTGTCAATAGCCGTCGGCTGGATCGCCTGGCCAAAGCGGCTTCCCAGCTCCTCCGGTTTCGCTGGTTGAAGGCATCGGCTTGGACGTGATCAAGCGTCCAATCCGAGCCTCGAATTTGGCTGCGCGCTAATGGATCCCCGCCCTAATCGAATGCGACGCCCATCTGGCTGCCGTCCCGCCATACCGGCCGGCAGCGGCGCGTCAATTGGTCGGCGCGGATCACCAGCGTGAACGACGACGGCAAGCCCAGCGGATTGTCGAGGTCGATGCGCGCGCCGTTCGGCGACAGGTTGCGCACCGTGCATCCGACGCCGCCGCCTGCATAGGCGATTGCGCCAGTTTTCAGAACTCGCCGTCTTGGTACTGCCCTGCGTTCGATCATGGCCGTCGTCCGTCTGCCGGAACCTGTCACCACACTACCAGAGGGCAATTGCTGACGCGTGAAGGTCACTGGAGCCAGGGACGGGCAGGGATTCAGAATCGGTTTACCATGATGGATCCGTGGCGCTCCGGCGCCGTGGATCGCACTCCGTCACAGCATGGCGAAGGCGCTGGAAACCATCGCTACCGGCTTGTTGTCGGTGGCGCTCGAGAGCGTGACGCGGCCGAAGCTCATGGTGCGGCCGAGGCGGACGACGCGCGCGTCCGCCAGCACGTCGGACGACGCGACCGCCTTGAGGAAATGCGTGGTCTGGTCGACCGTGGTCATCGGCCGGAAGCCGCCTGCCGCCGACAGGATCGCCATCACCATCGCCGTGTCGGCGAGCGCCATCAGCGCCTGTCCGCAAACGATGCCGCCGTGCCGGCACAGACGATCCGAGAATGCCATCCGCAGGACCGCGCCGGGCTGCCAGTCCGCCGCGGCGTCGGGGGGCGGAAAGGTCTCGATGCGGGCGACGGTCAGTCCGAGGTCCTGCACCCACGGAGCGAACACCTCGCCAAGCACGCGCGTCGCGTCGTCGAGAGTGAATTCGGCCTTGGCTTGCTCCGCTTGCATCGAGGGCATCCTGTCTGGTGATTGGCACGGAACGCGAGCATAGCGCAGAATATCGCGGGTTCGCATAGAGCCGGTTCCAGCGATCACGAGCTGTTTTCGGAGGTCAGCTTGAAAGCGCGAGGTTAGCCGGTAAAATGCAGCCAGTCGTGCGTGAGGGGGGAGCGAGTATGTCCCGGCGATTGGCCATTGTGTTCAGCTTGATTGTCCTTGGCCTCATGCTCAATGGCTGTACTAAATGCGGCCCGATCTGGGACGATTGGCAGGCCCCCAAATCTTGCCGGTCCTGATCTGGCCGGCGTCAATCACGAGAGCTCTGGTCGTCACGGACTTCGCGGGCGTGGCGGGCGGCCAATCGGTGGTTCGGCGCGTTTGCCCATACGGAGTGTTTTAAATGAAGGTCCTTCGTGCCGCGGCACTGTTGGGGTTGTTGATCGGTCCGGCGGCGGCCCACGCGCAATCGCCGAACATCAACCTGATCCCCGAGCTGAAATCCAAGACGCCGGAAGAGATCGAGCGGGATAGGCAGCTCGACAAGGCCTACAAGGATTCCTTGCGGAAAATCCCCGACGCCAAGGCCCCGAACGATCCGTGGGGCGCCGTGCGAACGGAAGCGCCGGCGGCGCACACGGCGGCAAAACCCAAAGGCAAGGCGCGCACCAAAGCCAGTTCGAACTGACGCGGGGCGGTCTGCGGGCCGGCCATATTGACCGTAGATATTTTTCGCGTACCTTGCGGCCAATGTTGATGGGGATGGAGTCCCCCGACAACCGCCGCAAGGCTGATGACTCCTGCCGGGCGCTTTCGCGTCGGGTAGGAGCCGTTTCCTCCCGTCAGCGCCCGCGGAAAGGGCGCCTATGACTGGACTGAAACCGATCTCACGAACCTGCTCCCAGCCTCTCATTTCAGATTCAAATCCCTCCCTATTGCATTCGCAGTGCACGCTTTTCGCTGCACGTCGCGCAGCTTCGGTCCGCGACAATTTCCCGCCATGGCGATCATGTGCGGCGCGCGCCAGCGCGATCTGAGCGCCATCGTTTCCCTATTGAATTCGAGAGGACCAACCATTGAATCCGACCCTCATCCTCGCCGTCGCATTGGGCGGTGCCCTGGGATCCGTCGCGCGTTACCTGACCGGGATCGGCGCCGGCAAATTGCTCGGCACCACCGCATTTCCCTGGGCCACCCTCGTCATCAACGTGGTCGGCTCGTTCATCATCGGCGTTTTCGTCGAGTCGTTCGCGCTGCGCTGGAATCTGCCGCAGGCGGCGCGCGTATTCCTTACCGTAGGGGTCTGCGGCGGGTTCACGACCTTCTCGACGTTCTCGCTGGAATCCTACCTGCTGATGGAGCGCGGCGATTTCTTTCCCGCCGCCGGCTACATCGTCGGGTCGGTGGTGCTGGGGATCATGGCACTGTTCGGCGGGTTGCAACTGGTGCGCGCCATCTCGTGATGTCCGCCGCGAGTTTCACTCCGGCTCGTCGTCGCGTTTCGGCAAGTCGTCGTAGCCATGGCGGCTGCTGTAGAACACCAGCGCCATCAGCCCGACGCCGACCACGACCGATACCGTGACGCCGGCAACGAGGGCGATATAGCCCTCGGTCGGCATCGCCGTCGAACCGGAGGTGAGACCGGTCCAAGCATACAAGATCACGCTCGCCAGCAAGGCGAAGAGGGCAACGACGAGAACGAGTGGTCCGATGCGCATGGCGATGTCCAGCCGGGGGAGACGACGGCAGGCTGGACGAAGCGCGGGGTGAGGGATTGGCTCGCGGCGCGCCGGGTCCATGCCAGCGCCGATCGGCTGCGATCCTGAACCGCGATGGCGGCTTTGGCAACCATCGACGCAGGAAGCCGACAAAGCACAACGCCACCAGGCGGAGTATGTTCGCGCGGCGGCGTTGCTTATATCCGAGCCCTGAAATTTCCCGGCCAGTGTCCGTCCGTCCGCGCAGACAAAGGTTCAACGGCGCGCGGATAAATTTATCGGAGGTTGGAGAACGGGGACGCTGTCGGCAGGGCGGCCGGCTCGGCCATCAAACGCCGATCGAGTGGCGCATCTGCGAAATCATCTGCAGCAGCGCCTGGGTGAAAACCCCGCCGTAAAAATGCTCATCCGCGAAATTAAGAACGAGGAGAGCAACTGCTGTGGCCAGAAGAACTCTCATGGCCATCAGCATGGCGCCAATAGTTTAAGCCTTTCTTAGTGGAATCGCATGGCGAGCCGGTAGGCGGGCACCAACGCTGGCCGACTGGAGCGGACGCAACGAGGCGGTCGTCATGTCGATCACGGCGCTTCGTTCTGCAAACGGCCGGGCGACGTCGACGATCTCCGAAGCGGGGGCGGGACCGCACTGGATCATGCCATCCGCTCTGACCACGAACTCCGAGCGTGGGTCGGCGGCTGTCCTGTCGAACAGCGCTTGCAGTTCGGGTAGCAGACCGTCGCCGCGCGCGGCCGCAAGAGTGTGAAAGTTTCGCATGATCGGACTCCTCTGTGCTGCGAGCACGATAGAAGTCTGTGTCCCGCGAACCACCCGATTGCCGATACGGAAGATGAAACGGATCATGCCGGGCATATGCCGGCTGTGCGTCGGCGCCGGTTTTGTTTTCGCAAAGCGCGGCACGTACCCCATTCAGGGGATGCGGCGATGCGCCGATCCTGCCACGAATGGTGCATCGGCCGAGTTTTTATATTTAGTGATTTTCAGCAGAGCCGCAGGACAGTCTTTTTCGACAGCCCACCTTCCAAGGACTTGCAGAAACCCCGCTTCGTCATCCGAGGCGGGGTTTTTCTTGTTGCCCGCAAACGCTGCGGATAGAGGCGAGGGCCGCCGGTTTCGACAGCTCATTTTTCGAGGAACGTGATACGTTGCAATTTTCCCCGATTGGAGATTGCAATGAATAAATTGAGCCTTTCCGCCGTTGTTTTGAGTCTTGGGATGACGATGATCGCCGGCGCTCCGGCGCAGGCCGTGGTGCTCGATCTTTCGACGATGACATGCAAGCAGTTCGTCGACAGCGACAAGGACACCATTTCGATGGTGCTGACCTGGATGGACGGTTGGTACAAAGGCGATTCAGACGAGGCGCTGATCGACACCGATGTGTTCGTGGCAAACGCCAAGAAGTTCGGCGAGTTCTGCGCGGCAAACCCGACCATCAGCATCGTCAACGCCGCAGAAAAAATTCTCGGCAAGCAACAGGGCAAGTGAGCTGTCTGCAGATCTGACGCCGGCGACATCCGGGTCTGCAGACGGCGCCTCGGATGGATTGCGTTAACGGCTGCCCGCTAGAATACCGGCACACGGAGCGCAATCCATGGCCAGCATTTCCAGTACCACCACGTCGCAGGCCGCCTTGCAGCAGGCGCAGGCCAAACTCGCCGCCGACCAGGCCGCCAAGGCCTCGGCCGATGTGATCAAGGCGGACCAGAAGGCCGTGGACGATGCCGAAAAGGCGTCGTCGGCGCAGTCGTCCACCGCGGCGTCGGGACCGGCCGCGCCGAGCGGCCTGATCGACATCAGCGCCTGAGCCTCTGGCGTCTGCCATTTTCGGCAACGAAAGCGGCCGCCCATCGAGGCGGCCTTACTTTTCAGTTCGCCACCCGCCGAGAAGGAATAGGCGACGGGGCCGGCGGTTCGGCCCGGCGTGCTTCTGGACCTCGGGCAAATCGACGGCGTAGCGCTTCATCAAGACCTTGATGACCGCGCCAACGATCAGAAACGGCGTCACGTAAATCGCGAACAATTCGAGTGCCCGCATGGCCACTTCTCCGCGATGGGAGAGGAGGGAGGGTAGCACGATCTATGCGGGGACACTGGGGATAAAACGGGCCAGCACCTACCTGGCAAAAGAACATATTGCGAACATAGAACAAATAGTGTACATGTAATTTCACAGGCTGTTTGCAGCCGCCGCGCCTTCGTTGTCCCTCTGGCGAATCCCGTTCATAAGGAGCACCACATGTCCGCTACTGCCCTGCGTATCGTTGAAGGATCTTCGATGGACAAGACCAAGGCGCTTTCTGCCGCGCTGTCACAGATCGAGCGTCAGTTCGGCAAGGGCTCGGTGATGAAACTCGGCAAGAGCGATCGCTCGATGGATATCGAGACGATCTCGTCGGGGTCGCTGGGGCTCGATATCGCGCTCGGCGTCGGCGGGCTGCCGAAGGGCCGCATCGTGGAAATCTACGGGCCGGAATCGTCGGGCAAGACCACGCTGGCGCTGCATTGCGTCGCCGAGGCGCAGAAAAAGGGCGGTATCTGCGCTTTCATCGACGCCGAACACGCGCTCGACCCCGTCTATGCCCGCAAGCTCGGGGTCAATGTCGACGAACTCCTGATCTCGCAGCCCGACCACGGCGAGCAGGCGCTGGAAATCGCCGACACGCTGGTGCGCTCCGGTGCGGTCGATGTGCTGATCATCGATTCGGTCGCTGCGCTGGTGCCGCGCGCCGAACTGGAAGGCGAGATGGGCGACGCGTTGCCCGGCCTGCAGGCCCGGCTGATGAGCCAGGCGCTGCGGAAGCTGACGGCCTCGATCAACAAATCCAACACCATGGTGATCTTCATCAACCAGATCCGCATGAAGATCGGGGTGATGTATGGCTCGCCGGAAACCACCACCGGCGGCAACGCGCTGAAGTTCTATGCCTCGGTCCGGCTCGACATCCGCCGCATCGGCGCGATCAAGGAACGCGACGAGGTGATCGGCAACTCCACCCGCGTCAAGGTGGTGAAGAACAAGCTGGCGCCGCCGTTCAAGCAGGTCGAGTTCGACATCATGTATGGCGAAGGCGTCTCCAAGCTCGGTGAAATCCTCGACCTCGGCGTCAAGGCCGGCATCGTCGAGAAGTCCGGCGCCTGGTTTTCCTATGACAGCCAGCGGCTCGGTCAGGGGCGCGAAAACTCCAAGGCGTTTCTGCGCGCCAATCCTGAAATGACCGCGAAGATCGAGGCGGCGATCCGCCAGAATTCGGGACTGATTGCCGAACAGATTCTGGCCGGCATTCCGGAACGCGATGCCGATGGCGAGGAGCCTGCGGAGGACTGATCGCTTCCGAGGGCTTGAGTTCGTCGTGACTTGAGTTTCGGTGCGGTCCCGGAAGACGGGAATCCTTCCGGATCAGACCGTACCTTCGGAAGTAAAACGGGCGCTGTGGACGTTGAGTTGCCGACGTCCTCAGTGCCCGTTTTCGTTTGGCGCGTCTTGGTTTGGAATGCGCCGCTCCGCCGCCGCTATTCCGCGGCTTGCGCGTAATCCTCGATCGGCGGGCAGGAGCACACCAGATTGCGGTCGCCATAGACGTTGTCGACGCGCCCCACCGGCGACCAGTACTTATCGGCACGCGACGTGCCTGCCGGGAAGCAGCCGTCGGCGCGGGGATAGGCGCGGTCCCATCTGTCGTCGGCGATGTCGTGGACCGTGTGCGGCGCATGACGCAGCGGCGACGCCTCGATGCTCCAGCGCCCGGCCTCGACCTCGGCGATCTCGTTGCGGATGGCGATCATCGCGTCGCAGAAGCGGTCGATCTCGGCCTTCGATTCGGATTCGGTCGGCTCGATCATCAGCGTGCCCGGCACCGGGAAACTCATGGTCGGAGCGTGGAAGCCGTAGTCGATCAGCCGCTTGGCGATGTCGTCGACGGTCACGCCGCTGGACGCCTTCAGCGGCCGCGGATCGACGATGCACTCATGCGCGACGCGGCCGCGAATGTTGCGGTAGAGCACCGGGAAATGCGGATCGAGCCGGTTGGCGATGTAGTTGGCGTTGAGGATCGCGACTTCCGTGGCACGGGTCAGGCCTTCGCCGCCCATCATCAGGATGTAGAGATACGAGATGGTGAGGATCGACGCCGAGCCGTAAGGCGCGGCCGAAACCGGTCCCACCGGCGCTTCGCCGCCGTCGAGCGCCGGATGTCCCGGCAGGAACGGCGCGAGATGCGCCCTGACGCCGATCGGTCCCATGCCCGGGCCGCCGCCGCCATGGGGAATGCAGAACGTCTTGTGCAGGTTGAGATGGCTGACATCGGCGCCGTATTCGCCCGGCCGCGCGAGCCCGACCTGCGCGTTGAGGTTGGCGCCGTCGAGATAGACCTGTCCGCCATGGCCGTGGACGATATCGCAGAGGTCGCGGATGTGCTCCTCGAACACGCCGTGCGTCGACGGATAGGTGATCATCGCCGCCGCCAGCCGGTCGCCGTGCTGCGCAGCCTTGGCGCGCATGTCGTCGACCTTGACGTTGCCGTGCTTGTCGCAGGCGACCACGACCACCTCCATCCCCGCCATGCTGGCGGAGGCCGGATTGGTGCCATGCGCCGAGGAGGGGATCAGGCAGACGTTGCGATGTGGCTCGCCGCGCGCCGCGTGATAGCCGCGGATTGCCAGCAAGCCGGCATATTCGCCTTGCGCGCCGGAATTCGGCTGCAGCGACACCGCGTCGTAGCCCGTGATGTCCGCGAGCCATGTCTCGAGCCGCTTGAACATCGCATGATAGCCGTGCGCCTGCGCGCGTGGCGTAAACGGATGCAGGCTGCCGAAGGCCGGCCAAGTCAGCGGGATCATCTCGGTGGTGGCGTTCAGCTTCATGGTGCAGGAGCCGAGCGGGATCATGGCGCGGTCGAGCGCCAGATCGCGATCGGATAGCTTGCGCATGTAGCGCAGCAGTTCGGTTTCCGAGCGATGCGCATGGAATACCGGATGCGTCAGATAGGCCGTGCCACGGTTCAGTTCAGCCGGCAGCGTTTCGCGCGCGTCTGTCGCGACATCGGCATAGGCCAGCGTGCCGCCGAACGCGCGCCACACCGCCTCGACGACGGCAGGCGTCGTGGTCTCGTCGAGCGCGATGCCGATGGCATCCTCGCCGACGGTGCGCAGGTTGATGTTCTCGGCCAGCGCGCGGGCGATGATGTCGCTCTGCTTCGCGCCCACATCCACCGTCACGGTGTCGAAATAGGCGTCGCTCTGTGGCGCGAAGCCGAGTTTCTTCAAACCCGCCGCCAGCACGCTGGTCCGGCGATGCACCGTGCGTGCGATCGCCGCCAGTCCTTCGGGGCCGTGATAGACTGCGTACATCGAGGCGATTACCGCCAGCAGCACCTGTGCGGTGCAGATGTTCGAGGTCGCCTTCTCGCGGCGGATGTGCTGTTCGCGCGTCTGCAGCGCGAGGCGATAGGCCGGCTCGCCGCGCGAATCCACCGAGAGCCCGACCAGCCGCCCGGGCAGCGAGCGTTTCAGCGCATCGCGCACGGCCATGTAGGCCGCGTGCGGTCCGCCGTAACCCATTGGCACGCCGAAGCGCTGCGCCGAGCCGATGGCGATATCGGCGCCGAGTTCGCCCGGCGAGGCAAGCAAAGTGAGCGCCAGCAGATCGGCGGCGACGATGGCGAGGCCGCCTTTCGCCTTGACGGACGCGATGGCCGGTCGCAGATCGCGCACGGCGCCGGACGTGCCCGGATATTGCAACAGCGCGCCGACGACCGTGGTGTTTTCGAGGTCGCGCAGCGGATCGCCGACGATCAGCGTCCACCCGAGCGGTTCGGCGCGGGTGCGCAGCACCGCCAGCGTCTGCGGATGTATCTCGTGGTCGACGAAAAATGCGCCGACTTCATTCTTGGCGTTGCCATGCGCGGAGCGCTCCGCCAGCGCCATCGCCTCGGCAGCAGCGGTAGCCTCGTCGAGCAGCGAGGCGTTGGCAACGTCGAGCCCGGTCAGATCGCAGATCATGGTCTGGAAATTGAACAGCGCCTCGAGCCGGCCCTGGCTGATCTCGGGCTGATACGGCGTGTAGGCCGTGTACCACGCGGGATTCTCGAGAATGTTGCGCTGGATCACCGCAGGCAGAATGGTGCCTGAATAGCCTTGGCCGATCAGCGAAGTCACGACCTGGTTCTGCGCGGCCAGTTCGCTCATATGCGCCAGCGCTTCGGTTTCGCTGAGCGCGGGACCGAGATCGAGCGGCGCCTGCTGCCGGATCGAGGGCGGCAGCGTCTCGTTCATCAGCGCGGTCAGGCTTGCCGCGCCGACGCTCGCCAGCATGGCATCGATGTCGCGTGGCGAGGGACCGATATGGCGTCGCGCGAAGGTGGTGGCGGCTTCGTCGGCGGGTCGCAGATGCTTGGTCATGTCGTCCTCACGCGGTGTGAGCCTGATACGCGGCCGCGTCCATCAGGCCATCGAGTTCGCTCTTGTCGGCGATGCGCAGCTTGAACAGCCACGCCTTGCTGTCGGCGTCGGAATTGATCAGCGCCGGTTCGCCGGTCACTGCGTCGTTGACCTCAACAACCTCGCCGGTGATCGGCGCATAGACGTCGGAGGCTGCCTTGACGGATTCAACGACCGCTGCGGCTTCGGCTTTCTTCAACTGCCGGCCGATCTTCGGCAGTTCGACGAACACGATGTCGCCAAGCTGTTCCTGCGCGTAATTGGTGATGCCGACGGTGACGACGTCGCCGTCGACGGCAAGCCATTCATGATCGGCGGTGTAGAGCGTGGTCATGGTCAATCCTCAACGCTTGTAGCTGTGGGGAACGAAAGGCAGATTCGAGATGCGGAGCGGCAGCCGCTGGCCACGGACCTCAGCAAAGACCGTGCCGCCGACGGCGGCATTTGCTGCGGGCAGATAGCCCATGGCGATCGGTCCGTTGATGCTGGGTCCGAAACTGCCGGAGGTGACGCTGCCGAGCGGTTCGCTGGACGACGCGTCGGCGAACAATTGCGCGCCGTCGCGCACCGGGGCGCGGCCTTCGGGCTTGAGACCCACGCGCTTGCGCGAAGCGCCGCCATCGATTTGAGCAAGAATCTTGTCGGCGCCGGGAAAGCCGCCGGCGCGCACGCCGCCATTGCGGCGGCTTTTCTGGATCGACCAGACCAGGTCGGCCTCAACCGGCGTCGTCGTGGTGTCGATGTCGTGGCCGTAAAGGCAAAGCCCCGCTTCCAGCCGCAGGCTGTCGCGGGCGCCGAGCCCGATCGGGGCTACCGCATCGTCCGCGAGCAGGGCGCTTGCCAGTTTCTCGGCGTCGGCTGCCGGAACGGAAATCTCAAAACCGTCCTCGCCGGTATAGCCGGAGCGCGAGATGAAACAATCGAGCCCCATCACCTTGCGCGGCCCTGCGTCCATGAAGCGCATCGCCTCGGCATCTGCACAATGTTTGGCCAGCACGGCGGCGGCCTTCGGTCCCTGCAGCGCGATCAGTGCGCGGTCAGTAAGAGGCTCGATGACGCAACTATCGGACAGTTCTGCCCGCAGCAGCGCTTCGTCTTCGGCCTTGCAGGCGGCATTGACCACGAGGAACAGGTGATCGCCGAAGTTCGCCACCATCAGGTCGTCGAGGATGCCGCCTTCGGCATTGGTGAACTGGGCATAGCGCTGGCGGCCGGGCGCGACGGCCACGATGTCCTGCGGCACTAGCCGTTCCAGCGCGCGGGCGGCGTCTTCGACCTTGTCGGACTTCGGACGCAGCGCGATCTGGCCCATATGCGAGACGTCGAACAGGCCGGCGCTGGTGCGGGTGTGGAGGTGTTCCTTGAGGACGCCAGCGGCGTATTGCACCGGCATGTCGTAGCCGGCGAACGGCACCATCTTGCCGCCGCGTGCGAGGTGCAGCGCGTGCAACGGTGTTTGCTTCAAGGGCAGGGGCGCGGCATCTGGCGCAGGCATCGGCAAGGCTCCCAGCGGTAGCTCCTAGTGGCTCCGGGGACCAATTCCCCTGAAACCTGTCGAAGCCCCATCTGTCGCTGTGCCTGAGAGTATTATCCCGTCGGCGGACCTTCCCGGACGATCAGTGCCGGTCGGGTCTCTTTCCAGATGCAGTCAAATCACGCGGTCCTTTTGCCTGAGAGTTTCCGGGGCGGTTGCTCCTTCGGCGCCGGCAAGCCTTTGGATCAAAAGCTGCCGGTCTCTCCCGACGTGATTCATCGTACGGGACACCCAAAACACGGCTTCCCTAAGGCTGTCAACGTGCCCGTGAGTTATCAACGGCTGCAAGGATTGGCTGCAACTGCCTGATCCGGAGCCCATTTTCTGGACTCTGCTATTTTCGCCGTCTAAAAGCGGTGGGTCGGAGCGTAACCGCCAAAGCCTGCAACCGGCTTTGCGTCGGGCGGCGCTGTCACATATTGCAACAAGCGCAGGATATTCTCGGGACCGCCCCGCGTTTCGGCGGATCATGCGCTGGAACTTGTCACCGCTACGGCTGGGTGCGATTGGACGAACATGACTGGCGTTAACGAAATCAGGTCGGCTTTTCTGAACTACTTCGCGAAGAACGACCACGCGATCGTCCCGTCGTCGCCGCTGGTGCCGCGCAACGACCCGACGCTGATGTTCACCAATGCGGGCATGGTGCAGTTCAAGAACGTCTTCACCGGCGTCGAGAAGCGGCCGTATCAGCGCGCGACCACGTCACAGAAATGCGTTCGCGCCGGCGGCAAGCACAACGACCTCGACAATGTCGGCTATACCGCACGCCATCACACCTTCTTCGAGATGCTGGGCAACTTCTCGTTCGGCAACTATTTCAAGGATCGCGCGATCGAACTCGCCTGGGATCTGATTACCAAGGAGTTCGCGCTGCCGAAGGATCGCCTGCTGGTCACGGTCTATGCCGAGGACGACGAGGCGTTCGATCTTTGGAAGAAAATCGCAGGTCTTCCGGAATCGAAGATCATCCGCATTCCGACCTCCGATAATTTCTGGCAGATGGGCGACACCGGCCCCTGCGGCCCGTGTTCGGAAATCTTCTTCGATCATGGCGACAAGATTCCCGGCGGCCCTCCCGGCTCGGCGGATGAAGACGGCGACCGTTTCATCGAGATCTGGAATCTCGTGTTCATGCAGTTCGAGCAGATCGCGCCCGGCAATCGCAATCCGCTGCCGCATCCCTCGATCGACACCGGCATGGGCCTTGAGCGCATCGCCGCCGTTCTGCAGGGCAAGCACGATAACTACGACATCGACCTGTTCGTATCGCTAATCCGCGCCATCGCCGAACTGACCGGCGCCGATCCGCGCGGCGAACACAAGGCGTCGCTGCGGGTAATCGCCGATCATCTGCGCGCATCGTCGTTCCTGATCGCGGACGGCGTGCTGCCGTCGAACGAAGGCCGCGGCTATGTGTTGCGTCGGATCATGCGCCGCGCCATGCGCCATGCGCAGTTGCTCGGTGCCCGCGATCCGTTGATGTGGCGGCTGGTCTGGGCGCTGGTGCGCGAGATGGGGCAGGCCTATCCCGAACTGGTTCGCGCCGAAACCTTGATCGAGGAAACGCTGCGGCTCGAAGAGACCCGCTTCCGCAAGACGCTGGACCGCGGCCTTGCGATCCTCGACGACAAGAGCCGGTCGCTCAAGAAGGGCGATATGTTCGACGGCGAGACCGCGTTCACGCTCTACGACACGTATGGTTTCCCGCTCGATCTGACCCAGGATGCGCTGCGCACGCGCGGCATCGGCGTCGACATCGCGTCGTTCACCGATGCGATGGAGCACCAGCGCGAGAAGGCGCGTGCCTCGTGGGCGGGTTCAGGCGAAGCTGCGACGGAGTCGATCTGGTTTCCGCTGCGCGAAAAGCTCGGCGGCACTGAATTCCTCGGCTATGAAACCGAAACTGCCGAAGGCGTCGTTGCCGCGCTGGTCAAGGACGGCAAGGAAGTCGACAGCCTCAAGGCTGGCGACACCGCCGCCATTGTGCTCAACCAGACGCCGTTTTACGCGGAGTCCGGCGGTCAGGTCGGCGATACCGGTGTCATGACCGGCGAGGGCGTTACCTTCCGCGTTACCGAGACGCAGAAGAAAGCTGGCGGCGAGGTTTTCGTGCATCTCGGCACCGTCGAGCAGGGCACGCTCAAGGTCGGCGACGCCTTGCAGCTTGAGGTCGATCATGCGCGGCGCGGCGCGATCCGCGCCAACCATTCCGCCACACATCTGCTGCACGAAGCGCTGCGGCAGGTGCTCGGCGATCACATCGCGCAGCGCGGTTCGCTGGTGGCGCCGGAGCGGCTGCGATTCGATTTCGCGCACAACAAGCCGATCACGCCGGACGAACTTCGGCGCATCGAGGACATCGCCAATGATGTGGTGCTCGAGAACGGCGAGGTGATGACCCGGCTGATGGCGCTCGATGAGGCGCGCGAGTCCGGCGCACGCGCGCTGTTCGGCGAGAAATACGGCGACGAAGTGCGCGTGGTCTCGATGGGCAACAAGGCCCCGGGCAGCAAGGCGCAAGGCGCCGCAGGCAATACATTGGGCTGGTCGGTCGAACTGTGCGGCGGCACCCATGTGCGGCGCACCGGCGATATCGGCCTGATCTCGATCACCGGCGAAAGCGCGGTGGCCTCCGGCGTTCGCCGTATCGAGGCGCTGACCGGACGTCAGGCCCGGCACAGCGCGAACGACGCGATCCACACCGCGAAGGCGGCGGCTGCGGAGTTGCGCACGACGCTCGACGACATGCCGGCGCGTATCGCGGCGCTGCTGGAGGAACGCAAGAAACTGGAACGCGATCTTTCCGACGCCCGCAAGAAACTGGCGATGGGCGCGGGCGGTGCTGCGTCCGGCGACGGCGGCGCATCCGACATCCGCACCATCGGCGATGTGAAGTTTCTGGGCCGCGCCGTGCAGGGCATCGAGATCAAGGATCTCAAGAGCCTTGCCGATCAGGGCAAGAAACAACTCGGCTCCGGCGTGGTTGCGCTCGTTGCCACCAGCGAAGACGGCAAGGCGAGCGTCGTCGTCGGCGTGACACAGGATCTGACCACACGTTTCAACGCGGTCGATCTCGTGCGCAAGGCGTCTGAAGTGCTGGGCGGCAAGGGCGGTGGCGGCAAGCCCGACATGGCGCAAGCCGGTGGACCGGCGGGCACCCAGGCCGCGGCGGCGCTGGAAGCGGTCGCGGCAGCGATGGGCGCGTAGGTTCGGCGGAAGCGCCCGCTATCCGGCGCGCTTCAACCGCCGTCAGCGTGACAGCAATACCGGTACAGTCATCGACCTCAGGATATCGCGCGTCACGCCGCCAAGGACGAATTCGCGCAGCCGCGAATGGCCATAGCCGCCCATGACGATCATGTCGGCCGATTTGTCCGCGGCGTGCGACAGGATCACGTCGGCGATATTTCGATCCGCCGTGACGGTTTCGATTTCGATCTGGACGCCGTGGCGGGCGAGATGGTTGGCGATCTCGATGCCGTGGATTTCACGCTGCGGCTTGTCGCTCTTCTCGCCGACGACGTTGAGGATCTCGACATCGTTCGCGCGCTTGAGGAAAGGCAGCGCGTCGTTCACCGCTCGTGCCGCAGGTGCGCCGCCGTCCCAGCAGCACAATACCCGGTCAAGTTTCAAGCCCTCGGTCTGGATATAGGGGACGACGATCGCCGGCCGGCCGGTATTGAACAGCGCAGCTTCGATGCTCAAGTCGTTGTCCGGCCCATCGTCATCGCTCTGGCGCATGACGCTCAGATCGAAATGTCGCGCCAGATTGGCGAAGGTGTCCGCCGTCGTTCCAGCACCTGTTTCCAGCACGAGATGATTGGAGAACGAAAGGCCGCTTCGCGCGGTTGCGGCATGGAAGCGGTCGAGCGCGGCCCGCGCCGCCTTCTCCTTCTGCGCCAGGAGATCGGCAATCACAGTGCCGGGAACGCCGACCAGGCCGTAATCCGCCATGCCACTGAGATTGCCGAACGCGACGCCGGCAAGATGCGCCTCGAAGGCTTCCGCTATCGACACGGCGAAGGCGAGCGCCTGATCGTGCTCCTTCTCGTGCTCGAGCTTAACGATGAGGTCCTTCATGACTGAAACTCCCTGAGTGGCGATGAGGTCAGGTCAGCCTAGCGCTGTATCGTGGAGTGAATTTGCGATGCCGCAATGTTTGGCGTGATTTTGGGACGGCGTGATGACGCCGTGGTGCGGCGATGGGTAGCCGACAACGCGCTGGCGTCACGTTCGCATTCGCAGCAAAATGCCGCATGCATCATAATACCCCATTGATCTCCACGGTCGTCGTCGGCCTCGTTCTGGCATTCGTTCTGGGCGCGATCGCCCAGCGAATCCGGATATCGCCGCTGGTCGGCTACCTGCTTGCCGGTGTGGTGATGGGCCCGTTCACTCCGGGCTACGTTGCCGACCAGAATATAGCCAATGAACTGGCTGAAATCGGCATCATCCTGCTGATGTTCGGCGTCGGATTGCATTTCTCGCTGAAAGACCTGCTCTCGGTGCGTGCCATCGCCGTACCCGGCGCCGTGGTGCAGATCACAGCTGCAACGGTGATGGGGCTGGGCCTCGGCTGGACGCTCGGCTGGAGCGTCGGCAAAGGCATCATGTTCGGCCTCGCGCTGTCGACGGCTTCCACCGTGGTCTTGTTGCGCGCGCTGCAGGAGCGGCGGCTGATCGAGACCGAGCGCGGCCGTATCGCGGTCGGCTGGCTGATCGTCGAGGACATCGCGATGGTCCTGACGCTGGTGCTGTTGCCGGCGCTCGCCGGATTGCTGAACGGCGAGGCTGCAGATGGAGTGGCGCTGTCGGCGCTGGCCTGGCCCATTGCCGTCACGCTCGGGAAGGTCGTGGCCTTCGTCGCCTTCATGCTGGTGGTCGGCCGCCGCGTGATCCCATGGATCCTGCATTACGTCGCGCATACCGGATCGCGCGAACTGTTTCGTCTGGCGGTGTTTGCCATCTCACTTGGCGTGGCGTTCGGCGCGGCGATCCTGTTCGATGTGTCGTTTGCGCTGGGCGCGTTCTTTGCGGGGATGATCCTGAGCGAGTCAGAGCTCAGCCAGCGCGCCGCCAACGAGACCTTGCCGTTGCGCGATGCCTTCGCCGTGCTGTTCTTCGTATCGGTCGGCATGCTGGTCGATCCCGCCATCATCGTCAAAGAGCCGTTGCCGCTGCTGGCAACGCTGTTCATCATCCTGGTCGGGAAGTCGGTCGCGGCATTCGCCATCGTGCGGCTGTTCGGCCATCCCAACTCCACGGCGCTGACGATCTCGGCAAGCCTGGCGCAGATCGGCGAGTTCTCCTTCATCCTCGTCAGCCTCGGCGTCAGCCTGTCGCTGATGACCGAGCGCGGCCGCGATCTGGTGCTGGCAGGTGCCATCATCTCGATCATGCTCAACCCACTGTTCTTCGCGTTGCTCGACCGGATTCTCGTCGACAAGAAAGACGCCGCGGTGCCGCCGAGCGAGGCCAAGCCTGCCCCCCGCGAGCCGGTGCCGGTCTCGACGCAGACCAACCACGTGGTTCTGGTCGGCCACGGCCGGGTCGGCAGCGTGGTCAGCCGCGCCCTTCGTGCCGCCAACACGCCGCTGCTGGTGATCGAGGACAATCCCGGCACCATCGAGCGATTGATGGAGGAGGGGGTCGAGGTCATCACCGGCAACGCTGCCGCGCCGGACATGCTGCAGGCGGCCAATGTCGGGCAGGCGCGGGGGCTGCTGGTGGCGATCCCCGATGCTTTCGAGGGCGGCCAGATCGTCGCCAAGGCGCGGTCGATCAGTCCCGGCCTGCCGATCATCGCGCGCGCGCATTCCGAAGAGGAAATCGCGCATCTCAAGTTTCACGGTGCTACCTCGGTCATCATGGGCGAGATGGAAATCGCCAAGGCGATGCTGGCGGAGATCGACGACGCGGCACAGGCGCCGGGCTTCAGCGGCGCGGCTTGACACCGGACGCAACCGGCGAACCCTGGTGATATCGCTGCGGCCGACTTCGCTTTGGCCTGACTTATGCTAGGCTCAGGCGTTCACAAACGCTGGAGGCCACCGTGGCGGACAATCGCAAGAAGACGGGCAAGGCAGATCGCGCCCGTGTCAGTACGAAAGAGAAGTACGAAGTTGCGTATGAGGCCAAGAAGATGGGCGTGACCAAGGAAGCCGTGATCAAGGCGGCCAAGAAGGTCGGCCCGATGCGGAAGAACATCGAAGCCGAGTTGAAGAAGACAAAGCCCAAGGCGGCGAAAAAGAAGACGGCTCGCTGAACGGTCCGCACTCTCCGCCGGGCGAACAGCCGGCCGGATGAATGTGCGTATGACGACCGAGCAAAGCAAAGGCGCGACGAACGTCGCGCCTTTTTGTTTGTGACTTCCACAAAGTCAAAAGGGTGGCGCGGACTTCCGCACCACCCTTCGAAATGTTCGATGACCGAAAGGTCAGGCCGGCGCCATCGCCTTGGTGAGGTTTTCCGCCACCTTGTCGAGGAAGCCGGTGGTCGAGAGCCAGCGCTGATCGGCGCCGACCAGCAGCGCGAGATCCTTGGTCATGAAGCCGGCTTCGACGGTATCGACGCAAACCTTCTCCAGCGTCTTGGCGAACTTGGCCAGCGCCTCGTTGTTGTCGAGCTTGGCGCGGTGGGCGAGGCCCTGGGTCCAGGCGAAGATCGAGGCGATGGAGTTGGTCGAGGTCTCCTTGCCCTTTTGATGTTCGCGGTAGTGGCGCGTCACGGTGCCGTGCGCCGCTTCGGCTTCCACCACCTTGCCGTCCGGCGTCAGCAGCACCGAGGTCATCAGGCCGAGCGAGCCGTAGCCCTGCGCCACGGTGTCGGACTGCACGTCGCCGTCATAGTTCTTACAGGCCCAGACATAGCCACCGGACCACTTCAGCGCCGAGGCGACCATGTCGTCGATCAGGCGATGTTCGTAGGTCAGGCCCTTGGCTTCGAACGCCTTCTTGAACTCGCTGTCGTAGATTTCCTGGAAGATGTCCTTGAAGCGGCCGTCGTAGACCTTGAGGATGGTGTTCTTGGTCGACAGATACACCGGATAGCCGCGCGACAGGCCGTAGTTCATCGAGGCGCGGGCGAAATCGCGGATCGAGTCGTCGAGGTTGTACATGCCCATGGCGACGCCGGCGCCGGGCGCCTGGAACACCTCGCGCTCGATCACCGTGCCGTCTTCGCCGACGAACTTCATCGTCAGCGAGCCCTTGCCGGGAAACTTGAAGTCGGTGGCGCGATACTGGTCGCCGAATGCGTGGCGCCCGATGATGATCGGCTTGGTCCAGCCGGGGACGAGGCGTGGCACGTTCTTGCAGATGATCGGCTCGCGGAAGATCACGCCACCAAGGATGTTGCGGATGGTGCCGTTCGGCGACTTCCACATCTGCTTGAGGTTGAATTCCTTCACCCGCGCTTCGTCCGGGGTGATGGTGGCGCACTTCACGCCGACGCCGACCTTCTTGATGGCGTTGGCGGCGTCGATAGTGACCTGGTCGTTGGTCTTGTCGCGGTACTCGATTCCGAGGTCGTAATACTGCAGGTCGATATCGAGGAACGGGGTGATCAGCTTGTCCTTGATGTATTGCCAGATGATCCGGGTCATCTCGTCGCCATCGAGTTCGACGACGGGGTTGGTCACCTTGATTTTTGTCATGGGGAATCGGGCCTTACATTGAGGACGGGACAGGACGGAAGAACCGCCGCGAGCGGTTTGCAGCCGTCGCTATAGCACCGGCTTTCGCGGGCTGGAAGGTGAGGGGCTTTGCGACTTTGGCGCAGATCGTCCGCAAATTTGCGTGCGCGCCGCTTTTGGGGCGAAGGCCACATGAATGTTATGTGACCTGAATTTAGGTTGTTTATGTAAAATATTGTTTTGTAACAGTTTTTGGCTTCATGCACTGCTTGCCGGCGGCGTCAGCGGGCTTGGCGGTGGCCGCGTGATCAGTGCGGTGAACAGAAGGCCAGCTACGGCGAAAATGAAAGTCAGCCAGAAGGCATCGATATAGGCGAGGACGTTCGATTCGCGCTGGACGATGCCGGACAGGGTGCCGAGGCTGCGCGGCAGCGCGGCGCCCAGGCCGAAGTTCGAGAAATGCGCCGACAGTTTCGCGAGCAGGTGCGCCACCTGACCGCTGGCGTCGGTGACATGCTGGCCAAGCAGATTGGAGTGCACCTGTTCGCGCACCCGCAGCCACGTCCCCATCAGCGCGACACCGATCTCGGCGCCTCCCAGCCGCATGATCTGGATATAGGCAGCAAACGCCGTTGCCCGGGTGGGATCGGAATTGGCGAGCGCGATCAGGATGATCGGCATCAGGGTGAACGTCTGTCCGACCGATTGCAGCAACACGATCGGCACGAAATCGATCGGCGCCCAGTCGTGGGTGATCTGCGTTCCCAGCAAAGCGGCGGTGGCGAACGTCATCAGGCCGATCGCCAGCACGATCCTCGGATCGAAGCGCCGCAGCAGCCAGAGCGATAGCGGAAACAGCAGCGCCATCGGCAGCACGCAATAAGTGAGCAGCAGGCGGCCGGTCTGTTCGGGCCGAAGCTGCGCTACCGAAGACAGGAAATTCGGCACCAGCGACGAGTTGGAGAGACTGGTCAGCGTGTAGAGCAGGATCACCACCAGCGCGAAGCCGATATTGCGCGAGAGCAGCACGTTGGCATGCGCCCACGGATCGCGGACCACTGCCTCGTTGATGAAGAACGCCACGAGCAGGAGCGTGCCGCTCGCAAGCAGCGCGACGATGGTCCCGGAGCCGAGCCAGTCCAGCCGGTTGCCCTGATCGAGGCCGGCATAGACCATGGCAATGCCGCTGCCGAGCAGCAGCATTCCGCCCCAGTCGGCGGTTTCCAGCAGTTTGCGGTTGAGCGGCTCCCACGGTGCGCCGACATAGACCAGCACGGCCATCAGCACGGCGACGA
>Ga0007871_1000036_pt1 | contig 45876 bp, 40 predicted proteins | sample CryBogCBH08Jun09_FD_71208 | JGI IMG/M metagenome (GOLD analysis project Ga0007871, IMG submission 71208) | Freshwater microbial communities from Crystal Bog, Wisconsin, USA - CBH08Jun09 | ecosystem: Environmental > Aquatic > Freshwater > Lake | place: Crystal Bog, Wisconsin, USA | collected...
GCTTCGGCGGCACGCAAGATCAGTGCGATCATCGCCCCCACCCCGACCAGCACGACAACGTGTCAGGTCGCCCATGCCCTAGAGCGTTACGCCTCTCCGGCTCGTGCGATCAAGCCGTTGCTCATCAAGGGTGAGCCCGGTGCAGGCAAGACGTACCAGGCTCGTAACCACGGCTCGATGTTCGACCACTACATCGAGGTCGGCATCCACAACTCGACCGAGGCGACCGACCTCCTAGGGTATCAGACTCCGACCGTACCTTGGGTCGATGGCCCGATGTCCGAGGCGTGGCGTAAGGCCGCTCTAGGACAGACCGTCCTGTTCGTGGCCGACGAGATCCTCCGCGCTAGGTCTTCGGTTCAGTCCTTGTTCCTCACTCCGTTCCAGCCGACCAACATCGGCGGCGTGGAGTATTACAAGCTCCGTACCGGACGCTTCATCGAGGATCCAGTCACCAAGGTTCATGTCAGCGAGGAGTTGCTTGCTCCGGTTGCCAACCTTGCGATCGTCGCAACCACCAACGTCGGTAGCCAGTACGACATCGACGAGGGCGATCCCGCCACCAAGCGTCGCTTCGTTCACATCCATGTCAGGGTTGACGAGGCCAAGGTTCGTGCCGTGGTCGGAGGCTACACCTCTGCCCTAGGTTACAAGTCCTCCTTGCTCGACTCGCTGGTCGAGTTCTGGAAGCACGCCAAGGTTCTTGCCGCCGATGGCTTCCTCGGATCGGTTCCCAACATCAGCACGTTCTGCGAGGCGTTGCAGTTCTCCGACCCTGCCAAGGGTGAGGCTGGCGTTGCTACCGAGCTGTATCGTCTGGGCGTCAACCTCTGGGTGAGCAACACCATCGAGGGCGAGCCTGAGCCTGAGCAGGTCAAGAAGGTCAACGAGGCGTTCGTCAAGATCTTCGGCAAGTACGGCTTCACTGTTCCAACGCTGTAATAACCACGCACCAACAAACACAACCTAGGGCGGAGAATCTCGTACAGGATTCTCCGCCCACAACCAACAACACACCATGAGCAAAATCGTAGCAACCCCACACATCCGTAAGGAAGTGCTAGACCACCACGTTGACTTCCGCACCCGCGGAGTGCTCGACGAGAAGTACGACCTAGACTGGCTCAAGGGTCTCAAGTCCGACCCTTGCAAGACAGGCTACTGGAAGTACGACCCGACCACGGATCGTCACACCATCCGCATCTCACCTCTCGCATACAACGAGTTGTCAACCGACAAGACCAAACGCATCCAAGTGCCCCAGTTGTTCCGCCATGTCTATGAGCATGAAGCGGCTCACAGCAAGTTCACTACCAAAGATCTCAAGGGTCTTTCCGACAAGCTGTCTGCCGAGAAGATCCCTTGGCGTTTGCAGAACCTCTTCGAGGACTGCCGCATCGAACGCCGATGGTTCTTTGGGTATCGCCGTGGCGTTGCCGGAGCCGGCAAGTGGAAGTGGCTCTACTGGGATAAGCGTCCAGAGTCCAAGGACGTAGACAAGATCTCGGCACAGCATCTCCTCTACCGCATCAAGTGCGAGTCGCTCCTAGGGCGTCCTAGCCGTGACTTCAGCATCCTGATGAGCCCCCTGCCTTTCTACCGCAAGGTCTGGGCGTACTATTGCAGGATCGTCAGGGCTCGTACCACCGAGGAGCTTATCCCGATCCTTAAAGATTGGCTCAGGGAATTCCCCCACTCCGGCGATGACACCATCGAGAGCGAAGGCGGTCTCGGCACAGGTGACCTTGCAGGTGCTCTCAAGGAAGGAACTGGCAAAGCTCCCAGCGATGTCAAGGCCAAGGATCCCAAGGGCGAGGGTGCTTCCCCCGACGGCAAGGGTGACGGCGACTCGTCTTCACCTGGAGGTGCAGGCGAGGAAGCTGGCAAGGCTATCGACGGCACCACCGATGGTTACGGAAGCGAGTGCAACTCTGATCCGTTCAGCGGTGAGACGCCCCCCAAGGATCCCGAAGAGCTGAAGGAGTTCAAGCTGTCCCATCGGCTTGCCGGTATGCTCGACACCGCATTCCGTGTGAGGGGTGACGGCAAGGAGATCACCAGTAGCCCCAGCAAGCGTCTCAACGTGCGTGGCATCCTGCGTGGTGACTTCCTGCATCCGTACATCGGCAAGCCCCAGAGCGAGCGTGGCAAGCCCCATGTCTCGTTGCTTGTAGATTGCTCCGGCTCGATGGCACATGAGGCGTATGTGGATCGTGAACGCAAAATCGACATCCGTTGCGACGGGGCTGGCCGTGTGCTTCTGCGAGCCTTGAACCTACTCGCCAAGCGTGGCCGTATCACCGGAGTTGCCTATGCAACTGCACTGGGCGGTGTGCGTGAGCGTGTGGTGCTTCCGATCAAAGATCCTAGGATCTTCCAGAAGTTCCATGCGTGGAGCGACAGCGAGGGTATCGCAAATGCCCTAGAGCAAAAACCCTCCAAGAGGAGTGCCTTCAACGAGATCGTAAGCAAGAGCAAGATCTGCCTTGTCTACACCGATGGTTGCATCACCGACGAGCCGTTGGATCGCAAGCCGTTGCGTGCTCGTGGCCTGTACACCGTAGGTATCTGCTGTTCCCACAACGAGACAACCAGAGAGCTAAAGTGTCACTTCGATGCGGCTATCTGGCGTGAGTCCCTGTGGGGCATGGCAGATGCCCTAGTTCGCCAGCTCAAGTCGATGCCGGCTCGGTAAACAATCACAGCCCTAGAGTTCGATCCCTAGGGCACAACCCAAACAACAACACAACACACCATGAAAACATTACACCTGATCATAGCGTCAGTAATCATTCGCCTGCTCTCGGCATTCGCCCAGGAATACGGAGCCCCTAGGATCGTCGCACCTGACGGAACCTACCTAGGAAACCTCAGTGCTAACCCCTACGACCCGAACAGCACGGCCAACCCATACGGCCAGTATGGAAGTCCGTACAGCCCGACCAGCATCAACAATCCCTATGGTCAGTATGGAAGTCCGTACAGCCCCGATAGCGTGAACAACCCCTTCATCACAACCCCACCACCAACCCCACCAATCCAATAACCTATGGCACAACTACGTTCGGTCTTTACCTTTGTCTCCGGCCTTCTGTTCGGAGCGTGCATCGTGATCCTTGGCACAACTCCCAAGCACAACGATGAGTCGATACCCACCCCCAATAGGATGAACTACCTGCTCAAAGGCTTGAAGATTCCTAAAAAGTATAATGACGGGAAAGATGATGACCTCATGGTTATCTAAAAAAAGATTGAACAATAATAACCGCATAGTGTCTTAATACACCTGACGGTGAAAGGTGGAAACTCAGGGAGTCGGCTCTGCTCATGGAGCCGGCTCTCTGAACCACTAACCATAAACAATGAGCCATGATCCTTGACGCACTCTTCAGACCACCAGCAGACCGAGCATTACAGCTAGACAAATTCGCCTTTGAGGATCTCCGGTTCTCGATGGAGCAAGCCATCAAATCTGGCAAGGATGACTTTGTCTGGAAGTACGAGGGCGAGAATTTTTATTTCGACACATCCAGCGCACAGGAGCTGTTCAATAAAGTTGATTCGCTAAACAGGTAATAACCCCACAACCTTTTGTACAATCGGGTAAGTCGTCCAGAGCCCTGACCGACCGCATTTTTTTTTCCGACGGAGATGCGGAGTCTCATTCGGGAGGTAAGCCGTAGCCTCCGGTCAATCGACGAAACGGCATCCACTTTCAAACACCACCACACCATGACATCACCTACACCTGACACCGAAACCCAGCTACGCCGTAGCACTAGGCCATCGCTCCACCATCCGATGCGTAAGCCCTGCCTCCCTGAGTACGCCTATATCTATCTCCTAGGGAAGCTCTGCACCGGATCCCCTAGGATCCACAAGACGGTTTACCCCAAAAGAACGTCCTATCATGGAAGGTAAATATCGCCGCGGAGACTACTCCCCTTGCGGAACGCTACGCTTCTGGAACTACCAGAAATATGTATCCAAAAAGACGGGCAAACGAACCGAGCGATGGATACCAGCACACCGATACGAGGCACATAAACGCCACGTTAACCAGCAATGGGTGCAGAACGATGCCCTTCGGGACTGGCTTAAATCACGAGTTAACAGAGTAAAACAGACTGCCTGTGCCTCCTAAAATCCATAAATGCCCTAGGTGTCAGACACCCTGCAAACCCCACGCCTGCCCTAGTTGCTCTAGGGAGTTTGAGGCCATTGCCAGGAGGATGAACTCGAAGTTAAAAAAGCCCATTGACAAAGCACAGCCCTAGGGTAATAACCGCGTAACCTTTGTTATGCCCCGACGCTTCCCAAACGACATCTGGCTGAAAGCCTCTGACGAGGCGTTCGACTCTGTCCCCCAAACTTGTCCGGCGATACAGGAGGAATTTGCAAAAACCATACGAGCCATCAACGAACGATGTGACCTTGACCCTAGGCAGGAGCGTATCGTGCGTGGCCTCCTAGGGCGTCTTAGGTACGTCGTCCGCACTAGGGCAACCGAGCCACTGCGTACAGGGATGACCTACGCCATCGCTCAACGGATGGATCCAGAATACGAGGGCGAAGAATAATTTATGTCAGACACAACAACACCAGAGACCCCTGCGGTCGAACCCACTCCGGCAACGGAGACATCAACAACTGCACCTGCTTCCCCCTCGCCGGAGAACGTGGTGCTTTTTCCTCAAGCCTCGGAGACGAGTCATACAGCCAACGCCCCCGAGGCATCTTTAGCTACAGAGCCCAACCCACAGGCTGTTTCTACGGGTGCATCAGCAACCCCTGCTGTCGAACAGGGCGAAGAGCCCCGACCTCTCCTAGTGAGCCGACTGATTCATGTGATCGGTCAGTTCCTTTCGGAGTACGTCGACAAGCCAGCACACGAAATGAGCGAGGAGATGAAGCACTTGTTTGCTCTGTTCTCCCAGCATCTGATGCTTGTTAATTCGATCAATGCCGACGAGGCACTTGCTCAAAAGGTTATCGAAGCTGTCGATAAAGAGATTGCAAAGGTGACCGAAGAGTTTGGAGGCGAGCGTAAGGCCGACCCAGTAGCTTCCGACCCTAGCAACATCGTCGTTCCCAACATCCACTAGGGATGGACTTCACCCTCTCAGTCTTTGGCATCTTGCTTCTCAATGCGTTGTACCTCCTAGAACGGGCACTAGGGTACGCCGAGGAGATCCATAATGAGCGAAGACTGGGAGGCGGAGTCGATCAGGAGCTTTGGTTTTCCCTCTTGGTCAGGCTGTTCTTTCTTTGCCTGAACCTCGCCGGTCTTTGGCTTTGCCTCTTTCGTTTTCTCTCTAGGGCGTCCTAGAGCACTTCTTCACCACCCAGGCGGGAACGCGTCCACGCCAGGATATCCTCCCTAGGGTGCCCTAGGGTGATGTTATTTCCCCGCCGGTGGGCCGAAACCTTATCCTCCAGTTGCCCTAGGGTATTAGCCTCGAACCTGAACCGGGTTCCCGGTTGAATGTAGTACCACCCTCCGGGAGGAGTGATGGAACTATCCTCGCCCCAGAGACTCATGCCCTAGTGCCCTAGGTTGAGGTTTACTGTTTCCGGCGTGGCGTTGATTGCGTTCTGCAACCACTGCACTCGGTCGTCTTGACCCCTGCTCTGGAGTAGCTTGATCGATGCCGCACTAGGTTGGAATCTCTTGTAAGTCGCACTGGTAACTTGGTCGATGACATCCTGAGATACTCTAGCTCCCTTGAGGGCGGTCTGTATCTGCTCTGGGCTCATGCCGAGCTGGATTGCCGCCTCGTACTTTGTGCGTAGATCCTGCACTAGGGCTTGGTGAGCCTCATTCGCTTGCTTGTACCCTTGGGTAACCTGCGGTTCCGTCCTAGAGCCGATGCTTGTTGCGGCGTGCGACAATAGCTGTGAAGCGTTTGCACTCTGTTGCATGAACTGGGATCCCGTGAAATGCAACGAGTTTGCAAGGTTCATGTCAGCCGCACGCCATCCAACCATGTTGGCAATTTCCTGACCGGCATCGTAGGAGCGTCCGCTGTCTGAAACATAGCCAGTAGCACCCTTGTAAATACGATTTATGCTGTCGATAGCACCTGGGCTTAGGGCAGTCCACAAGCGGTTGGTGACTGCAAGACCGATGTTTGCCGCCGAGTCCTGCGGGTTGTAAAGCGGTGCTCCATTGGCTGAGTTTTTGTTACGAGCAATGTCCATGATCGCACTGGTCGTAAGCTGTTCCTTATCGAAGGGCTGAAAGAGTTCTCCCATTCCGTCGATCATTGCGTCGTGGAGTCCTTTTCCAAAGTCGCCCTCATCGTTGGAGAACGCACGGATCACCGCCTTGATCGGGGTGCGAAGAATCTTATAGTGATCCCACCATGAGAGATCGAAGTACCCGACCTTTCCATCGGCCTTCTGGAAAGGAATGATCTGAGCATTCTTCTGCCATTCAGGTAGGAATTTACGGAGAGCCTCCTGATCCTCGTCGGTCATGCCACTTGCGGCCTGAGTCATGGCAATCAGGGCGGACGGCCCTAGGGCGACCGTTGCGATACCACGCATACGATCCCAGCCCATCTTGGTAAGCTCCGCGTTTCCGGTGGCATTGCCTTCCTTGATCTCGTCATGTGCCAACTTCAGCAGGTTGTAGCTGGTACGATAAACCTCGGAGCTGAAACGAACGAACGGGGCAACGATAGGAACCTTGGAGAGTTCCTTTACGATCGCCGGCGATCGGTCATAGCTCCAGTGACAATCTAGGGCGATCTGAGCCGCCTTCTGATCTACCTGCTCCGGCGTCCATTCTGGGTGGGCGTTTGCGTATTTCTGACGCTCGCCGTAGAAGATGGCAACCTTGTAAGCCGCATCCGAAACTCCGTACAGGGTTTCAGGGAGATGCTTTAGCTTCACGCCACGGATATCGGTATCCCCGATCTTGTTCAGCGGGGAGGCAATCTTGCGTAGGAAGTCCCCTAGGGGAGTCTGTTTTCCGTTCTCATTACCATCGATGAGTTCATGTAGCAGGCGGTTTGCCTCTGACTGGTGGAGCAGACCTAGCTCGGTTAGCCTTTGGATCTCTGGAAGATTGTTGCGTGCGTCCTCTAGGGAGCTGAACGGATTGATCTTACCATACGCTTCCTTCAGGTTTTTTGGAACTAGGCCACCATGCCAGTTGGCGGTGGTCACCAACCCTAGGAGGTTGGATACATTGTGACGAACCTGCGCCGCCGGCGAGAACTGGGTCTTTGCGCCCATCGAGTAACCCGTGACTTTCTTGAAGAGATCGAGCAACCAAGGCGTGTCGCTTGCGCCCATCCTAGGGAGCATCCGAAGCAGTCCATCACCGATTTCTTTTTGGATAAAGAGGCCGTTGAGCGGAGCCAATGATTCGTTATTGATCGAAGCGATAGGAACGTACTTGTGAGGGATTGACCTACCTTTGTTCTTTGGATCTGCCGGATCATATAGCGAACCATCCTTGAGGCCGGACTCCCGAAGGTCTGAAAGGAACTTATGATTTGCCAGAACTGCGGCCTGCCTGCCCATTGTGTCTGCGGCGATAGTTGCAGGATCCTTTCGCTCCCCTAGGTACTGCTTGAGGTCATCCTCTAGGTTTCCGCGTTTCAGGAAAGTGCTCAGGTCTTTTTGACCAGGGAACTGTCCAATCGTGAACCGGCGATCCAAAGAATTCTCCCTAGGGTTTAGAAGCCTGTTCAACGAATCGTGAACCTCTTCCTCTGTAACCTGATCCTTGGCAACTTGAAGTGCCTCCTCTTTTGTCATTGTTCCGCCGGCCTTGCGGTTCTCGTTAAGAATCTCCGGCGCCCTTTCCTTTGCCAAAAAGTTACGGGTGCTGGTCTCCATACGGCGTGCCAGCTCTGGGTTCTTCTTGACCATGTCGTCATGGGTCAAACCGGCATCCAGATGGTCGTAGGATCGGGTAATATAGATTCCATGATTCTCCTCTAGGGTAGCCTTGAGATCACCACTGACCACGCCCTGCCGGATTAACTCCTGTTGCAACGAGTCAATGCCATCACGGAAAGAAACGATAGCCGCCCGTGCCCTAGGGGGTAGCGAATCCAGAGCTTTTTGTTGTTCGTCCCGGTAAGTTTCACGATTCTTTTGCGTAAGTTCCCTGGCGAGTTTGATTGCCGCCTCGCTCCCGTTCTTTGCCTGCTCCTCGTTGACACGTTTTACGTCAAGGTCGGTCAGGGGATTCCCGTAGTTTCCTAGGGCGGTTCGTGCTTCAAGCAACTGCGCTTCGGATATCTTATTGCCGTAATCGTTCTTCAGGGCTTCAGACCACAACCTATTTGCGTACTTGATGTGGTTCTCGGCCTTCAGCTTGATGCCCTGAGCCACTTGGTGACTGAACGATACGTTTTTGTTTACGCCCTTGTCTGGGCCGGTAAAGAGTCCGGCCAACCTAGTTTTCACTCCGTTGTAGGAGGAGATGTCTTTACCAAATAGCGTTTCCTTTGCCCCCTCTGGGATGATCGAACCGACCTTCCTTAATGTGTCCCTGACGACACTAGGGCGTTCCTCCGAATAAAGGGCTTTGTCTAGATGTCCGCTATTATCTGCGCTGTAAGCTGTGAGTCCGTCAGCGTTTTCAAGCGCGGGTCTCGTCGCACCCAGATATCTCCTAAGACTTGCCTCTCCGACTCGGAAAGGGTCAGGAGTCCCGTCATTTTTCGTCTCTGCAAGTCCCTCAGTAATTCTGCTTCGGATGTCGTGAATGGATACTGATGCTCCGTTCTCGTCGGTAAAGTTTCCTGTGGCTGGGTCATAGCTATGTGAGACAAGTTCGGGTGCGGCTTGTTCAATATAACTCTTCTCGGCACGCATTAAAGCGGAGACTTTTCCTGCGGTATCTAGGCTCTCCCATTTACGCAGGGATCCATCCTTGTCGAGGTTTGGGAACATCCGGCTACGCTGATCGATGGTAGGCCGGAAATGCTCTGCATCTTGGTTTCGTATTGCAGATGAGATCTGTTGTGCGTTCCTACGGAAATGACCCGCCCATGAGGTCGTCGTGTCAGGAACTACCTTCTGTCCGGTGTTGTGAGCCCATTGGTAGATCGCTTGATAAATGCTGGAAGCCTTACGGATTGTTCCGTTGGCTCCGTCGGAAGAATCGATTGTCAGGCTATCTTTTTCGCTGTGAGGTACTGAATCATCGTACAGACGAACTGATCCCTTTGCGGCAACCGCCTGTGTTTCTGGCAGTTGAAAGTCTGGGCTTTTGTCTGTTGGGCGAATCGTAAGGACGCCGTTCTCGGCTTTGATTACTTTTCCGTCAGAGTATCCATCGTTTCTCTTTCCGTCGGTAGCAGGGAAAAGAACCATATCTCCTTTGATCGGGGTTTCAGAAATCAGCTTCATGCCATAGGCATCGAATGAAGAGAATTTGCTACCCGTGGAATTCAGAACCTCCGTCAGGTCATCACTCTTTGAGAGTTCTTGGGGGAGACGGAACATGTCCTGACCCTTCTCGCGCCCTAGGCGCAACATCGATTCCCCTAGGGACTCGCGAGCTGGTGACTCCAAAGGAGTTTCCTTGCCGGCAAGCATACGAGCCCCCACCTTTTTCATTGCACTGTACGCTTCTTTTGTAGGAGCCCCACCCCACTCCGAAGCGTCCGATTGAGCGGCTTTCTTCCACTCCTCATAAGATGCAGTAGCGGCAAGTCGTTGGAGATCTGCTTGCGAGTAAGTTTCTCCAGGCTCCTCCTCATTCTTTGCCTGGACAGCCGGCTTTTCGGTTTTCTGCTCCACCCTAGGGGGTTCAGGTGCCGGTGCTATTTCAGCCACCTGCTTACGCTCTACCGGAGTGCTTTCTTTCTTTGGCCTTCCTCGTTTTGGCTTCGGGGGTTCAGGAGTAGGAGGCTCTGGTTCAGGCCCCTTATCTGATCCGGCTGGTGGCGCAGGCGGCTCCTCCTCATCCGGCTTCTTTGTGTCCGTCGGAGTTGGTGTTTCCTTGGGAGATGTTTCTCCACTTGAATTCTCCTTGGCCGGCTCTACGTCTTTAATTCCTTCCTTGGAGTTCCACTCCTTGATCAGAGCCGTCCTATCATTGGTCGTTCCGCGTAGGTTGCGTTGTTCGATCTGATCCCTGATCCATGATTCACGACGCTCGTAGCCCTTCATCTCTGCGTGCAACGGAGATGCTTTGTTCTCCCTAGGATTGCTATGCGTCAGGTCAAATGCAGAACTGAAAGCACGAACCAGAGGGGAGTTTTGATCTGCTTTGCGCCCAGAGACCAGCTCTGTAAGTGCTCCGTAAACCTTGCGTGCGGTACCTTTCAGAGGGCCTTTGCCGTCTCCGTAATCCAATCCCAGGGACTGCCCTAGGGCATGGAGATCCGGGCTCTCCTGGATTCCCCGGACAAATTCTTCCGGGCTACGCAGGAAAGTATATCCGTAATCGTTCTCGCCTTTGCCCTGAGACATTTCACGGGCTTTGGCTTCGATCTCGGCGGGAGTTCCGGCAATCCCCGCACGATCCAAAAAAGCTTTGTAGGCTGACTTGATTTCATCAAGTGCCTTGGATTCGGTTGGGTTTAGCTTTGTTTTACCCGTGATCTTGTCTCGCTCTACCGTATGGAGGAGTTCGTGGATATACGTTCCGATGATTCCCCTATCGGCTTGGGCGTTCAGGTTAAGGGCTACGTTGTGTCCTTTGCCCTGCTTTGTCGCCAGTCCGCTCCAAGGAGCTTCTCCTGTGGGGCTGGTCTTGTCGGTGAAGCGACCGATCTGCGTGGCAACTTTGTTCCAGTCAACCTTGGTTCCCGACAACATGGTTCGAGCTACAAGGGCGAGATCGCTAGGAACTCCTTCTAGTTTACCGGAAGCCACCCTAGTGAGGAATTCGGCAGGGGAACGGAAAGCACCAGAGCGAATCAGGTCTGCGTAGTTTTTACGGATGATCTGTGCCCTTTCGGCAGGCGTTCTCCTGATACTTTCCTCCCTGGCACCGGCTACAAGTTCTCCTAGGGTTTTGTTGACCACATCCTCCACCCTAGGAGCGGCACTTTCAATGCGCTCATTAGCATGGGCCGAGCTTGAGTCGGCCTGCGTGGTTAGCGCGGTATGCGCTTTGTCGATCTCTTCAGGCGACATCTTTGCGATCTCCGCATCGGAGAGTCGCCCTGCCGACTGAACGAGTCGGCTCTTTACTGCGGCTGAGAGGGCTCTGGATTGCTCAGGAGATGCTCCCAAGCTGAATCCTCGTGGTGCTGTAGCATCGGATGCTGAAACGCTTCCGGCTGTGTCTTCAGTAGATCCGCCAGACCCGACTGATCCCCCTGCTGTAGCTTCATTTTCACTTGATCTGGCAGGGCTTTCCAATCCGTCGGATGTGCTTTCGCCATCGCCAGAGACAGGAGTTGAACCCTCGCCGACTTGGACATCGGAACCTCTGGCTCCTCCGTTTCTTCTGTTGGTTTCGTTATCATAAATTTCTTTCTTAATTTTGTTCCAAGTGTTGCGTTGAGCCTTGGTGAGATTTGACTTTTTGTTCGACGCAATCAAGGCTTCGTGAAGCTCTAGTGCATCCATTCCGACTTTATCGATAAAGTCACTACTTGCTTTTGGTAGACCTTGGAATGCTGGATGAGTGTCGCTACCCACACCATCTGGAAGATCAGAAAGACTTTTTAGAACTGTGTCTCCCTGATTTGCGTCGCTTACAGGCTTAGGCTGTGTGTCGGTAGTTTGCTCTGAAAAATTATCGCCTTCGATGCGGGTATCCCCTTCATCGTGAAGGTCTGACAACCCTGTGTTTGGGTCGTCAATGGATAAGAACGTCCGTGATCGTGCGCCGGCAGTTTTAGTTTTCTCATTAGCCTTGAGAAGTGCCTGTTTTGATGCGGCGTAAACATTGTTTTCCGACAACCTAGGAGCCGCCACCTTGTGATATTCCATCACCGAAGTGAGATGAGTCTTGTCGGCCTTGGTCAGTTTCATTTGACGCTGTTTGGCCTGTTCTAGGGTAGACTGAACTGCCTGCGAGTATTCCTTATCGGTCAACTTACGGCCTGCATTATTACGGATACGTTCTTCTATTTTTGAAGCGTCGCTACCGGAAAGTGTTCCACCGCCAGGTGTTCCAGATGATCCTGGTATTGTTTTCCCTGCGATTGAAGATTCTACATCTCCTCTGGCTACAGTATATGACTTTGGTGCGTCTATCAGCTTTTGCTCTACGGCAGATCTAAAGTCATCCCTGTTGAAAGTTCTGTTTTTTATTTTCTCTAGGAGGGCTTCCATGCCCATCAACTGCTTGGTGGTATAGTCTGTTTCTTCGGCACCCTTGTTTAGCGTATCCTTAAAGTGCTGTTCAATTTTCCTTAGACCTTCGCTTGTGTAGTCTGAGTCTTGTACCTTGATCCCTTTTTCTAGAAGACCTGAAGAAAGGTTCTTTGCGGTTGCGAGATCGTCTTCTTGCACGGATCCATTGACCTTCCGCATAAGCGGAACTCCCTTTTCGCCTTTTTCGCTTTTACCTGCACGACCTACACCTCGTTGTTCGGCACGGACAACCGCCTCATCAGCCTTGTCGGATGCACCTTCAATCTTGGCTCGTGCGATCCTCGCTATGTTTGAGAACAGCATTGAAGTCAAAGACTTCTGGGTATCGTTTTTAGGTTCAGGTGCTTTTCTTCCGCTCTTGCGGATATCACGAGCAAGGCGTGGCACGACCCCAGACTTGGCTTCTTCCTTAACTGAATCTCGGAAAGTGCTGTTATCGATATGCTCTAGGGCACGACCCGCCACCGTGTTTAACAGTTGCGACTCGGTATGGTTCAGAGGGTTCTTTTGGATCTCCGAGTTTTCAGAATTTTCCTGATTCTCCCTGCGGGTAATGTGACCTTCACGGGCAATATCAGACCGCTCTGCACGAAGACCTGGCGTATTGAACCTAGTTGTAAGTATGTCCGGCCCTCGCTTCTGGCTGTATTTGCCTTTGATCCCAACTGGAACGTCCACGCTGAACGTGTCTGGCTTTCCTGGAAAGTAGGTAGGATGACCATTAGCTTTGGTCATTACCGGATCCAAAGCTCCTCGCATTCTCCATGATGTTCCAAGGTAATCGTGAACAGCGGTAACTTGCATCAAGCCATTTGGTAGCTTGGTAAATTCAAATCCAGGAGGCGCAATCGATCCTTTCGGAGCAAGAACCCGTAGACCTTGGTTCATCTGCCGAACCGTGGTTTCTTTTACTTTTTCTAATCTGTTCTTTATTTCTTGCGCCTTTGAAGCTGATCTTCCTCCGTCTGTAACGCCATCTTCCGCGTTAAGTAGGGCAATCCGATCTGCAGAAGAAAGCTCACCGCCCGTCCAAATTCCGTGGGTTTTTTTTGATTTTGATTCGTAACGAGCAGGCAGGGCTCCGGTTGCGACCACCTTGGAGTAATCTCCCGTCTTTCCGGCTTCATCAAGCAGTGCATGGATCGGGTCATTCTCTCGATTCTTGTTCTCATTGAACGGAAGCAATCCATCTTTAAGAACAATATCTCCCGATACTGCCGTTGGGCTTTGCTGATCGCCCTCAACACGGATGTTGGACATCCCTGACTGCTGGAGTTTCTGAGGTGTTGGATTATCCCCTAGGGCGGTATTTACGATTTCATCCGTTGTCGGAACCTCTGGCTTTGGTGCCTCTATGCGACTCCAGCTTGAGCGAGGAATAACCTGTGTTTTTTTACGTCCGGTTACAGGGTTATTATATTGAACTTTTATTGAATCTGCTTCGGGCAGTCCGTGCTCGCTTGGGGTTTCGGCCTGTGTGACCACTGCATCGACTTTACCTAGCTCTGGGTGATCGAAGGATACGGGATCACCCACCTGAAGGTTTTGGGTGAAGTTTTCTGGTGTTTTAGAAGCGGCAACAGCCGCATCGGCTTGTGCTTTTTTCTCCGATACCTGTGACCCTAGGTCGATTCCTGTTACTTTTTGAAGTGCTGAAGATAGTAGGTTTGGATCCCTGGTTGACTCAGTGATTGTTCCTACAGGAAATTCCGTCCTGGTATCTTGTTTGTTAGCCGCAAGTTGTCCTAGGACTTGGCCTGCTTCTGCAAACTTCTGCTTTTCAGTTGGGGTTTCCGTAGAGGATACCGGCTCCGCGGTTGATTCTTCCGCTGGCTGACCGGCAAATGCCTGACCCGATGCGGTTGGGAAGGAAGCAGGGTAGAACTCGGATGTGTCCGCCGGCAGTTCAGAGGTAGTCGCAACTGGAAGCTTTTCAGATTCAGAACTCTCGTTGTTATCTTCTTCTGATTTGTTGTTGAGCTTGTCCAACTCCTCCTGTGCCAGCAACTCTAGGGTAGCCGCATGGGTGTTATTGGGGTCTTCGGTATTCAGAATGGTCATCGATCCATCTGGATGATTGATCGTCCATTTTCCGACCGTGTTGTTTTTCTGAGCCTTGATGCTTTCGCCGGTACGAGGATCCGTGATGGTAACTTCCGGCGATACCGTGTGAGGAGTTGCGTTGTCCGGTAGTTTTTCTGGCGTCAGTGCAGGTTGTTCACCCTTTGATGTGAAAGTTATCTTCTGAAGGGCGTCTGCGGTAAGGGGGGCAGTATTATGCAGGAACTCTAGGGAACCTAGTCCACCAAAAGCGGCACCTTGAAGAGCCCCGCCTGCTACTGATTCCATGCGCTGTTTCTGGGCTTCAGGGCTATTGATATCGAAACTTGGATCTACCGATGCCTGTGCCTCCTGATTCAGGTAGGTGCTAGGGTAGGCAAGACCTACCATGAGAGCGGTATCAGTACCGATGCGGGTTGCGGCACTCTTCAGGAACGATGACTTTGCGGCGGCTTCCGTTCCGATTCCGAGCATGGATCGGAAAGCAGGAGCGGCAACAATACCCATAGCGACAGCATTCAATGCTCCGCTTGCCGTGCCATATCCTAGGGCAGTCTCGGCGTCTTTGGTCTGCCCATACTCATCACCAACGGACTGAGGAATAATCGTGGCGGCATTTCCGGCCTGTGCCCCTAGAAAAGATGCCGTGTTCTTGGCGGATTGTGCCTTAAACGCTTCTTCACCGAACTTAGAGGCGGCGTCTTCACCCATCGTCGGGGCTAAGGCTTCGCTGAAACTCTGAGCGGCTTTTTCTGCTCCGCCTTGACGAACAGAAGCGGCTACTGCGGCCTCGGCGGCCTCTTGCGAAAGCCCCTTTTCAACTCCGTATTGGACAGCCTTCTGTACGGCTCCTTCGGCTAGGCTACCTGCGATTTCTCCACCGACTCCACCGGCGGCAAGCATGGGAACCATCTCCGTGAGTCCCTTTGAAAGATTGTAGGCGGCGTAGTCAGCGAAGTTTCCAAAGCTCTTTGTTGCCTCTCCGATACTCGATACCGCCGGCGCATTGTTCTGCTGATTGGCCTCCTGCTGATCTTGGTAAATGCCCAATCCAAAATTTTTAACGTCCTGATTCCCTAGGGCATCTCCAGCCAGTCCAACCAAACCTCCTGCTGTTCCGTAAAGATCACGGGCTCCTGCGGCAATACCTTTTCCGATCTCACCGACCAACGAAGTTGGTTTAGGGGGGAGCATACCTCCTGATGTCCTTGCCAACCTCTCCTCTAGAGATAATTGAGCGGTATCCTCTGGCGCATCGGAAGTACCAGGTATTTCCTGACCGATACTCTGCAACCAATTAGGATCCTGTAGTAAAGAATTTGTATCGTCTGACATAACTATTATTTATTGGAAGCTAGGTAATCGGAGAGCTGTTTTTCCTGTGCTTTCAACGCTTCATAGTTATGAGCAAATGTATTTGAGAATATGCCAAAACCCGCGTCGCTACTCTTTGAGTAGTTTTGAATCTCTGCTAGTTTTTGCTGGGTTTGTGCTAGTTGAGCTTTAGCGTTTGATATCGCCATTTGTTTGGCCTGCGATGTCTTAAAATCCATCTGTGCTTTTTGAGCACTAGCTTCTTGTTTTGCCGCCTCTACGTTTGCGTTTTGAGTAGGTTGCTTCAGAGGATTATCGGGGGATAGGTCTTTGGTGTAATCCACCAAGAGTGGGTTTGCAGAATTCGCTGTTGTCGAAGAACTAGATTTTTCGGATTCTTTTTTAGCTGGGGTTGAAGACACACCAAAATGGTCAGCCAATACCTGCTGGGCTGTGATTGAAGGATCTTTCCTAATCATTCCAGGTAGCCCTGTAATGACGTAGTTCTTACCTGCCGGAGCTTGATTGTAATCCTGAATAAACCTCTGAACCTCTGGCGTATTCGTATCGAGCTTGAAGTGAGGAATATCGTAAAGGGCGTTATTGTTCGCCGCCGCCTTCATAATTTCAGGCCGTATAATCGCTGACGCCTTGTTTGGGTCAGTAGCAATTCCTGTCAGCTTAGTCCCTCCTCCTAAATCAAGATCCGTGGTTTTGACGCCTGAAGCGTTCAGCGCGGAGAGTTTTGTATTGATTCCGTTGAACTTGTCTAGCGGATCAACATACTGCGAAGACTGCGCTGGCTGAACTCCAGTCAATTTGTTGATTTGGTCGGTCAACGCATTTTCTTGCGCCTGAAGTTTGACATAGTTGTCTCCGGTGACGTTACCTGAGTTTTTTACATCGGTGACGTTTTTAAGGTCTCCGAGCATTTTTGTAAGAAGAGCCTGCTGTGCCGCTGGGTCTACCTGTTTACTTGCGGCATTTCTTTCGGCGGTAAATAGCTGTGCGGCTGATGCGTAGTCAGGAGCTTTTCCGTTCTGAACATACGAGTGAATCGCATTGATCTTGTTGGGATCTTTTAACGTGCGAAGATATTCGATGTTTTGGGGGGCAAGTCCGGTTTCCTGCGTCATGTGCAATGCTAGGATTTGACCCGTATTTGCATACTTATCGGATTCCGCAGAGGCATTGAATGCCTTTTGAAGTAGTGGTATGCGATTAGGATCCTTGGAGCTGGTAGCTCTGGCGAGTGCTCCGTACCTCAAACTATCCTGCTTTGCCATCGTGGCTCTTAGAGCCAGTTGATTCATAGCGGTGTCATACGCAGAAATCTTGTTGCCAATCGAACCATCGTTTTTTGGAGTAGTGCTTGCGTCGCTCTTCAATGCGTCAGCGATGTTTAGAACCCCTTTGCTTCCTGATAGAATTTGTTCGCCTCCAAGTCCTAGGGTTTTTGGAGTTTGATCAGTTCCGTGAGCAAAATCTGCCAAAGGGTTATTGGCCTGAAGCCTATCGGGTACTGCATTTGCGGCGGCAAGCTGTGCAGATTGAACAGGTGAAATCCCTACATCAGATGCGGCAGTAGGCATATCCCCCGAAGAACTCGTGGTCTGATCTGCTAGTCTAGCCGGAGAATTTGCGCCTAGGTTCTCAGGAGTGATTGGAAGTCCTTGCGCGATAGTGGCAAGCGCATCTCCTGTAGAAGGTGCACCTGGAGCGGTTATGATTGCTCCTAGGGGAGTATTAGGGTCGATACCAAGATGGATCAAATCATCTGTAGTTAGAGATCCGTAGCCTGATCCACTCGGAGGGGCTGGATTTTTGCTTTTATCCGCCGCTGAATCCATTTCTGAATCAGTTGGAGTTGTGCCGGGTGTTTTTGAATCATTTGACGCAGTAGTTCCTGTGTCTCCGGCTCCCATATCATCAGCCGATTTGAAGTTCATTTGCTTCAAAAGATCAGGGGATATTTCGTCTATAGCATTGGACGAACCTGCGGCTCCTTTTAGATCCAAGATTGGAGACTCGGTATTTATATCCTTCTCGTACTTATCTGCCCTCGCATCGTAATACTTTGCTCTGGCTTGCTCGTAGGCTAACTGGATCGGAAGAAGCTGGTACTGACGGGCGGCGGTTGCAGTTTTAGCCGCTTCGTCTTCTCCCTGCTGAATCGCATTCAGATACGCAGTGGACGGGTTCCAGTTCCAACCTGGAGTCTGAATGTCATTCGGTACTATTGGTGCAATATATCCTTCAGCCATATTATCCTCCGATATACCACTGCCCTGTGCCGTATTGGCTTACGTTTCCTACTAGCCCATTGTCTCCTGTAGCCGCAGTTAGCGCGGCCTGTTGAGTGGGGTAGAATCCGCTGGACATAGGTTGTGGCCCTCCGTTGAAAGTGTTGGCGTATGGATTTCCTCCTCCTAGGTTGGAAAGGGCGTTGTTGAAGTTGTACGCCCCGATCCCGCTTCCTAGTGCCGAGGTCAAGCCGTTGACAAGCCCCTGTTGCATCTGCGTGTTATACGCAGAAAGTGCGTTGTTGGACTGGTACTGCATCAGGTTGCCGTTCATCTGGGTTCCGTAGTTTCCAGTGATTCCTTGAGCCTGTAGTGCCGCCGCCTGTGCCGCCGCCGCCGCTTCTGCGTTCATCACGCTTTGGTTTGCACCGACTCCGGTGTTGAAGACGTTCCCATAGAGGTTCATCAAACCTCCGAAGTTTGTTCCTTGAGTAGAGAGACCTCCTTGAAGTCCGGTCTGTAGCCCAGTAGCGGCGATATTCGTCCCTAGGGCACCTGCGTTCATGGCCTGACCAGAATTTACGCCAGAGTTGTTGTAGATGGCATTTGGGTTGGTAAGCAGTCCCGCCACCTCCATTCCATACTGTTGCTGTCCTAGGGACTGGGCTTGCGCCGTTCCCTGCTGTTGCAGTTGCATCGAGGTCAGCCCCAGATCACGAGCGGTAAGGTTGCGACCCAATCCGCTCCCCCCACCTACACCTGACTGAAGAGCGTTGAATCCGGCGGTGCGACCCACGTTGCCCTGAACATCTGAGGCAATGAGACCCTGTTGCATCTGGCCTGCATTCTCCATTCCTTGTGAATACTGCTGTTGCCACGAGGGTAACGCATTATTTACCAGGCCAATCTGAGAGTTCTGGGCTTGGTTAGAGAGGTTATTGGCAATGCCCCCGTAGAGCCCTAGGTTGTTTACGTTAAAGCCCAACCCTGATTGCGCGGCGTTTAGCTCATTCTGTGGAGCCCCCATCGCAAGGTTCGAGATGTCGTTGCCGTAGTTGCTAAGGTAATTGCCTGTGTTGGTCAGGTAGTTCGTAGAAGCTCCTGCACCTTGAGTTCCGTATGTGTTAGCCAGTCCCTGTTCTGCGGTGAGGAAGTTCTGACCATACCCGGCAACCTGACCTTGATACTTAGCCGCAAGATCGGATAGTGCCTGTTGTTGTTGCTGTGCTAGGAAATTGTTTGCTCCTGGGTTGTATGCACTAGGTTTATTTGACTGTCCGATCAAATAGTTAGCCCCAGCCCCTAGGGCACCGACGGCAACCGAAGCTCCAATAGCGGCCATTGTCATAGCGGCAACTCCTTTGTGTTCTCGAAAGCCTGATCCACGAACCCTTCAGGCATGAGCTTGTTGTTGTGCTCCGTAATGGTCGCAACGATCTCATTAGGATCCGTGAGGTCTGTAACGTGAGCCGTGAGCCATACAGAGTCCTTGATGATGTTGAGAACCCTGCGGGTACCTGGCTTTGTAACTCCGACAAAAGGAGCTTCTAGGGTCTGGATAAACTCACCTTTTTCGTCAAAGACTTCCGCTACCCCTTCTAAGACAATGAAGGGATGTTCGGTAAGGTGGCGTCGTGAAACCACAACGGAACCGGCTGGCATGAAGATTTGACGCAGGTAAAGCCCCGGCGTAAAGAGATGCTTCAGAGGAAGATCGACAAGATTTTCCTGATTAGAAGCCAAGCCTGCCTCCAACTGGTCAATCAGGTACTCTGACTCTAGGGCGGGTTCTGGTGTAGGTACAGGGGCTTCCATGAAAAAGGTTGCAAGGTTATTACACCAGTTATCGGAAACTGACAACTCGTTTGTTATGAGGTGAGTTCATGTTCTGCTTAAAGTAGTTTTGGCTAACTTGAGCCGCCAAAAGTTGCTTAGGACTGTCGAGCGTTCCGGCTTTTCCATCAGAGAGAATATACTGAACTGTCTCAAGGATCGCCCGATAGTGTCTAAGAATCATGGTTTCCGAATCAGCTACATGGGCTATGGGTCGCTTTTTAGCTAAAATGGTAACAATGCTAATTGTCATTATAGCGGTTGCGGCAGATCCCGTGTACCCAGATTGAGTCGGAGTAACCGTAACAGTGTAGTTACCTATGGCAGAAGGAGCTGATGTCGTTACGTTCCCTAGGGCATCAGTGTAGGTTACCGAGCAAGTTACATTTGCCGGTGTTGTAGAGTAGACAGCGGAAAATGCCGTGTTTGGCATATACGCATATACTTGATTAGAGATGTTAACAGTTACAGGAGTGCTCATGGTTTAATAAGGTGCAAAGGCTTCTCCCCCGTATCGGTCAGCCATGCTGGCTCCGGCATCGTCTGGATAACTCACAAAGTATTTTCGCTTCAAATGCCCATCTATAGGATCGATACCCTCGCCGCGATCGATAAACGAATACCGCCAAGGTTGGTCGTCGGTTCTCAATCCGCTTCCTTCCATCATCCATTCGTTGAATCGATCGTAGACAGGTTGGGGATTGCTTCCAAATTGTGCGAACAAAACAGTCTCAACCTCCCTAGGGAGGAAAACCTCACCGCTCGTAACAACCGGAAGAACGTATGTATCAATGGTGCCAACCCACTTGCCGGCGTTCATCAGAAGTTCTTCGGCGGTATTTACAGCACGTTTTATTTGATCATCGGAGTATTGGAGCCCGTTCGCTAGATCCAATCCGATGCGACCCCAGTGATATCCGAAGGTAGATGGATCCAAGGTCTCAAAGTTGTTCTTACGATTTTCATACCTTTGGCGTTGGATTGCGGCTTGTACGTTACGCTCGATGAGCTGTTGTGCCTCCGCCTTGAAGTTTTGAAGTTCTTTTCCACTGGTGTATTGGACTTCGCTGTCAGCATTCTGCGACAGCATGGAAAGTACAAACCCACGAATAACCTCCGCCGGAAGAATCTGGGGAAATGCGTCGGTATCGTTAACCAGTGGGCTGTAGCTCATTACAGCAAGCTCTGCCTGCTCGTTACGAACGATGAAATTGTAGTGGTCGATAGCCTGCTGGTATCCCTGATTAACAAAACTCTGAAGACGGGCTTTAGGTGCTTTGTAACTTTCAAAGGTTTCCAATCCGATACGCCCCACCAAACCACCGAAAGTGTTTTGATCAGACAAAGCCAAAGAAGAAAAAAGGGCGTATCTAGCCCTACTTACGTTATCAACAATGTCACGCTCGACGTAACCAAAAGCTTTTTTCTCAAGCCCTTCAGCCATATCGATCTGGTTGTTTTCTTCTCGAAAAGCACAAAGAACCATCAACTTTGTTGAATCGATGTCATCAAGAATCAACGTGGAGTCCGCAAATCCTGGGTTAGTTCCACCGGCTTGCCACACTAGGGCGGTTTCTAGTGATTCTTCCCTGGCAGAAACAAAGTTATACTGATTGATCAGCCTCCGCTGGGCTTCATCCAGGCGAGCGGCCACCCTAGGGTCACCTGGCAACACGCCGTTGTCCACGACGGGTGCAAGAATCTGAAGAGCAGTTGTGTACAGGGTTGCCATAGGTTATGCGGATATTACTCTGGTATCATTTATCATACAAGAGCGGTTAGAAGAGTCTTTACGCAGGTATCGATGATCGGGATAGATGCGGAAGCCCCCAAGGAATAAAAAGCAATCCTTGCATCACTCGCACCTGCCGTATTTCCGCAGAAAACTCCATAGTTTGCGGTGGTTTGGGTGGGAGCAGTTCCGGTGATTGTGGTGAGGTTACCGTTAATGTACGGAATCGTCGTAGTAGAACTGTTGTGGTTCATTCCAAAACCATTGGTAGCCGAGAGGGTATTTGTATAGTTCGTAGTGGTACAGCTAAGACCCATTGAGATTCCGCTACCCACGCCAGTCGGCATCTCTATCCTACCGTCTCCCGAAGTGTTTCCAGACCCCATAAAGAACATGGCCGTTGTTTTTGTGGGCATGGACGTAGCACAGACGTACATATGCTTGCTTGCGTTTGAGTTGTTAGCGTATCCGGTAATCAAATACTTGTTTCCTGCATTGCCCATAAGCCCCGTCAGGTAATTGTAGTCTGCCGCAACAAAGTTATTGTTGGTTACAGTACCCGCCAATGGAACTAGCGCACCCGCAATAGACGTTGGCCCGACAAGCAGGTTTGCCTGTTGGATTGAACTCCATACTCCTGCGTTATTCAGCGATACCAAGAACGTGTTAATCGATATCTGGTTTTGGGCAGAAATAGAAGATCCTGCGGCGGAAACTGCGTTAAACCAAGTAGTCGAGATAGAATCAAAGATTACTGAACCGCTACCAATGATCAGCCAGTTTGAAGGGTTGGTAGGAACAACCGAAGAAGTTGCCAAAGAACATTGGTAGATGTTGCCGGAATACCAAACATACTGCCCTGCGGTATAACTCCCGTAAGGTGTCCAAGTGGGGGCTGATGTGACTGGCGAAGTGTAAATCCCGCCAATCGATGCCCCTAGGGCTAGTTTAAGGCTTAGGGAGGGCATTAAGCGTTGTACGCAATAATCGTTCCGCTGGTAAGAGCAATAGAGGTAATGTTACCGAAGAAAGTAGTTCCAGCCGGTATCGTTACACCCGTCATAGTTGAACCAGTACGAGTTGAATCCGTTAGAGTTGCAAATATGGTGTTGGTAAGCACTTGGACTGCATAGAAGTTGCCCGTAGCAGATCCAGTTCCTGTGAGAAATGCACTACCGGAGGCGGCGGCGTTATGGTCTTTTACGAGTAACCTTCCGGCAGAGTCTCCCTGTAATGGTACCGCTTGACCACTTGTGGCAGTTGGAGCAGTGCTATTATACACTGACATAGTAATCTCGTTTTGTAGTCCTGTCGCGGCAATGGGTGCCGTTTGCCCCGAACGAGCCCTGTCGTATGTTGTTCCATTAAACAGCATCGGAACTTCAGCAGGAAGACCTGTCGCAGATTGTGCATCTCCAATGACTTCACGAGCACGATCCATTGAAGACCCGTTCCACAGCCCAGGTGACTCTAGGACGATATTCTGAGAAGAAACTCCATCTTGAGTTGCGGAACGCTCGATGTAGTAAAGGTTTGTAACCGGATCAAAAATTGCCTCTTCCTCAATTCCGATTCCGTGCGGCAAAAAGCCTGAAATTCCGGGGCCATTTGCACTATAGATGTCCCAAGAAGCGGTGGTCTGACCTGCATTTACTACCGCAGACTGCAACGGAACCGTGGCACTTGACCCTGGAACCCATGTGCTAGAAGAAAACACAGTCTCAGCGGTTGCGCCGCCGGTAAGCCTAATAGCATGACCCGCAGGAATTGTCTGAGCGGCAGATGCCGAAGAGAAAACAAGACTGGTATTTCCAGCTACACTAGCGGTTATTGGTGCACTTGCGTATCCTTTACCGACCATAGATTGACCTTGGAAAAGTCGTTTTCCAGAAGGTATTCCTGTTGCTAGTACAGGGCCACCACTGGCATCCTCGTAAACAACGGCACAGGCGGCACCTTGACCCGTGGCTCCAGTAAGCTCGCCGGAGAAAGAACGCTCCATCTCCAGACCGCCAACTCCGTTATTCAACGATGCGTTCCAGAAAAACATTACTCCAGCCGGAACCCCAGCAGTTGTAGACCCATCAGTTAGGGTAGCATCTTTGGCTTGATTGTAGGAGTAAGTCGATACGGTGACATTAGCGGCATGGTTATTGTAGAAAATACCGTTAACTGAATTAGTTACGGTATTTACTGAGTTAACATAAACATACTCTTGGTTTGTGTTTCCGCCATCGACCAAAAGGATAGACCCAGGTTGAATAGTTCCGGTTGCTCCTCGGAAGGTAAAAGACAAAGCCGCCAAAGTCACGTTCTGTGGGAGATTGTTTCCATTGATTGCTCCGCTGGTGACTGTCGTAGACATTAAGGCGGAGGCAAGCTGTTGAGACCCAGTAGCCACGCCTCTAGAAGGGATATTATCAAATCCGGTACTCCGCTGACGATCGATTGTGCCAGCAGGGTTAAGAACTTGAGCAACTCCCCCCGTCAAGATACCATAACCCGTCCCAGTAGTGGTGTTATCTTGGTTATGAAAAGCAGAAACGGTTACCTTATTGGAGGTGTTGACTCCATCTGATATCTGACTGACAAGAGTGCTTGTCAGTTGTTTGTAAATTGAAGATAGCCACCCTAGTACACCCGACCCTGACCCTAGGTTTTGCCCTGTGATTGCAGATCCAGAGTTTGTATTTCCCGCAATCGTATTGAGATAGTTGATTTCAGTAGCCTGATTTGTTGCGGTAGCGGCACCTGTAGGGAGAGGCAAACTACTTGCGGTTACCGGAATAGCAGTAGCATCGCTGGAACTAACCAAAGAAACATTCTGGGTTGCAGGAAAAGTTACATTGGCGGTTACCGTTGTCGGGGCATTCGTGGTCTTTACTCCATCATCATAAGCGATATAAAGTCCGTCATTCGATCCCGGAGCAGTAGCCAACGTGATTACCGAATTTGTTCCTTGGACGTAACTTGTGGCGGCGGGGCCGGCCACTGAATAAAGCACTGTTCCGGTACTTACATCCGATATCAAAGTAACCTGAGACAAAGGTACATTAACACCTGTAAGAGTTACTTGGTTTCCAGATACGGAATATGAGGTTGCGATTTGTTTCATAGAGCTACAGAAAAAGCGATGGCTTGTGATTGGGTAATACCTGCGGGTATGCCAAAGTTAATTGACTGATTAGGGGCATTTCCAGTTATGGAAACCGTAGGATTAGAACTAAGTGGCAATAGAGTTATCGAGGCGTTTTGCAAATTGTTAACAAAAACACCTGAGTCAACCACAATCGTCTCAGTGCTTACTAGATCTTGAAATGTGACGTTTACGGCTCCGCTCATACTATTTATCTAAGTTGACTATGCCTCTAAGGTAGCGGCTATGTGCTCCGTTGTAGGGATACTGAAGCCAGACTTCAAAGTAAGGCTTGCTGTAAATAATAGAAGAGCTTGCGGTGGCAGAAAGGGTGAAGATAGCTCGTCCTACGGTTGAGGAATCCAAAGTAACTGCAAAAGAAGAAATAGGATTCGCATCCCCTTCTTTTGCATAAATAGGCGCAGTAATCGTTATTCCGGTAAGATTAAGCGGATTTCCGTTCTGATCCGAGAATACAAGGCCGAAGTTGTAGTCAGCACCCTTGTCAAAGATAAGATTGTAGATGGCGGATGGCATACTAATTAGAATAAACCACAAAGTTCCCAAAAAGAGGCTTGCTGATTAACAGCGCTCCGGTGGATGAAGCGGTATAAAAAGATACAACAAATCCGGTAGTGCTTACGCTCTGTATGTTTGCCCACCCTTGACCCGTAACTAAAACCGCATAATTTGTATTATTTAGAGGAGTTGTGAATGTTATGCTGTAGGCTTGATATGTAGGATATGGAAGCGAGGAGATAGGTACTGTGCTAATTGATCCAAAGTTATATCCACCTCCTTTAGTTAATGCGCCTCCCCCAAGAGGATTAGTAAAAGAACCCCACGAAGCGGGTATTAAAGAAGCCAAAGTAGAACCAGCTTGAGGCGCAGAGGCGGTAGCGGCATTACCCGTTGTGCTGTTTGAAAGAACAATGGAAGAATTATCCACAATCTGCCCTAGGGCATTAGCACCTAGGATGTTCACGCTGATCGGAACAGATGCTCCGTTAATCTGAGTTGGGCCTACAGGAACAGAGGCGGCAGAGCTTACGTTCTGGGGAACCCCAAGATTCAAAACCTGATTAGGTGCTGTTCCTGTAAGGCTTGCAGTTGCCTTAGAGCCAGGAGCTAAAGGTGTGATTGTTCCTATGGAAATGCTCATTATGCTTTGATGCAGTAGAGCATCGCAATGTTGGAGGGGCGTGTTTCCGCGGCAGTCCTAGGAGTGCCATTGGTTCCGTCAGTCGTGGGACTTGTAACCGTTACGGTACCCGCTCCATTATACGTTACATTAACGCCGTTAATTCCGTATTGACTGTTATTGATTCCGTAATTGTTAAAAGAGGTTACTCCTATTCCAGGCGCAGGATTCGCGTTTGTTGTGGCGGAATGGTAGTGACCTTGCAGAGCATCTGTTTGCTTAGTTCCAAAAGCGGCAGAATTCCCTCCATAACCCCTGATGAATTGCCCTTGGAGATCCGGCACGTTGAATGTGGTCGATCCGTCGCCTTGCCCATAAGGGCTTGCAGTAGTTCCTAGCGCAGTCCAGAGAGCCGAATAGGTGCTCCTAGAATAGGCGGTTCCATCGCAGATCAACCAACCAGAAGGTGTAGTATTGAAAGCAAACGGAAGTATTGCTCCGCTAGGTATGGCTTGAGCCGCCGTCGGTAGCGTCAAGGACGTACCATCACCGTAGAACTTGGTAGCGGTAACGGCACCAGGGACAGTTAAAGCTCCCTGCGTAGTCCAGCTAGGTGCTCCAGCCGATAAAAGACCAGGAGTAACTGCTCCTAGGGCAATCGTAGATGTGGTGACTGCGCCGGTAGCAATCGCATTGGTATTTACCGCACCAGTAGCAATAGCACTAGCAGAGATAGCACCGTTGGCAACCGTCGGAGTATTCCAGCTCCCGTTAGAGTATACGTTAAGGGTATTGGCTCCGGTGTTGTACCAAAGAGCCGTTCCATCAGTAGGGACACCAACGGAAGTAGGCTGAACAAACAACTGCCTAGATGATGGAGGAGCGGATAAGTATGAGGAAAGAAGATTAAGGAGAGCCTGTGGAGTACCAGGAAAATTCGTTCCAGTAGGTAAGGTTCCGGGGATTAAGGCCATAGGTTATGAGGTTATTACACTAGGGTAGAGTTACAAGCAAGATCATATCGATCCTCCTCCGACTGGCTCTACGATCTCTAGAGCATGGAGCATTAAACGACCCAGACGGGCATGGCCTGTCCAAGAAAGTTGAAAATTAAAATCATACCCTAGGGCAGAAGGTTTTGAGCTATAAGTATTGGCTGTAGCGTCTGCTGAAGATGTTGGGTAGGAAGGAGCTGGTAGCCTTAGTTGCGGTGCATATCCGTCAGAAAGTGTGGGATAGAGTGCGTAATTGCCAGGTACCGTCTCAGAATTTGAAGTCTTAGTAATCGTTGCCCAAGGAATCCAACTAGGCCAATCGTCAGGTCTATACGACACGCTTCCGATTACCGATCTGTTTGGGCCTCCTTCTATGGAGTCAAACCAGAGATCAAGCCGGATCAGCTTTTTCAAAGCCATATTTTCGTTAAAATTGTATGCTCTGGTTATCAGGGTACTTGTAATTGGAATTGGCCCTTGAGTACCTAAGTCGCACTCACCAGTTTCAACGATCTCCCAGAGTCCTACTCCAGGTGTGCCTACTGACGTTGTATTGTAGGAAAGGAAAAATGCTCTCTTAACACCAGCATCATTACCTCCAAAGATCCTAAGAATGTTCTGCCCTGTCCAAACGCCATCGAACGCCGGTTTCGCAGTTCCGCTTAGATGCCCGTTTGCAACCGCCCTAAAATCCAAAGCGACAATTCCTCGATAGTAAATAGGAAGCGTGCTGATGGACGACGGGTCTCCGGCTTGGGGAGGAAATTGTTCAGGCAGGCAAGTCATCAACAGCCTGTCGTTGTGGTAAAGGAAAGAAACGTTTCCCAGCAACCAGGTAGTATCTTGTTTTAGAATGGGATCAATTTCTGCTGATATAGGTACCTGACCATACCCCGTAAACTCGGCTCGTGCGCTTCGATATGACCGTATACCATTTCCATCCAAAGACCGGAAAAATAAGTCCCCGTTTACAATAGCCGTGCTATCGGAAACAGCTCCAATGTCTCGATAGAGAACTCGTTGAAATCCAGGTGTTTGACTCCAAAGAGATCGTTCTACAGCTACCGCAATGGAAGCCGCGCCTCGATTGCAAAGAACGACCAAGTCACCCTGACCCGTCGAAGTATCCTGCAAGGGGACAAAGTTCATAGTGACAATGGTTCCTAGATCAGCAGGGATGGATAGGTTTCCCCCTTCGGCTAGGAACGTAGTCTCTGTAAAATTCAAAAGATCAGTATCTTGACCGGAGTTTGTCAGAGTTACAGTTCCTCCGGTACCAAACCCGTAAGCATAGCCATCTACCGCAATCGTAAATGCCGTAGAATTTAAGATCTGCTGAACCACAAAAGTTCCGTTCAAAGCGGCTGTTGTAGTAGTTCCCTGAATCGTTACGACGCTATCCACAGAAAACCCATGAGGTGTTGCAGTTGACACCGTGACATAGCCAGGGAACCCATAGTTCACCATAAGATTACCAACAGGTAATGTCGTGCCTGCCGGCACTTGATACGTTATGGTAGTAGGAGTTGTGGGGGTTCCTGCAACAAATGTCCCTAGGGCACCATTTGAAACATCCAAGGTATTATCGCTAGAAACTAAAAAACTAGCTCCAGGAACTACAGGCATCTGAACTCCAGAAAGTGTGCACGTTGCAATCGGTTGGCTTATCGAAAGTTTTCCTACCGGAGCATTTGTTCCATTAGGTACAGGATAGGTAATTGTCGTGGCGTTTGCAGTTGATGCCACAATAAAATTGGCTTCTAAAACTGCATTCGTAGAGTCGTTTGAATTGTTACTGGTGATGTAAAATACGCTACCGGCGGTGAACGGGAGCCCTGTACCTGTCAATGTGCAGGTTGTTCCAGTTACCGAAGCAGTTACAGGGTAGCTTGTAGGTTGTACTATGGAGGCAGTTACCTTGAAAGAAGGTGGAGTAATTGAGGAAATGTTTACCGAAGCAGAACTTCCGCTGTAGATAAGATCCCCTGCGGTAATCTGTGTACCATCAGAGTTTGCAACAAAAAGACGACCTTGACCAAAGGCCATCTGCTTTCCTACTGGTACTACATTAACTCCATTCCCAAATGCAGTTGAGGGTCTTAACTGATACCCATCGTAGATTTGAGGAGTATCATATCCATTCTGTATAATCAAAAATCTACCTGCCTGACACATATAGACAGGCAAAGAAGGATTGAGGAACTTGATAGCCCCGGTCGAATCTAAATTGAGAACAAAACAACTTCTAGCGGCAAAGTTAAGAGCCACAATAACGCCGCTACTGACAACAATTACTTGGGCAGGATTTCCAAAACGAGGATCGTTGTAAAAATATACTCCTTGAAAATTAAGTGCTTGTTGGACGAACAGGTTGTATCTGCTCGATGATGTGGTGACTCCGTATCCGGCAATCGTTATTTGATCTCCAAGTACCGTAGATTCTAGCTGTCCGTTGTCTCCACGAACAGATGGCCTCCAAAAAGAAGGAGGGATCTCGTTGAAAATCGGACGGGTCTTTGCACCAAGTCCGTCTCGGAAAGAGACGTTCTCAGCATACCAAACGGAAGTAGGAGGCACCAGAGGCGGAAGGCGACTGCCATCCATACCATCTGGTAACCCCCTGAATCCGTCGGTAAGACGCTTCGGATCGGTGATCATTGAGATCCCCTAGGGGATTATTTATTCATCCCTTTCTTTTTCAGACCGCCCATGACGGCTTTCAAGAAATCGCCATCCTCACCCTGATCAGCTTCGTCTTCACTAGGCTGGGTGCTTGTTGCGCTTTCCTGATCCTCGTTCATTTCAGCTTCATGCTGATCTTCTTCAGGGGACTGGTCTTGATCTTCCATCATCTCCTGTTTTGCGTCGTGCATCACAGGCATACCATCGATGGCATCAAGCTGAAGAACCCCGTCAGCCTGCATACGCAGAGTGGCGAGAGCCTCGAAGGTATCACCCTCTTTGGCGTTATCGGGAGGGGTGAAGCCTTTTGGGGCTGGGAATTCAATGACCTTATTGTCGTCTTCCATAGGTTTTTTTGCGGCGATGCCGATGATCAAAAGTGATTTGTGAGGTTTCATAAGTAGAAGGCCCCTCCACCTGGCTACCCTAGGGCTTTGTAGGCTCTAGGGCAGTTGAGGTAGAGGGGCTGTTCTAATTAGTAGCTGGCGTCAGGAGTGCCGACGGGAACCAGATCAGAGATTCCGCGAGGGGCACGCTGGTGGCGCACCACGAAACCGAGATCAGGACGCTCAACTTTAGGGCCATAACCATATAAAGCCCTAAAGAAACCGATGCTTCCATCGATGTTAGATGTCCTGTCAGGTATGTTACGCCATACAAATTCACCAGTCCATGAATACTGGGGATTGTAGGTCATTCCGCCACCCGAAACCTTTGGCTTCGGAATGAGGATCTTGAGAACATCCTGATGGTACACAGCCGTGTCCGTGTAAGCGGCGGCTTTGTAAGCCTGCTGGACTTCCCAAGCATCACCACGAGTGGTGGCAAGGGGGCTGTATGGGAAACGACGCACCCAAGCTCCGGCAACGAGGTCATACCGTGGGGGTAGCTCGATGTTGAAGAACTTGAATCCACGATAGACACCGTTCAGGCCGGGAGCGGCAAGGAGAGGATTGCTCTTCTCGTTGCTGTCGCCCTGGTAGGCAAAACGGAAGTCCTGACGGACGTTGTTGTCATCCATGAGGAGATCACGGAACGTCCAACGCTCGCCGACAACTGCATAGATGGGGGTCGTCTCATCAACACGCATGAACGGATTGATGGAACCACCATTGTAGCCGAGACGCTCGTAGATGTACTCCAGAATACCCCAGGTGAGGCGGCTGGTAGGAGCCGTGAGCGGGAAGCTAGTCGTGCCCTCTGGAAGACCAGCGGCGGCGATAATCTTAGCACCCGTAGCGGCGATGTACTCGTCCTGATAGGCGTTTGTCCAGACGTACTTGGTGTTCTCAGAGAGGACACGAATGACGTTTTTGACCTGATCTTCAACCTGCCATGCGAACTGAAGGTCATTCAGATCGATGTTGGGTGAGTTCAGAGCGGCCTTCTTGAGCGAAGCAGTGCGGAGGGTAACACCGAAAGAATCGATGTTGCTACCTGCGCTATAGGATCCGCCACCAACGATTCCGGCAACACCACCGGATACTGAGGTATCGCCCTGGTTATTGATGGAAGTAGTACCGTCAGCGTTCTGCTGGGTGGAAGCAAACGGAGATCCGTCGGCATTCTGACCAGGATTCATAACGCCATCGCCACCGGACGACTGCCAAGCGGAGAAGGTAACAGGGTTGGTAGGAAGAGTACGCTCGTACACCGGATAGGTGATTGCGGTACCCTGACCATCGACCCAAGGCTCCTTGGGAAGATATTTAAGATAGAAGTCGCTGGTGACAATGTTCTTAGCCACGTTGTTGCGGATAAGACCAGACCACTCAACGAACAACTGCTCGATATTTGTTTGAGCTGCCATGATTTTTGAAAAGTATGGGGTTATTACACTTTGTTGTCCCTTTCCTCATTTGAGGTGGGCAAAGAGTAGTAGTTCTTGTTCCCTCGTGCGGTCGAGAGTGGTTACACGCAGTTTTTGTTGCCACAGATTTACTGCCCTGTAACCGGCATGGTCAGGTTATTACACCAAAACACCCTAGGGTGCAACAATAAAGTCACAACCCTAGGGCGTTATTTTAGATCTTAAAAACTAAAACCTGAGTTCTCCTTTTAGGGCATCGAGGAAGTCGTCGTACTGAGGCTTACCGCCACCGGCTACGTCAGCAGGTGATGCCCCTCCCCCAGCCTTCGGTTTCGCACTGGTGTACTTGGCGAGCTGTGACTGGGCTTCCTTTAGTTCGCTGTAGAGCTTGGTTACTTGGTTAAAGAGCATCGGCGAAAGAGCCGCTCTCCAAGCAATACCTGCCCTAATAGCGGGATCAGGGCTTTGAAGCTGTGCATTCCTAGCGAATGCTTCAGCCTCGTCGAGCTGTTTGTTCCACTCATCATTTCCTTCGACCCGCTTAAAGATAGGGCTGGCTTCGGTGATTGTTTTGCCAATGGTTTCGATAGCTTGAGAGTAAGCTTTACTACCCTCTTCCATCTGAACCTTAGCCTGCTCCTCACGGTGGGCGTTAATCTTCTCTAGGGCGAGTTTGGCATTATTGACAACTCGGTCACGGATAGTGCGAACTTTCGAGAATTGATCCGCCATCTCGTACAGACGGAAACGATCACGATCGTTCATTCCAGCCGCTAGGTCGGTGATTTTATCGCCTTCTGGATCCGCAAGTGATTCAAAGAGATCCTTGGGGCTGATATCGTACTTTGTGGCAAGGCCAGTGACTGACTCTTGAACCTTAGAAAGAGGAACCAAGACGGCTTCTTTATACTCCTGAGTAGCTTCGACTCGAACTACCTGAAGCTCGCGTTCGTACTCTTCGTTAACTTTGCGAATACGCTCAAGTTCCGTGGGGTCGATCTTCTGTTTCTCAAGCTCGGCTACCCTAGCGGCAAGCTCATCAGCTCGTTTTTTCTCGGCTTTGATGGCCTCACGCTGTTCCTTCCAAGCCTCTTGGGCTTTCTTGGTAGCACCCTTCAAGTTCTCTGGAATCTCATCGCTTTCGGCAGTCGTAGCCTCATCTTTCTTGGGGGAAATGATGCTTGCGAGATCCTCTGCGCTAGGGAAAACAGAATCCGCGGGGGATTTAGTCTCTTCCTTTACAGGTTCTTTTACTTTTGATTTGGCGGGAGCTTTCTCCTCTTTGACAATCTCGGAGGGTTTGAAACCTGGATCATCGTCCACCCTAGGGGCTTTGGCTTCCGATGCCGGAGTTGATGGAGCGGGTTCGTCAAAAGTCAGCTTACCCTCGTCTTTTAGTTTATCGAAGGCGGCACCAAATGCGGTGGCGGCCTCGAACGATTGTGTTCCTCCGGTATCTCCTTTGCTGGAGAACTCTGCCAAATCAGGCGGAGGAGGAATCATGGTGCTAGTTTCGGGGTTTGCGTCAGTTTGCGGGTTCATAAGTATCTTCGTTTACGAGCGATGGCATAAGGCCACGGGTTGAAATTTCTTTTTGTTTTGAGACTGGCTTTGCCATGAGTTCGATAAGACGAATGGCCTCATAAAACCCCTCACGGCGGGTATTCTGATGACTATTCCATGTCTCAAAAGAAACCCCTTTAGGAGGCTCCGAAGAGATGGGCAGGTAGGCGTCTTTGATTGTGTTAATCGCCAACTCGAATTCGGGAGCTTTGATAAGCTGTGAAAACACAGTCACCAAAGCCTCGTTCGATCTAAAATCGAGGATCGTCATTATTGGCGAGACCTATTTTTAGATGCCGACATAACCCGAAGGTTGGAACGGCGGTTATTGCTGGTTCGGTGATCTTTATGATCAACATCCTTTCCGTCGCCCTTTCGGACTCGGCCTGCTTTTTCCATCTTTGCACGAGCAGCATTGCGCTCGGCTCGACGTTTGATTTGTTCGGGCTTACCGTGGTAATCCCTATACTCCTTGGCGTAGTCTCTGACTCTTGGCATAAATTATCGCATGGACTTGTTTCCGTGGCATTTCCACTTCTTGCGAGAAAGGCTGTTGGGGGAGTTGGGGTCTTTTCTCCAATCTCCTTTGATCTTGTTGGATCGAGCGCAATAGGCATCGCCCTTTTTAGTTCCTGGGCGAATGCGATCACCGCCATCTTTAGCTTTTCCAGCCTGTCCGTAGTGAACGGTTCTAGTACGTCCTGTTGTGGCGTTCTTTATGACTTTAGTGAATCGCTTTTTAATGGTGGTCATATATGTGGTTATTACTATTCCTGATCGGGTTGAGCCATCGGGACGGTCGTAGGTACTGCCGGCATACCGGCGGCTTTAACTTTAGCGGCGGTTTCAGCATCTCGCAGAGCGAGCTTCTGAGAAACTTCGGCTTGCTTCAAAGCCATCTCCTGCTGATGACGTTGTGCTTCCATCTGCATCTTGGCTTGGCTTTCCAAAATCTGCTGTTTCAGTTTTGGCGACATCGCATCGGCTTCCGCGGCCTTCTGCTGAAGCATCTTTATCTGAGCCTGTTGTTGCTCTGCATTACGTTGAGCCTGTGCCTGCTGGGCTTTCTGAGCGTTGATCTGCTGGGCTTGTAGCTGATCTTGCAAACGCTTTGCAGTTGCATTGAGTTGCTGAAGTCGCTGGCGCATCAAACCTACCTGCTGTCCTCGTAGCTTGTCTTGCCCTAGTCTCTGAACGTGTTGTGCTGTATGCGGCAAAAATGCTTCCATCGCCATAAGGGAAGCCTTGGGATCTGCTTGACCCTGCCCTAGGGCTTGATCGAGTTCGTCAAGGGCCTGCAAGTGACGACCGGCATGAATAAAGTCATCTTCACCAGGAGATACGGGAATGGTGGTTCCGTGGCTCATGGTGGCGTTTTCCAGAATAGCAATCTTATCGTCAATAGGGGGACGAAGAGGTTGATCAATAGGTTTGGCGTACCGATTAACCGCTTCTTGACCTACAAGTGCGGCAATGTTGTCTCGTAGAAGATGTGCCTGACCTTCCTGATCGAGAGCACCATACATGGACATCATCTGGGAAAGCACCTGACTACGCATGGCGGGGCTCCCGTTACCGACGGCACGGACAGGCCAAACAGCAGTAACGTGGTAGATAGCCTCGGCAGGAACACCGCGCTCCATGCAACGCTTCTTAAACGCTACCGCTTCCTTGCCACCCGGCTCGAAAGGAGAAGAGTCCCTGCGGCTGAGTCTACGAAAACCTCCCAAAGAAGACGCTTCCAAGGATGGTAGAACAGGTTGATGGATGCACTGGTAAGAGTTGCTTCTTGTTGAAGTTGGGCGCGGACTTCAAAAGCGGTGCGAGCTTGTCCTTCGGGAGTAATGGCACGGCTCTGAAACCCGATCGTATTGTTCTGAAGAGTCTGCGTCATGTCTGCCAATACCGGCATCATGTTGGCGCGGAAATCAGGAACCGCTTTTTCAACGATTTTAAGGCCGGCAGGGAAAAGGGCGTAAGGCCCAAAGTAGTTCAGCGTCAGATCCTCTAGGGAACGAGTGCTGGCATCACTGGGCTGGACGATGAGTGCGGAAGACAGAAGAGCCCCATCACTCATGCCACACCGCATACGATTGATGAGCTGGATGTGAGGGTAAATCTTGTACCCAAGTCCTCGAATTCCGTGGTAGCAACCATTTCCAATTCCGTAGGTGAAAGTAACAAAGCAACGAGTTGGGGCATCAAAACGCTCGAACTTCTCGTACAAGAACTGCTCGTTTGCCTCACCGAATCCGGTGTCTGCCGGAAGCGGGTCTTTAAGGAAAATCATGTGAGAGACTTTGCCTGAAAACTCTTGAACCCACATATGGACAACCTTGACCCTCTTGGCCTTGGAATTGCCATAGAGTAGATCGTTGTTCTTGAGTTCGATTTCGAGTTTTTCCCAGTCAGCAAGATATGGGGTAGGAGTGGCGAGGCAGGCGTGCATAAGTGCCTGCTTTACCATATCTACATTCCATCCTAGTTCCTCGGCTACTTCAGGATTTCGGATAAAAGCATAAAGCTGATGGGCTAGGTATTCACGCTCCACGGTTGCAACTTCAATCTCAGCCTCGCTGGCTTTTGTTCCGCGGGGCATCTTGAACTCATTGAGTCCGGTTACACGATAACGCCAGTCGGTCTCATCCTCGAAGTAAGCAACTCCCACTCCATGTGAAACAAACTGGTCTGAAAGAAGCTGATGGTTGAACTCAAACTCCGTCCAGTTCATCAGCGTATGATGGAACTCTTCGGCGATAATCCCTTCCCATTCGACCCGCTGTTCATCCGTTCCGTAGTCAACATGAACCGAGGCTAGGCGAGGAACACTCGAAGTCAGATCGTAATACTGAGCTAAAGCCTGATCTTTGACTGCGGCGGCAATTCCGAAATCAATGTTGGTTCTTTCTGATTGTCCGATTTCGACTAGGTCATCGGGATTGAAAGGAGGGGCACCTCCAAACATGGCATCCACCAAAGAACGGTTTTTTGAGCTACCAAGATCGCTTGTCCAAATGGTGTCGTAGATGCTACGAGCCGCATCTACATCAGCAACTCTACGTTCAGGAACTTCTCCTGTTACTGGATCGAGTCCAGCAATATCTAAAGGGGCAGTCGAGATCTCCATTACTTTGATTTCTTAGAGGGCTTGGCTGATTTGTTCTCCAAAAGATCGATAAGAGACTCGTCCTTACACCCATGCACAACGGCAATAGCGTCGGTAACATACTTGGGTGGGTGATTGGGATCCATAGCCGTGCAGGCGATCATTCCGTCGGAAGTGCGAACGTATTCCTTGCTCTTCCAGTTGTTGATCATCTGCTTGCTGTTGTGGATACAACCCTTCATTTCCCAGCGCAGATAGATATCCCAAGGCTGTGCTTCCTTATGAGTATGAATCGAATCAAATAGCTGTGAGGCACGAACAAAATTTGCAGGGTAGATTCCACTTCCATTCATATGTTGTCCGTCCTTCCTAATGAACTCTTTGGTATCCGGCTTCCTTACGATGGAATCTTCTACGACGCCCATAAAGGGTTTCTGTGCCAGGTTGTACTCAGTCTGGAGATCGTCCAGCCAAGAAGACTTCATGGGTACGTTGTCGGCTTCAAACCAATAAAAAGGGAGACGGTTTCCTCTCGCGTAGACATACCCCGCGGTTTTCTTGAACATGAAATTTGCGGAAGAAGGCCAACCCAGCTCATGATCCTGATCAAGGACGTAAATTCCAGCAGAAGCAAAAGTTCCTTTAAGGATGTTCTGGATTTCTTCAGCTACGCTTTTCTGGTTGAGTGGGCAAGAAACCAATAAATGATGGTTAGCTCCGCCTCCTAGGGTAGAAATCCAGTTTGCTAGTCGTAAAGCCAACCCAGAATCGATTCGGCTAATGGGAAGAATGAGAAGCATGAATAAAGAGGTTAAGCGGTTATTACTTTTTAGTCAAACGCTGGATGAGTGTTGGACGATAAAAGTTTATAGGTCTGCGAACTCCATTATTTCCGACTACGCTGACCTGTATCTTTTCCATCTTTCCTTCCTCTACCAGCTTGTTGAGGCGATTGTTCATCGTAGACTGAGGAAGATCTGCCTCAGCTTTGAGATCGTATAAGCTCTTCCAACCCTGCTCTCTGTAGGTATCTACAGAAGCCGTTATTAGTTCTGTTTTTATAGCATCCCATGCAGATGCTAGGAGGTCATGCTCGGGTGGATTCACTTTCTTCTGGGTCATAAGTCAATAGTTGCGTGGATGGAAGACCTCCATCTGGAGTGGCGTCCCAATCCAGAATGGCAATGCCAGGTCGGCAAATTGAGTCTCCGACTACTTTGTGTCCGTATCTGGTAAGAAGTTGCCACGCTGGCGTGACTAGGAACAGCGCGTGTCCATCCGAGTAATATCCTCCTGTGTGGCGATGACCTCGTAGATACACCCTAGGGACACGCTGGCCTACCCTAGCGTAGTTCAGTCTGGCGTTGCCCATCGTAATCGACATGGCTCCGGCCTCAAGGTAAGCACGACCTGCGGTGGGCATATGATGAGCTACGTCAAGAAGTGTTCCGTTAATCTCAATAAGTCCCTTGTCTCCACACCACTCACCGCCAAGTTCTTTGCAGATGACTTTCTCGAAGTCTCCCACATGGCACTCAGTACCAGCGGTAAAATAAGTCTTGAAACAAGACTCCACAAGAGGGCGCAAACATTCGGTTGCGGCGGCGGCATGATCAATGTTCTTTGCCACTACAATCTCGGTAGTCCCATGATGCCGGCCTTCGATACAATCTCCGTTGACGATTACGACAAACGGCCTGCCCTTAAAGTGATTTACAGCTTTATTGACCGCATCAAGCCAGCACTTCCAAAGCCATTGCTGATGAAGATTGTTACCCAGCTTAATCTGATTTCCGGTCTCAGTTTCAAAACCATCAGGCCATAGCCCCACGGAAGAACCGCAGTGAAGATCGGAAACAACGACGGCTCCTCCGATCCTAGGATTTACTGGCGGCAGTTTAACTGCTTTGGTTTTCTTTGCCATGAGAGTCGCAGGGAATATGGATGTAATAACCTTTTATGCAAGTATTACTTTTCTAAATCAGAAAGTTTTTTCCACCAGTGATCAAGTGAAACATCCCTTGCCAGCCACCCAGCAAGGAACTTTCGGTCTACCGGATTCTTATACGCAATTCTCCGATATCGTGCGTCTGCGGCTGACTCTATGTCCTCGGCTAGGCGATAAGGGTTTACTTGATTGGCGGATCCTAGGGTATCGGGGCCAAGTTTTCCATCGATGGTGATTGTAGTTTGAGCCTCTATAGCTTCTTGAAGGAGCCTAACTGAATTGCCTAGCCCCATGTTGACAGCAAAGTTTGCGGCTACTTCACAAACGGGAAACTGCAAAGAAGAGAGAAAGTTCCAAGCATCTTTCAAATACGCCTGGACAACGTCTTCCGCCGTCCAGCTATCGAAAGGAAACGTCGGATGGCTGGCTTCATCAATGCCGCAAACAGTCCTTCCTCCACTATCACCTGGCACATTTTCAATCCGAATAGTCACACCATCCGACTCGTAAGCACACTCCCACCCTAGGACAAAACCTAGCCACTTAACAAACCTAGGAGACTGCCCTTCTGCGGCGTAATTCAAGATCTCTTGGATTGTCATAATTTTGAGGGGAGCGATGAAGTTTCTTGAGCCGGAGTTGCTTCAACACCCTTTTGAACAATCTTGCTACCTCTATTGATAGTGAACCATCCGGCCAAAACAGCACCAATCGCAGTAGGATTAAAGGGATTCTTGGGGTCGTGGTAATGCGACCAAAGTGTAAAAACCACGACGGAGACAATGCACAGCCCTAGGATGAAATCGTGAAACCAAAAAGGAGGTCGAAGGCTAGAGGGTGTTCCGTCGGACTCGGATAACGCCCTGCGAATCCAGTCTACGATACCGGAGAAGTTCACCGAAGAGATTGTTTAGCGTGATGAAACCACCTAGTTGCCTCGTCCCAAGAAGGAACAGTAGGTATAAGCTTCCCGATTTCATCGATAAAATGATTTAGAACGTACATACTAGCAAAGAAACAAAGAGCGTAGGCTACCGCACTTGCAATCCAACCCTCGACGGCTGGGAAGTTTCTGATGATGAGTCCTGCAATCACTGTCCCCACATAAAGAGCAAAAAAGAAAGCACCTATCTCTACCACTACTTCAGTACGATGCTCCCATAGATCTCCGCGCTGTGCCTGCTTGGTATCGTCTTCGACATACCAGTTTAACTGCCCTTCAACTTTCAAATAGTCTTGTTGGGCGTGCAAAAGATCCGTTTTTTCCTGCGCTGATAGAACTTCTATTTGATTGAGCAGGTTTATTTGCTGTTTGGAAAGTGGGCTTGCCAATAGACCGGCGGAAAGCACAAAAAAGAAAAATATACTTTTCATCGAGAGTGTTCGAGAATGATGACCTTCTGGTCAATCTGATCGTTGATTGAAGTGGCCCCTTGTATGTATGTGTCGGGGGATGAGGTATGCCGCTTGGAAAGTGGATCAGAGGAACACCCCACTAGGATAGAAAGAGCAATCGTAATCAGTCCAAGTAAGAAACTCGTCATAAGAAACGCGGCAACAGCTTCTTTTGCTAACGGTGTCATTTGCTAGGGGCGATCAAGTGATCTTCAATCCTTCGTGTTCGGGAATCAATTTGCTGTATTAGTGCTAGAGCCGTTGCAAGTGCCTCACGGCGTTGGGAGTTATCTAACTCGATAGCGGAAAGACGGGTTTCATGTTGTTTGTTGATCTCTTCAATCATGGTCACCCTGGTCGGTAATAGTGCGTAAGACCAAAAAATTGCCCCAAATGCGGCGACACCGGAGAGCCCTCCCAAAAGAGGAAGATGTCTCATTATGAAGTTTGGTTTCTCTGGGGTATCCATGAGGACTTATGATGCGTGATTCATAGTGTGTGGTTATTACACCTGCAAATTGTTTTCTAGGCAAGAAGGTTTTGACGGTTCTCAGATACAATCTCAGGCGTGAGAGGGTCTTCGTACCCAACTTCTTGATCGTATGTTCGGTAGTTCTCTTCCGGGCACTTGACCAAGACTTCAATGAACTTGATTCCTGCTTCTTGGCACTTAGTTCGCACCAGGTTTCGGCAAGCGCGAAAAGGGGAAATCATCGACACAATGGTCGTGATTCCCTGTGAAGCCGCCATGACTGCGATCTCGCCGACTCGGCGGATGTTTTCTTGCCGATCCTCTTGTGAGAAGCCGAGATCAATGGACAAAGTAGATCGAATTCCATCCCCGTCCAAAACCAATACGGAGTACCCTAGGGAGTAGAGTAGTTTACGATACTCTTCTGCCAGAGTAGATTTACCGGCACCTGAACGTCCGGTGAGCCATATCACCGGAGCAATCTTCACGAAGCAGATACTTGTTTGTATAACGCCACATCGTCAGCGTAGAAGCTCTGAAGCGTTGCGATCTGATCTGCCGTGAGGGTTGGCTTCTTGGAAGTATCCGTTACATTCACAGAAGGAAGAGGAGTTGGTAGCCCAAGGGCAACAGCCATAGGCGTGAGGTCTTTCGCAAAATCAAAATAAACAATGTTTGACGGAGCAGGAATGCCAATAAGGTTTACTTGGGGCATGAAGTGAGGGTTCAGCTTTGTTTTGTCCTGTTGAACCAGCCAAGAAATAAATTGATCTACTGGAAGCCAAGCAGGAACTCCTCCTGTAGTAAGCGAATATGAAGAAATAAAACGATCAACTGGATCACGAATAATTGCGTATGGTGTTCCCGTACACGAATTGTATGTATTTATTTTTTTTAAGTTTATTGCAGACTGAGATGGACTGTATTGCTGGTCAAAATATGTAGATGCAATTAAGCCAGTAAAAAGAGAACTTGCATTTCTATAAATAACGCAATAAGAAGTGTTATTGCTTAAATTACAATACCTAACAGGATCAATATTATTTTGCTCAATATTCCCGATATAAAAACCATCGGTTGACTTGTCGTAATAATCTCCTAATCGTGCATATCTACGTCTTTTTGAATTGTCGGGAAATGTTTGTATAAAATTCCCACCATCATAAAAAGATTCACAAAAAGATATTCCCACATCTTCTGATGGTGATTCATCGTCAGATATTGTTACAATATTTATTACTATATTGTTAGTATCAAGTTGTGCAAAAACTGGCATAATTATGCTGTATATGTTCCGTTTCCTGTAAAAGTTAAAATAGTATTTGATCCATTTGTGGTAACTGTAGGAGAACCTGTTATAGTACCTGTATATTTTGATGTAGGAATAGATAAAATAACAACTCCATTAGCACCGCTTGTTGCTTGAGTAAGTCCTCCCAGTCCAGAATTTCCTCCTCTTCCAATTAACCCTAATCCCGGTGTTCCAATAACCCCTGTATAACCACCACCACCACCAGCATAATAAACGCTAGATCCAGTAATATTTGAGGTTATGCCATTACCTCCATTTCCACCATTTCCAGCGTTTACTCCCGCTCCATATCCTCCATTTGGTGTGACTCGATCAGTTGTATAAGCACCCCCAGCGGCCACTGCTATATTTATATTTCTTGAATAATATAAAATAGAATTTCCACCAGCGGTTCCATCGGAATTATCTCCTGTATTGGTTGCGTTATAGTAATAGCCAGCACCACCTTGACCTATTGTGGCAGTATAAATAATTGATGGAATAGCTGAAAAATTACCACTTATTACGCTTCCTCCGTCTCCTCCATCTCCAAATTCAACAACGTTACTTCCTCCTCCACCTCCACCAACCAAAAGATAGTTGATGGTGTATCCAGATGGTGCGGTTACCACATTTAGGTTCAAAAACCCTGTGTCACCCCACAATTTTTTTTTAATGATAAAGCCCATCGTTTAGAGGGGTTTATGCGTACCAAATTGTATAAGTGGTAGATGCGGCAGATCCCAAGCAATACAAAGCATTGGTTGGGATGTATGGGAACTGATACCCAACTCCTGCTCCAATAGCGATTCCGTTAGTGGAAGTGGCTGGGGAAGTCGTGCTGACATACAGGGTATTGGATGCCGAAGTGTTCTGAATCGTAAGCATCTTGGATGCAGAAGAAGCCGCAAGAAGTGTGGCAGAAGTAGCTCCTACTGAGCTATTGCTCATTGTGATAGAACCAGATGCCGCTTGTGAAGTTACTGATCCAATCAAATTGCTTCCAGCGGGAATAGCGGCAGTATTTTGAACCGCAAAAGTTCCAGCATTTGTTACTGCTTGACTAGAAGGAAAATTGTTAACAGTTGCAGAAACAGAAGGGGTTCCGCTGATGGTAGCAGTAACATTTCCAGAAACAGGTTGTGTAGCTGGGAAATTAGAAACGGAAACACTTCCACCTGTTCCGCCACCGCCTATGTTGTTAACTTGAAGTACCCCGTTGGCGTCTGCCTGGAGTTCGACGGGTAGATTGGTTACGTTATTGCGGGCGCAGATGGTTTCGAGATTCATGCGGTTATATGGTTATTACACCTTTACCATTTGTTCAAGGAAATAGTTCTCTTAGGCGAAAAGCGTTTTCTCATAATGGATTTCCAAGATTCATTGGCTCCTGATCCAATTCCTCCATCTTGAACGGTGCGGAGGCCGAAGCGTTCTCTTACGGTGTCGAGCATCACAAAAGCGGCATCCGCTATATCCGGGCTTTTCCCTGTTCGTGATTTCATCTCTCGCTTGCTTTCTACAAGAACCTTCATGCTTCCAGACTTCTTGGTCTCGTAGTTACGAGCTGTCATCTCCTGAGCAAGATCAGGCGAGATTCCTCGCAACTGACCATTCTGAAGAAGTTCCTTAGCTCCGAACCAAAGCTCCGTCACCTTATTGGCGTATTTCTCATTTGCCTTCGTGGAGTCGTAAACGGAGACAGCTCTATCGGTAGCCGAGCCACCAAAGTGAACTCGAAGAAACTCGTTCGACCCTAGGACGGTGGCAAGCGCATCGCAGAAAGGAACGCCTCCTCCTGTAACGTCTACTCCGACATTGTAGATATCCACTCCCTCTTCGCGAAGAATGCCGGCAATTTTCCTAGATACCTGGAATGTCCTAGGCTCCGAGTTGGTTGCGTCATCTTCGATATAGAAGAACTCATCGAAAGAAACTTGTTCGGCTCCGTCTCGATTTGTTCCGTAACTTCCCAAAAACAAAACGCATCGATCTCCGCCGGAAACAAACGAGGGATCAATCCCGGCTATCCTGGTTGGCGGTCGAAGCCAGAGGGGAGCTTTGTCACCACCGAAACGAATGATTTCCGATTCCGAATAGATGGTTGTGCTGGTTCCCTGCGGTGCCCAGAACCCTCGGTAATCTCGCCAGAAAAGCGGAGAGTCTTCGCCAAGGCGATCACGAGCCTCTTCGATCTTCTCCCATTTTTGGATAGGCCACTTGTTCTCCCTTTCAAGGTAGTTGGGATTACGCATGGCATCAAAGTGAAGACAAACGCCACCCAGCTTAGTAAGCCAGCGATCGTCATTGACCGTAATCGAAGTCCAACCGTCTTTCGGCTCAACGAACTTGCCGAACGGGTCGTAGTGGGAAGTTGGGTTCGACGCCGCGCAGATGTGAAGAATCGCGTTGTTGGAAAGGTTGGAGATAGCGGTATCGATCAAGGCGTGTGACAACTCGCTCAACTCGTCGGCGGCTAAAAACACACGGTCTGCTTTCATACCACGCATCTTGCCTGTGACCTCACTGGTCTTCTTGGCTTCAGCCGGGATTAGGTAGATTCCTGCTTGTTCTAGCCGGACTCCATCTTTGATGACGTAGATTGCCGGCGTAGGAGTATCAGTGAGTTTCGCAGGAGCCACCGGCTGAATAGCAGGCCAGTAGCGTTGCACCGCACCCCAAACACGTTTTTTGGAATCGCGGATGGATGTCGAGGTCAACAAGCCAAGCGTTTTGTAGGGGGCGGAAAGCCAGTTTAGAAGAATCCAGATCGCCATGAAATCGGACTTGCCACTAGAACCACAGCCGGCAAAACCAACGAAAGGCGAATGACAGCACTCATAGAGCATATCGTCAGCCCAAGGATGCCAGACAAAGGGTGATGTCTTCTTGGTGAAAAACATCTGAGCCGCACGACGAAAGTTGTCCTCCGCCGGAGTGCCGTCTAGCGATCCTCGGCTGTAGCAAAATAGTTCGATAGCCCAGTCGGATGTACCTGGTGGAAATAGATACCCGTATCGTGCTATGGTTCCTTTAGGCAGTCCTGCGTAGTTACCGTCATCAACTCGAATCGACATCTCGGCTAGAAGATGGCAAGACTTGGTTAGGGCGCAAGGTGAATCTTCATAAGTTATTAAGATTCTAGATATTTATACATATTCGGTTACTGCTTCGACTCCTAACAGGCGTGTTGTGTTTAGAGGGACAAAAGTTGGCTAGTTTGAAGATTCTACAGAGAAGATACTTCTTTTTTTATTGCGGTGTCTTAATTTTCTGTTAAGGGTATTACACCTTTTAGCCAATTCTAGCCGACTTTTTTGGCTAGGATTGGCTAGAAAATAGGTAAAACAAACACATGAAAACAAAGCTCACAAAAACAGAAAATGGTGTAATTATCGCAACTTGTGGACACGCTATTGTTCGCATTACGCCAACAAAAATGGGGCAGTGGAACTCGTACCGGCTCGTATGGAAGGTCGGAAGGAAGTCAATGCGCCGAGCAATCTCGAACGAGGAAAAAGCTATCGCTGAGGCTTCTCGAATCGCCGAAGCACTTTTTGCAGGCGAAGGCGAGAAGGCACGAGTAAACGGAGCCGATATTTCCTATTTCTTGGAGTGCAAAAAGAAACTCCAGGGCGTCGAGCTTCACACAGCAATCGATTTCTACATCAAGTACCACGGCTTGAACACAGGCGAGGAGAAGACTTTCAAAGTCGTATCCGAAGAGTTCCTCGAAGACCGCAAAAAGAAAAAACGCTTGGCGGGTAAACCGGACAAGGGAGATCGATACCTGGACACCCTGAGATCCCACATCAACACTTGGCAATCGGTATTCTCGGAAAAGAACATTAAGACGCTCACAGCACCTGTGATTGCGAACCAACTCATCGATGTCTGGATGGACAAGTACAGCCTGGTATCCAAATGGAAATTGCTAGGGACGCTGGGATCCATAATGCGCTTTGCCCAGACCAAGAACTACATCAGCCGAGAGCACATATCGACCAGTGGCGTTGAACTACCTCGCCCTCCCCTCAAGACGCCGGAGATCTTCACGCCGGAAGAGCTGATGAAGATCTTGATTTGCGTAAAGCCGGATGCCATCCCCTATTTCACGATTATGGCTTTCGGCGGTGGTAGGCGTAGTGAGTTGGAGAAATCCCCGATGGAAAATCTCAATCTGGAAGATGGAAAACTTTTCATTGCTCCTGAGATTGCCAAAAAGAACTCAGGCAGGGCATTGAAGATTCAAGAGAATCTAGACCTATGGCTTACCGAGTTTGCCAAGTATGATGGAAAGCTAGTCAGGTCTGAGAGGCTGACCAACCCCTGTGCCTACAAGGAAAAGTTCGACAAAGTAGGGATCACTTGGAAGCACAACGGACTTCGCCATAGCTTCTGCACCTATTTCACCGAGTTGACCGATAACCCAGTTCTAGCGAGTCGTTTGGCTGGAAATAGCCAGAAGATGCTGGATAAACACTATGTCTCCTCCAACGTCAGCAATGCGGCGGCTCAGGCGTGGTTCTCCATAACCCCGGAATCTGTACGACAATATGCGAAGAAGAATAACCTTGACGGGTTATTAACTTGGTAGTAGGGTGTGAATGTCGGAACCTACGATACCTAAAACAAAAACTCATAAAAACAGGAAAACAAAATGCCAAACCAACTCAAAGCCGGAAGCCATCGTGTTTCCTATGTCGAAGAAGTCAGTACCAGTAAAGCCCTAGGGATCCTAGCCGCCGCCAAAGGTTGCACGATCTCTGCGCTTATCAGGGAAGCCAACCTGGACTATCTCAAGAAAGAAGACCCTACGGGTGAGATTCTGAAGATCGCCAAGACGGTTGG
>Ga0007871_1000052_pt1 | contig 37685 bp, 41 predicted proteins | sample CryBogCBH08Jun09_FD_71208 | JGI IMG/M metagenome (GOLD analysis project Ga0007871, IMG submission 71208) | Freshwater microbial communities from Crystal Bog, Wisconsin, USA - CBH08Jun09 | ecosystem: Environmental > Aquatic > Freshwater > Lake | place: Crystal Bog, Wisconsin, USA | collected...
CATCAGATGTTGATCATGCGAAGCACGTGGGCTTTGGGTCCATCCCGCACGTGTCGTTGGCGGATGCAGCCCGTCACCTCAAGTGAAGTCGCAGGCGTAGAAGTCCTCGATCATGAGCCTGCAACCGACCATCTGGCCGCCAAACATCATCTCAAGATTGTCAGGACCGGGCTCGCCGGGGTTTCTGAATCGAGCCTTCCTGACCACGCCTGTCGGGTCGTGGACAACGGCGCGCCAGTTGTCGGCGAAGCCGCCAAACAGCGGAAACGCGACTCGCTTTGGCGGTCCCTCATCAACGATGAACTGCGTTCCAAGCGCCTTCTGATGGAATGTCGGGGCCGGAACCAACTCTCCACTTTCTACCCGACGAGCGATCTCTCGGTACGTTCCGCGATGCGCTAGAAACCAGACCCAGGTGCTGGCGGTCGCACCGATCCGTATGAGAGGAAGCGCGCTAGCGGCACCCGCGGCCGTGACAATTATAGGCGCGATCACCGGGCTGGCGGCGACAAGCGGATGTGAGCGGCTCTTCCAAGCCTCCCGCGAGCCACTCACGATCAGAAAGCCGCCGATCAGGACCAAGAACGCGGCGAACGGGACCGCCACGAGGACGAAGAGCGGTCCGAACAGCCAGAATATAACCCCTATGAGGCCGAAGCCGAGGATAGCGGCTGCGAGCAGCAGCAATGATCTTCGAAGCGACGCAGGCCAAGTAGAGAAGCGTCTCAGGCTCATCAATGCACTATGCCGCCCCGGCGGCTAGTGTGCAACTCAAGACGGTGTCTGGGCCTCCCGCGCGACAAGGTAGCTAAAGCAATCGCCGCCGCGCGTGCGCTTGCCGATGCTCTGGCGGATGTGGCCGAGCCGCCCGACAACGCGCCGCGCCGCCTGAACTCCGCGGAGGGCAACGTTCTGAAAGCGATTTTCGTTTGATTTTGGTGCGGGCGACCGGAATCGAACCGGTACAGGCCTTGCGGCCCTACGGATTTTAAGTCCGTTGCGTCTACCAATTTCGCCACGCCCGCATACCGGTCTTTTCAATGAGTTAGCCCGGAAAAGCAACCGGGCAGCCCTCAAAACATTCGCCGGGTTTTGTTTGCGGGTTTCGGACCTTTCTCCGATCCGGTCACATCACTACCCCTTCGCGCAACGTCTCCTCGAAGGTCGCCTCGCCGGTTTGCCCGCAGGGCTTCAATGAACCTGCACGCCCCTGCCGCGACTGATGAACATTCTGAGTTCAACTCAAATCGCTATTTCCTGGGGTATTTTTGCCATGAAAACGCTGACTGCAATTGCCGTGTCCGCTTCTCTTTTTGCGGTCGGCATCACTCACGCCAATGTGGGCAATAGGCTTTGGGTCGCTTCATACGGCGATGACAACAGCCCAACATGCAGTTTCACAGCACCGTGCCTTTCATTCTTCCACGCCGCCTCTATTGCGCCAGCAGGAAGCGAGATCAGTTGCATCGATAGCGTGCCCGCCGGCGGCGTAATCATCACCAAGTCCATGACCATCAACTGCGAGGGCCAATTGGCAGGGAATGCAGTAAAAACCAACCCTGCGGCCGTTGGCACTGTCTCGATTGCAACGTCTCCAACCGATATCGTGGTTTTGCGCGGTCTCCAGCTCAACTTTCTAGATTTTGGTTCGGGGATTAATTTCAACGCCAGCGGAACGCTGATACTCGACAAAGTCCACATCGGCGGCGCCAATGCGAGCGGAATCATGTTCCAGCCGAATGCACCCGCCAAGCTGATCGTGACAGACAGCGTTATCGATTCCAGCGGCACCGGCACCACGGGTGCAGCTATTAGAGTCGTTCCTTCGGGCACCGGTTCGGCGCAGGTGACGCTCGACCGCGTCAGAGCCGTCGGCAATGTATTCGGCATTGCGCTGGATGGTACGGGCAGCACCAGTGGCATCAACGCGACGATCCGTGACAGCGTGGCGGCGTCGAACACTCAGGACGGCATTATCGCGATCTCGGCATCGGGCAAGGCACCGATCGGCGTGCTGGTCACGAATAGCGCTTCAATCAACAATCAATTTGGCATTCGCTCGATCGGACCGGGTGTGACGGTGCGCACGGAAGCTTCGCGCATCGCAGGAAACGGAACGGGCCTGGCCGTCTCAGGTGGCGGCGTGCTGCTCAGCGCCGGCAACAATACCGTCGAAGCCAATGCCGCGAACGGTGCGTTCACCGGATCATTCGCATTCAAATAATGCGCCGCACCGGGACCGGCCGCTCGGCCGCCAAGATATCGGCGAGCAGACTTGCCAGGAATCCCCACGAAGACATCCGCCTCCGTTCTGCAATGTCTACCGGCAAATGCCGGGTTCAAGTCGGAATTCTCCCTGCTAGGCTTCCGGATCGATTTTGCCGAATCCCGATTTCCCGGAGCCTGTTATGAAGCGATGGTTCGATTTTTTTCTTTGTTCGTTGCCTGCCCTGATAGCCCTCTCGTTAGTCTCGATCGCACCGGCACATGCGCAGTCCTACCTGAAAACATTTGTCGCGATGACCGGCAACGACGCCAACGACTGCCATATTTCGCGTCCATGCCACACGGTTTTAAGGGCCTATAATCAGACGTTTTACGGAGGAGAAGTCGTCTGCCTCGATGCAAGTTCGCTGGATTCCAGCTGGAACATAACGAAGCCGATAACAGTTGCGAAGGTGGAAGCCTTTACGGCCTTACGATCAATGTCGCAGCTGGCCAACGGGTCGTGTTGCGTGGCCTGGTTCTGAACGGCGGCGGCGGCAACGCCGTCAACATACCTGGCGCGGGCACGGTGGTGCTCGATCATCTGCGGATCGGCGGAGGCCAAGGCTCCGCCGTCCGTGCTGCGCCCAATGGCCCGCTCAACCTGACGGTCAGCAACAGCATCATCACCGGCGCAGGCATCGGCACCACCTACGGCGCCGGACTTCAGGTGTTGCCGGCAGCTGGCGGCACTGCGCAAGTGACGCTGGATCACGTGGTGATATCCGCAAACCCGTTCGGCGTTGCATTCGACGGCAGCGGCAGTACCGGCGGCATCAATGCGACGATCAAGGACAGCGTCTTCTCGGGCAACGATCAGGATGGCATCGTCGCGACGACGTCTTCCGGACATGCTCCCATCGGCATTCTCATCTCGAATTCGACGTCGAGCAATAACGGATTCGGTGTCCGCTCGATCGGGCAAAATGTCACCGTACGGGTGAAGGGGTCCGAGATTATCGGCAACGGGACCGGCATGGCCGCATCGGGCGGAGGCGCCCTGTTGTCGCTTGGAAGCAACGTCGTTCGCGCCAATGGCAGCGACGGCGCATTCACGGGATCGCTGCCCCTGCAATAGCGATAATCAAACGCTTGGCTTCGACGCAGCCTCGGACGGCGCATCGATCGATGGCCTAGTCCCGCCGTCCCGAAAACAGTACCGCGCCCGCGACGAATGCGGCTGCGACCATCGTCAGCGGCGCGGCGCGCACGCTGGTACGCACGATATCGACGAACATCGCCGCCGAGCGCGCCTGCCAGCTTTCGCCGGCCTTGAAATGACGCGTAGTCCGTCGAACATCGGTGATCGCGGTCTTCACCGCACGCTGCGCCTCGTTCAGGCTCTCGATGGCCTTCTCCTCGGAATGGGCGCGCTGCTCGGATGTCGATTGTACCTGCGGGTCGGGCATCGGCGATCTCCTCCCGCATACAACCGGCCTGCGGCGGTTCGGTTCCTCCCTGCCCCGGAACGTCGGCCGCGTCCGTGCATTGTCTTGTCATGACACGCAACCCAGCCAATCGCGAGATCGACAAGCAGCCGAAGCCCGAGCAGAAAATACCTCCGGCCGGCCCGCACGATAAGCCGTCGCAGACCGACAAGGAGAAGACGCCGGGCAGCGGCGTGCTGCCCGATCCGAATGCGCCGGATGTCGAGGGGCCGACCGGCTGATCGGGCGCGCCTGCCTCGATTGCAACCAAAAGCTTCATGTTGAGGCAGAGGCCGATGCCGCGCGTGGCTGCGGCACGCGCTTGCACGGACATGGCCTGCGCCAACGTCTCTTGACTTGCGGCAAAGGCGCGGCCGATGATGCCGCATGCGAGCGGCTTTCGACTTGAATCACGCGCGGGCAACGCCTTCCCTTCACGCTTCGGCGTTTACGGCATGTCGTCACGCGCGGGCCAGCCAGACTCCGGTCATCGCTGCCTCTTCCCCAGCCTGCAACGGATAATCCCATGCCCAATATCGACCGTATCGAAGGTTTTGCCGACGAACTCACCGCGATCCGTCACGATCTGCATGCGCATCCGGAGATCGGCTTCGAGGAAAAACGCACATCGGGCATCGTTGCTGAAAAACTGGCGCAGTGGGGCATCGAGGTGCATCGCGGCCTTGGCGGCACCGGCGTCGTCGGCACTCTCAAAGGCAAAGGCACTGGCGGCAAGCGCATCGGGCTTCGCGCGGACATGGACGCGCTGCCGATGGAAGAGAACACCAATCTTCAATGGCGCTCGACCATTCCCGGCCGCTTCCACGGCTGCGGCCATGACGGCCACACCACCATGCTGCTCGGTACCGCGCGCTACCTTGCCGAAACGAAGAATTTCGACGGCACCGTGCACTTCATTTTCCAGCCGGCGGAAGAAGGCCTTGGCGGCGCCCGCGCCATGATCAAGGACGGCCTGTTCGAAAAATTTCCGTGTGACGAAATCTACGGCCTGCACAATGCGCCCGACCTCAACCACGGCGAACTCGCCATCTTCCCCGGCCCCGGCATGGCCGGCGCGGATTTCTTCGACATCACGGTGACGGGCTTCGGCGCGCACGGCGCAATGCCCGAGCAATCGCGCGATCCGGTGGTGATCGCCATGAATCTCGGCCAGGCGCTGCAGAGCATCGTCAGCCGTAACGTCAACCCGCTGCAATCGGCGGTGCTGTCGATCACCAAGATCCATGCCGGATCGGCCTATAACGTCATTCCCAACGAGGCCGTGCTGTCCGGCACCGTGCGCGCATTCTCCGACAACGTCCGCAACATAATCCGCGAACGCATGAAAACCATCGCCGCCGGCATGGCGCAGGCATTCCAGGTCGAGATCAAGGTCGATATCCGCGACATCTTCAGCGTGCTGGTCAACAGCGAGGAGCAGGCGAGCGTGGTGGCCGACGTTGCGCGCACCGTGGTCGATCCCGCCAAGGTGTTCACCAAGTCGCGGCCGAAGATGGGCAGCGAGGATTTCGCCGACATGCTGCACGCGGTGCCGGGCGCCTATTTCTGGCTCGGCCACGATGGCTCGGTGCCGGTGCACAATCCCGGCTACATCCTGGACGACAAGATTCTTCCGATCGGCGCCAGCATGTTCGCCCGCATTATCGAAACGCGGCTGCCGGTGTCTGCATGACGGCGCTGCACGACCTCTCCGCCGTCGAACTGCTGTCCGGATATCACGGCAAGAAATTCTCCCCGAGCGAAGTGCTCGACGACGTCATTGCGCATGTCGAGAAGTGGGAGCCGCACATCAAGGCGCTGTATGCGTTCGATCCCGATAGCGCGCGCGCCGTCGCCAAGGCTTCGACCGCGCGCTGGCAGAAGGGCGAGCCGATCGGCTCGCTCGATGGCGTGCCGACCACCGTCAAGGAGAACGTCGCCACCAAGGGCGTGCCGGTGCCGCTCGGCGCGGCGACGACCACGCTGGTGCCCGCGCCTGCCGACGCACCGCCCGCCGCGCGATTGCGCGAAGCCGGCGCGGTGATCTTCTCCAAGACCACCATGCCGGACTACGGCATGCTGTCGTCGGGCCTGTCGAGTTTCCACCCCCTCACCCGCAACCCGTGGGACCTGAGCAAGAATCCCGGCGGCTCTAGTGCCGGCGCGGGAGCGGCAGGTGCGGCCGGTTATGGCCCACTGCATCTCGGCACCGACATCGGCGGCTCGGTGCGGCTGCCTGCCTGCTGGTGCGGTCTCGTTGCGCTCAAGCCGAGCCTCGGTCGCATTCCGATCGATCCGCCCTATGTCGGCCGCGTCGCCGGACCGATGACGCGCACGGTCGACGACGCCGCGCTGATGATGAGCGTGCTGTCGCGTCCCGATGCGCGCGACAGCATGAGCCTGCCGCCGTCCGATATCGACTGGCCATCGCTCGAGGCATCGCCGAAAGGCAAGCGCATCGGCCTGCTGCTCGATCTCGGCTTCGGCGACAAGCTCGAGGACGAAGTTCGCAGCACCGTTCAAGCCGCCGCCCGCGCCTTCGAATCCGCCGGAGCATCAGTGAAGGAAATTTCTGGCCCGATGACGCGCGAGATGCTCGACGGGCTCGATGCGTTCTGGCGCGCCCGCTCGTGGGACGACCTGTCGAAGATGTCGCCGGAGGTGCGCAGCAAGGCGCTCCCCTACATCTACAAGTGGGCCGAAGGTGGCGCAAAACTGTCCGGCGTCGACGTGGTGCGCGGCTTCAACGCCACCATGGCGATCCGTGCCGCCGCTGCGCAATTGTTCGCCGATCTCGACTACGTGATCTCGCCGGTTTCGCCGGTGGTGAAATTCGGCGCCGAACTGGCCGCCCCGCGCAACGATCCGGCCAAGCCGTTCGAGCACATCGCCTACACCGTGCCATGGAACATGTCGGAGAATCCGGCCGCGTCGATCAACGGCGGTTACGATGCCTCTGGCTTCCCGATCGGCGTGCAGATCATCGGCCGGCGGTTCGACGATCTCGGCGTGCTGCGCATGGCCAAGACCTTTGAAGGCTTGCGCGGTCCACAGAAGCCGTGGCCGGTGCCGCCAAACAACTGAGCTGGCCCCGTCATCCTGAGGTGGCGACGCGAAGCGGCGCCCTCGAAGGATGAACGGCCGAGCATCGCAACATCATCCTTCGAGGCTCGCTGTGCTCGCACCTCAGGATGACGACAACCCACTAGAACGAAAATCTAACAGAGGACTTTCCATGGCCTACGAGACCATCAAATACGACGTCGCCGACCAGATCCTCACCATCACGTTGAACCGCCCCGAGAAGCTCAACGCGTTCAACGCCACGATGATGAATGAACTGATCGACGCCTTCGACAAGGCCGATGCGGACGATAACGTGCGCGCCATCATCGTCACCGGCGAAGGCCGCGCTTTCTGCGCCGGCGCCGACCTTTCTTCCGGCGGCGACACCTTCGACCGCGACGCCAAGCGCGGCCCGGCCAGGCGCCTCGCCAATGGCGACGTCGATTACAGCGATCCCGGCATTCGTGACGGCGGCGGCCAGGTGACGTTGCGTATCTTCAAGTGTCTCAAGCCCGTGATCGGCGCGATCAACGGGCCGGCGGTCGGCATCGGCGTCACCATGCAGTTGCCGATGGACATCCGCATCGCTTCGGACAACGCGCGCTTCGGCTTCGTATTCTCCCAGCGCGGCATCGTGCCGGAAGCGGCGTCGAGCTGGTTCCTGCCGCGGCTCGTCGGCATCTCGCAGGCGCTGGAATGGTGCTACTCCGGCCGCGTCTTCCCGGCACAGGAGGCGCTCGCCGGCGGTCTCGTCAGCAAGGTTGTGGCGCCGGATCAACTGATCCCGACCGCGCGCGAACTGGCGCGCAGCTTCATCGACAAGACCGCGCCGGTCTCGATCGCCCTGATCCGCCAGCAGATGTGGCGCCTGATGGGTGCGGACGATCCGATGGAGGCCCACAAGGTCGACAGCCGCGGCATCTACGCGCGGGGCCGCTCCGACGACGTCAAGGAAGGCGTGACCTCGTTCCTCGAAAAGCGCCCCGCGCAATTCAAGAACAAGGTCTCCACCGACATGCCGTCATATTATCCGTGGTGGACCGAGCGGGAGTACAAGTAATCACCGACGCGGTCATTCCGGGGCGCGAGCATCTTCGCGAGCGAGCCCGGAATCCATAACCACCGCCGGGAGTATAGATTCCGGGCCTGCGCGTGAGAACGCGCACCCCGGAATGACGGCCGGTGGATTTTAGTGCGCCAACTTCAGTTCACCCCGTCGTCAGCGCCACCCGCCCGATCACCTTGCGGTCGATCAATAGCCGCATGGCCTTGGCGACGTCAGCCAACGGCAAACGGTGTGAAATGTTGGGACGGATGCGTCCGGCTTCGGCCCATTCGTTCAGCGCCTTGAATCGCGCGACGTTGAGCGACGGATCTCTCCGCGCGGCTTCGCCCGCACGAACACCGAGCACGCTCGCTCCCTTGATCAGCACGTGGTTGGTCTTGGCGAGACCGACGCCGCCGGTAAAGCCGATCACCAGAATCCGCGCACCCCACGCGATGCACCGCATGCTTTCCTCGAACATTTCACCGCCGACCGGATCGAACACCACATCGACGCCACGACCATCGGTAATGCCCTTCACGAGATCGCGAAGCGGCTTCTGGCTCGACAGGATGCAGTGATCGGCGCCGCGCGCCTGCGCCACTGCGAGCTTTTCCTTGCTCGATGCCACCGCGATCACGTTCGCGCCGAGCACCTTGCCGATCTCGACGGCTGCGAGGCCAACGCCGCCGCCGGCGCCCTGCACCAGCAGCGTCTCGCCCGGCTTGATCTGCGCGCGATCGACCAGCGCATGATAGGCGGTGCCGTGCGCTGCGAGGAAGGTTGCACCTTCGGCATAGTCGAACGTGGACGGCAGCGGCACGATGTGTTCGGGCGTCACCGCCACTTCATCGGCGTAACCGCCATGGCGTAGCTTGACGATCACGCGATCCTTCGCCTTGAAGCCGCGCAGATCCTTGCCGACCTCGATGATGTCGCCCGCGGCTTCCATGCCCGGCGTGAACGGTAATTCCGGCTTGAACTGATATTCTCCCGCGACCATCAGGATGTCGGGAAAATTGATCCCGGCGGCGCGGATCGCGACGCGCACCTTGCCCGGCGCAAGCGGCGTCGCGCATACGGTCTCCACGCGCAGGGTTTCCGGCGCGCCGAGTTCGCGACAGACGACGGCCCTCGGCATCAGGCCGCACCGGCTTTGGCGCGCTGCAGCGCTTCGCGGATCAGCGGCAGCCGGTCGTTACCGAAATACATGTCGGTCTTGTTGATGAAGATGGTCGGCGAGCCGAAGCCGCCGCGCGCCATCACCTCATCGGTGTTGGCCTTGAGCTGGTTCTTCACCGCCTGATCGCCGATGCCCTTGAAGAATTCGGCCGGATCGATGCCGACCTTGGCGCAGACCTCCTCCAGCACCGCATCCTGCGAGATGTCCTTGTCGTCGCCCCAATAGGCCTCGAACGCAGCCGTCGCGAACGGCACCATGGCGTCGTTGCCGAGCCAGATGCAGCCGCGCATCACCTTGACGCTGTTCACCGGAAACACCGTCGGCGGAAACTTGATCGCGAGCCCCGCAGAGCGGGCCCAGTCTTCCAGATCCTTCTTCATGTAACGCGCCTTCGGCACTACCGGCTTTTCGCGCGACGCATAGACGCTCGGATTGATGGAATTGAAAATTCCGCCGACCAAAATCGGCCGCCACGAGATCGGCTCGCCCAGTTCCTTCACCAACGGCTGGATGTTGTGAAAGGCGAGATAGGTCCAGGGGCTCGAGCAGTCAAAAAAGAATTCGATCATGTGGCTTCCTTGCTATTCGCGTGACGACGGTGATTTGAGTGAGATCGTCGTCAGCTCTTGCCGACGGGTTCGGGAGACTTGATCCCGAACATGATCCGGCGGGCATTCTCGTCGAACGGCTCCTTGACGAACTTGCCGATCGCAAGTCCGGCCTGTACCTGCGGCCGCGCACGCACCTCGGCGTACCAGCGCTTGACGTTCGGATAATCATCCAGCGTGAAACCCTGCGCCTTGTGCGTCATGGTCCACGGGAAACAGGCGATATCGGCGATGGAATAGTCGCCGGCGACGTAGCGCCCGGTCTTGCCGAGCTGCCGGTCGAGCACGCCATAGAGCCGCGCCGCCTCGCGCCGATAGCGATCGATCGCGTATGGAATCTTCTCCGGCGCGTAGAGCGCGAAGTGGCCGTGCTGGCCGAGCATCGGCCCGAGGCCGCCCATCTGCCACATCAGCCACTCGATCACATTCGAGCGCGCCCGCACGTCGGTCGGCAGAAACCGGCCGGTCTTGTCGGCGAGATAGATCAGGATCGCTCCGGTCTCGAACACCGAAATCGGCTCGCCGCCGTCGTTCGGCGCGCGATCGACGATTGCCGGAATCCGGTTATTGGGGCTGATCTCGAGGAATTCCGGCTTGAACTGATCGCCGGCGCGAATGTCCACCGGAATGACCGTATACGGCAGCCCAAGCTCCTCCAGCATGATCGAAATCTTCCAGCCGTTGGGCGTCGGGGCGTAGTGCAGGTCGATCATGAGGCATCCGGCTCGGTGGATCAAAGATTCACTCTACCCTTCCCGGCGGGTCCAAACCAACACCTCGCCACGGCATATGTACGCAGCGCTCAAGACATGGCACGCGGAGCTTGCTAGAACAAAGTCCAACAGGACACATTCTTAGGGGGCCACAATGCTGTTTCCGACCACCAATGCCGGCTCGCTGCCGAAACCCGAATGGCTGGCCGAGCCGAACACGCTGTGGGCTCCATGGAAATCGGAGGGCGCTGAACTCGCGCGCGCCAAGCGTGATGCCACCATTCTCGCGGTGAAACTGCAGGAAGACGCCGATATCGACATCGTGACCGAAGGCGAGCAGTCGCGGCAGCATTTCGTCCACGGCTTCCTGGAAAACGTCGAAGGCATCGACTTCGCGCACAAGGTCGAGATGGGCATCCGCAACGACCGATACAAAGCCATGGTGCCGCAGGTGATCGCGCCGCTGCGCCTCAAGGGCCGCGTCCATGCCGCCGAGGCCCGAACCGCCCGCGCCCACACCAATCGTCAAATCAAATTTACGTTGCCGGGCCCGATGACGCTGATCGACACCATCGCCGATCGCCACTACGGCGACCGCGTGAAGATGGCCTTCGCATTTGCGGAATTGGTCAACGAGGAAGCCAAGGCGTTGCAGGCTGACGGCATCGATCTGATCCAGTTCGACGAACCGGCCTTCAACGTCTACATGACCGAGGCCGCGGATTGGGGCATCCAGGCGCTGGAGCGCGCGGCGCAAGGTCTTACTTGCGCTACCGCGGTGCACATCTGCTACGGCTACGGCATCAAGGCCAATATCGACTGGAAGAATGCGCTCGGCGAGGAATGGCGGCAGTACGAGGAAATCTTCCCGGCCATCGCCAAAAGCGCGATCCAGCAGGTCGCCATCGAATGCGTCAACTCGCGGGTGCCGCTCGATCTACTCAAGCTGCTCGACGGCAAGGTGGTGCAGGCCGGCGTGATCGACGTCGCCAACGATGCCATCGAGACGCCGGAGGGCATCGCCGAGACCGTCGAGGCGGTGCTGAAATTCGTGCCGAAGGAACGTGTCGTGCTCACCACCAACTGCGGCATGGCGCCGATGCATCGCGATATCGCCGAAGCCAAACTCAATGCGCTCGGCGCCGGCGCCAAGCTGGCAAGGCAGCGCTTCGGCTGAGTTCCGATTTTCCAGCGCCGGCCTGAACCGGATCGATTTGCGGCGCGACCAAATCGCGGGGCAGCTGCGCGCATCTCGACGCGCGGCAAGTCCGCCTCACGGAATTCGCGGCGTATCGCGCCAGCGACACTCACTTAACGCCATCGGGGGCTTCATGAAGATATCATCCATTGCACTTGCCGTAGCTGTCGCGCTCGGCCTGAGCGCCAATGTCGCGCGCGCCGAGCAGCCGCAAGCCGCGGCCGCCGCGACCGAGCTCGTGCCGAAGGATATCGGCGAAGGCGACATGAACCGCTACATCGTCAAATCCAATGGCGTGGTGGGCCTGCTCAATGCGTCGCTGCGCGGCGTCGAATCCTGGAACCGCTATCTGAGCTGGGTGAACGTGCAACGCGGCCCCACCGGCAAGGAACGGATCATCTACGGCCTCTATTCCGTCGGCTCATCCGCCAACGACGCCATCGCCAAGGCCCGCGCATCGGCCGATGCCGAACCTTCGATCCCTGCGCTCGACACCGCAACCAAAGAACTTGCCGCGACCTTCGAAAAGCTGCTGCCGATCCTAAACGAGGCCGAAGCTTATTACGACCGCAAGGACTATCTCACCGACGGCATGAAGGGCGGCAAGGCGCTGCACGAGAAGCTGGTGCCGGCCGCGCACGCCTTCATTGCCGCCCGCGAGCGCACCGAGGCGTTGCAAAACCAGTTCAAGAGCAGCCTCGATCTGCAACAGCTTGCGCAGGTCGAGAAGAAAGAAGGCAAGAGCCGCAACTGGCACCTGCGTTACACCATGATCCAGCTCAAGCGCGCGGTCGACCTGATGCCGCGCGATCCGCGCAAGCCCGGCGACCTCAAGGCCTTCGATGCCGCGCTGGCAAGCTTCGGCGATGCGACGCGCGACTTCGACAACGTGGTGCGCGAATCCGGCAAGAGTAGTTCGGTGGATTCCTATCCGCGCGATATCCTCGGCAACCTGCGCGAACTGCGCGCCGAATACGCCAAGCGCCGCCCCGATCCGATGACGGTTTCGATGAGCTCGCAAGGCATCATCACGCGCTACAACATGATGGTGACGATGTCGAATGTGTTCCGCTGATATCGGCCGACGATGCTAGGCAATCGCCGCGCTCGGATGCAGCGTGGCGCGATAACCTGCCGCTAGCGCCCGCACGGTCGAAGGCGGCGTGAGAAGACGAACCTCGCCTTCCGGCAAGCCGGAAGCCGAATAGCCGTCGAACGACCAGCGCAGCGCCCTGCCCGCAGCGATCAGGTAGCTGTCGCCGCCGGCCTGCACCATCGCGCCATCGGGCAACCGTTCGAGCGGCATCGGCAAATCGTGCAGCCGCTTGTTGCGGCCGTCGCGCCGCTCCGTGTCGAGCACCGCATCCATCTCGGTCGCACGCGGCGTAGAGATGCCGTTGCCCTCAGCCCACGCTGCACGAAAGGCGTTGGCGTCGTCGCGGCGGCAGTAAAAGCATGGCCGATGCCCGGCGGCGAGCGCAGTCGCCTCGTCGAGGAAGAACAGCTCGGTCCAGCTTCGCTGCGCCATCACCTCTCGCCATCGTCCGCGGAATTCGCAGACGCAGATGATCCACGCTTTCGTGCTCCAGCGTCGGTTCAGCAGCGTCCGCGTTGCCGGATCGTGGATGATGCCGCGATTGCCGAGGAACGTGCCCCGCTGCGGCGTCGCGACGATATCGCCCAGAGGAGTGACGCGGTTTTGCAGGGGCATGGCTGATCTCCCGACCGTCATTGCCGGACCTGATCCGGCAATCCATCCTTTCGTGAAATGGATGGACACGCGGGTCAAGCCGCGCGTGACGCGTCATATATGACGATACGCTCTACGCCGCGCCGTCGCGGATCGGCGGCTGGAACGACAGCCCGGTATCCCACGGAAAGAAGATCCAGGTATCCTGCGATACTTCGGTGATGAACGTATCGACCAGCGGCTTGCCCATCGGCTTGGCATAGACCGCAGCGATGTGCGCTTCCGGAAACATCTCGCGCACCACGCGCGCCGTCGAGCCGGTGTCGACCAGATCGTCCACCACCAACAAACCGCGGCCGCCCTTGCCGCACAGTTGCGCGATCTGGTCCGAGACGCCTTTGAGGATCGTCATGTCGCCTTTCGACGTATGGTCGTAGCTGGCGAGGCAGATCGTATCGATGGTGCGGATGCCGAGTTCGCGCGCGACGATCGCCGCTGGCACCAGCCCGCCGCGCGTCACCGCCGCCAGCGCCTGAAACGGCCCTGCCCCGTTGAGCCGCCAGGCCAGCACGCGCGCATCGCGATGAAACTGATCCCACGACACCGGGAATGCTTTGTCCGCGCGCGCCTGATCGATCCTGCTTTGGTCGCTATTGCCGGGCAACTGCCGCTCCATCTACCGCGCGATCTTCAGGCCATCCACCATCGCCTTCACCGCATCCATCGCCGCGGTCAGCTTGGCCTGATCGCGCGAGCGGACCACGAGGTTGGTATTGGGCTGCTGGTTCTCGTCGAGAAACGGATAGCTGCCGATGATCGTGTCCGGATGCGCATTGGCGATCTCGCGCAGCGGACCGCCGACGTCGCCCTCGCGCGCATTGGCGCGGACCGACTCCGACAGCATCTTGACGCCGGATCGCAGCTTCGGCGCAACGATGTCCATCATCGCCTGCATGATCGACGGCACACCGGCCATCACGACGACATTGCCGATCATGAATCCCGGCGCCAGAATCGTCGCGCTCTGGATCAGGTCGGCGCCGTCCGGAATCCGCGCCATGCGCAGCCGCGCCTCGTTGAGGTCCTGCCCCTTGAAGCGTTCGCGAAACCGCGCCACCACTTCCGGGTGATGATCGATGCCGACGCCGAACGCCTTGGCGACGCTGTCGGCGGTGATGTCGTCATGGGTCGGGCCGATGCCGCCCGTGGTGAAGACGTAATCGTAGCGTTTCCGCAGCGCGTTCAGCGCGGCGATGATGTCGTCCTCGTCGTCGGCGACGACGCGCACTTCCTTCAGATCGATGGCAATGTTGGTCAGGTATTCGGCGATGAAGCCGATGTTCTTGTCCTTGGTCCGCCCGGACAGGATCTCGTCGCCGATCACCAGAATTCCCGCGGTAACAATCTCGCTCATGAAATCTCCTCGCTCGCGCGGACCATCATACCATTCTTATTGCACGGCTCGTTGGTGCTGTCGAAATAAGCATCAGCACGCCCGCATTTCGGGCAGCATTTTCCCGAGTCTTCGGCAAATGCCGCCTTTCCATGCATATCGTGCTGGCCCGAGCCTTGCTACCATCTCTTTGGCAGATGCCCCAAACCTTGAGGGATGACTGAGGTCTATGGCAACCGCGTTCGATGAGATGCACGGCCCCGGCGGCGAGCTCCGGCAGGCCTATCAGGAACTCTCCCGCTGGCTCAAGGAATTGCCGCCGGACGCGCTGGAATATCGGCGGCAGGAAGCCGAGCTTCTGTTTCGCCGGATCGGAATCACTTTCGCGGTCTACGGCGACGCCGAAGCGCAGGAGCGGCTGATCCCGTTCGACGTGGTGCCGCGGATCATGTCCGCCAAGGAGTGGGCGATCCTGGAAAAAGGCCTGAAGCAGCGGGTCAAGGCGCTGAACATGTTTCTACGCGACATCTACCACGGCCGCGAAATCCTGCGCGCCGGCCTGATCCCGGACGACCTGATCTTTCGCAATCCGGTCTTTCGCCCGGAGATGAACGGGCAGGACGTGCCGCACGATATCTATGTGCACATCGCCGGTATCGATATCGTGCGCGTCAATGCCGAGAATTTTTTCGTGCTGGAGGACAATGCGCGGACGCCGTCCGGCGTCTCCTACATGCTGGAAAACCGCGAGATCATGATGCGGCTGTTTCCGGATCTGTTCGCGCGGCACCGCGTCGCGCCGGTCGAGCGTTATCCGGACGAGTTACTGTCGGCGCTCGCCTCGGTCGCGCCGCAGAGCGCATCGGCCGAGCCGACCGTCGCGCTGCTGACGCCTGGCATCTACAACTCCGCCTACTACGAACACTCGTTCCTCGCCGACAAGCTCGGCGTCGAACTGGTCGAAGGCCGCGACCTCGTCGTCAAGAACGAAGAGGTGTTGATGCGTACCACCGAAGGACTGAAGCGCGTTGACGTGATCTATCGCCGTCTCGACGACGACTTCCTCGATCCCCTCACCTTCCGCCCGGATTCCGCGCTCGGCGTGCCGGGGCTGATGTCGGCTTACATGGCCGGCAACGTCACGCTGGCAAACGCAGTGGGCACCGGCATTGCCGACGACAAGGCGATCTACAGCTACATGCCGGATGTCGTGCGCTTCTATCTCGACGAGGAGCCGATCCTGAAGAACGTCCCGACCTGGCGTTGCCGCGAGCCGGACGATCTCGCCTATGTGCTCGAGCATCTCGACAAGCTGGTGGTGAAGGAAGTGCACGGCTCCGGCGGTTACGGCATGCTGATCGGACCGGCCGCGACCAAGGCCATGATCGAAAGCTTCCGCGACAAGCTCAAGCACGATCCCGCGGGCTTCATCGCGCAGCCGACGCTGGCGCTGTCGACCTGCCCGACGTCGACGGCATCCGGCCTCGCGCCGCGCCATGTCGACCTGCGCCCGTTCGTGCTGACCGGCCGCCAGAACATGACCGTGGTGCCGGGCGGCCTGACACGCGTCGCGTTGCAGGAAGGATCGCTGGTCGTCAATTCAAGCCAGGGAGGCGGCACCAAGGATACCTGGATACTCGACGAAGACGCCTGACGCCCCGCCCGCCGACCGAAGCAAAGAGCAACCCGCCAAATGCTGTCCCGTACCGCTGAAAACCTCTACTGGCTGGCGCGTTATGTCGAACGCGCGGAATATCTTGCGCGTACCATCGAAGCGACATTGCGCGTCACCGCGCTGCCCAACGCCTATGTCGGCAAGACCAACGAATGGGATTCCGCACTGCTCACGGCCGGTGCGGCCGGCGGCTTCTATGCGCACTATCTCGAGGCCGACGAGCGCAGCGTGGTGGACTATCTGTTGTTCTCGACCGCCAATCCATCGTCGGTTCGCAATTGCATCGAGAACGCGCGGCTGAATTCACGCGCCGTTCGCACCGCGCTCACCGGCGAAATGTGGGACGCCATCAACAGCGCATGGATCGAATTGCAGGAAACCTGGCGCGCCGGCCCGATGACGCGCGAACAACTCGCCAGATTCCTGCGCTTCGTGCAGGAAATTTCGTTGCGGTTCGATGGCTCCGCCTACCGCACCATGCTGCGCAACGACGCCTACTGGTTCTCGCGGCTCGGGCTGCATCTGGAGCGCGCCGACAACACGGCGCGCATCCTCGACGTGAAGTATCATCTGCTGCTGCCCGAGAAGGAACATGTCGGCGGTCCGCTCGATTACTATCAGTGGACTTCGATCCTGCGCTCTGTCTCGGCGCTGACCGCCTATCACTGGGTCTATCGCGAGACGCTGAAGCCGTGGCTGATCGCCGACCTGCTGATCCTCAACGACTCTTTGCCGCGTTCGCTGGCAAGTTGCTACGGCAATCTGGTCCGCAACCTCGACCAGATCGGCGTCGCCTACGGCCGTCAGGGGCTGGCGCAGCGCCACGCCCGCGGCATCCGCAACCGGCTCGAGCACAGCAGGATGGACGATGTGTTCCAGCGCGGCCTGCACGAATTCATTCAGGAATTCCTTGGGGACAATGCACGGCTGGGCGAAATCATCTCCACGCAGTACCTCAATTGAGCTAGCTTGCGCGACCTGTATTCCGGACCTTGCCGACATGCGCCTTCGCGTTTCTCATTCGACCACCTACAGCTACGAGCCGCGCGCGACGGGCATCGTCCAGATTCTGCGGCTGACGCCGCGCAACCATGACGGCCAGTATGTGGCCGACTGGCAGATCGACCTGTCATCGGATTCGCGGCTCGACATGCATCGCGACGCGTTCGGCAACATCACCCACGTGCTGACGCAGGGCCTCACCTCCGACCTGACCATCAGCGTGTCGGGACTGGTCGAGACGCAGAACACCGGCGGCGTGCTGCGCGGTACCGACGAGCGCTTTCCCGCCAGCCTGTTCCTGCGCGATACGCCGCTCACCGAGAGCGATCCCACGCTGGCGGCGCTTGCGACCGACCTGCAATCGCAATTCCAGAATGACACGCTCGGGCTGCTCCATGCGCTGATGGTCGACATCAACAGCAACATGACCTTCGATCCCGACCCCACCCACACCGGCACGTCGGCGGCCGAAGCCCACGCGCTCAAGCGCGGCGTCTGTCAGGACTATGCCCACATCTTTATTTCATGCGCACGCCGGGCCGGTATCCCCGCGCGCTTTGTCGCCGGACATTTTCTGCGCGCCGACGGCATCATCCACCAGCAGGCCGGGCACGCATGGGCGGAAGCGTTCGTGCCGAATCTCGGCTGGATCGGCTTCGATCCGGCCAATGGAATCTGCACCACCGACGCGCATGTCAGGGTCGCCATCGGACTGGATTATCTCGGCGCCGCGCCGGTGCGTGGCACGCGCTACGGCGGTGGGCTGGAAACCATGAATGTGGCGGTGACCGTGGATCAGGCCGGCCGCCAGAGCCAGTCGCAATAGGCCTGCCCGCCCTCGCCGCCGGTTGCCGTTCCGGCATCTTTTGCGTAAGACGCTGGTTCGGAGTTGGGAACGGACTACATGACGTATTGCTGCGGAATTCTGGTGCGCGACGGCCTTGTGATGATCGCCGACACCCGCACCAATGCGGGCCTCGACAACGTGTCGACGTTCCGCAAACTGCACATCTTCAAGAAGCCGGGCGAGCGCATCCTCGCCATCGCCAGCGCCGGCAATCTCGCCATCAGCCAGTCGGTTCTTAGCACGCTCAGCGAAGGCTTGCCGGATCCCGAGACCGGCGAGATCGAAACCCTGATGAATGCGCCGACCATGTTTCAGGCCGCGCAGCGCATCGGCCGCGCGATCCGCCACGTCAACCAGACCGAAGGCGTGGCGCTGCAGGCCGAGGACATCAACTTCGACGTCTCCTTCCTGTTCGGCGGCCAGATCAAGGGCTCGCGCATGCGCCTGTTCATGATCTATCCGGCCGGCAACTTCATCGAATGCACGACGGACACGCCCTATCTGCAGATCGGCGAGCACAAATACGGCAAGCCGGTGCTCGACCGCGCGATGCATTACGACGTCGAACTGTACGACGCGCTGAAGACCGGACTCATCTCGATGGATTCGACGATGCGCTCCAATCTCGGCGTCGGTCTCCCGATCGACATCCTTGTGGTGCGTGCCGACGCCTGCGATGCCGACCTCAGCCATCGCATCGAGGAAGAGGAACCCTATTTTCACGATCTGCGTTCGCGCTGGTCGGCCGCCTTGCGTGCCGCCCATCAGAACATCCCGCGGCCGCCCTACAAGAACGAGACATAACCCCGGTTCGCAATCGCGTTGCCGGGTTCGGCGCGGCCATCTATGATTCACACGGACGTCCGGAAAAACCGGCGCAAGCAACGAAGGGCGGAAAGCAATGACCACTTCCAATAAAGTCGCACTCGTCACCGGAGCCGGCACCGGCGTCGGCCGCGCCGCCTCGCTGGCGCTGATGAAGGCCGGATACACGGTGGTCCTCGCCGGCCGCCGCCGCGACAAGCTGGAAGAGACGCAGAAGCTCGGCGAGGCGCATGGCAAGAGCCTGCCCGTTCCCGCCGACATGGCCGACCCGGCCTCGATCGCAGCACTGTTCGCAAAAGTCACCGACAGTTTCGGACGTCTCGACGTGCTGTTCAACAATGCCGGCATGGGCGCGCCGCCGGTGCCGTTCGAGGATCTCAGCGTCGAGCAATGGAAGGCCGTGGTCGATACCAACCTCACCGCGCCGTTCCTGTGCACGCAGCACGCCTTCCGCATCATGAAGGACCAGACGCCGCGCGGTGGCCGCATCATCAACAACGGTTCGATCTCGGCACACGCGCCGCGCCCGTTCTCGGCCGCGTATACGTCAACCAAGCACGCCATCACCGGCCTGACCAAGTCGAGCAACCTCGACGGCCGCGCCTATGACATCGCGGTGGGACAGATCGACATCGGCAACGCCGCAACGCCGATGACCGACCGCATGGTCGAAGGCCCCGGCGTGCTGCAGCCCGACGGCAGTTCGAAGCAGGAGCCCCGCATGGATGCCGAGGCAGTCGGCAACGCGGTCGCCTACATGGCGAGCCTGCCGCTCGACGCCAACGTGCTGTTCATGACGGTGATGGCGACCAAGATGCCGTTCGTCGGCCGGGGCTGACGCCCTCGCCTATTCCAGCCGCTCGACCTTGCGCAGCGACGGGAACAGCTTCATCCACAACAGCGCCACCGCGACGGTGCCGACGCCGCCGAGCACCGCCGCGGGCACAGTGCCGAGCAGCGCCGCGGTGATGCCGCTCTCGAACTGGCCGAGCTGGTTCGACGCATTGATGAACAGGAAATTGACCGCGCCGACGCGGCCGCGCATCTCATCCGGCGTCGCCAGTTGCACCAGCGAGAAGCGGATCACCACGCTCACCGTATCGGCGGCGCCCATCACCGCCAGCGCGATCAGCGACAGCCACATCGTCGTCGAGAGCCCGAACACGACGGTCGCAAGGCCGAATACGATTACCGCCTGGAACATGCGCATGCCGACGCGTGCATGGATCGGGAAGCGCGTCAGTACCGCCGTCATCAACAGCGCGCCGACGGCCGGTGCGGCACGCAGCAACCCGAGTCCCCACGGGCCTGCGTGCAGGATGTCGCTGGCATAGATCGGCAGCAGCGCCACTGCACCGCCGAGCAGCACCGCGAACAGATCGAGCGAGATCGTACCAAGTATTGTCGGGTTGTGCCGCACGAACGAGACGCCGGCGAACAGCGCTTTCACCGACGGCGACGGCTGGCTGCCCGCCGGCCGTTCGCGAATGATGGAGATCGCAAGCAGCGCGCCCAGCAACCACAGCAACGCCATCAGGACATAAGGCAGGCTCGGCATCGCCGCATAGGCAAAGCCGCCGATCGCAGGTCCGGTGATGGTGACGATCTGTGCGGCGCCGGTCGAAACTGCGGTGCCGCGTTGCACCTCGCCTTCGGGAACGACGCTCGGCAGCAACGCCGCTACCGCAGGACTTTCGAAGCCGGTCGCAAGGCCGAGCACGACCATGGCGGCAAAGATTCCCGGCACGGTGATCCAGCCGCCGAACGTCCCCAGCGCCAGATAGGCCGACGTCAATGCCTCGGCGAGTTGGCAGAGCGCCATCACGCGGCGGCGGTCGTAACGGTCCGCTACATGCCCGGCGACGAACACCATCAGTGCGGAGGGAATGAATTGCACCAGACCGATCATGCCAAGCTGAAAGGCGGAGCCGGTCAGTTCGTAGACCTGCCAGCCCACGGCGACGGCCGCGATCTGGCTGGCAAACCGCGAGCAGCTGCGCGCGCCGAGATAGAACAGGAACGGTCTGTGGGAGAAGAGCATGGCACTCGCGACAGCTACGCCGGATCGGCGCCATCGCTATAGCACGCCGCGAACGCCCGGCGACCGCCGCAAATGGCGGCCCGAACCTCGGTGGCCGCATGACTGCGCATCGATTGCAGCGCGAGATTCCTCATTTTCTGCGGCGCTTTTGATTGGTCGTCCCTGCCTTCGCAGGGACGACGCAGCAGTTGTTGCGGGCGATTGTGCTTTAGCCCGTCAGCTCTTCCGTCTCGAAATCCGCCGGCAAAATGATCTCGAGCAGTTCGGCGTCTTCCGAATAGTCGTTGATCTTGTGCTTGATCTTCGGCGGCTGGGTCCACGAACTGCCCTGCCGCATGATGATCTCGCCCTCGCCTTCCAGCTCGGTCTTCACCCAACCCTTCAGCACATAGACCATCTGGAATTCGGTGTCGTGGAAATGCAGTTTCGATACCACCGCCGGATCGCAGGCTTCGGTGAAGCGCAGCACATGCGCGCGCACCAGACCGTTGGTCGCGTCGACGATGCCGAGGTCGCGATACTGCGCATAGGAACGCAGCCCGGTTTCGAAATCGGCGTTGTTGTAGTGGCTGACCGCGACCCGTTGCGGCAAGCGTGCAGGCCGGGCTGGCGCCTTCGCGACACGCGAAGATGCCTTGCGTCGGGCCGACGTCACAGGCTTTCGCTTCGCCGAGGAAACTTTCCGTACAGACTTTGCCTTGGGTTTGGCCTGCTTGGTTTTGGCCTTCTTCGTCGCAGCTTTTGTCTTGGCGACCTTCCTGCGCCCGCCAGCTCTCGCCAACGCTTTTTTCTTCGCGGAGCCGGCCTTCGCTCTGGTCGGCATTTTGGTTTTCTTCTTCGCCTTTGCCATCATCGCGCTCGCGATCAATGCCAATGCACAAAGCCTAGTCCTCAGGTGCCGAGGTGGCAACGCGGACCTCCAATCATCCCACACCGATCTGTGTGCAACGCCGAAGGCCCGTTCGGGTGCCGAAAATGTTGACACTGAATTGTCAAAAAAGTCAGTCGCCGCATCGCTCAAGCCATGATCCAATGACCGATGCAGCTTGCCGTGAGTCCTCGCGGCATCGAAACGTGACGACGATCAACGAAACGGGGCAAGTTCCATGACGGATGCAAGCGCGACGATGCCAATCGAATCGGCCGGAACCTTCACCGCGAACGCGGTGATGCGCCGCCGCGTGATCTGGTCGTCCACCATCGGCAATGCGCTGGAATGGTTCGACTTCATCATCTTCGCCTCGTTCGCCGGCATCATCGGCCATCAATTCTTCGCCGAGGCCGATGCGGCCGCCGGCCTGCTCGCGGCCTATGGGTTGCTTGCGGTCGCCTATATCGCGCGGCCGATCGGAGGAATTTTCTTCGGCGCATGGGCCGATCGCGTCGGCCGCAAGCGCGCGCTGGTGACCATCGTGCTCTTGATGGCGTTCGCCACCGTGCTGATCGGCCTGCTGCCCACTTACGAGCAGATCGGAATCGCCGCACCATTGCTGTTGCTGTTCGCGCGGCTCATTCAGGGATTTTCGGCGGGCGGCGAATTCGGCACGTCCACCGCCATGCTCATCGAATTCGCGCCTCCCGGCGAGCGCGGATTCTATGCCAGCTTCCAGTTCGTGGCGCAGGCCTTCGCGTTCGGCGGCGGCGCGCTGTGCGCCTATCTCCTCAACACGCTGCTGACGCCGCAGCAGTTGCAGAGCTGGGGCTGGCGGCTGCCGTTCCTCGCCGGCGTCATCATCGGCCCGATCGGATTCTATCTTCGCCAGAAGGTCGACGAGACGCCGGAGTTCAAGGCATTCCTCGCCGCGCGTGCGGGCATTCCCAACACGCCGCTGCGCGATGTGATCGCGAACTATCCGCGCGCGCTGATTTCGCTGGTGCTCGTGGTCGCAGGCCTCACCTGCTACACCTATCTCGGCACGATTTTCTATCCGAACTTCATGGTCAACGAGCTCGGCCTGAAAATGGCGAACGCCCAGCTCGGTCTGTTCGTGCTCAACATGGTCGCGGCACTCGTGCTTCCTTTCACCGGCATGCTGTCGGACAAGATCGGGCGGCGGCAGACCATGATCCCGGCGCTGCTGATCTATCTGGTGGTGGCGCTGTTCCTGACCTTGCGCCTGTTGGAAAATCCGTCGAACGCGACGATGTGGTCGCTGCAGGCGGCGAGCTTCATCATGTTCTTCATGGTCGGCCCCGGCAGCGCGCTGATCCTGGAGACGTTTCCCGTCGGCGTGCGCTCCACCGGCGCGTCGATCGTCTACAACCTCGCGGTCGCGATCTTCGGCGGGCTGGCGCCGCTGGTGGTCGGCGAACTCTACCAGACCACGCACAACAAGCTGGTGCCGGCCTTCTGCATCGGCGGCGGTCTGATCCTGACGCTGATCGGATTGATCCTGGTGCCGCGCGCGGCCCGGGACACCTGACGCGCGGATCGGCGATCCGACGCCGCAACGTCAGGCCGCGGCCAAGGGCAGCTTTTCGATTGATCGCAGCCCGGGCCGGTTGCGCCACCGAATGGCGGAGGGCTCGACCGCCAATCGCAATTGCGGCCAGCGCTGGAACAAAGCCTGCAGCGCACAGATCGCCTCGATTCGTGCAAGCTGGTGACCGAGGCAGAAGTGTATTCCTGTTCCGAACGACAAATGCCGGTTCGGCTTGCGCGCGAGATCGAGCCGCTCGGGATGCTCGTTCGCGCCCGCGTCCATATTTGCGGCTGCGACCATGACCATGACCCGGTCGCCTTTTTTCAGGCGAACGCCGGCCAGTTCGGTTTCGTGCCGCACCAGGCGCGGCTTTGAAAACTGCACCGGCGAGACGAAACGCAGAAGCTCCTCCACCGCAATCCCGGTCCGGGACCAGTCTTGCTCGAGCCAGTCGCGCAGCGCCGGATTGCTGACGAGTTCAAGGATCGAGCCGCTGATCAGATGCGTCGTGGTCTCCGATCCCGCGCCAAGCAGCAGAAACACCATCGACACCATTTCGCCGGCGCTGATCCGGCCGCCTTCGGCTTCCACCTGAACGAGATCGGCGATCAGCCCTTCGCCGCCTTCCCGTCGCGCGTGCTGCAAACGCGCTTCGATATATCGTCGCATCTTCGATAAACTCCACAGCATCCGCAGGAATCCGAACGCGCCATTGAGCTGTGCCACCGAATTGGCCCATGCGATAAATCGGGGACGGTCGGCGAGCGGCAATCCGAGCAGTTCGCAGATCACCGACAGCGGCAGGATCCGCGCATATCGTTCGACGGCGTCGGCCGGACTTCCATCTGAAAACAGTTCATCGGCTAGGTGGTCGGCGATGGCGCGAACGCGCGGCTCCATGTCGAGAATGGCGCGGCGGCGGAATGCTTCGTCGACGATTCCGCGGAGCCGTGTGTGATCGGGCTCGTCCATCGTCAGCATGTTGTTGGCAACGCTCTTGAGAAGTGCAGGCATCCACCACCGCAACCCGGCCAGCGCTCCTCCATCGCTGCGCATGGTGAAGGTTCTGGAGTCCTTCATCACTTCGGCCGCGGCCTGGTAGGTGGTGGTGATCCAGACCCGACCGACGATCGGAAAGCGTGTCTCGACGAGAGGTCCGGCAGATCGCAGCCGTTCGATCGTAACCGTTGGATCACGAAAGAAGGCCTGATTGGTGAAATCCACGTCTAACGTCATCGCCGATCTCCGCCGACAAATTGTTGTTGCGAGATATGGGTTGCACCGGCGCGTGCGCAACGCGGCGCTGAGGGTCGGCGAGTTCGACCAGATGGCGACGACAAGCCGAGGCCGGTCGCGCGCCACGTTCTGCTAGCTGTGTCAGTGCAGGCGAAACACGCCATCCACCGCGCGCAATTCCGCGGGCTTGATCAGCTTGGAATGCGCCACCGTCACCGAGAACAGCGGACCGTCCAGCGACTTTTCCCAGAATTCGAGAAAGTGTTGCAGCGCCGGAAATTTCGGAAACAGGTCGTAGTCCTGCCAGACGTAGGATTGCAGCAGCCACTGGCGATCGGGACGGCGATAAAGGATTTCAGCCGTTGTCAGCCCGTAGCCGAGGACCTGCTTGCGGAAGTCCTCGGAAACCAAACCACCCTTCGAGACCATGCCATACCTCCTTGGGAGGCAGCGCCCGGCAAAACTGGCGGCCGATCTTGCGCAGGCGCTTCAGCCTCCTCCTGACCGCCTTCCGATCAACGAACCGCTTGGCCACCTGATCCGAAAGCGCGTCATGAAGAAAATGTGACGCACGTGACTGCCTCATCACAAGCTTAAAAGTTTAATAATGTGTTGATATTTCCAGCACTGGCAGCGACTTACCGCAATTGCTAACAGCCCTCTCGCCGAGCTTCCCGCTCAACTGAACAAGTGCGCGAGATAAAATGCGGCGCCTGCGGCAAGGCCGCCGACCAGCGCGGTCTGGAACGCGGACTTCACCATGCTGATGCCGGTGAGCCGGCCTTTAACGGCGCCGAAGATCACCAGCGCGAGGCCCGTGCAGACGATCGAATAGACGAGCGCCGTGCGCAGATGATCGGAGACGATGTACGGCAGCAACGGGATCAATCCGCCGACGAGATACGATACCGCAATCGTCGCCGCGCTGATCGGCGCGCGCTTCGGATCCGGCCGTTCCAGGCCGAGTTCGAACCGCATCATGAAATCGACCCATCGCTTCTTGTCCGCGGCCAGCGCCCTGACGACGGACTCCAGCGCCTGCCCTTCGAGACCGTAGCCGGTGAAGATGTCGCGCACCTCGCCGACTTCGGCCTCGCGCATATTGTCGACTTCCCATGTCTCGCGGCGTTCCTCGGACTGGTAGTGCTCCTGATCGGTCCGCGCCGCGAGATAGCCGCCGAGCCCCATGGCGATCGCGCCCGCCGCGATCTCGGCAAGGCCTGCGGTGACGATGAGCTGCGTCGACGTCACCGCAGCCGAGAGACCGGCGGCGAGTGCGAACGGCACCGTCAGGCCGTCGGCCATGCCGATGACGACGTCGCGGACGGTTTCGGAGCCAAGGAAATGGCGTTCGACATGGGGCGAGGCAGGCATGGACGGAAATCTCCGGCGGAAGGGTCGGTCGGATATATATTAGAATCATTCTAAATTGAAAGGCCTCGTCCAGCGTGCCGCGAAACAGACCCGATTAACGATCAAAACCGGTACTGGCAGTCCCGCCACCGGACTGCCAAATTTTCTGCTAGAAGCCCTTGCGGGTTCACGAGGACCGGACTATGTCCCGCAAAGGTCGTGGTGGCACTCGTCATTCGCGACTGCCAATTCAGAAATTCGCGTATCATCAAAAACTTAGGAGGACTGCATGAAATTCCGTCCGCTTCACGACCGGGTCGTGGTCAAGCGCATCGACGCCGAAGAAAAGACAGCAGGCGGCATCATCATTCCGGACAGCGCCAAGGAAAAGCCCTCGCAGGGCGAAATCCTCTCGGTCGGCCCCGGCGGCCGCGACGAGGCCGGCAAGCTGATCCCGATCGATCTCAAGGTCGGCGACCGCGTGCTGTTCGGCAAATGGTCCGGCACCGAAGTCAAGATCGACGGTCAGGAAGTCCTGATCATGAAGGAGAGCGACATCATGGGCGTTCTCGAAGACTCCGCCAGCAAGAAGAAAGCCGCCTAACTCGCGCACCTTCATCCCGAGGTGCCGAGCAAAGCTCCGGCCCGAAGGATGATCGACCAGTCCTCCGTCATCCTTCGAGGCTCCCCGCATATGCGGTCCGTTCCTCTGGATGACGGGATCAGACAACATCCAAAGGAAACCCACTATGTCAGCCAAAGAAGTCAAATTCGGCGTCGACGCCCGCGACAAGATGCTGCGCGGTGTCGACATCCTCGCCAACGCCGTGCGCGTGACGCTCGGCCCCAAGGGCCGCAACGTCGTGCTCGACAAGTCGTTCGGCGCTCCCCGCATCACCAAGGACGGCGTCACCGTCGCCAAGGACATCGAGCTCGACGACAAGTTCGAGAACATGGGCGCGCAGATGGTGCGCGAAGTCGCCTCCAAGTCCGCTGACGCGGCCGGCGACGGCACGACCACCGCCACCGTGCTCGCCCAGGCCATCGTCAAGGAAGGCGCCAAGTCGGTTGCCGCCGGCATGAACCCGATGGACCTGAAGCGCGGTATCGACCTCGCGGTGGAAGCCGTGGTCGCGGACCTGCAGAAGAACTCGAAGAAGGTCACCTCGAACGAGGAGATCGCGCAGGTCGGCACCATCTCCGCCAACGGCGACAAGGAAATCGGCGATTTCCTCGCCAAGGCGATGGCCAAGGTCGGCAACGAAGGCGTCATCACCGTCGAGGAAGCCAAGTCGCTCGACACCGAACTCGACGTCGTCGAAGGCATGCAGTTCGACCGCGGCTACATCTCCCCCTACTTCGTCACCAACGCCGACAAGATGCGCGTTGAATTCGACGACGCCTACATCCTGATCAACGAGAAGAAGCTCTCCTCGCTGAACGAGCTGCTGCCGCTGCTCGAAGCCGTGGTGCAGACCGGCAAGCCGCTGGTCATCGTCGCGGAAGACGTCGAAGGCGAAGCGCTCGCCACCCTCGTCGTCAACCGTCTGCGCGGTGGCCTGAAGGTTGCCGCCGTCAAGGCTCCGGGCTTCGGCGATCGCCGCAAGGCCATGCTGCAGGACATCGCCGTGCTGACCGGCGGTCAGGCGATCTCGGAAGACCTCGGCATCAAGCTCGAGAACGTCACGCTGCAGATGCTCGGCCGCGCCAAGAAGGTGATGATCGACAAGGAGAACACCACCATCGTCAACGGCGCCGGCAAGAAGGCCGACATCGAGGCGCGCGTCGCGCAGATCAAGGCGCAGATCGAGGAAACCACCTCGGACTACGACCGTGAGAAGCTGCAGGAGCGTCTGGCCAAGCTCGCGGGCGGCGTCGCGGTGATCCGCGTCGGCGGCGCGACTGAAGTCGAAGTGAAGGAGCGCAAGGATCGCGTGGATGACGCGATGCATGCGACCCGTGCGGCTGTCGAGGAAGGCATCGTTCCGGGCGGCGGCGTCGCCCTGCTCCGTGCGTCCGAGCAGCTCAAGCGCATCCGTACCCAGAACGACGACCAGAAGACCGGCGTCGAGATCGTGCGCAAGGCGCTGTCGGCTCCGGCCCGCCAGATCGCGATGAACGCAGGCGAGGATGGCAGCATCATCGTCGGCAAGATCCTGGAGAAGGACCAGTATTCGTACGGCTTCGACTCGCAGAGCGGCGAATACGTCAACATGATCTCCAAGGGCATCATCGACCCGACCAAGGTGGTGCGTGCGGCGATCCAGAACGCGGCCTCGGTCGCGGCGCTGCTGATCACCACCGAAGCGATGATCGCCGAACTGCCGAAGAAGAACGCCGGCGGCCCCGCGATGCCTCCGGGCGGCGGCATGGGCGGCATGGATTTCTGATCCACGCTTCTCCGCGATTACGAAATGCGAAAGGCCCGGTGCAAACCGGGCCTTTTCTTTAATTCCCGTCTTGAACCCGATACGCGTAACTCTCCACTCATCAGGCGAAATACAAATCCCAATGATGTCGGGCCGGACCTTTATCACCAATTCCAGACCGTTTTTAGGCCCTAGACATTACCGGATTGGCTTGTAGCGCCCGTCGCGTTACGATCGATAAAAATCTAACCTCAACTCCTTTTCGAAATTTGGAATATCCATGGAAAATGAAAACCAGCCGAACTCAGAGTTAGCTTTTGAAGTCACAGAAGAGTCTGAGGAAGATGAGGCAATTCCCGCCTCCAAGTATGAGATATTTTCCTACCCAGCCGATACAACCTTAAAAGTATATGCTGATCAGTGGAAGAACGAACAGCTCTACGTTCCTCCGTTTCAGCGCAATTATGTATGGGACCAAACCAGAGCCAGTAAGTTAGTTGAATCTTTTTTGCTTGGTTTGCCTGTTCCGCCTGTTTTTCTCTTCAAACCAACGGGCGGCAAGAAATTTTGGATTATTGACGGACAACAACGCATCGGAAGCATTGTAGCTTTTCAAAGAGGTATATTTGCAGAATCGAAATTCCGTCTCAAAGGCGTAGACGCGAGGTGGTTAGGGAAAACGTTCGACGAGCTCGATGAGAGCGAGCGCTTCTCCCTTGAAACAGCGGTTCTACGAGCAATAGTCATTCAGCAAACCGATCCCAAGGATCATTCGAGCATCTATCATATCTTCGAGCGCCTCAACACAGGCGGACTTCGCCTGAACGCAATGGAAGTCCGACAGTGCGTTTATCAAAGCTCTTTTCTAAATTCGCTAAAGGAAATTAATACTCTTCAAGAATGGAGAGATCTTCTCGGCTTACCAAAGCCTGATAAACGTATTAAGGACGTCGAACTTCTTCTTCGAGTGATTGCACTCTTTAAGGATTTTGAGCACTACGAAAAACCTATGAAGGGGTTTTTGAACGGAATTGCCCTGGAGTTTGCCCTACTTGAAAAGAAATATGACAGTGAAATCGAGCCTGTTCTTACGAAACTAACTGCCGCTATTAAACTGATCCGGTCACAACTCGGGCAGCGACCCTTGGAGTTGCCCCCAAAAGACCGGACATGCTCAGGTTTGAGATTGCGAGTTGATGAACTCGCGCGGCGATTGATATCCTAAAGCACTGTGCGGGTGAAGATTGTTGTAATGCTCGAACCAGGAGGGCAGTTGAGCGATGACGGTTTCAGCATCCGGGGTTGGATTGACCGAGACGTAGTCGCGCTTGAAGGTTTTGACGAACGCCTCGGCCATGCCGTTCGATTGCGGGCTTCGCACCGGTGTCGTGCACGGTTCCATGCCGATCTCGCGGAGCAAGGATGCCGTGTCCCTGGCGATGAAGCAGGAGCCGTTGTCGGTGAGCCATTCGATGGGCTCGGATAGCATGTTGATGCGGCCGAAGCGGTTCTCGACAGCAGTTATCACGAGATCCTGCACGTCTTCGCTCTTGATGCCCTCCGTGGTGGCGACATGGGCGATTGCCTCACGGTCGCAGCAGTCGAGGGCGAAGGCGACACGGACCTTCTCCTTGTTGTCGCAGCCGATCTCGAAGCCATCGGAGCACCATCTGATGTTCGAACGTTCGACGGCGACCTGGCCGTTGTGAAGGCGGTCATCGACCGCTCCGGTATGACGCACCAGCAGCAGATTGTGCAGCTTCATCACCCGATAGACGCGCTTGGCATTGGGCCACGAACGCCCCAGTTTCCGGGCATTCCGACGCAGGATGGCATGGACACGCCGATAGCCGTAGGTAGGCGTATCGGCGATCACGGCCTTGATGTCCTCTACCAGCTCACGATCAGGTAGTGGCGGGCGTCCTCTGGCTCTGGAAGGGGAGCCTGCCGCACGCGCGGCTATATTCGAGCGGGCGACACCTAGAGTTTCGCAGACGGTCTTCATTCCAAAATCCCCCTCGGAAGAGAGAGCGAGCGCAACAGATGTTTTTTTGGGCCACCGGCGATTTCGAGAGCTTCCTTCAGGATTTCGCTCTCCATCGTCTTCTTGCCCAACAAGCGTTGCAACTCTTTCACCTGGGCCTGAAGCGCCCGGTATTCGGAAGCCGGAACGACCTCCTCTTCGGCGGCCGTCGCCGTCAGAGCCCCTTGGGACGCTAGCTTGCGCCAGGCGAACAACTGGTTCGGCTGGATGCCGTGCCGACGCGCGACGATGCTCACCGTCGCGTCCGCCTCATAGGTCTCGTGGATGATCGCCAGCTTCTCCGCCGTGCTCCAGCGCCGCCGACGTTCCGGCCCGGCGAGGACTTCCATCTTAAAATTGCTGCTAGTCATATTACCAATATTACTCCGACTCACTTAGCTAAGTGGGGGAGCATGTCCGGGCCTTTCGGGGGCTAATTCAACCCTTTCATCTTAAAGGACGACTAAATTATAGCGCACTCGACGCTACTCTCGTAGCAGTAATGCGCATCGGAAACGTTCACGATCTCGCTGAAAAGTATCAAGCCTTAATAAATGACGAGAATTTTATCAACGCTGTTTCGTTCAACACCAGCGACGAGACTGTCGTAAAGAGCCGCCTGAATACAGCAATTAAGGCACTCTCTTAAAAGATGACACTTACTCGCACATCTGCATTGTTCTCAATTATCGATACGCAGGTTAAAGCGCTGGATATGGATGTGCTCGTCGAAAACTGTTTAGCGCAATATCTAGCGGTGACTTTCTATTCAGAGATGGAAGACCAGATTTCTGAGATAATTTCTAAGCGTCTCCAAGAATTCACAAACTCCCCGATTGGATTGTTCTTGACCTCAAATATGGAAAAGATAATTCGACGAACACCGAAGTCTGATTTGGTAGATCTTCTCGCGAACTTCGGCCCAGAATTTAAAGTCTCTTTCAATCAGTTAATTTCGGACACGGAAGTCTCGCTATATTCAAACGTGATTAGAGCACGGCACAGCGTTGGGCACCGACAGGGTTCGAATGTCACACTTACAGATATTGAGCGAGGCATATCTGCCGCTGAAAAGATTCTTCAAGCGCTCCACAAATGTTTCGACGCTGCAAAATCTACTCAGTCTTCCGAGAGAACTAACGTAAAGAAGACCGTACCAACCGAAGTAAACGCAAATCGGTCGCGCTCGGGTGGGGCATAGCGCATTCTTGGATGTAGGACCACATTTGCATAGCTTGGTCCGTTTTACGAGATTACCGTATCTCTGAATAAAACCTCACCCCGAAGCTACAAGTCCTGCCTATTTACACCTTTATCGATCACCCTCACTGACCTTGACCTGAGACCCTGAACTTGCTCCAGATTTGGGTAGAGTCCGTCGATCACGGAGACGGACGATGCGACCCTCGCGGTTCACGGAAGAGCAGATCATTGGGATGCTGAAGGAGCAGGAGGCCGGGGCGAAGACGGCGGATGTCTGCCGCAAGCACGGCATTTCGGCAGCGACTTTCTACAAGTTCAAGGCGAAGTTTGGCGGAATGGACGTGTCCGACGCCCGTCGCCTGAAGGCTCTGGAGGACGAGAACGCGCGGCTGAAGAAGCTCCTGGCCGAGCAGATGCTGGACAACGCGATCCTGAAGGATGTAGCCGCAAAAAAATGGTGACGCCCGACGCGAAGCGGAAGGCGGTGGTTCATGCTTGCGAGATGCATGGGGTGAGCCAGCGTCGGGCGTGCCAGGCTCTGAGGATTGACCGTTCAACGGTGCGCTACACCGTATGCATCCGGCGTGGGCCGCAGGTGGATTGGGTTATTCGGAATGCCAGCGTTTGAGCCAGGTCGGGTTTTCTTTGTGCATGCGGAGGAGATCGATCAGGTTTTCGATACCGAAGTCGGTGAAGGCCTGGACGCCATCCTCACCAAAGCCGTAGACCCAGATGAGGCCATCCTCAATCTCCATTTCGATGGCGATATCGCGCAGCAAATCTTCATCTTCACCAAGATCCTTTGCGACCTGGGTAATGGTGGTAACGTGATGGACTTTATTGATGTGGGTGGTCATGCCGCACAAGCAGAGATCGCCGATGCCGGCGTCCAATTCCACGGGAGTAATTCGTCGAGCCGATGGGCCGGCTGAGCGGCGATGCGAGCAAGAACATCGGCCAGCCAAGCCTGCGGATCAACGCCATTCATTTTACATGTGACGATCAAGCTGTACATGGCTGCGGCGCGCCGTCCTCCGCGGTCGGAGCCGCAGAACAGCCAGGCTTTTCGTCCGAGGGCGATGCCTCTCAGGCCTCGTTCGGCAGCATTGTTGGAGAGGCACACGCGTCCGTCCTCGAGGAACAGGGTGAAGCTCGCCCATCGTTTGAGGATGTAATTGAACGCCTTGGCCAGGTCATGCCCACGGGAGAGCCTGGCGAGCTGCTCCCGCATGTAGACCTGAAGTTCCTCGACCAGAGGCCGGCTCAGCGTCTGTCGGACCGTTAGGCGTTCCTCGACAGTCCTGCCATTGACGGAGCGCTCGATCTCGAACAGCGCATCGATCCGGCGCACCACCTCGATCGCGATCGGGGACAGAGGGATCTCCTTTTTGCCGGCAGCCTTGCGTCGCGCATTCTCTTCAATATCGGCCATGGCGAAGAACGGACGCCGCGCATGAACCCAGCACGCCGCTTCCCGGATCGGTCCAGGATGACGCCCGGCCAGATAGAGCTGGTCGTATCCGCCATAGGCATCGGCCTGCAGGATTCCGGCGTAGCGAGCCAGATGTGCTCGGGGATGCTCGCCCTTGCGGTCGCGCGAGTAATAGAACATCGCCGCCGGCGGATCCGCACCTCCAAAGGGGCGGTCGTCGCGGACGTAAACCCAGCATCGTCCGGTATCGGTTTTGCCTTTGGCCAGCACCGGCACGGTCGTGTCATCGGCATGAAGCCGCGCGGCCGCCATGACATGGGCTTCGACCATGCGCAGCAAAGGATCCAACGCCAGACCGACCGAACCCACGGCATCCGCGATGGTCGACAGCGCGATCGGTACGCCTTCCAGAGCATAACGCTCGGCCTGGCGGTTTAACGGCTGATGCTGACCAAACTTCTCGAACACGATCATGGCCAGCAAGCTCGGACCCGCCCATCCCCGGGGAATGGCATGGAACGGCGCCGGTACCTGACTGATCTTCTCACAGTCACGGCAGGAGAACTTCTCCCGCACCGTCTCGATCACCTTCCACTGCCGCGGGATCACTTCCAGCGTCTGCGTCACGTCCTCGGCGAGCTTGCGCAGGCGATTGCCGCCACAACAGGCGCAAGCTGTCGGTGGTTCGATGACGACCCGCTCACGCGGCAGATGCGCCGGGAAGGTCTGGCGTTCGGCGGGACGCTTGCGGGTAAATCCGCGCACCGTCGTTGTCTTCGCCACGGCCCGTTCCGCCGCGAGTTCATCCTCGGTGGCGTCGGCTTCGAGCTCTTCGAACGTCAGTGCCAACTGATCGATCAGACGTGACGAGCGTTCCGATCGCTGGCCACGCTCGAGCTTGGCGATCCGAAGCTTCTGCTGCGCGATCAGTGCGCTGTCCTCCGACGCCTTCGCGCGGGCAACCGCGAGTTCAGCGGCGATCTCCAGGCCCTTCGCACGTTCGTCCGCCAGCGCCGCCTTCAAGGCGGCAACGTCATCCGGAAGCGCGTCGCGATCAGCATCCATGTGATCCAGTGAATCACAGATCGTCCGCGTTGTGACTCCCCAAAATGACCCGCGATCACAAAATTCCTGGTTCAGCCTGCACTTTGCGGTCGCCACGTCAGTTGCGGATTCCGCCAGTCGATGCCCTCAAGCATATAAGCCATCTGCGCCGCCGAGATCGACACCGCGCCGCCCGCCGCCGATGGCCAGACAAACTTGCCGCGGTCCAAACGCTTCGTAAAAAGACAGGCTCCCAACCCGTCATGCCACAGGATCTTGACCAGATCGCCGCGCCGGCCCCGGAAGATGTAAAGGTCACCAGCGTGGGGATTGCGCTTCAGAGTCTCCTGGACTGTCAGCGCCAGACTCTGCATGCCACGCCGCATGTCGGTATGGCCGGTGGCAATCCAGACCTTCACGCCGCTCGGAATCGGAATCATCGCAGCCTCAGCAGCGCAAGCACCCGCTGCAGCGCCTCGACATCAACATCGCGGTCAACGCGCACACGGCAGTCGCCAAGTTCGATCTCGATGAGGCCAGTCCGGCCGTCCTGCGCACACAACGGCGACGGTTGTCGTGCGCGCGTCGATACCGAGGCTGACGTGGCCGTGATCTCGACAGGAACAAACGCCGGTGCGGCATCCCCTTCGTTCAACCGCCCGTCACGCGCCAATCGGCGCCATGTGAACAACTGGCTCGCAGATATCCCGTTACGCCGTGCCGTGACCGACACCAACCGTGGCCCGCCGTAGCTTTCAGCAACAATCCGCCGCTTCTCCGCCAGGGTCCAGCGGCGCCGCGCACCCGTCGAGACAACTTCAAGCCGCGAAACCCGCGACATAGGCGTATGATCAGTCATACACCTATGTCTGCACTCCAAGAAAAACTACGCAAGGCGGCCGCCGCCGGAGCGATACGCTACACCAGCATCCGTCCGGACGATGCTCCGTTGCGCGAGGCGATGAAGGCCGTGGCGGCGGCACGCCGGCGCTTCGGCTATCGCAGGATCCACATCATGCTGGATCGTCAGGGCATCGTGATGAACCAGAAGAAGCTGCGACGCCTCTACCGGGAAGAGAAGCTGCAGGTGCGCCGGCGCGGCGGTCGCAAGCGGGCGCTGGGCACGCGCAGGCCCATGCTCGTTCCTGATCGCGCGAATGCCCGCTGGAGTCTGGACTTCGTCTCCGACACCTTCACCGACGGCCGTCGCTTCCGGGTGCTCGCCGTTGTCGACGACTACACGAGGGAATGCCTGGCGCTGATCGCCGATACCTCGCTATCGGGGCTGCGTGTCGTGCGCGAGCTGGATGCCATCATCCGCTGGCGCGGTCGGCCGGACACGATCGTCTCCGACAACGGCACCGAGCTGACCTCCATGGCGGTCCTGCGGTGGTGCCAGCAGACCGGCGTCGAATGGCACTACATCGCGCCGGGCAAGCCGATGCAAAATGCCTTCGTCGAGAGCTTCAACGGGCGCTTCAGGGACGAATGCCTCAACGACACGCTGTTCTCGACGCTCACCGAAGCCCGGAGCGCCGTCATCTCATGGAAGGAGGACTACAACCACCACCGACCACACTCGGCACTCGGCAACATGCCGCCAGCCGAGTTCGCAATGAAATCCACGCTGGAAAAACAGGCCGCATGAGGCCAGAAATGAAACCCAGGACTCTCCCTCAAGTCGGAGGAGATTGGGGTCTCAGGTCATCACCTCTCCACCCCATACATCTTCGCCTTGTCGAGCTTGTACGACCACGGAAGCCCTGCGTTCTTCCAACCGTTGACGGCGCGGCGGCCTTCGTGCGGGCCGCTGGAAGCGAGGTCGCCTTCAAAACCGTCGACGACGGAATAGACATTCGTAAAGCCCGCCTCGGTGAGAAGATTGGCCGAGGCCGCGCTGCGATCGCCGGAGCGGCAGATCAGCACCACCGGGCTGTTGGCATCGAGGCCCTTCGCGGCGAGGCGGCGGCGGACTTCCGGGATGAAATCCGGATTCGGTTCGAGCTTGAGGCTTCTCTTGGCCTCGTCCCAGGTGGGGAATTCCGGCTCGATCATGTAGGGCACGTTGGCGTCGGCCTGCGTCGGCATGCCGAGAAACACCACTTCGGACGGCGTGCGCACGTCGAGGAACAGCGCGGTCTTGCCGTGCTCCGAGACGAAGTGCTCGGCCTCCTGCGCGGACAGATATTTTCCGAGTTTGGTCTGCTTGGGTTTCGGAACGGCCGACGGATCGACGGCATAGGCGGACGACGCGGCCAGGCACAGCGCGAGCAGGCAAAGCATCAGGCGTTTCATGAGAGCCTCCGTGTTGGAATGAATTGCGGGCGTGACGGCGTTTCACGCGCGAGAGGCGCTCTCTCGTTTCGAAATCTCCCAGGGACACATTCCGGCAGAGGCTTCGGGCATTATATTAGCATAATCTAAATTAAAGTCACGCCCTTTCCGTTCACGTCAGGCGCATCATCATCTCGTCCGCGCGGCGCTGCAGCTCGTCGTCGCTGACGTCCTCGATGTGCGTGCCGATGTACCACTGGTTGCCGCCGGGGTCGGTGACGCCGCCGGAGCGATCGCCGTAGAACATGTCCGCAGGCGGCATGATCTCGATGCCGCCCGCCCCGATCGCCGCCGCGTAGACCTCCTCCACGTTCGGCACATAGACATAGAGCATCGTCGGCATTGCCTTCGCGCGCTCCGACGCATTGCTGATCATCACGCACGCGTCGCCGATGCGCAGCGCTGCGTGCCGCACCAGCCCGCCCTGACGCAGCGGCGCGTGAACGAACTCCGCCTTGAACGCCTTCTGCATGAAGGCGATGACTGCATCGGCATCGTCGACAACGAGAAACGGGGTGACGGTGTGAAATCCGTCCGGCACGGGGCTGACCTTCGCGGGCATGATGCACTCCTTTGCAAACGCCGACATGGCGCAGGGTCAACGCGCGCCTGCGCAAGACGTTTCCGGAAGCGTCGTCATTCCGCCCGTGAGGTATGCGGCATGGCGTGGATGAAAGCCGTCATTCTGAGGTGCCGAAGCGTAGCGGAGGCCTCGAAGGATGATGTGATGGAGTTGGCGGTACTGCCAGCGCCACCATCCTTCGAGGCTCGCCGCAATTGCAGCTCGCACCTCAGGATGACGACGGGCGAAGTCGCCTCTTGACAAAATCACTATCTTAGGATTTAATTCCTTTGTCTCGTCCCGATGAGAGGGGCGTATCGCGATCGTCACGGTTCGCGGGACGGGATGCGGTGGACGCCGCGGCGTTCGATGCGCCTACGTGTCGGTGTTCGGTCCTTCGGGATTGAATGGCGATACGAAGGAAGGCTGACGACCACGCCGAGGCGGACGGCCCAAGTCGCATGATCCCGGCGCATCGTCCTTGCGCCATGGGGCAGCGCCGGTCTTAGTCCTCGAACGAGGAGAGACCGGTGCGTTAAGTCCCCTCGAACGGTGGTTCAGCCGAAGGGTCGAACACCGGGGGTTATGCGGAGCAAGCCGTTAACACCATCGCGTGCGGAACGCCGGATGCGTCCGGTGCTTTCGTGGCGACTACACTCGTGTGCTTTCTACCTTTGCACACGAGGCTGCGGACGCATCGCGCGTCCGGCGTTCCGCGCGCCCTCTCA
>Ga0007871_1000053_pt1 | contig 37684 bp, 35 predicted proteins | sample CryBogCBH08Jun09_FD_71208 | JGI IMG/M metagenome (GOLD analysis project Ga0007871, IMG submission 71208) | Freshwater microbial communities from Crystal Bog, Wisconsin, USA - CBH08Jun09 | ecosystem: Environmental > Aquatic > Freshwater > Lake | place: Crystal Bog, Wisconsin, USA | collected...
TTTCTTTTGCGCGGGCCTGCCAGTAACCGCCGTGGATGAATACCAGCGTCGGTCCGGCCTCGGCGGATTTCAGGAAATCGATGCGGTTGCGCTCGCGCTGGCCGTAGCGCAGATCGAGATGCTGCGGATATCTGCCGCGCATCTCAGCGGATCTGCGCTCCCAGCCCGCAACGATCTCGGCGCTGTCGGCCACCGCAGCGCCGTTGTTGAGGCCCCGGTCGCGCTCCTCCTGGCTGAGTTGACGCCAGTCCAACGCATTCCACGGTGCGGTCATTTCATCCTCCATCGAGCCCTGCTTGGGGTGCAGGATAGCTATCCGCCACGCAACGATTCATTTTGCGAGACCGTGTTTCGCATGACTATAGTGCGGCTAGTCGCAAGAATACAAAGAACGGAGACGCTGGTGGCCACTGATCAATCCCTGATACGCGAGACGGCAAACGCCATCGTGGCGAAACTCAATGCCGGTGACATCACCCCGCTCGACCTGCTCGACGTCCTCGAAAATCGCATTGCTGCCGTTGACGGTAAGGTGAACGCGCTGCCGACCTTGTGCTTCGACCGCGCCCGCGCCAACGCTCGCGAGTTGATGAAGAAGCCGAAGGGTGAGCGCGGCCTGCTCGCCGGCATGCCGATCCCGATCAAGGACCTGACTAATGTGGCTGGCGTCCTGACGACGCAGGGCTCGCCGATCTACAAGGACCACGTCCCGGCCAACTCCGACATCCTGGTAGAGCGTATCGAAGGCAACGGTGGCGTGATCTACGCCAAATCCAATACGCCCGAGTTTGGCGCCGGCGCCAATACCTTCAACGAAGTATTCGGGGCGACGCGCAATCCATGGGACGTGTCGCGCTCGGCCGCCGGATCGTCGGGCGGCGCGGCGGTTGCGTTGGCGACGGGCACCGCTTGGCTCGCGCACGGCTCCGACATGGGCGGCTCACTGCGCAATCCGGCAAGCTTTTGCGGCATCGTCGGCATGCGGCCAAGCGCAGGCCGGGTCGCGCATACGCCCGCCTCCAAGATCGACCGCAACCTCGGCGTTCAGGGACCAATGGCACGCAACGTCGAAGACCTCGCGCTGCTGCTCGACGCGATGTGCGGCGAGAATCCCGCCGATCCATTGTCGCTGCCGTCTCTGCCGACATCGTTTCTCTCGGCCGCGCGCAGCGGCAGCAAGCCGAAGCGCATCGCCTATTCGCCCGACCTCGGCATCACCCCGGTCGATCCGGAAGTCGCCGATATCACTCGCAAGGCGGCGGCGCGATTTGCGGAAGCCGGCGTCATCGTCGAAGAAGCCCATCCTGATCTGCACGAAGCGCACGAATGTTTTCACGTGCTGCGTGCGTTCGACTTCGCCATCAGCAAGGCCGCATTGCTGCGGGAAAAGCGCGACCTGCTGAAGCCGGAAGTAATCTGGAATATCGAACAAGGTCTGAAACTGACGGTCGAAGACCTCGAGCGCGCCGAGGCGCAACGCCTCACCATGACGAACCGCGCCCTCGAATTCTTCCAGACCTACGACCTGCTGCTGGCGCCAGCGACCATCGTGCCGCCCTTCCCGGTGGAGAACCGCTACGTCGCCGAATGCGCCGGCAAGAAGTTCGACAATTACGTCGAATGGCTCGGCATCGTCTATGCCATCACCCTGGTGTGCTGCCCGGCCCTGTCGCTGCCGTGCGGATTCACCGCAAGCGGCCTGCCAGTCGGGTTGCAGATGGTCGCCGCACCGCGCGGCGAAGCGCGCCTGCTTGCGGGCGCGCGTGCCCTGGAAGACATCCTCGGCGTCCGCGGCACCACACCGATCGATCCGCGCTAGTGGAGCGGATATCGCCGGATTGCGGGGCAACGTCGTCCACCTGAACTGGAAGCTGGCGCGACAGGATTCGCCGCGCTAGTCTTCTGGAATAGTTCAAAAATGCCCGCGATGAATCGTGTGGCGCAGGGAACACGGGAACGACCTCATGTCCGGCAAGCTCAGAATCCATGTCGATCAGGACAAGTGTCAGGGACATAGCCGCTGCAAGGCGCTGGCGCCGGAATTGTTCGACCTCGACGAATTCGGCAACGCGCACGAAGCCGGCGACGGGATCGTTCCTCCCGGCCTCGAAGACAAGGCCTATCTGGCCAAATCCAATTGTCCCGAACTCGCCATAGATATTACAGAAGATTGACATCCGCATCAGCCCGATCGCGCAACGAGCCGCGACCCATCCATTTGATTGAACGCAGGACCTTGCCCCGATGAACAAGCCCGCTCCTGTTACCGACTGGGTGCATGATTTCGATCACACCGACCCGCGATGGACCGAGAATCCGTTTCCGATCTGGGATGAACTGCGCGCCGAATGCCCGGTGGTTCACACTGAACGCTTCCTCGGCGTCTATATGCCGACGACCTATGAGGCGGTGAAACAGATCGCCTACGACACGGAACATTTCTCGTCGCGCCGCGTCATCGTGCGCACCGTACGGCCCGAGATCACCCAATCCGCGCCGCCGATCACGTCCGACCCGCCCGAGCACAAGCCGGCGAAACAACTGCTGTTACCGCCCTTCACGCCCGATGCGATGAAGAAGCTGGAGCCGCGCGTTCGCGAAATCTGCAATGAGTTGATCGACGAGTTTATCAACGATTCGAAAGTCGACGCTGCTGCCCGCTATACGAAGCACATTCCGGTGCGTGCGATCGCGCACATGCTCGGTATTCCCGAGAAGGACAGCGAGCTGTTTATCAAATGGATTCACGAGATTCTCGAACTCGGCATCACCGACGACGACGCCCTCGTGCGAGGCGTCAACGAGATGTCACACTATTTCGCCGGTCACATCGAGCAGCGGAAAAAGAACCCGACCAACGATTTGATCTCGACGCTGATGAACGCCCGGGACAAGAACGGCCAGCCCCTATCCGACATGCATGTGCTGGGATCGCTGCGCCTGCTGCTGATCGCCGGTATCGATACCACCTGGAGCGCAATCGGCGCATCGCTATGGCACCTGGCGAAAACCCCAGCCGATTGCGAGCGGCTGCTGGCAGAGCCAGCGCTGATACCGACAGCGGTCGAGGAATTTCTCCGCGCCTATTCGCCGGTGACCATGGCCCGCGAGGTGATGAAGGAAACCACCATCAGCGGCTGCCCGATCAAGCCCGGCAACATGGTGCTGCTGTCGTTCCCTGCAGCCAATCGCGATCCGGCGATGTTCCCCGATGCGGATAAAGTCATCATCGACCGCAAGGAGAATCGTCACGCCGCGTTCGGCCTCGGCATCCATCGCTGCGTCGGCTCCAACCTCGCGCGGATGGAGATGACAGTAGCGCTGGAGGAATGGCTGAAACGAATCCCGGACTTCCGGCTCGATCCCGCCGGAGAGGTAACATGGTCGGAGGGTACGGTACGCGGCCCGCGACAACTCCCCCTGTTATTGAGTAAACCACACTGACGAATCCTCGATACAGGCCGGGAGCTTGATGTGACAGATCGCAGTGCAGACCAGACGGCAACGACGCAATTCGATCTGATCGATGTGGAGCGGAGGCTCAAATCGATTTTCATCGGCTCGGTCGGCAATCTGGTCGAGTGGTACGACTTTTACGCCTATACCGCTTTCGCGCTGTATTTCGCCCCGGCCTTCTTTCCCCACAGCGATCCGGTGGTGCAGCAGCTCAATGCTGCGGTGCTGTTCGCAGCCACCTTCCTGATGCGGCCACTCGGCGGCTGGCTGTTCGGCTTCATCGCGGATCGTTACGGCCGGCGGCTGTCGCTGACCTTGTCAGTGGTCTGCATGTGCTTCGGGTCGCTGGTGATTGCCGCGACGCCGACCTACGCGTCGATCGGCATTTTCGCGCCGGTGCTGCTGGCCTTGGCCCGTATCGTCGAGGGATTGAGCCTCGGCGGCGAATATGGCGCTAGCGCCACGTATCTCAGCGAGATTGCCGATCCGAAACATCGCGGCTTCTATTCCAGCTTCCAGTACGTGACGCTGATCGGTGGCCAGCTCACCGCCATCATCGTGCTCCTGCTGCTGCAGAAAGTGTTCCTGACCCAGGAAGAGCTTTATGCGTGGGGCTGGCGCATTCCCTTCGTGATCGGCGCGATGTTGGCAATTTTCGCCGCCGTGATGCGCCGGGGCATGCATGAAACCGAGGCATTCGTCGAAGCAAAGAAGAACACCAAGGCGACCGGCTCGATCCGTGCGCTGTTCAAGTACCCGAAGGAAGTCCTGCTGGTGGTCGGCCTGACGGCCGGCGGAACGGCTGCGTTCTACACCTTCACCACCTATATGCAGACTTTCGTCAAGCTGTCGGTCGGGCTTACCGCCGACCAGACCACCTATGTCATCTTCGGCTCCCTGCTCTTCGCGACCCTGCTGCAGCCGCTTTACGGCGCGATTTCCGACCGGATCGGCCGCAAGCCGTTGCTGATCTTCTTCGGCGTCGCCGGCACGCTGGCCACCGTTCCGATCCTGACGACGCTGCAGACGACGAAATCGCCGTTCACGGCTTTCCTTCTGATCTGCGCCGCGTGGCTGTTCGTTGCAGGCTACACTTCCATCAATGCGGTGGTGAAGGCCGAACTGTTTCCGACCAATATCCGCGCGCTTGGCGTCGGCCTGCCCTATGCGGTGACGGTATCGCTGTTCGGCGGCACCGCGCCCGCAATCGCGCTGTGGTTCAAGACGCTGGGGCACGAGAACTGGTTCTACTACTACCTCTCCGGCATCATCTGCATTTCGCTGATCATCTATTCGACGATGCGGGATACCAAACACGACTCGGCGATGCATCGCCACGAGTGAGCCGGTACAAGTTTGGCGGCGTCGGCTCTCTTCCCGTCCTGACGCCGCCGCATATCTGATAGAGTGCCGGTCAGACGCCACCATTCCGGAGACTGACCGTGCGCACCGAACGCTTCCAATTCACCGGCACCGAAGGCCAGCAGCTCGCTGCTACCCTCGACCTGCCAGACGACGCGCCCACCGCTTACGCACTGTTTGCGCACTGCTTCACCTGCGGCATGAACGTGCTGGCGGCGAAGCGCATCGCGAGCGCGCTAGCCGAAAAGGGCATCGCGGTGCTGCGGTTCGATTTCACCGGCATCGGCGCCAGCGAGGGCGAATTCGCCAACAGTACGTTTTCGTCGAATGTCGCCGATCTGGTTCGCGCCGCGGATCACCTGCGCGAGACCCGCAAGGCACCTGCGATCCTCATCGGCCACAGCCTCGGCGGTGCGGCCGTACTTGCGGCAGCCGGACAGATTGCAGAAGCGAAGGCTGTGGTGACGATCGCCGCGCCCTCCGATCCTGCGCACGTCACCGGCATGTTCAAGGACCGCATCGAAGATATCCGTGCGCTGGGTAAGGTCGAGGTGTCGCTGGCTGGCCGGCCCTTTCATATCAAACGTGAATTCCTCGACGACATTGCGGAGCACAATCTTGCAGCCCATATCGCCAAGCTGCACAAGGCGTTGCTGATTCTGCATTCGCCGACCGACAACACGGTCGGCATCGACAACGCGACCCACATTTTCGTCGCGGCCAAACATCCGAAAAGTTTCGTGTCGCTGGCCGGCGCCGACCATCTGCTCAATCAGAAGCGCGATGCCGAGTATGTCGCGCATGTCGTTGCCGCCTGGGTCGAGCGCTATCTCGACACCGAACCGCAAGCGGTTCCGGCCAGCAACGAACCCCGCCTCGTGCAAGTGCAGGAAACCCGGCAAAGTAAACTCCAGCAAGTGGTGAGCGTCGGCCCGCATCGTCTGACGGCGGATGAACCGGTGTCGGTCGGCGGGCAGGACAGCGGACCGAACCCCTATGAATTCCTGCTCGCCGGCCTCGGCGCATGTACCTCGATGACGATGCGGATGTATGCGGATCGCAAGTCGCTGCCGCTGAAGCGCGTCACGGTGACGCTGAAGCACAGCAAAATTCACGCGGAAGATTGCGAGGCCTGCGAAACCAAGGTCGGGTTGCTCGACCGCATCGAGCGTGTGATCGCGATCGAAGGCGATCTCGACGCCGAACAACGCAGCAAGCTGATGGAGATCGCAGACAAATGCCCGGTGCATCGCACCCTCACCTCCGAAATCCACATCGTCACGCGCCCCGCGGAATAGTTCCCGGCCCGCCTTGCGGCGTGTCTGCAGGAATTGACGGCTCTGGCATCGAGGGTCATCATCGGTGCAAAGGACTTGAGCCATGCCAGCCGTGACGCGCGTCGATCCGAAGACCGTCTTTTCGCCCGAGCAATGGCGGATGCTGACCCAGCGCAGTTCCTGGCGCGGTTGCCTGCTTGTCGCGCATGCGTGGGGCACCATCGCCGCCTCCATTGCACTGGTGACCATATGGCCCAATCCGCTGACATGGCTGATCGCGGTGATGGTGGTCGGTGCGCGGCAATTGGGCCTCGCCATCCTGATGCATGAAGCCGCGCACGGCGGGCTGCACACCAACCAGAAGATCAACGAATGGATCGGGCAATGGCTCTGCGCGGTGCCGGTCGGTGCCGACCTCGCAAGCTACCGCTCGTATCACTTGCAGCATCACAAGTTCACGCAGCAGCCCGAAGACCCGGACCTGTCGCTCTCCGCACCGTTCCCGGTCACCAAGGAAAGTTTCAAGCGCAAGGCGATCCGCGATCTCACCGGTCAGACGTTCGTCAAGCAGCGGCTGCCGCTATTTCTCGCGCTGTTCAATCGCAAGACCGCAACCGACGACGCCGACTCGCACGAAAGCTTCCTCTCCAGCGGAGCGGACAAGATGGCGCGGTTCCTCTGCGCCAACGCGGTGCTGTTTGTGCTGTTCTGGCTCGCAGGTGCTGGGATCTGGTACTGGGCAGTTTGGGTGTTCGCGATGGCGACGTGGCTGCCGCTGGTGACGCGCATCCGCAACATCGCCGAGCACGCCTGTACCTCGACCTCGCCCGATCCGTTCAGTCAGGCGCGAACGACGCTGGCCAATCCGATCGAGCGTTTATTCATTGCGCCCTATTGGGTGAACTATCACGCCGAACATCATCTGTTCATGTATCTGCCGTGCTACCGGCTGCCGCTCGCGCATCGACTGCTGCGCGAGAAAGGCCTGATCGGCCGCGTGACGGTGAGCGATAGTTATCTCGACGTGTTGCGTCTGGCGACGTCGAAAATCTGAAACCGTTAAGCCGAAGCCAGCGCGCGCACCTGCAACGGTCCGCGCAGGCCGACGGCGGCGCCGACAACGATGCCGGTGATCGCAAGGAACGAGGCCAGCGCCAGCGTCGAAACGCCGGTCAGTCCCTGCCCCACCGAACAGCCGAGCGCCATGGCGCCACCCGAACCCATCAATACCGCGCCGCCGATCGAGCGGATCATGTGGCTCGGCGACGTATAGCCGTCCCACTTGAAACGGCTGGTGGCGAGCGAGGTGACGAAGCTTCCCGCCAGCACGCCGGCCACCAGCGCAATGCCGAAGTTCAGCGTCGAGCCGGTAGAGAGCATGACGTATTGCACCGAATCCGCGATCGGCGCGACGAAGGTCAGCGACGTCACCGGCACCGGGTTGAAATCATCTGCGCCGAGGAAACCGGTCGCGAACCAGCCGGCGGCGACCAGCAGGCCAATGGTGAGGCCCGCAGCAATCTGACCCCAGGATTTGCGAAAACCGGCATGCGAGAATGCGAAGATCGCCAGCGCTCCGCTGACTGCGACCAGCGCCACGATCCGTGCCGCGGTCGCATCGAGACCGACGGTCTGCAGCAGCGCCGGCAATGAAATCACCCGCGGCGCGCCCTGGGTCCATTGCAGAATCGCGAGGCGCGCAGGTGCAATCAGTCCCTTGAGCGTCATCTGCGCGGCGATGCCGAGCGTCACGATGACCACGAACGAGCGCAGATTGCCGCGCCCGAGCAGCACCAGCGCGCGCGATGCACATCCGTTCGACAACACCATGCCGTAACCGAACAAGAGGCCGCCGGCGAACATCAGCGGCGCCGAAAAGGTCGGCTGCAGATAGATCGATTTGTCGAGATCGACGTAATGCCCGAGCACCAGAAGCTGGGTCGCGGCAATCGCAACCGCAATCGCGAGTGCGTAGGTGCGAACCAGGCGGCCGTCACCGTTGCCCCACAATCCGCGCAGGCTGCTCAAGAGGCAGAAGTTGCTGAGCAGTCCGACGGCGCCAAAAACGAGGCCGATCGCAAAGGCTGCATAAATGACCAGTTCTGGACCCAAGGACACGGCGTTTCCCCATCCGGAGAGAAAAAAATGCTGCCGCTTCGCTTTACGGCATGCCGTCTATATAGCCTGCGGGTTGCAGCCGTCCACGGCTCGCAAAATTTAAGAAGGAAGCCACTGCGCGCGAGAAAATAGAGAGAATAAATCTCTATTCCATCGCAGTTCGGGGCAACTTCTTCCTTCAACCGAAGGGAGAAGAAAATCCTCCCAGAGGTCATTGGCGAACAATTGCTCTATCGCTTGAAGATCACCCGATTCCGCGCCGAGCCCGCCACCGCCCAATATGCGGCATGGGCTTCATCCAACGGATAGATCGATCCGGGCAGAATGGGAAACGGCTTGAGATGACCGCTAGCAAAGCCCGGCACCAACTCCCGTAACACCTCGCCGGTCGCGACCGACGACAGGCCGAGCGTATCGATGCCCACATAGGTGTGCTGGCCGCGATAAAACTCCATGATGTTGAACTGCACGATCTTGTCGACTGCGGCGATGAATATCTGGCGGCCTTTCAGCGCCGTCGATTGATGCGCGGCCTGATAGTAGGGATCGCCGACCGTATTGAAGACGATATTTGCGCCCTTGCCGTCAGTCAGTTCACGCACGCGTGCGGCGACGTCCGTCGATGAAGAAACGATCACCTCGACAGCGGCGCTGGCGTGGCCTTCGTATGGCTCGTCCTTGCGCACCACGCCGATGACGCGCGCGCCACGCCAAGTTGCGATCTGCGTCGCCGCCTGCCCCACCTTTCCATTGATGCCCATGATCAGCACCGTCTCGCCGGGCACCGGCAACCCGGCGCGACGAAGACCTTCCATCGCGGTGACGAATGGCACGCCGATCCCGGCAGCCTCTTCCAGTGAGAGCGACGCCGGCTTCTCGACAACCGCATCGGCTTCCACCACCAGATGCGTGGCATGGGTGCCGTCGCGGCGGATGCCGAGATCGCCGGACGAGCCGAACACCTCGCGTCCGATGAGATTGGCGGGACCTTCGATCACGCGGCCGGCGAAGTCGCGCCCCGGCGTGCGCGGAAACACAGCATAAGGCATCATGCCGATCGCCGCCTTGACGTCCGACGGATTGACCGCCGCGGCCTTCACCTCGATCAACACGTCGCTCTCGCCACGCGACAATCGATGCGGCTCGATCACAGGCAGGATGGAATCGACATCGGCGGCCTTGGTCAGCAGACGCACGCAATGCGCCTCGACGGATGATGCAGGGCTCTGCTGAGGACTTGTCATTCAAACAACCTTCGACATTCGGCGGCCTAACTAACGCGGCCGCCGCCTTCTTGGCAGATTTTGACGCAAGCCGCTATGCCGCCCGCGCGCTCATGGTCAGCAGGTCGTAACGCGCCACCGGCTCGTTGTTCTGGTTCACGACTTCCACGTCCCAGCGCACTTCACCGTATTCAGGTTTCCGCGCCGGCGACTTCTGCTTCACGGTGAGCCGCACACGGATGACATCATCCGGCGATACGGGTTTCAGGAAGCGCAGATTGTCGAGGCCATAATTGGCCAGCAGCGGACCGGGCGCGGGATCGACGAACAGCCCGGCCGCGAAAGCCAAGATCAGATAACCGTGCGCAACGCGGCCCGGGAAGAACGGATTGGCCTTGGCGGCGGCTTCATCCATGTGGGCATAAAACGTATCGCCGGTGAAGTGCGCGAAATGCTCGATGTCGTCGAGCGTAATCGGCCGGCTTTCCGTCTCGATCGTGTCACCGATCTGCAATTGATTGTAGTTGCGCTTGAACGGATGTTCTTTCGCGATCGGAGCCGGCGCACCCTTCAGCCAGCTTCCGGTCAGCGACGACAACCGTGCCGGGGACGCCTGCACGGCCGTGCGCTGCATGTAATGATAGACCGCGCGCATGCCGCCGAGTTCTTCGCCGCCGCCCGCGCGGCCGGGCCCGCCATGCAACAGCGACGGCATCGGCGAGCCGTGCCCGGTGGATTCCTTCGCGCAGTCGCGATCGACGATCAGCACCCGGCCATGGAACGGCGCGATGCCGAGGATCACCGCCTCTGCGACCTTGGCATCGTAGGTGAACAGCGACGCCACCAGACTGCCCTCGCCGCGCTGGATCAGATCGATCGCCTGATCCAGATCGTTATAGGCCAGCACGGTGGCGACCGGCCCGAAGGCCTCGGTGTCGTGGACACGCTTCGCCGTCTTCGGATCGGTGGCGCGCAGCAGCACCGGACCGATGAAGGCACCGGCCTTGATATCGATACCGCTCGCCTCGACATGGTCCGGATCGCCGAACACGATTTCGGCTTCGCCTTTCAGCTTTGCGATCTGTCCGCGCACGGACTCGCGCTGCGCGCGGCTGACCAGTGGCCCCATCACCTTGTCTTCGGTTCGCGGATCGCCGAGCTTCACCGCGCCCAGCGCCGTTTTCAACGCGGCAATCACCGCGGCTTCCTGCGCGCGCGGCACCAGGATGCGGCGGATCGCGGTACATTTCTGCCCGGTCTTGGCGGTCATCTCGCGCACGATCTCGCGCACGAACAGATCGAATTCCGGCTGTGACGGATCGACGTCGGGTCCCAGCAACGAAGCATTGAGCGAGTCGCGCTCGGCAACAAAGCGGATCGAGTGTTTCGCGATGTTGGGATGATTGCGCAGTTTCTCGGAAGTCTCGATCGAGCCGGTAAACGAGACCACGTCCTGCCCGCCCAGGAGATCGAGCAAATTGCCGGTCGAGCCGCAAATCAGCTGCAGGCTGCCGGGCGGCAGCACGCCGGATTCGTGCATCAGCCGCACCAGCGCCTCGGTGACATAGGCGGTCGCGGTGGCCGGCTTTGCGATTACCGGCACACCGGCAAGAAATGCGGGCGCGAATTTCTCCAGCAGCCCCCAGCACGGGAAATTGAATGCGTTGATATGCACGGCGACGCCATGCAGCGGCGACAGGATATGCTGCCCAACGAACGTGCCGCCCTTCGACAGCCCCTCGACGTCACCCTCGACGACGAATTTTGCATCTGGCAGATCGCGGCGGCCACGCGAGGCATAAGCAGACAAGGTGCCAAGCCCGCCCTCGATATCGATGGCGTTGTCGCGGCGCGTCGCACCGGTGTCGCCCGCCAGCTTGTAGAGCGTCTCTTTGTGCTCGGAGAGATACGCGGCAAGCTTGCGCAACAGATCGGCGCGCTGATGAAAGGTCAGTTTGCGCAGTGCCGGTCCACCGACGTCGCGGGCATAACGGACGATATCCGCAAAATCGAGCCCGGCACTGGAGGCGCGCGCGACGACGTGGCCGTCCACCGCGCTCGGGATATCGACGAAGCCACTCGACGGTTCAACCCATCGGTCGCGCACGAGGCTTTGCAAGGTGATGGTCATCGATCCTCCCGATCCTTCCGGCATCTTGTTGATGGTGCGATAGTCGCTAGCGCATGGGCCGTTGACAGCGCGGCGGCTTGGGCTAATAATTAACTGACCGATCGTTCAATTCAAGAGGCTTCTCGCAGAGCCCGGAACGCCTGGGAGGACACCTTGGATCCCATCCTGATTGACAACCGCGGGGCGTGGCGCATCGTCACGCTGAACCGTCCGGACCGGCTGAATTCATTCAACGAAGCCATGCACCGCGCGCTGGCGCAGGCGCTCGACGATGCCGGCCGCGACGACCGTTGCCGTGCCGTGCTGCTGACCGGTGCCGGGCGCGGCTTCTGTGCCGGACAGGATCTCAGCGACGTCGCGGCGGGCGACGGCGGCCCGCCCGATCTCGGCGTCACCATCGAGAATTTCTACAATCCGTTGGTGCGCCGCATCCGGGCGCTCAACAAGCCGGTGATCTGCGCAGTGAACGGCACTGCAGCGGGCGCCGGCGCCAACATCGCCTTCGCCTGCGATATCGTGCTCGCCGCGCGCTCGGCAAAATTCATCCAGTCGTTCGCGAAGATCGGCCTGGTGCCGGATTCCGGCGGCACCTGGTTCCTGCCGCGCCTGATCGGCGACGCCCGCGCCAAGGCGCTCGCCATGTTGGCCGAGCCGATCACGGCGGAAACCGCCGCCAATTGGGGCCTGATCTGGCGCGTGGTCGACGACGACAAACTAATGGGTGACGCCGAAGCCCTCGCGGCGCATCTCGCCAGCCAGCCAACCCAGGGCCTTGCGATGATCAAGCAGGCTCTGCAGCAATCCGCCACCAATACGCTTGACGCCCAGCTCGATCTGGAGCGCGATCTGCAGCGCAAGGCCGGACGTACGCCCGATTATGCCGAAGGCGTCGATGCCTTCATCGCCAAGCGCGCGCCGAAGTTTACCGGGAGGCCGAGTTGAAAGTCGCCAGAAGTCCATCGCCGGATGAACTCGCACGCGCCTGCGCCGACGCGATGTGGAAGGACGACAATGCCAGTGGCGGCCTCGGCATGGAAATCCTCGACATCGGTGCCGGCCGAGCCACGCTGACGATGACCGTCAAGCCGAACATGGTCAACGGCCACGGCATCGCCCATGGCGGCTTCATCTTCACCCTGGCGGATTCGACATTCGCCTTTGCCTGCAATTCCTATAACGAGCGCGCCGTCGCCGCGCATTGCAACATTTCCTTCATCCGTCCCGGCAAGCTCGGTGACCGTCTGGTGGCGACAGCCCGCGAAATTTCCCGCTCCGGCCGCTCCGGCATCTACGATATCCGCGTCACGGTGGACGATGTCACGGTCGCCGAATTGCGCGGCCATTCCCGCACCATCGGCGGCGCGCTGGTGCCGCTGACATCTTCTCCAACCGAATAATTGCTGACAGGACGATGACGATGGCCGCGACGACCGCTGAACTGAAATCCGCAAACGGCCTCGTGCTGGACGAGGCCGAGCGCGCCTCGCGCGATGAGATTATCGCGTTGCAGACCAAGCGGCTGGCGTGGTCGCTCAAGCATGCTTACGACAACGTCGCGCATTATAAAAAGGCCTTCGACGCCAAGGGCGTGCATCCGTCGGACTTCAAGCAGCTCGCCGATCTGGGCAAATTCCCGTTCACGGTGAAGACCGACCTGCGCGACAACTACCCCTTCAACATGTTCGCCGTGCCGCGCGAACAACTGGTGCGCGTACACGCCTCCTCAGGCACCACCGGCAAGCCGATCGTCGTCGGCTATACCCAGGCCGATATCGATGTCTGGTCGGATGTGATGGCCCGCTCGATCCGCGCCGCCGGCGGCCGCAAGGGAATGATCCTGCACAATGCTTACGGCTACGGCCTCTTCACCGGCGGCCTCGGCGCGCATTACGGCGGCGAGCGGCTCGGCTGCACCGTGGTGCCAATCTCCGGCGGCATGACCGAGCGGCAAGTGCAGCTCATCAACGACTTCAAGCCCGACATCATCATGGTGACGCCGAGCTACATGCTCGCCATCTTCGATGAATTCAAACGCCAGGGCATCGACCCGCGACAATGTTCGCTGAAGTTCGGCATCTTCGGTGCCGAGCCGTGGACCAACGCGATGCGCAGCGAGATCGAGCACGCATTCAACATGGATGCCACCGACATTTACGGCCTCTCGGAAGTGATCGGCCCCGGCGTCGCGCAGGAATGCGTGGAAACCAAGGACGGCCTGCATATCTGGGAAGATCACTTCTATCCGGAGATCATCGATCCGGAGACCGGCGCCGTGCTGCCCGATGGCGAGAAAGGCGAACTGGTGTTTACCTCGCTCACCAAACAGGCCTTCCCGATCGTCCGCTACCGCACCCGCGACCTCACCCGCTTGTTGCCCGGCACCGCCCGTCCCAACATGCGCCGCATGGAGAAAGTCACCGGCCGCTCCGACGACATGATCATCCTGCGCGGCGTCAACGTATTCCCGACGCAGATCGAGGAAGTGCTACTCGCTACCGACTGGTGCGGCGGTCATTTCCAGATCGAACTGACGCGCGAAGGCCGCATGGACGAGATGACGGTGCTGGCGGAGGCCCGGCCGGAAAGCTGGGACGGCGCGGGCCTCGTCGCGCATGCCGAGAAGGTCACCGCCTACATCAAGAACACCATCGGCGTTTCGAGCAAGGTCAGCATCGTCGCACCGGAATCGCTGGCGCGTTCGCAAGGCAAGGCCAAGCGCGTCTACGACAAGCGTCCCAAAGGATAGCAACTGGATTCGGCAACAGGCGGAGAGAATGCCATGGGTGATCACTCGCGTCGGGATATTCTGAAAACCTCGCTCGGCCTCGCCGCTGGCGTGGCGCTTACTCCCCTCCAGCACACGAGTATCGCGATGGCAGACACAGCATCCTCGCCCTCCACGGCCGCCGAGATCGTTCAGGCGATCCGCGACAAGAAGATCACCGCCGTCAGCGTGGTGCAGGCCGCGATCGAGCGCGCCGAGAAACTGAAAGACCTCAATGCGCTGATCTTCCTGAACAAGGATGCGGCGCTATCGGCCGCCCGCGATGTCGATAGCGGCAAGATCACGGGCCCCCTCGCCGGCCTGCCGATCGTGGTCAAGGACAACATCAACACCAAGGACATGCCGACCACCGGCGGGACGCCCGCATTGCAGAATGCGCGCCCGAAAAACAATGCGCCCTCACTGCAGAAACTGATCGATGCCGGCGCCATCGTCATTGGCAAGGCTAACATGCACGAACTGGCGTTCGGCATCACCAGCACCAATCTGTCGCCGTTCGCGGGACCGGTGAAGAATCCTTACGACACGACGCGGATTCCCGGCGGCTCGTCCGGTGGCACGGCCGTTGCCATCGCGGCAGGCATCGTCACCTGCGGGCTCGGTACCGACACCGGCGGCTCGACCCGCGTTCCGGCTGCGCTCACCGGTATCGTCGGCCTACGGCCCTCGGTCGGCAACGGCGGTGCGCGGCGACGCTACAACGACGATCACGCGGTCGTTCCGATCAGCCACACCCGCGATACGGTCGGACCCATGGGCAAGACCGTGGCCGACGTCGCGCTGTTGGATTCCGTCATCACCGGCACGGTGATGGCCGCGGCCGAGGATCTCAGCGGCAAGCGCTTCGGCGTGCCGCCGTCGATGTGGAGCGGGCTGGACAAAAGCTTGCAGGATGTCGTTGACGCGGCGCGCAAGAAGCTGACCGATGCCGGAGCCGTTCTCGTCTACAAGGACATCGACGGGCTGTTCGACCTCAACGCCAAGCTGTCGTTCCCGATCGCGCTGCACGAGCCGATCGAGGACATTCCTGCTTACCTGAAAGCCTCCGGCATCGAAGCGATCACGCTGGCAGATATCGCCGCGAAGATCGCAAGCCCGGATGTGAAAGGCGCGTTCGGCGCCATCACCGCCGATGCCTTCGGCAAGGCCTATCCGGACGCCATCGGCACGCTGCGCCCGCAACTGCAGAAATTGTACGAGAGCTACTTTCGCGACAACAATCTCGACGCCATCCTGTTACCGACCACCATCGCCCCCGCCCCGGCGATCGATACCGCGAAGGGCTCCGGCGAGGTGTCGATCAATGGCGGCAAGCCGATGCCGACCTTCGACACCATGATCCGCAACACCGATCCGGGCAGCAACGCTGGCATCCCCGGGCTGTCGTTGTTCGCCGGCATGACGGCGAGCGGGCTGCCGGTGGGGTTGGAGATCGACGGGCCGGTCGGAAGCGACACGACATTGCTGGGCCTTGGGCTGTCGATGGAAAAGCTGTTCGGCGATGCACCGCCGCCGAAGGTGTGACGCGGATATCACCGACCTCTCGTCGTGGCCTGATTTATTCCGGCCGTCCACGTCCTGGTAGTGGCTTAGTAAGAAAGACGTGGATGGCTGGGACGAGCCCGGCCATGACGAAGAAATTTGTCGCGTTACATCTGGTCGTAATCGACTACGACCTTCGCTGATGCAGGATGCGCTTGGCAGGTCAGGATGAAACCCGCCTCAAGCTCCCACGGCTCGAGCGAATAGTTCAGTTCCATCGGCGCATCGCCCTCGACCAGCTTGGCGCGGCAAGTCGAACACATTCCCCCTTTGCATGCGAACGGCAGGTCCATGCCCGCACGCAACGCGGCATCGAGGATCGCTTCGCCATCGGCCACCGGCACGTCGCGGCGCTTGCCGTCGATGATCAGCGAGGCGATTGCCTTCGGCGGCGCGCTCTCCGCAACCACCTTCCTGGGCCGCGGCTTGCCGCCCAATTCGGACACGAAACGCTCGACGTGAATGCGCTCGTCGGCAATGCCGATCGCACGGCACGTCGCCTCGATCTCCTCGCTCATCCCGGTTGGCCCGCAGATGAACACATGGTCGATGCTCTCAGCCGGCACCAGCGAGCGCAGCAGTACCCGCACCTTGTCGCCGTCGAGACGACCGTGAAGGATCGGAATATCCTGCTCCTCCTGCGAGATGACGTGGAACACCGACAGCCGCTCCATGTAGCGGTCCTTCAGTTCCTCCAGCGCCTCGCGGAAGATGATGCCATCGGTCGCGCGATTACCGTAGAACAGGAAGAACTGACTGTTCGGCTCGCGCGCCAATACGCCGCGGACGATCGAGAGGATCGGCGTGATGCCCGACCCCGCGGCGAATCCGACATGAATGCGCGCCTCGTCCGGCTTGTGCGCGACGCCGAAGCGTCCGGTCGGCGTCATCACGTCGAGCGCATCGCCTGCTTTCAGTTCATCGGCGGCCCAGTTTGAGAATGCGCCACCATCGACCTTCTTCACCGCGATGCGCAGTTCGCCGTCGTCGGGACCGGAACAGATCGAATAGGAACGGCGAACCTCTTCGCCATCCATGGTCGTGCGCAGCGTCAGATACTGGCCCGGCGCAAATTCATAGTCGCGCGCCAGCTCCTGCGGAATCGCAAAGGTCAGCGATACTGCGTCTGATGCCTCGCGGCGCAGGTCGCGGACCGCCAGACGATGAAAGCGCGGAGTGGTCGAAGACATCACAGCAGAACCATCAATGGCATTTGAAATAATCGAACGGCTCGCGGCAGTTCCTGCAACGCCACAGCGCCTTGCACGAGGTCGAACCGAATTCGGACAGCGTCTCGGTATCAGTCGAGCCGCATTGCGGACAAGCTACCTGCTCGACACCGAACAGCGCGCGGCGGCCGCTACCGGCCTGCGGCGGCGCGATGCCGTAATCCTTCAGCTTGCGGCGGCCATCGTCGCTCATCCAGTCCGTGGTCCAGGCCGGCGACAGCACGGTGCGCACCTTTGGCTTGCGAAAACCGGCGCGCTCCAGCGCCACCTCGATTTCCACCGCGATCATGTTCATCGCCGGGCAACCGGAATAGGTCGGCGTGATCGCGATTTCGACCTCACCGTCATGCACCGTCACGTCGCGCAGCACGCCGAGGTCGGCGATGGTCAGCACCGGGATTTCCGGATCGACCACCTGCGCTGCCGCGTTCCATGCGCGTTGCCGCAGATCGCTATCGTGTGCGGTGAGGCTCACCACGTCGCTCCCGGAAACGTTCGCTGCATCGATTGCAGTTCGCTGAGCAGATGGCCGAGATGCTCGGTATGGTGGCCGATCCGGCCACCCTTTTGCATCCAGTCGTTAGCAGGCAATTTCAGCGTCGCCTCGTCGATCACGCGCGCCACCGTGGCGAGCCATTGCGTTCGCAGTGACTCCGGATCGATCGCAATGCCGGCGTCGATCAGGCCGCGCTCGCTGTCGTCGACCGCAAACATCTCGCCGGTGAAGGCCCACAGATCGTCCACCGCCAGCTGCGCGCGGCGATGGCTCTCCTCGGTGCCGTCGCCGAGCCGCACCATCCACTCGGACGAATGCCGCAGATGATAGGCGCTCTCCTTCTCGGATTTCGCCGCGATCGCGGCCAGCGTCGCGTCGCGCGAAGCCATCATCGCCCGCCAGTACAGATCCGAGAACGCCGCGTAGAAGAACTGCCGCACCATCGTGCGCGCGAAATCGCCGTTGGGCTGCTCCAGCAGCAACAGATTGCGATACTGCCGCACGTCGCGCAGGTACGCGAGCGTGTCCTCGTCGTTATCCTTGCCTTCCACCTTGGCCGCGTAGCCATAAAGCTCGCGCGCCTGTCCGAGCAGGTCGAGGCCCATATTGGCCATCGCCATGTCTTCTTCCATCATCGGCGCGTGGCCGCACCATTCCGACAGCCGATGGCCGAGAACCAGCGCATCGTCGGCGCGGCGCAGCACGTACAGCACCAGTGGGGTTTCGGAAACCGTGATCGAAGCTGCGGTCATCACATATGTCCGACTTCTTCCGGCACGTCGTAAAACGTCGGGTGCCGGTAGATCTTGGATTCCGCGGGTTCAAACATCATGCCCTTCTCGGACGGATCGGACGCCGTGATGGCGCTCGACGGCACCACCCAAATCGAAAGCCCCTCGCCGCGCCGCGTGTAGATGTCGCGCGCGGCCTGCAGCGCCAGCGTCGCGTCGGCGGCATGCAGCGAACCGACATGCTTGTGCGCAAGACCGTTACGGCTGCGGATGAAAACTTCCCAGAGCGGACTGTTCGGTGTGGCCATGATTTCCTCCCTGAAACTATTCGGCAGCCTGAGCTGTGCGCCGGCTCTCGCGCTTCGCGGCATAGGCGGCAGCAGCCTCGCGAACCCATGCGCCTTCCTCATGCGCCTTGCGGCGTGCGGCTAGGCGGTCGCGGTTGCACGGGCCGTTGCCGGCGAGTACCTGCTTGAATTCGGTCCAGTCGATCTCGCTGTAGCGCCAGTGCCCTTCGGCATCCTGCGTCATGCCGGGATCGGGAATGGTGAGGCCAAGAAACTCCGCCTGCGGCACCGTCGCATCGACGAATTTCTGACGAAGTTCGTCGTTCGAGAAACGCTTGATCTTCCACTTGGTCGAGGTGTCGCTGTGCTGGCTCGCCTGATCCGGCGGACCGAACATCATCAGCACCGGCCACCACCAGCGATCCAGCGCATTCTGCGCCATCGCCTTCTGCTCCTCGGTGCCTCGCGCCAGCGTCAGCATAATCTCGAAACCTTGCCGCTGATGGAACGACTCTTCCTTGCAGACGCGGATCATCGCGCGCGCATATGGCCCGTACGAACAGCGGCACAGCGGAATCTGATTCATGATCGCCGCGCCATCGACCAGCCAGCCGATCGCGCCGATGTCGGCCCAGGTCAGCGTCGGATAATTGAAGATCGACGAATATCTGGACTTGCCGCTCAGCATCGCATCGACCAGTTCTTCGCGCGACGAGCCGAGCGTTTCCGCCGCCGCGTAAAGATAGAGACCGTGGCCGCACTCGTCCTGCACCTTGGCAAGCAGCGCCGCCTTGCGCCGCAGCGACGGCGCGCGGGTGATCCAGTTGCCTTCCGGCAGCATGCCGACGATTTCGGAATGGGCGTGTTGGGAAATCTGCCGCGTCAGCGTCTTGCGATAGGCCGCGGGCATCCAGTCGTTCGGCTCGATGCGCTCGTCGGCATCGATGCGGGCCTGAAACGCCGCTGCACGCGTTGCGTCCTCAACGAAACGATCTTCACCGTCGGACGAATTGAGCGCCTGCGTATACATGGGCGACCCTCCCTATGATTTCGCGCCAATATATAACAGAATATATGTTCGTCAAGTTATTATTGTAACATATTTTCTGGCGGCAAGGACCGTCAGATCGCGCCCCTTCCCACTAATCCTGATAGCGGCGTTTCAGCCCGGGACCGGGCGGCGGCAGCGGACCGGCTTCATTCGAGCCATTCCGGTCCAGCCACCGTTCGGATGGTCCAAGCAGCCCCAGGAAAATATCGCGGCACAACCGGCGCGCAGCGGCCGCCGGCCAATCGTGTGGCAGCAGTGCTGCCGGCAGCAGCGGGTCGCGCAGGATGACCCGCCGATAATGGTGGTTCATCAGGATGCGCGCCGTAAATGCTTCGGCGTCGGACAACGGTTCGCCGCGGTCGATCCATTGCCGCAGCGGCTCGAACGTCCGGATGAATTTGAGATAGGCGTCGGCGATACGATCCAGCGGCCAGCTTTCGCTGAGCAAGCGGCGGCCGCTGTCGTCTTCGGCCGACACTTCGAGCCGAATGGCGCCGCGCGCACTCTCCGGAATGGGAACGCCGGAGGGCGCGACCCAGACGCCCGGCAGCGGACTGCCAAAGCCGGCATCCTTGAGCGCATCGCGCGACACATCGCGATCGCCGCCATTGCCGATCAGCAAGAGTTCGAAGCGCCCTGTCCAGTCTGGCGCGCGCGGGTGATAGACATGGACCATGGCGGCGTCGAAGGTCTCGCGGCCCTTGTCGGCTAACCGGTAAAAGCTGTTGCGGCCGACCTTGTTGCGCGCCAGCCAGCCGTCTGCCGCAAGCCGCGACATCGCCGTGCGCACCACGCCGCTGTCGATATCGAGCGTCTCGAAGAATGCCAGCAGGGTGCCGAGCCAGACCGAGCCGCCGCGCGGCACGATCGCATCGCCGAACACGGTGATGGCGAGGGACCCGGTGCGGGACGGTTCGCGCTTGAGCTGATCAACGATACGGGTGAGCGGATGGGGCATCGTCCACCGCATAGCGCGTTTGGCGCGACGACGCCAAGTTTCGCGTGCGCTCCCTACCCGACCCCGCCGACGCCAGCCGGGGATAATAATTGACCAGTTGGACGGTCAATGCGAAAGTAATGCCCAACCGCGCGGGCGAACCTCCGCCGGCCACCGGCTTGCCGGACACCAGCGAAGTTTTGGGGACTGCATGGCTCGCACGCGTGCGAACGATTACGACAAGAAACGCCTGGGCATTCTCAGCCAATCGGCCGTCTTGTTCGCGCAGCACGGATTCACCGGCACCTCGATCACCATGATCGCAGAGGCCTGCGGCGTCTCCAAGGCGCTGATGTACCACTATTACAATTCCAAGGATGATGTGCTGTTCGACCTGCTGGCCGATCATCTCAATCATCTCGTTGCCGTCGTGGAAGCGGCAGCGGTTACAGCGAAGGACGGCAAGGAACGTTTGGTTGCGGTTTCCACCGCATTGCTCGAAGCCTATCGCGGCGCGGATGCCGAACATCAGGTGCAGATTTCGAGCCTGAAACTGTTGCCGCAAGCGCAGCAGTCCGTGCTGAAAGAACTCGAGCGCAAGCTGGTCGTGATCTTTTCCGATGCGATCGCGGCCGCCCTTCCCGCGATGGCCGACAAGCACGATATCCTGAAGCCGCTGACGATGTCGCTGTTCGGGATGCTGAACTGGCATTACCTGTGGTTTCGCGACGGCAAGGGCATGACGCGCGAATCCTATGCGCGCATGGCCGCTGGCCTCGTGCTGGCAGGCGCCGAAGACGCCGTCACCTCGGTCGGCCCGATCGCTCCAACGGCATCCGCGAAACGCGCTTCGACCAAAAGGAAAACAGAAAAGGCGCGTCCCGTTGCAGGACGCGCCCTCTGAATTTCATTCTTGATGTAGCGCCAGCGCGCTGCGCTTACCTGTTCGGATCCGGATAAACCAGGCTGCGCAAGCCGCCGCGGTCGAACGGCTTCCATTCGCCCTCCGGCTGCGCAAGGCGATCGGCGATCGCATAGACAGCGGCCGGATGATGGCCCATGCCGCAGTGGCTGCTTTCCACTTCGATATTTTCGGAGTGGCTCGACGGCTGCTCCATGCAGCCCTGCCACGCGCAGACGCCATCGGTGCGGCTGAAGATCGCCGTGGTCGGCACCGGCGGCGTTGAAGACAACGCTCCGCCGAAACGCTCGTCGGCATCATCGGCGCGGCGGCCGCTGGTGAATTCATAGACGCGCCACGCATTGGTCGATTTCGGACTGCCCGCGAACGGACTGCCGAGCGTAATCACCGAACGCACATGATCTGGCATCATCTTCGCAAGCTGACGCGCGTACAATCCGCCGAGACTCCAGCCGATGAGGCTGACCTTGCGGCCGTGCGTTTCGTAAAGCTCGCGGACCAGATCCATCATCGCGGCCTGCACGCCCGGACGCAAACCGTAGTTGCGGCCCTGACGCCAACCGCTGACCACATAGCCGCGATTCTTCAGGAAGCTGCGCAGTGGTCGCGTCGACGTGTCACTCGCCATCAGGCCCGGCAGCACCAGGACGGGATGACCGTCGCCGCGCGGCGCAAGACTGAGCATCGGAAGCGCACCAAGGAAGGCGCCGAGTTCGGGAAGCGCGCGGCCCTCCAGAAACATCAAAGTCTTGGACGGCGGGCGCAACGGCATGGCAGCAGCGGACATCCAGTTTCCTTTCGTATCCGGCTCCGGTTACCGTCAGGCAACGGGCTCGGCCAATCGATAAAATACGTAAAAGCCTCGCAACGCCCGATGACATACAGCCGTCATATAATAAGCTATGGACAGGTTTTGCCGATTTCAAGCGCTTTAATGGACTTGCGGGACGCCCGGACGGCTGTCAGCCGCCTTAGGCGAATGACGATTCGTCACGCCAAACGCAACAGCACTTCGATCGTATGCAGAGCGAGTCCGACGAGGCCGCCGATCAGCGTTCCGTTGAAGCGGATGTATTGCAAATCCTTGCCGACATTGACCTCGATCAGCGAGATGAGCTGCGTCATGTCCCAGCTCTTCACCTGATCGGCGATGAAGGTAGAGACGCCGCTCTTCTGTTCGGCGATGAAGCTGCGCAACACCACGACGAGACCATCGTTGATTTCCGTACGCAATTCGGAATCCGCCGCTAGCGTCCTGCCCGCCTCGACGAACACGTTGGCGAGGTGATGCTGCAGCACCGTGCTTTCACCGGACGCGCTCTTCTCGATGAAGGACTTGGCGTTCGACCACACGTTACGCGCCAGATCGCCGAGTTCGGGCCGCGCCAGCAAATCCTGCTTCAGGCTGTCGAGCCGGCTGGTGTAATTCGGATCGGTCGCCATTCGATCGACGAACGACAGCACCATGCGATCGAACTCGCCACGAAACGGGTGGTTCGGATTGGTGCGCACCTCGTCGAAGAATGCCTTGGCCGAGGCCAATATCTTCTTCACCAGGAATGCATCGGTACGGTAGAGCTTCAGTAGCGTCGGCAGTTCGTCGCGGATTTTCTGACGAAATGCCGCCATCGTCTCCGGCTGCTCCAGCGCGCCGTGGACCGCGACCAGTAGATCGTCGAGCAGCGCATGGTGCCTGCCCTCCTCGACGAACGCATGCAGCGTGCCGGCCGCAAGCGGTGCAAGATTGATGGATTGGAGTTGCGTCATCACGCGGCGCGTCACGAAGGTACTGAGCCCCGAAGTCTCGGTCGCGCTCATGGCCTCGGGCAGCAGGCGAAGCACGAAGCGTGCGAGATCTGCGCTGCGCTTGCGATCGCTCATCCACTCCGCGATGAACGATGCGAAATCGACTTCGCGCAGCTTGGCTTCCACCGGTCCGGCATCGAGGAAATGCTCCTCGATGAATTCGCCGAGCTTGTCGGCGATGCGATGCTGGTTGTTCTGGATGATGGCGGTATGCGGAATAGGCAATCCCAGCGGCCTGCGGAATAGCGCCACAACCGCGTACCAGTCCGCAAGTCCGCCGATGGTTGCGGCTTCTGCAAATGCCGCCACGAAACCCCATACCGGGTGAAGATGTTGCAAGGCGCGTGCGGTCACAAACACCGCGAGACATCCGACCAGCACCAGCGTCGCCAGCAGCTTGATGCGCCGGAGTTCTGCCGCGCGAATCGCATCGCCCGAACTGGGATCGAAAGAAGATGTGCCGTCGAGCAACATAAGTATTCACCCGGGCGCCTGGTTGGCGTCAGCTATCCGTCACGGCGAGCGTCGCAAGCAATCGGGAATGCGGCAAGTCAGGTGGATCACATCGCCGCACAGCCAGCGCTCGGACCGTACGTAGCACCGATCCGGGTCCTCCTCGCAACAACGTATAGATAGGGATCGAACCGCGAAATCGCGCGGACAAAAAGAAGGCCCGCAACGGGCGGGCCTTCGATAGTTTGGTAGTCAGGGAGGAAAAGGTGATCAGGCAGTCTTGCTGTAGGACGCAGCAACCTTCGAGAAGTTGTCCTGAGCGGACTTCGCACCGTCGGCGACCAGCTTGCCGACGTACTCGCTGGTGGACTTGGCACGCGACACGAACACTTCGCCGCGAGCGCGGAGCAGCTCGGACTGGATCTGGAACGCTTCGGTAAGCGACTTGGCCGAGGCCAGCTTGTCGATGCCGGCGTAGAAAGCTTCGGCGTCCTGATACATCGCCTGCTGGATGTTGCGGCTGATCTTGGCGGCTTCGCTGACCGAATTGGCAACCGCGGTCTCGATCGCGTTGGTCACCTTCTCGGAGCCTTCGTGCAGGTTGGCAGCGCGATCCTTGGCGGTGCCGGCAGCACGCTTGACGAAGTCACGAGCAGCCTCGGGAACTTCCAGGTTCTGGAGGTTCTTGAGCGCGTCAGTGACGGGAGCGAAGGCTTCTTTCACGCCGTTGAAAGCAGAATTGGTTTCGGTGGTCATTGGTGTCTCCATCCTCAGGTTTGAGCTATGGGCTCGGCCCGTCCTGAATGGCCCGGGGTGAGAACCTTATGGCATGGAGACTTGTGCAATGCAACATCGTTGTTGCATTGCGATATCACGAAGCCGTGATAATGGATAATCCAGCGGATTTGGCCGCCTTCTAGGCCTGAACGGCCGCCGGAACGCCGTAGGCCTCCAGTTTGGCCCGTACCTGCGCCACGTTGTGGCCCAGCACGACGATATCGTGAGTATTCCCCGCGGTATCCCGGACGTGGTCGCGCAGCAACGCCTCGGCCTTGAAACCCAGTCCCTCGAAGATGGCGATGGCGCCGGTCTGATCGACGGTCATCTGCGCCACGAGTTTCTCCAGGCCCATCGACAAGGCCAGCGCGAAGGTTTCCTGGGTCAGCGCCCGGCCGACGCCGAGGCCACGGACATCACGGGAGACCACCATGCGGATGCCGCCGACATGTGGCGACCACGAGTGCACGTCACGGACGATGGTGCCACAGCCGACCACCTTGTCGCCCTTCCAGGCCAGCAGGCTGGTGATGGTGCCGCGCTCGATCTCCCTGACCCAGGCGGTCAGCACCTTCGGCTCGGTGATGTTGCGCGGCAGGAACAACAGGTCGTGCACCGGAAGCTGGCGCGCGAAGGCCAGCACCGCGGCCTCGTCGGCCGCCCCCATCAGGCGGAATTCGATCCGCCCCGCCTCGGTGACCACTTGCCGCGGATAGGAACGTAGTTCGGAACTGCTCATACTGATCTCTCACCCAACCATGAATCGAGTTTCGGCCACATGCGCTTGACCGCGTTGGCCCCTGCGGCAAGGCTGACATGGCCACCCTTGAGCATGACTTCCTCTTTGTCGGCCGACCCCACTTTCGCGATGAGATGTCGCGACGCCTCGTAGGGCACGATATGATCGTGCTCGGCGACGACGTGAAGGACCGGCACCTTGATGTTCGCCAGAACGGCCTTGCGGCCGCCCACGGTCATCGTGTCGTTGAAGATCTTGTTGTCCCACATCAGGTCCTTGGTCATCTGGCGGAAATACTCGCCTGCCAGCGGCAGGGTATCGTTCCCCCACTTGTCCATCATCCGATAGGACTTGACGTATTCGTCGTTCCAGATGTTTTCCCACAACTGCACCTGCCCGACCGCACGCGCGGCCGGCCGCAGCATGTCGAACGACGTCACGATCATTTCGGCCGGCACATTACCGACGCTGTCGACGAGCCGATCGACGTCGAAGTAACGGCGGTCCGAAAAATTCTGGAACAGCTTCATTTGAGTAAAGTCGATCGGCGTCGTAAAGCAGACAAGGTTCTTCAGCGGTCCGTCCGTGAACAGCGATGCATACAGCGTCGACAGCATGCCGCCGGCGCAATAGCCGATGATGTTGATATCGGTCTCGCCTGAATCCTGCTGCACCGCGCGCACGCATTCGGGAATGAAGCCGAGCACGTAGTCGTCCAGCCGCAGGTTCTTCTCCTCCGGCTTCGGCGCCGTCCAGTCGAGCATGTAGACGTCGTAGCCGCGCTTGAGGAGAAACTCGACCATGCTCTGTCCGGGCGCGAGATCGAGAATGTAACCGCGGTTGGTGGTCGCCATCACGATGAGGATCGGGATGCGGTAAATCTCGTCGGCCATCGGCCGATAGTGATAGAGCTGCATCGTCCCACGCGACAGGATGATGTCCTTCGGGGTCGCGCCCGGCACCGGTCCCGAGGAAGCGATGTATTCGACGCCCTTGATGCTGCGCTGAATGGCGCGCTGAACTTCCGACTGGATGCGTTCCGGAACCGAGGTGAAATCGAGCGCGCTTGCGGCCGAGGGTGCGTTCATGTCGATCCTCCACTCGATGAAGGCGGTCGTCGGGTCCGCGGCGGCTTTGGCGTCACGCTGACGCGGTTATCCGGGGCCGCGGAGTTGTGGTGCACCTGATACAAGAGCGCCTTGATCTCGCTGAGCTGCCCCTCGATGGCCTGTAATCGTTCGGCCATGTTCACCAGCTGCGCGCGGCTCGGCAGGTTCATGCCGACAAGATACTTCTCCATCATGTCGCCGAACTGTTTCTGCGCGCCGGCCGCAAGCCCGCCGGCCTGGTTCATCACCTTGCTGAATTCAGGCGACGTCATCGTTTGCGTGGCGAAAGAGTTGAACCCTTTCTCCATCTCGCCGAGCATGGTGCGCCACATCTCGGCCGGATCGTTGTCCTTGGTCGCCACTCAATTCCCTCCAGATTTGCCGCAAGCGATCAGTCTCGCTTTTATTTTTTTGTCATTCCATACTGTTGTGAGACGACGGTCAATATTCAGAATGCCCCTCTCCGGATACCTACCTGACGTTACCTTTCACGTTTCGACACAACCCGATTATCCAAGGAATCCTACCGTGAATGCAGTTCCGCACCAGCCGCCGCAAATGGCCCGCGCCAATGGCATCGAGCTTTGCTACGAGATTTTCGGTGCGCCCGACGCCGAACCGCTTGTGCTGATCATGGGCCTCGGCGCGCAGATGATCCATTGGGACGACGAGTTTTGCCGCCAGTTGGCGGCGCGCGGCTTCCGCGTCATCCGCTTCGACAATCGCGACATCGGCAAATCCACGCAGATGAAAGGCGGCAAGCGGCTCGGCGGGCTCGAACTTCTGAAGCTCAAGCTATTCAAGACACCGGTTGCCGCTCCCTACAAGCTCTACGATATGGCGACCGATACCATCAGCCTGCTCGATGCGCTGCACATCAAGCGCGCGCACATCGTCGGCGCATCCATGGGCGGCATGATCGCGCAGGAAATCGCCATCGTGTTTCCGGAGCGCGTGCGCTCGCTGACGTCGATCATGTCGACCACCGGGAATCCGAAAGTGCCCGGCCCCACCCGCGAAGCGTCGGCGCTGCTGCTGGCGCCACCCGTCACCACGCGCGACGAGTTCATCGTGCGTTTCGCACAGACCTGGAAGCTCCTGCGCGTCGGCAGTTTCCCGCAGGACGAAGCGCTGGACCGCGAACGCGCTATTCGAACCTTCGAACGCGGCCTGCATCCCGAGGGCGTCGGGCGTCAGCTCCGCGCCATCCTCGCCTCCGGCAGCCGCAAGGAACGGCTCGCCAAGGTGAAAGCGCCGACGCTGGTGATCCACGGCACGGTCGATCCGCTGGTGCGCCCCGAAGGCGGCAAGGACACCGCCGCCTCGATCCCCGGCGCGAAGCTGCTGATGGTCGAAGGCATGGGTCACGCGCTGCCGATCCCGATGTGGCCGCAGATCATCGACGCGATCGACAAACATGCGCATGGGGCGAGCGCGAAGTAGCGTGGTAGATTGACGACCGCGGTCTCCCCGCAGCGTTTCGTCTTACACTGCCGTCGTCCCCGCGAAGGCGGGGACCCATACGCCGTGTCGGTCATAATGATAACAGGCGCTCAAGACATCCTGAGCAACGCTGAAACCAAACGGAAACGCTTGTGGTTATGGGTCCCCGCCTTCGCGGGGACGACGGCCTTTCTAAATCAAAATCAGCCGCCCTATCCCCCCGCCCACACGTCGAGCACGTAGCGGTTGCGCGTACCGAGGTCGTCGATCCAGCGCACCGCGGCAGCTTCGTCGCTGCCGGTCTTGTCGCGGTAAATCGCCATCAGTGCCGCCTTGACGTCGGGCTCCATCTTGCTGCCGTCGCCGCAGACGTAAATGATCGCGCCGTCCTCGATCAGTTTCCAGACACGATCCTTCTGCTGCGCGATCAGGTGCTGCACATAGGTCTTGTCCGTGCCCGCGCGCGAGAACGCGACGTGCAGTTCGGTGACGCCATGCTCGGCGAGATCCTTCAACTCCTCCGCATAGAGATAGTCCTGCTCGGGACTGCGGCAGCCGAAGAACAGCATCGACGGCCCGAGCGAAATGTCCTGCGCCATCATCGCCGCGCGCTCCTGCAGGAAGCCGCGGAACGGCGCGAGCCCGGTGCCGGGGCCGATCATAATGGCCGGCGTCGCCGGATTTTCGGGCAGGCGGAAGCCCGCCTTGGTCTCGCGCACCGACGCATAGACCGTATCGCCCGGACGGCGACCGGCCATATAGTTCGAGCAGATGCCCCTGTAGGTTCCGCGCCCCGAGGCCGCCGGCCCCTCGACCACGCCGACGGTGGCACTGCAACGGCCCGGCTCGACCGCCGGCGACGACGAGATCGAATAATAGCGCGGCGCCAGCAGCGACAGCATTTCGAGATAGGCGTGGAACGGCAAATCGCAGGCCGGGAATTCCTCGAGCAGGTCGAACACCGACTTGCGTTTGGCCATCACCTCGGTGCGATAGCGCTCCTGCGAAGCAGCGTCGTCGCCGACGAGACCGAGCAGCTTCGGCTTGGTCATCGGACAGCGGGTATTCTCCGCCATGATCTGAATCTGTTTGCGCGTCGCGATTTGCTGTAACTCGACGAACTCGGCGAGTAGCCGCCCAACCGAAATCGATTGCCCGACCGGCAGTTGTGCGCGTCGCCCTTCGGGCGCCTGCAACCGGATCTGATCGGTCGGCAGGAATCCGAAGCGACGCGCCACCGCATCGACCAGCACCGGATCGTTGCGCGGAATGACGCTGAGATGATCGCCCGCGCGATAACTGGTGCCGAGCGGCAACTCGACTTCCACATGCCGCGTCGAGCGATCGGACGCGTTTGGGCCTGAGCGGTTCTGCAATTCCGTATTGGACAGCACCTTCATCGGCACCGCGCCGCCGAGGCCGGCAACGGTGTTCATCACCGTCGGCGCCACCGGCTCGATGCTGTACAGCGGCGCATCGTTGGCGCTGCGGGTGAACTTGGCGTCGATGCCGAGCGCCTTCACCGCCTTGGGGCCGAGCTTGGCGTACCAGTTCTCGAACTGGCCATCGAGGTCCTCGCGCGCGTTGCCCTCGCCGCGCTCGAACACGTTGACTGCGCCGTGCGCCGCAAGCTGCTCATCGATAAGACGTGGCACCGACTGGTAGGTCGCCGCCCAGTCGCTGTTGCCGCAACCGAAGATGGCGTATTTGACGCCGGCAAACGCGTCCTTGGGTAGATCGCTCTCCAACCATTTTACGAACTGCGTCGCGTTGTCGGCCGGCGCGCCGTTATAGGAGGCAGCGAAGATCAGCACGCCACCCTCCTTCGGCAGCTTGCCGACCGCGTCATCCAGAGGCGCCAGTTTTGTGGTGAAGCCGTTGATCTCGGTAAGGTCAGCCACGCGCGTCGCCATGTCTTCCGCCGTGCCGAGATTGGAGCCGTAGAGCACCAGCAGCGGCGTGTTGTGGCCCGGCCGCGTCTGTGTCTGCGCGGCAGCGGCTGGCTTCGCCGCGGCGACTACCGGCCCCTTGCTGGTGCGCTCGCTGTCGGGACGCGGCCGCACCTTGATCTTGAAGCCTTCGGGCTTGATCGTCAGCGTTTCCTTCAGGTGCAACTGATAGCGGCTGTAATCGATCAGCTTGAAGCGCTGAAGGATCATGCCGAGCGCGAGCGCCGCTTCATGCATCGCGAAGCCGCGGCCGATGCAGGCGCGCTGGCCGTTGCCGAACGGCTTCCACGCATTGATCGGCCGCTTCGCCTCAGCCTCGCGGCTGAAATTCTCCGGATCGAATGCGTCGGGATGCGGTCCCCACACCGCAGGGTCGCGATGCAGCGCCGCGGCCAGCACCAGCACGAACGATCCCTTCCTGAGCTTGTACTTTCCGCCGATCACCTCGTCCTGATACGGCGACACGGCGAAGGCCGGCGCCGGCGGCCACAGCCGCAGCGACTCCTTCAGGATCTGCGTAATGTAAGTGAGCTGCGAAACCTGCTGATAGGTCGGCCGCGCATCGAGGTTGGAGCCGAGCACGCGATCGACTTCCTCATAGGCCTTCTTCATCACGTCGGGATGCTTGAGCATCGCATAGATGGAGTAGGACAGCATGCCGCTGGTGGTCTCGTGGCCTGCGATCAGGAACGTGTTGATCTGATAGCGGATGTTGACGTCGTCGAGCTGCTCGCCGGTCGCCTTGTCGACGCCGGTGAGCATGGCATTGAGCATGTCCTTGTTGCCGTCGGCATCGCCGCTACCGCGCCGCGCCGCGATCACGTCGTCCACCATCTTGTTCATGAAGGCGGTGTCGGCGACGAGATCGGTGTTGCGCTTCTTCATCCAGATTTTTTCGAGCGGCAGGCCACGCGTCATCATGATGGTTTCGAGCGAGCGCACCAATGCTTCGACGAACGGATGATAGTCGCGGCGATAGAACGAATTGAAGCGGTAGTCGAAGCCGCACAGGCCGATGGTGTCGAGCGTCAGCGCGGTCATGTCGTGAACGACATCGACTTCCTCGTCGGGATTGAGACGCTCCCATTTCTTGACGAGCTGCTCGGCGATATCGACCATGCTCGGGTGATAGGATTGCATCGCGCGGTTGCCGAACGGCTGCAACAGGATGTTGTGCGCCTTGCTCCAGTTCGGCTCCTTGGTGTCGGCGGTGAACAACCCGTCACCGGCGATCGTCCGCACCCGCCGCAGCGAACCGCGCACCGACTTGTCGAACCGCTTCTCGTCGCACAGTTCATCGACCAGGTCGTGCCCGGAGACGATAATCATCTGCGCGCCCATCATGTCGAGCCAGTAGATCGGCCCGAGCTCCTTGGCGAGCTGCACGAGGTTCTGGATCGGCGCCGCCGAGTCGATCGACAGCATGTTGCCGACCACCGGCTTCTTGGGCGGATGCGGAATCGGGTCCAGCGGATTCGTCGCGCTCATCTGAAATCATCTCCTCACCTGCGCCGTCATCCTGAGCAGCGCGCGTTGCGCGTCTCGAAGCATGGCAGCATGCAATGTCACGTTATCGCATCCTTCGAGGCTCACCCCTCAGGATGACAGTCAACCAAATCTCCGCCGCCGCCATTCGATCAGCTTTTCGCTCACCTCGGCAGGCTGCTCCTGCTGCGTCCAATGGCCGCTGTCGTGGACCAGGTATTTTTCGAGGTCCGGAATCAGTTTCTCCATGCCCTCGGTGGCGGACGGCGGCAGCACCGCATCGTTCTCCGCCATGATCATCAGCGACGGCACCCGCACGGTATGATCGAGGCCGGCAGCACGCTCCCAATTACGGCTCATGTTGCGATACCAGTTGATGCCGCCGGTGAAGCCGGTCTTGCCGAAGGTCTCGACGAATACCGCCATCTCCTCCGGCGACAATATCTGCTGGCGCGGATCGAGCTTGGGATCGTAACCGGCGACCATCTGCGGAAACGCGAGATTCAGTTTCGACGACGCGCCTACTCCGGCGGCCGGCGCTTCCACCGGCTGCGGCTTGCGCGGCATCGGTTTGCGCATGAAAAAATCGAAGGTCTCGGCAACCTTGCTGCCGAAAATCTTGTCCGGCTGGCGCGCTGCATCCTGAAACTGCACGATGTACATGCTGTCGCCGAACCGCTTGCGGAACAGGCTGATGGGATCGGCAGGCGCCCGGTCGGCGTGCGGCGTGTTGATGCCGACGACGCCGGCCACCCGCGACGGGTGGCGCAGCGGCATCTGCCAGACCACGAAGCCGCCCCAGTCGTGGCCGACGAAAATCGCCTTGTCGATCTCGAGGCGATCCAGCAGCCCGACCAGATCGCCGGTCAGGTGTTCGAGATCATAGTCCTCGACCTTCTCGGGCCGGTCGGTCGCGCCATAGCCGCGCTGATCCGGCGCGATAACGCGGATGCCCGCCTCACTTAGCGCCTTGATCTGGTGCCGCCACGAGAATGCGATTTCCGGCCAGCCGTGGCACAACACCACCGGCGGCGTATCGGATTTCGGGCCCGCCTCGTAATAACCCATGCGAATTCCGTTCGTCTGCGCGAACTGGAGCGGCGGCATCTCGATCATTCAGAACCTCACCTGAGCCCGGCCCGGACTCGCTGGACTTGAACCCGTTACCCGAATGTTGTGGGCGAACCCGTTCAGCTCGCGACACTCTGCGCGTCCGGGGGCGATGCATAGGCTGCCTGCAGCGCCGCCAATTCCTCGGGCAGCATATCGGCCAGCACCTGCACATGCGGGATGACGTTGGCGCCTGCGATGAATCCGAAATCGAGCTGGTCACGATAGCTCTGCACCGTGATGTTGAGCGCGACGCCATGCACCGCGATCGACACCGGGAAGATATGCAGCAGCTCGGCCCCGGCCGCATACAGGGTCTGGCGCGGTCCGGGGACGTTCGACACCGTGATGTTGGTTGCCGGCGGCAGCACGTCGGAGAGATTGGAGCGGCTGTAGAGCAGCGCCATGATCTGCACCAGGATCGGTGCGCCGAGCATCGAGACGTTGGATACCTGCGGCATCAGCGCGCGCAGCGGATGCGACATTTCCTTCGACTTCGAGGACTGCGCGATGATGGCTTCGAGCCGTGCCTTCGGGTCCTCGATATCGGTGGCGATCGAGCAGATCATCCCGAACACCTGGTTGTTAGCGTCGGTATTGCCCTCCTCGCGCAGCGAGATCGGCACGCCCGCGGTCAGCGACTTGTTCGGCAGCGCACCCTGGCTGATCAGATAGCGCCGCACCACGCCGCTGGAGAGCGCCAGCACCACGTCGTTCAGCTTGCCGCCGGATTGCTTGGCCAGCGCCTTGGCCTCCGACAGCGAGATCGACACGCCGGCAAAGCTGCGCTCGGACGAAATCGATTTGTTGAGGATGGTCGGCGGCGACGCCATGCTGGCGATGCTATCGCGCGATTTGGGATCGGACACCTTGGCGACGACTTCCGATACGCTCTTCAGCATCGCCGGAACGCTGCCGGCGAACTTCACCGCGCTCTCGATCTGGAACATCGCATTGTCGAACAGGATCGATCCGAGGTCGCTCTTGCCCGAGCGCGGCAGGTCGATGCCCTTGGCCATGGTCGAACCGTCGAACGGCTGACGCCAGAGCTGCTGATACGAATCGATGAAATTCGCGGCCATCTCGCGCGGCTCCGGCCCGCCCTTGCGGCGCGCCGTCGGTTCGGGGATCTCGCGCGGCACCGGCGAGACGTCATAGATCATGTTGGTGAGCGCGGCACCGGCGCCACCGTCGATGCAGGCGTGGTGCATCTTGGAATAAAGGCCGATCTCGTTATCCTTCATGCCTTCGAAGACATAGAACTCCCAGAGCGGCCGCGCGCGGTTGAGCAGCTTGGCATGCATCCAGCCGACGATGCGCTCCAGCGTCGCACGGTCGTACGGCGCCGGCAGGCTGCCGCGGAAGATGTGACGGTCGATGTCGAACTGGTCGTCCTCGACCCAGCTCGGATGATCGATGTCGAGCGGCGCTTTTTCCAGCCGCGCTTTCAGGATCGGCGCGATATGCAATCGCGAGGCGATCATCGCCTTGAAATCCTCGAAGAAGTTGCCGGCGTAATTCTCGGGCAACCGGAAGATCGCGATGCTCCCGACATGCATCGGCATCTCGGGCGTTTCGAGGTAAAGGAACGATGCGTCCATCGAGGACAACTTCTTGGCGCCACTCATACGTCTCTCCCAGAAAGGAATTTGTGACGCCTTGGCGGCGTTCTTGGCCACCCTGTGGGGTGGCACCGGACGCAGATTGTGCATGTTCCGGCAGCCAGTTTGCAACGGCAAACGGCGTAAATGCTTCAAATAGCCTGATTATATTCGGGCGGCATCGCCCTTGACCGGCAGCCGGCCCGCGCCCGATACCGTCGCTCCGGCCCCTTTACCTCGGTGCGGTTATTTCTTGCTCGAGCGCCCGGTCCCAAGTCCGGCCATGTTCGCGAACATGTTCTGAAACCGCTCGGCCATCTTGGGATCGAAGGTGAACCAGTTCTGCAGGATCGTTTCGGGCGAGAACTGATCGAGGTTCGCCATCATCTTTTCCTGCAGCTTGTCCATCATGGCAGCCTGCATCGGCTGCACATCGGGAAGCCCCATGAATTCACGCGCCTCAAGAGGGGTGCAATCGATCTCGATAGTCACTTTCATAGCGTCGCTCCTGAACCGGATTCGAATGCCCCTCGGAGCACGACGAACCTAATGCGAAATTTCACCGTATCGTCAAGGCTATCCGATGCAAGTGACAGGCGATGCGTCTGACTGCGCCGGACTAACCCGTCGGCATCCAGAGTTAAGAGTTAACTGAAGCGCTCGGCCGCAAACGGCGCCGCATCGGCGAACGGCTGCTCTCCGGTCATCATCTCGGCCAACAACCGGCCGGTCGCCGGCCCGAGCGTCAGCCCGTGATGCTGGTGACCAAAATCGAACCACAGTCCGGAATGGCGCGGGGCTGCGCCGATCACCGGCAGCATATCGGGCAGACACGGCCGACGGCCCATCCAGGGCGTGGCGTCGAGTGCGCCATCGAGCGGAAACAGCCCCCGCGCTAACGGCAGGGTTCGGTCGATCTGCACCGGCGTGGGTGGCGCGTCGCGGCGCGCGAACTCCGCGCCAGTCGTTAGCCGAATGCCGCGGTTCATCGGCGCCAGCAGAAATCCGCCATCGGCATCGAGAATGGGGTGGTTGAGCACCGCGTTGCCGCGCGGCGCGAAGTGCTGGTGGTAGCCGCGCTTGATGCCGAGCGGAATGTTGTAGCCCAGCGGAGCGAACACCAGATCGGACCACGGGCCGAGCGCCACCACGATCTCGCGCGCGATTACCGCCTCGCCTGCCCCGTTCTTCACCTGCCAGCCCTGCGGGACTTGTTCGAGGGTTCGCGCGTCGGCCGTGATGAAGCGTCCGCCGTTGCGAACGAACAGCGCGGCATAGGCCTTGGCGAGTGCGCCGGGATCCGGAATGAAGCCCGGCGCGGACCAGTGGATCGCGCCCGCGAACGAACCGGAAAGATGCGGCTCGCGTTCGGCAATTGCCGCAGCGTCGAGCACATCCGCATCGACGCCCGCGAATTGTCGCGCCCGCTCCAGCTCGGCGACGCCATTTGCCATGCTGGCTTCGGATCGGAACAGCTTGATCCAGCCGGTTCGGCGGAGCAGTTCAGGCACGCCCGCTTCTTCGATCAAGGCTTCGTGTTCGACAAGGCTGCGCTGGATCAGCGGCAACGCGGCCTTCGCGCTGCGCATCGCGCCTTCCGGCGACGACGCACGGAAATAACGCCACAGCCACGGCAGCACCACCGGCAGCGCATCGAGATGATAATGCGCCTCCGCCGAACGATTGAGCGCGTAACGCAGAATATGATGGATGTCGCGCGGGAACATGTACGGAAATACCGAGGCGCGTTCGATCAATCCGGCATTGCCGTAGCTGGTCTCCTCGCCTGCAGCGCCATGCTTGTCGACGAGGATGACATCGCGCCCCCGCTTCTGCAGATGCAGCGCCGCGCTGACGCCGACCATGCCCGCGCCCAATACAATTACGTCCGCGCGCAACTCGGTCATCTCTCGCTCCGGAATTCTGGCACGCTGTCATTCGGCGCCGTGCCTTCAACGTAGGTATCGAACCCTCGTTGTGCAAATCGCGTGCCGCGAACGGATGTACTGCAGATAGCAGGTGTCGTTTAAATGACGCTCTCGCGCATCACGCGACGGCAATCCATCTCGAATTCGAGATCGATCACCGGCGGCCGGGCGAAATGCCACGTCATGCCGGAGCGCGCCGCGCCGCGCCGAACCAGCGCATCGGCCACGACCGGATGAAAGTCATGCACGGTGTAGATTTGTGCACCAGTGGTGCCCGCCCAATCGGCGCCGAAAGCAGCGAGACGCTGCTTCATCTCGCCGACCGTGAACGCGACCTTCTCCTTCAATCCGTCCGGACCGACGTCACGATAGCGCACGATCCGCTCCGGATAAGGCGCATCGCCGCCGCGCGCCTCGGCGCCGCCGGCGATCACGAATGTCGGTGTTGCATTTGTCTTCGGGCGCGTGAAGGAGAACGCGTAGAACGACGGCTCTGCTGGCGGATCGATCTCGGGACAGACGTTGCTGCGCGCCACCGGATTGACGCTACCGTCGAAGATGCCCCATTCCGCGAGCGTCTTCACGTAATGCTCATTGAATGCGCGAAATCCGGCCTCGCTGAATGCGGCGGGCGAGCGCAATTCGCAGGCGCAGAACGCAGTCAGCGGCCGCCCGGCAGCGCGGATGTAATCTGCGGCCCGTGCAAAGCCTTCCGCCAGCGGCAGCAGCCTGTCGAATCGCACGCGCTCGATTTCATAGCCGTCGCCTGCGGCCGCGCCGCTGGAGAACTGGAAGACGGCGGGGATAAAGCGATAGCTTCCTGCGACAAAATCACGCGTCATGTTCGGCCTCACATCAAGACCGTAGCTTAGCTGTGAAACTTCAGCCCATCCACTATCTTGTCGATCACCTTGCGCTCGGCGCGCATGGCCAGTCCAACCAGATTGAGATCGGGCCGCTTCACCGCCAGAACCGCCGCACGATTGGCGGCGTCATGCGTCGTCGCGAACATATCTTCGGTGTAGATCGCGGGGGTGACGTCGCGCGCCAGTGCGCGCTCGAGCGCGCGCGTCAAGGCCGGCCCGTCAGCGCCGTAGATCAAAATCGGTTGCCCGATCAGCGAAAGATATTTGGTACCGGAGCCATCTTCATAAGGCTCGCCGATGCTGGCGGGAAATTGCGCTGCAATGCCGCTGGCCAGAAACGCGGCAACGTTGAGTTTCTGCCACGCAGCGAGATCGGTGCGGATCACCACCGCGATTTTGGTATCGAACTGCATGAATTCCAATCGGAGAGCTTAGGATACTAGCCCTTGGCGTCGCAGGCCCAAGCGCGAATGACGCATTCCTTGCCCCCGAATTCGTAGCATTTGCGCGTCGCGTTGTTCAAGGACGTGGAGATGCGCGGGGCGACAGCGTAGCCATGCGCGCCGCAAGGGTTGGCCATATCGATGGAGAGCGCCGCACAGGAGCGCTTCATGGTGACGGTCTCGCACTTGCCGCCGCATTGCTTGCGTGCAGCCGCAATCGCCGCGGCTTCGGCCGGATAATCGAACGCCTGCCCATAGGCACCGCACTTACCGATGGCGAATGCACCCGCGGCGTGAACCGGCGTCGAAATCTGCATGACAGTGAGCGACAAGATCAACGCAAGCAAAGCCGCCGCGCTTCGGCGCGCGGCAACGGCATGTAGCAACATCCCCATCCCCCGAAATGATCAATCAAAACGCAATCCTAG
>Ga0007871_1000061_pt1 | contig 34828 bp, 32 predicted proteins | sample CryBogCBH08Jun09_FD_71208 | JGI IMG/M metagenome (GOLD analysis project Ga0007871, IMG submission 71208) | Freshwater microbial communities from Crystal Bog, Wisconsin, USA - CBH08Jun09 | ecosystem: Environmental > Aquatic > Freshwater > Lake | place: Crystal Bog, Wisconsin, USA | collected...
CATCGATGCCGGCATCGTTGGCGCTGACCATGCAGCGGATGCCGGAGACGAAGCCAATGCCGGCAATCACGCCGGCACCCGGGACGCTCTTGTCCGTATCCGGCACGTCGAACATGTAACCGGCGAGCGTCGACAGTTCGATGAACGGTGCGCCCGGATCGAGTACCAGCGCCACCCGCTCGCGCGGCAGCAGTTGCCCGCGCTTATGGAAGCGATCCTTGGCCGACGCCGATGCCGCGCGCGTGCGTTCCTCCAGCATCCGCATCCGGTCAATCAGCGCCAGCATGCCGGCACGATTGGCCTTGAAGCCTTCACTGCCCGGGGCAATCGTCGATTCAATCACTGCCATGCTGGAACTGTCTCTCCGGATTCGTCGCGGCGGCCCTCAGCCCTGCGCGAAGTGATCGCTGTATTGCTGACGCAGTTCGACCTTGCGCAGCTTGCCGGTCGCCGTCATCGGCATCTCGTCGAGAATCTTGACCAGTTTCGGCACCTGGAAACCGCCGAGCGATTTGCGGCAATGCTCTACGATGCTGATCTCGTCAGCCTGCACGCCCGGCTTGAGCTTGATGAAGGCCGAAACCGCCTCACCCCATTGCGGATGCGGCAACCCCACGACCGCAGCGCTCAGCACCGCCGGATGCGCCATCAAGGTTTCCTCGATCTTCACCGAGGCAACGTTCTCGCCACCGGACTTGATCATGTCCTTCTTGCGATCGAGGAACAGGACTTCGCCATGCTCATCGATCAATGCAAGATCGCCGGTGTGATGCCAGCCGAATTTGCGCGCCTCTTCGGTCGCCTTCGGGTCCTTGTAGTAACCCATCATCACGTTCGGCCCGCGATGCACCAGTTCACCGACCTCGCCCGGCGGCAGCAGGTTGCCGTTGTCGTCCATGATCGCGGTTTCGTTCACGACCATCGACTCGCCCCAGTAGTTGCCGAACCGCTGCAACTGGCGATCCGGCTGGGACATCGTCGTGGCGGGATACATTTCGGTCTGGCCACTCGGCTGCACGAAATTCGGACACAACTCAGCGATGCAACGCTCAAGCAGCGGGCGCGGCATCGGCGCCATCGTGTACATGCAGGTCCGCAAGCTCGAGAGATCGAACTCCTTGCGGCGCGGATGGTCCAGGATCGCCTGATACATCAACGGCAGACCGATGAAGACCGTCAGCTTGTCACGGTCGATCGCTTCCATGCACGCGACCGGATCGAAGCCACGCATCAGCGCCATTTTGCCGCCGACGGTCAGATAGGTCAGCAGCACGACGTGAGCGGCGCAATGGAATAGCGGGAACTGCCCGGTGATGCCGTCGTTGCGATCGAGATGCATCTCGATGACGTTGCTCATCGCCGCCATCACCACCGCGAGATGGCAATGCATCGCACCCTTCGGACGCGATGTGGTCCCGCTGGTATAGATGATCATGGCAAGGTCGCGATCGTCGAACGCAATCTCCGGCTCGATGTCGGACTGACCTTCCAATAACTTGTTGAATTCCTGTAGGCCCTGCGCCGCGGCGTCGCCTGCGAGATCGATGGCGATCAGGTCGATGCCGCGTTTTTCCAGCGCGGCGCGCCGGTCCGGTTGCGCATGGAGATTGTCATCGATCAACGCGAAGCGAACTTCGGCGTGATCGAGGATATAACCCATGTCATTGGGGCCGAGCATGGTGTTGATCGGGACCCACACCAGGCCAGCGCGGTGAATACCGAACAGCGCTTTGACGAATTCCACCGAATTATTGCAGATCGTTGAGATCTTGGAGCCCGGCTTCAGCCCGCGCGACAGCAGATAGTTGGCGAAGCGGTTGGCGTCGCGCTCCAGCTCCGTATAGGTGATCCGGCGCTTTCCTTCCGTCAGCGCGATACGCTGCGGGAAGCGCCGCGCCGCACGTTTCAACAAATCTCCGATTGCTACGCGGCCAATGCGGCCCGGGCCCGGAACGCCGCCGGTTGCTGCCAGATCGCTCATTCTGTCCTCCTCCCGATCGCCTAGGCGGCAACTCTGCGTTTGCTCGCCTGTGTGAATTCAACTCTCAATGCGTGATGCCGAAAATCTGCCTCGCTTCGGCGGGACTCGCAATCTCGCGGCCAGCCTGGCGCGCAACCGCCGCCATGGTCTCGATCAACTGTCCATTCGAGGTGACCTTGCTGCCGTCCGGCCGATAGAATGTATCCTCCAGCCCGGTGCGCAGATGGCCACCTAGTTCCGCGCAGCGCTGGTGCAGCGGCCAGATCTCGCCGCGGCCGATCGCAGTGACCTGCCAGTTGGCTTCCGGCAGTTTCAGCTTGAGCAGGATCGGCAACAGTTCAGGATCGGCGGGCATGCCTGACGCGACACCCATGACAAAGTTGTACTCAAGCGGCCCGGAATACATCCCCGTCTGCCGGTACATGCCGACGCATCTCACGATTCCGACATCGAAACATTCGAACTCAGGGACCGTATTAGCTTCCGACATGACGTCGAGAAAGTCCTGCACCTTCTCGACTGCGTTATCGAACATCATCGGCGGCCATGCCCACGTATTATCGGCCTTGACCTTGAGGTAGTTCAGCGAGCCGGCGTTGCAGGCCGCCATTTCCGGCTTTGTTTCGCGCACGCAGGCAAGCGGCCCGGAATATTCCGGCCCCGACGTGCCGGTGGTGTGATTGATGATGACGCCAGGACACGCTTCGCGGATCGCCTGCTGGATGTCGCGCGAGACATTGACCTCCCAGGACGGCAGATGGCCCTTGTTCGGTGCCTGCTGCCGCAGGTGAATGTGCATGACGCTGGCGCCGGCATCGAATGCAGCCTTGGCTTCACGCGCCATTTCTTCCGGGGTCACCGGCACGTTGTGCTGTTTGGGATCGGTCAGTACGCCATTCAGCGCACAGGTAATGACGACTTTATCGCTCATGCAGGGGTGCCTTTTCAGCTGCGACACATACTTTCGGGCATGATGCGAAGCCCTTGCGTCCCCTGCTTGCGTTCACTTGCTATCTTCGATGCCACGGCACCGAGTGCTCTATTGGCGCCGCTGCCGCAACTCGAACTCGTTAAAGCCGGTACAATTGCTGCGATAGATCGCGAGATCCCGCGAGCCGGAGAAGATGGCGCGCGGCTGCAGCCCGTAGAACCGGCGGATCGAATGACTGAAATGTGTCGAATCCGGATAGCCGATATCCTGCGCGAGATGCGCGAGGTTGATGTCCTCGTTGACGAAATGGAGCAGATGACGCGCGCGCTTCCAAGCGCGGAAGGCGCGGAAGGAGATGCCGGTCTGATCCTTGAAGAGGTGCAGGAAGCGCGACTGCGACAGGTGCACCGAGGCGGCACAATCGGCCGCCGTCACCGCTGCACCGGAGAAATCGCTCAGGCGCACGATCGCCCGGGCGATGCGCGGATCGATCGAACGGGTAGCCAGTTCCTGACCGAAGAAGATGGTATCGAATTCGCTGGTCGTGAATCCATCACGCCGCCCGGTGATCCGCAACGCCTCGTATGCGCCACGAATGCGCGCCGCCAGCGCCGCACCCGATGGCCCCGAGAGCCGGGCGGACAAAGCCTGCAATGCGTTAGCCGGTATGGTTTCAGGCTCGAGGACGAGGCTGATGACGGAAAGGTGTTCGCTTCTCAGGCTGTGTGGAACATACGGCTCGACCACCGCCAGTTCGCCGACGCTCGTGTGATCGCCTTGGGAGACATGCAGGACACCCTGCATGGAGACATAGATCGCGAAACCGCCGCTGGTGCGCTGCCGCGGCCGACCGAGCAGCCCCGCATAAAATACCCGTTCCGGGCTGATCAACATCAGATGCTTGGAATCGCGGCGGACGATGTCGTCCATATCTGTCCCTCCCGAAGGGTGCCATATGCTTGAGCCGCGACGATGCGGCGCTCTCTGCGGAGCGCTCGGAGCATACAGAAACCAGACCGGAAGTCACCGCCTATAAATGCGCGTAACCCTCCGGAAAACCCGTGAATTCAGGAGATGCGGCGAAGCACCGCGCCAGCCGCTCAGGCGCGGCGCGGAACGTTCTGCTGTTCGCTGGCGAACGTTTCCGCCGCCACGGCCCGCTTGTAGCCGTCGCGCTGTTGCAGCCGCTTCCAGTAGGCGGCAACATTGGGCCCGAAATCCTTCGCAAGTCCGATATTTTCGGCCAGCCGCAGGGCATAGCCGATCACGATATCGGCAGCGGTAAATCGCCCGGCACAGAGCGTCTCGGATTGGCCGGTCGCGGCCTCGACGGCACGAAGCCGGCCCAGGAACCACTTCGCATAGTCACCCGCAACCTGCGGGTTGCGGCGTTCTTCCGGCTCGAGCTGGGTGTAACGGAGCACCAGCGTCTGCGGAAAGGTCAGCGTGGCATCGCTGAAGTACATCCAGTTCAGGAATGCGCCGTAAGCCGGATCATCGACGCCCACAATGAGCGGCGTCGGGCCATGCCGCGTGCCGAGATAATGACAGATGCCGGACGATTCCGTCATCTTGGTCTCGCCGTCGATCATGCAGGGAATGGTGCCGAGCGGATTGATGGCAAGATATTCCTTTGCCAGCACCCGTGGCGGAAACGGCAGCATTTTCAATTCATACGGCAAGCCCAGTTCTTCCAGCATCCAGAGCGGGCGAAACGACCGTGCCGCAAAACAGTGATAAAGCGTGATCATCGGCGCATTTCCTATTTCTATAGCGTTTTCGAGCGAAGTGGTGACCGGTTCGCGTGAAGAAAACGCGTCGAACCAAAATCATAGAGACCCGGTTCTGATTCCATCAGAACCGGAAAGTCTCTAGCCCTTGCCCGGCAGCGTGCCCATCATCTTGCACAGGATCGTCAGCATCACTTCATCAGCGCCTCCGCCGATCGAAGTCAAGCGGCTGTCGCGATAGGCCCGGCTGACCGACGTTTCGTTGGTGAATCCCATGCCGCCCCAATATTGCAGGCAAGCATCCGTCAACTCACGCCCGAGCCGCCCGGCCCTCAGCTTGGCCATGGTCGCCAAGCGGGTCACGTCTTCGCCGGCGACCAAGGATTCCGCCGCACGGTAAATCAACGAGCGCAGCAGTTCGATCTCGGTCTGCATCTCTGCGAGCTTGAAGTGCACCACCTGATTGTCGAGGATGCTCTGGCCGAACACCTTGCGGTTGCTGGTATATTCGATGGTGTCGGCGATGATGTATTCATGCGCTTTCAGGCAAGCGGCCGCACCCCACAGCCGCTCCTCCTGGAATTGCAGCATCTGATAGGTAAAGCCCTTGCCTTCCTCACCGATGCGGTTGCGTTTCGGCACTCGCACGTCCTCGAAGAAAATCTGCGCAGTATCGGAGGATCGCATGCCGAGCTTGTCGAGCTTGCGCGCGACATTAACGCCCTTCGATTTCATCGGCACGCAGATCAGCGACTTGTTGCGATGGACCGGCCCATCGCTGGTATTGGCCAGCAGGCAAATCCAGTCGGCCTGAGTACCATTGGTGATCCAGAGCTTGCCACCGTTGATGACATAGTCGTCGCCGTCGGAACGCGCATTGGTCCTGATCGAGGCGACATCCGATCCCGCGCCGGGCTCCGACACGCCGATGCTCGTCACTGCATCGCCTGCGATGGCCGGCACCAGAAATTCCTGCCTCACCTCATCCGAACCGAACTTGGCCAGCGCGGGCGTCGACATATCGGTCTGCACCCCGATCGCCATCGGCACGCCGCCGCAACGGATGGCGCCGAGTTCTTCCGCCATCATCAGCGCATAGCTGTAATCGAGCCCTTGCCCGCCGAATTTGACCGGTTTGTTCAGTCCGAGAAAGCCGAGGTCACCGAGCTTCTTGAATACCTCGTGCGCAGGAAAAATATCTGCCTTCTCCCATTCATCGACGAACGGATTGATCTCGTTCGCAATAAATTTTTGAAGGATGCGGCGCGGTTCTTCGTGATCGGCGGTGAAGAGCATCTTAGTCCGGACTCCAATGGTGCGCACCAGTCAATCGTCGCGACGGTCCACGATGCTGCAACGACGCTAATGCAAAATTCTCTTGGTGTTGTTACAAACCCATCTGGCGGCTCGCGAGATCCTTCATGATCTCCTCGGTGCCGCCGCCGATGGCATTGACCTTGACCTCGCGGTAGATGCGCTCGACCTTGACGCCGCGCATGAATCCCGCGCCGCCGAAAATCTGCACCGCCTCGGATGCGCAGAACGCCATGGTCTGGGTCGCCTGATTCTTCAGCATGCAGATTTCTGCCACGGGATTTTCGCCTTGGTCGAGCTGCCATGCCAGCATCTCCAGCATTGCCTGCGAGGCAGCGACTTTTTGCGCCATGTCGACCAGCTTGTGCCGGATCACCTGATGACCGGTCAGCGGCTTGCCGAACGTATGCCGCTCCTTGGCGTACGCGATCGCCTCGTCGAGACATACCCGGGCCGCAGCCGTGCAGCCGGCCGCCATGGTGAGGCGCTCGCTGTTGAAATTATGCATGATGATCTTGAAGCCCGCTCCCTCCTCGCCCAACAAGTTGCCTGCGGGCACGCGGCAATTGTCGAAATGCAAGGTCGCGGTATCGGACGCCCACCAGCCCATCTTCTTGAGCGGCGTGCGAGACAAGCCGGGCGTGTCGCCCTCGATCACGAGCAGGCTGACGCCGCCCGGCCCTGGACCACCGGTGCGGACCGCGGTCGTGATATAATCCGCGCGGATGCCGGACGTGATGAATGTCTTCTCGCCGTTCACCACGTAGACGTCACCCTCGCGCCGCGCGGTGGTACGCAAGTTGGCGACATCGGAGCCACCACTTGGCTCGGTAATGGCGAGCGCCGAGATTTTCTTGCCGGAGAGGATTTGGGGCAGCACCCGCGCCTTGAATTCGGGAGTGCCGGCGCGCGCGATCGGCGGGGCACCGATCGAATTGCTCTTCAGGCTCGCGCTGATGCCGCCGGCACCGGCCCGCGCCAGTTCTTGCACGGCGACGATCCACATGAAGTTATCGACTTCGGTACCGCCATACTCTTCCGGAAAGCCAAGACCGAGCAGTCCGATCGCAGCGGCCTTCTCATAAAGTTCGCGCGGAAACGTTCCGGCCTCGTCCCACTCGTGCGCGTAAGGTTCGATTTCCTTTTCGACGAAACGTCGCACTACGTCACGAAACGCAAGATGATCGGAGGTATAGAAGGGACTTTTGGTCAATTTGATGCCCGCGATTGAACGTCAGCGATCTTCGTAGAATGCCGGGAATTGGAATAACCAACTTGCGTCAAGTCGCTGGGCGCTCCCAATTGAACCCTCGGGTACCGTCGATGGAGCTCGCTTGCGGAGAATAGAACCACGAGCCGAAGCCGGCTCACCGGCAATTAAAATGCAACTTGGTTTTGAACCTTCAAGCATCTGCGACGACATACTTCGGAGCGATTACGGTTTCGCCAAAGTCAGGGATTACCGAGATGTCTTTAGAGCAGCGCCTTGCGACGATTAGCCTTCAGACGACGCATTTGATTGAAGAGTTGCATCAACTGAACCTTCTCCGTGATAAATTCCGCAAGGCAAAACTGCTCAGGCGGTCCCGCAGAGCGGCGCACCGACGGCGAAACCGGGTCTAAGATTGCGGAAATCCCGTCCACCAGCTGCGTGGCCCTTACCGTACTGCGGCTTTGTTCGGAGGCGGAAAGCGCTTGGCTTTTGATCAGTTTCGCTCGTATCGCGGCAAGTTCCAGAATTAACCTGAAACGCGGCCATTCAGCTTAATGAGCGAGTCTTGTTGCCACGGCCTCAATTTAATTTCACTTTATTAAATCGGTTATCAAGAGCACCGCACTCACCTTACAGATTTGACATTAATCGCTCCGTTATCCCAGCATTTTTTCGGTTCATACATATGCATTACCAGCCCGTCGATTCCGCACAGGACGACCCCCGATCCAGATCGTTAACGCTTGCCAGAGCCCTGGAACAAAACCTGCGTGAGCTGATCGAGCTCCGGGCAAAGGTCCGGAAGGCGGAAGAAGAACTTGCAATTCGACAGGCCCGCCCCTCACGAGGCATCGCAACAAGACGAGCTCGAAAATGACCGCTGGTCTTCACCGTCTCATCCCAATCCTCACGTTCAATCCGAGGCCGATCCATCCGGCGATATGGCATCTCTGGCGACTGATTATCCCGCGACGCTCGATTACCGGGCGTCTCCTGTACGGACAGGTTTGGCGACGCCACGATGGTCGTCGATGGATATACAAGAAAGCCGCTCACCAATGATCCCGACGCTAGTGCTTACCGGAATGTTCCTAGATAACCAGTGATAGCAGCCCGGTCAGCGACATTGGCATCGCCGGCGAATTCCATATCCTCCCCGGGCAGGCCACTTTTGGCTCGGTCAGAAACGTGTCCAGCCGCGGTTTGGTCCACCTTCCTTCCCTTCGACGCATGCCGGACGAATATTCTGAGTGGGCCCGGAAGCGAAGCAATCCTCCGGCCAACCACATGGAACAGATTTGGGCCAATCCCGTTACCGCTTGCCAAGGTCGAGGAACGGCAGCCTGTGCATTGCGCGACAAGACGATGCGGCCGTCGTACCCGCAATGAGGTCACGAATTCCGCTGCCGATATAGATCGGCTCGACATACGCCACGCGGTCGCCACGCAAATGCGGTCGAAACAATGTGCGGGCTTTAAGCGAGGCAATTAGCGGATCACCTTGCCATTCCGGGGACAGTCCGCGCTCCGCGCCGATCAGATTGGAGACGGCGATCGAGGGAACCCACGAGAATACTGGCCCTTGATAGCTCACTGCTCCGACCGCGGACGGTTGAGAGGGCAGTCGGCAATGTCGATAGCGATCGTTTTTCCATAAGAGGTCGCCGGGTTTTGCGCATGCGTCGGTCGAAGCGACCTCGTCAAAGCCGAAGCCTCCCACATCAGAAGCGCCGCCGCGCCTCAAGGAGTGCCATCCGGCCGCCACCGAGATGTTCTCGCGAGATCAAATCCAAGAAAGACCGCACCAAATGCCGCAAGCGTGGCAACACCGTTAACGATAATCTCACCAGCCCTTTCAGCGACCGGAACAACGTCGCCACGGCCGCGCTGATGAGAAACGCAGCAATCAAGCCGCTGAAGGGGGCCCACTGGGCTCTCGGCAACCGCCAGATCGGAAAACCAAATCTCCAGAGAGATAGTAGCAACAGCAGCGCAACGGAGATTGCGTACCGTATCGCTTGAAAACGCCATGACCGTGCTTTCGATCCAAGATTTGCCCCTGACCTGGGCATCGGACCTCTTTCCTTAGCGTAACCGAATCCCTGTCCCCGCGCTTCACCCCGATGCATACACGCTAATCTACATGATCCACTCTTCCGACAATCATTCATGCCAAAGCTCACCGATATCGTCGAAGACGGCGGCACCGGTTCATCCAAATGCGCGACATCGCGGCAGTCGCCCATCGTCAATCAAGATGGCGAGCGCGGGTCGAGAGCACGATTGACCTCAATTCGACCGACCAAACGCCACTCGCCATCACGAGATCCGCAGGCAGTTCGTGATCTTGTTGAAAGCCACAGATGCCAAGACGCAGATCGATCGTTGCATGATGAATGCCCAACCACAGCGGTCGGAATGTGGATTGAAAGAGCTCATGCTTGAGTTGAAGCGAAATATCGAGAGCCCCCGCACGGCTCTGCATCGGATCAATGATCTGAAATCCCGCTGCCGCCCTGGTTTCGTCAGCCGAGGCAATATGCAGCATTATCAGTTTCGCCTGCCCCTGAAAATGCTCTCCCTGAAACCCGTAGATCATGCTGTTGGACGACATCTCCGCGTGAATGCTGAATTTCGCTTCGCCTCGCTCCGCATCGCTGACAAGGCGCGAAGTCGGCATTTCGATGTAGTTCGCGCGCTTGGCGTAGGAATCGCCATTCACCTTCTCGCCGCCGACGTGCCACGAATTTTCAAACTCGATCGTGGTTCTCGCGATCAGATCGATGCTGGTAGCTTGAAACTCGAAAACGCCTCCCTCCAACTCGGCGTCGATCTGACGACTATTCCTGGAGAGCAGCAGTTTTCCAGCTTCCACTCGCGCATGGGAAATCCCGGAGAGCATGTCAACGATCCAGTCCGACCGGTCCTGCGGGATATTGCAACACCAATCCAATTATTTAGATACAATTAAATAATTTAAATGGAACAACAATTAAATTACGAGTTTCGATTAAATTTCTCTTCAGCGTGGCCGCGCCGGCGAACCGAACGCCTTGGTTCGCGCAGCAATGTCTCGATTAACCAGGGAGTTGGCACCAATTACCGCCTGATCGCCAATAGTGACCCCCATCTGCACAATTGAATTGGGACCCAGGTAAACGCCATTCCCGATCCTGGTAGAGGCGTACTCGATGGGATCAACTCCCAATGATACGGACCGCCTTACGGTATGATGGGTATAGATCTGCACGCCGGCGGATATCGAGCACCAATCCCCGATCTCCAAGCCTCCCCCCGATCCGTCCAGAATACATCCTGGCCCAATCCAAGTATGGCGCCCCACATGCACGTCCCCAAGCACCAGGACGTTGTCATACATGGTAGTACCTTCGCCGAACCCATACATGGCAGCGTTCTCGCTGCGCTCCGTCAACAGATCGCCGATCGAAACGCGACGATGGAATTGCTCCTTTTTACGACGAGCCAAGTCACGGAGAAACTGCCGGACAAGCGCCAGCCAATCATCGGTATCGCCCGCTGCGGGGAATCTCATGTCATCTGACATTTTGCGAACTCCGAGATTATCAGATTAAAAGGATTGGCCTCGTCGACTGGACACAGCGCTCTGCAGTATGAGCACCTCACATTCTCCGGCAACCGCATTGCGTCGCGTCTTACGCCGGACAATGTTGCATAACCCGATGGACACGGCAGCACACGAGTATCGCCGCATTGGTCCAAGTTGGAACAATGAATCTTCCTTATGATCTGTGTCGGCAAAAACCACGAATCCGGCCGTCAATGCTTGGGACATAGCCAACATTACGCCGTATATAAGATCGGATTTCCGCGCGCTCGGACAGCAGATCGGTGCCACGAGACCGTAACTGGCCGCGTTCTACACAACGTCCCGCAGTGCCTTGGCAATTCCGTCCAGTACATTCGTCTCATGAGTTTGATTTTCTTCGCCCGTTGAGGCACTCGAACCCCGACCCGAAGATGCGATTGTTGCACATTCGTCGTACCCCGGAGTCGAATGATCAGTCGCCTTGGGCGAGGACAGATTGTCCGCACCATCAAACCGTACTGCCAGATCGGCCGTTCTTCTGTCGAGCTCACTGAGGGTTGCGGCGAGTTCCTCAAGCCGCCGCATCACTTCTCGACCCGAAAATTCGACCGTCGAGCGTTGTTCGATATCATGGTTCCTGACATCGGTGACCAAACGGCGGTCGCCAAACCCATCGGACAGGTTGCTCACCTCGGATGAATCCGATCGTGGCTCTCCGCCCGTAATTCCTTGGACACCCATCCTACCTTGCCGCCCGGCAACGGGCACTTCACCCAGCGATATGAGTGAACGCCCATCCAGTTCAGCAAAGCGCACCGCCTGATTCTGGCACCAGCGTTCCAGGCGATTAAGCATCGCGAGCAATGTCATCGTATCCGATTGACGTATCCGCCTGGCGTAACCGGCTAAAAACATGCGCCCTCGAGCGGTCTCTTTGATCGCCGCCTCAATGGCGCTGAGATCGTAATCGAATGGGTCGGATAAATTCGGCATCGTTCATCGGATTGATAGGAGACGACACTGGTCAAACCAGAACTCTGACGCCGAATGCTTAATCCAGGTCTAACGATGCAATTCACCATTGGGGGCAATAAGCAAGAAATTGGTCCATAAAAATATTCAAACAGGCTTTCAATAGTCAAAAAAATGCAATATTAAATAGAAATTAAATGTTTTCAAGCTGCTTTGACGTATGGCAACGCCAAATACTTGTTTCATTTCAATATCAAGGCTAAATTTCATGTGGATGTCGCGTGCCCCCTCACAGCCTCGGGAAAAGGCCAGACTCCCCGACCGCATGCGCATCTACGCCATCGGAGATATCCACGGGCGGGCCGATCTGCTGGAAAAGCTCCTCTTTCAGATCGAAGTGGATGACAAACGGCATCCGTCGCACCATTCGCTCATTGTCTTTCTCGGGGACTATGTCGATCGCGGTCCCTGTTCCCGACAGGTGCTTGATCTACTCGTGGAGTGCTCGAACGCGCGCGAGTCGGTTTTTCTCAAGGGCAACCATGAGACGTTCATTCCTCAATTTCTTGATGATCCCGCAACCCTCAAAGAATGGCGGCTTTGCGGGGGGCTGGAAACGCTGGCCTCTTATGGCCTGACACCATCCATCAGCCCAAACCATCGGGAACGAGAACATCTGGCGACCGAATTCAACAAGCTATTGCCGGTGCGGCATCGCGAATTTCTCGAATCCCTTGATCCGTCATTCTGTTGCGGGGACTTCTATTTTGTTCACGCCGGAATTCGTCCCGGAATTCCAATTGCTCGACAGCGGGACGAAGATCTCTTCTGGATCCGTGACGATTTTCTCGATTGGGATCATCCATTCGAAAAGTTCATTGTGCATGGTCATACGCCGGTGCACTCCCCGGACATTCGCTCGAATCGCATGAATATCGATACTGGCGCTTTTGCCACGGGATGCCTCACCTGCGTCGTCATCGAAGGTTCGAGCATTGCGTCGCTCGTCGACGTACGGCGTTGGCCGCACGATGCCAACACGCGAGTGATTTCCGATTCCAAGACGAGGGCTGAACGTGCACTTCAATCCTGAAACCCCAGCCCGCCTCGACGGATCGGGAGCGTTTCCGCTCAAGGACCCTTGCTCGCCCCGCCCGTCAACGGCAAGTGACGCGGGCGAGACCGTCGCCGTTATTATCGTAACCTACAACAGCTCAAAATTGCTGCCCGATCTAGTTCATTCCCTGCCGGCCGGGTTGGGCAATCTAAAATGGCATTTGATCATCGTTGACAATGCTTCGGCGGATGACAGCGTTGCTCAGGCCCGTCGCCTCGCTCCACAGGCCCTCATTGTTGAAACGGGCCGAAATGCCGGTTATGCAGCGGGTATCAATGCCGGTGTTTTGGCGGCGCCACCACACAGTTGCATCCTTGTGCTCAATCCGGATGTCCGCCTGCTGCCGGAATGTGTGCCCGCCTTGGCTGTCGCTCTAAGAAAGCCCGGAACTGGCATCGCCGTTCCACATCTTGTCGACCGCAATGGCACTCGGATCGACACTCAGCGGCGCGAACCATCGATCATTCACACCTTGGCCGACACTTTGCTCGGAGCACGGCGAGCTGGCCGCATTCCAGGTGTAGGAGAAGTGGTAACCGATGAAAGATGTTACCGACATGAGACGCCCGTCGACTGGGCCGAGGGTTCGACCTTGCTGATCAGCAGGACTTGCTGGGACGCCAGCGGGCCATGGGATGAATCATTTTTCTTATATTCGGAGGAAACGGATTTTGCGTTGCGATCGCGCGACGCAGGCTTCGCAACCCGATATACGCCGACGGCTCGGGCGGTCCATCTCGAAGGCGACTCCGGACAGTCACCAGCGCTCTGGGCATTGCTGAATCTGAACCGTGTGCGTCTATATCGCCGTCGCCGCGGCACGATACCTGCCGCCCTGTACTGGGCTGTTCTAGTGTTGCGCGAGGGTAGTCGCGCAGCTTTAGGCCGGGCGGTTAATCGCGCAGCCCTCAGGGCACTGCTTAACCCAACCAAGATGCGTGCCGCTGCGGGGCCGAGTCTTGTTAGCGGATTAGGTTGAGGACACAAGGGCCTTCGCCGCGCACCACGTGGATACTCGGTTGGTTCTAAACATGGACATGGGTAATGCGGCACCGGTTTCCGTTCGAGCCATCCAAGACGGTGATCTGCCAGCCGTTGGCCGGTTTCTGCACGCCAACCTTAACTCTCGTGTTACCGCGCAGACTTGGGCTTCGGCGCCGCTCGTCCCGTGGCGGGCGCCGGCTCCCAACTTCGGATTTCTGCTCGAATGTGACAATGAGGTGGTTGGCGTCTATCTGGCGTTCTATTCAAACAGAAACATCAATGGTCGCAACGAAGCGTTCTGCAATCTGGGAGCTTGGTGCGTGCGCGATGAATATCGCATGCACAGCATCCGCATGATAAAAGCTTTACTGGCCCAAAAGGATTACACGCTCACCGACCTGTCGCCCAGCGGGGCGGTCATCCCCTTAAATGAAAAACTCAAATTTCAGCACTTGAACACTGCAACGGTACTGATACCGACACTGCCTTGGCCGACACTGCCTCACCATGCTGCCGTGACAACCGATCCTGCACAGATCGAACGCAGTCTCACCGGAGCAGAACTGCAACTTTACCGCGATCATATTCATGCGGCCGCAGCCAGGCATGTTCTGCTGACACGCGGGCGCGAAACTTGCTATGTCATCTATAGACGGGACCGGCGCAAAAACTTGCCGATATTTGCGTCAGTTCTGTATGTGAGCAACCCCGACCTGTTTGCAGCATCTATCCCTCAACTGTCGCGGCACCTTTTGTTAAGACACGGCATTCTGGCGATTCTGGCTGAGCTACGCATCATCGTTCATCGGCCACGACTATCGAAATTGCTCTCGGCTCCAAGACAAAAAATGTTCAGAAGTTCGCGCCTTCGGGCCGACCAGATCGACTATTTGTATAGTGAACTTGTCTGCGTACCATGGTGAAATCTTCCGGCTGGCAATGGAATAAAACGTGCGACGATTTTTGCATGACCTGGTAAGGCAATCGGCATCGGGATATGGGACGGCAATTGCCCTGACCCACGGTTCCTCCGCGTTGACCTATGAGCAGCTCTGGCGTCAGGTGATCACGGTCGGCGCCGGCTTGCAGCGCATCGGTTTGGCGCGCAACGATCGGGTCGGCATCTTTCTCGAAAAAAGAATCGAAACGGTTGTCTCAATCTTTGGTACTTCGGCCGCTGGGGGTGCCTTTGTTCCAATCAATCCGCTGCTGAAACCAAGACAGGTCACCCACATTCTCGCTGACTGCGACGTCAGGGTTTTGATTACGAGCAAGGAGCGGTATGAGCTCCTCGAGCCGGACCTCCGTGATATGAAGGCCCTCGATCACGTCGTGATCGTTAGTGAGTTGCAAGACATAACGGCGACACCCGCAACACGATATCAACTAAGCCGCTGGACGTCGCTCGTTGACGATGTCGAAGCCACTCCGATTGATCGAGGCGTGATCGACGTCGATATGGCCGCCATCTTCTATACATCGGGCAGTACCGGAAGTCCCAAAGGCGTCGTCGTTAGCCATCGCAACTTCATCTGCGGTGCGGAGAGCGTCGCGGCATATCTTGGAAACCATACATCGGACACTATACTCGCGGCCCTCCCCCTAAGCTTTGACGCGGGCTTCAGTCAGCTGACAACCGGATTCAGCGCGGGCTCACATGTTGTTCTACTCAACTATCTGCTACCGACCGATATCGTGAAAGCGTGCGCCAAGCATGGAGTTACAGGGTTAACATGCGTTCCGCCGTTGTGGATTCAGATAGCGGACTTGAAGTGGCCCAAAGAGGTAGCGAACAACTTGCGCTATTTCGCCAATACTGGTGGGAAGATGCCTCGCGCTACCTTGCGTAAGCTGCGTGCGATTTTCAACAAGGCCGCACCTTATTTGATGTATGGATTAACCGAAGCCTTCCGCTCCACCTATCTTGATCCATCCGAGGTCGATCGTCGGCCGGACTCGATCGGCAAAGCGATTCCGAATGCCGAAATTCTTGTTGTTCGCCCGGATGGATCAATCTGCGATGCGAATGAGGAAGGTGAGCTGGTCCACCGGGGTGCGCTCGTCACGCTCGGATATTGGAACGATCCCGAGCGCACTGCCATAAGGTTCAAACCCGTCCCGGGTCGCCCCGCAGGAATAAAAACCACTGAACTGGCGGTTTTCTCTGGCGATGCGGTCGTGCGAGACGAGGAAGGATTCCATTATTTTGTCGGCCGAAAAGACGAGATGATCAAGACGTCGGGCTACCGCGTCAGTCCGGCGGAAATCGAGGAAGTCGTTTATGATACTGGCCAAGTGCGCGATGCGGTCGCTTTCGGCATCGACGACGAAGCGATCGGTCAGGCGATTGTTGTCGCCGTGTGCCCACTACAGGGGTTGCGATTGGAAGAAGCCGATCTCATTGCCGAACTGCGCAAACAACTTCCGTTGTATATGATCCCACGCAAAATCGTCGTACGCGACGAACTTCCCCGATCGCCGAACGGAAAATTCGATCGCAATCAGCTCCGTCGGGAGATTCTCTCGTGAGCGCACGCGACACCATCGCGGCATTTGAAGTTCTCGACGGCAAGCTTGCCGTGGGCGGTCTGCCGGTCGATCGTCTGGCGGAGCGGGTTGGCAGCACTCCATTCTTTGCTTACGACCGCCGCCTGTTGACCGAACGGATCGCATTGCTCCGCCGGACGCTTCCCAGTTCGGTCAATCTGAGTTACGCGATCAAGGCCAATCCAATGCCGGCGATCGTTCAGCACCTAAGTTCGCTGGTGGATTCGTTCGACGTGGCCTCATCGGGCGAACTACGGACGGCTCTCGATACGCCTATGCCAGCTGATCGGATCAGCTTCGCTGGACCAGCAAAAACAATTGCGGAGCTAACCCAGGCAATAGCTGCCGGAGTCACCATCGAGCTAGAATCGATCACCGAAGCACGTCGTGTGATTGAGATTGGCAACCGATTTGGTGTTCGACCGCGCGTGGCGATCCGCGTGAACCCGGATTTTGCAATCAAAGGATCGGGCATGCGCATGGGCGGAGGACCGCAGCAGTTCGGTATCGACTCCGAGATGGTTCCCGATCTGCTCTCTGCACTGGGCGGCGCCGACATAGACGTTCTCGGCTTCCATGTCTTCGGCGGTTCGCAAAATCTTCGAGCGGAGGTTCTTTGCGAAGCACAGCAAAAAACCGTCGAGTTGGTCACGGGGTTGGCATCCACCATGACAACCCCGATGCGCTATCTCAATCTAGGAGGTGGATTTGGTATTCCTTACTTCGATAAGGATGAATCCCTCGACCTTGCAATGATTGGCGCAAACCTTTCCAGGCTTCTCGAAGGACCGGTTCACCAGCACTTCCCTCACGCGCGGGTGGTGATTGAACTAGGCCGGTACATAGTTGGCGAGTGTGGGGTCTATGTTACCCGTGTCTTGGATCGCAAACTATCGCGGGGCAAACAGTTCATCATGGTGGATGGCGGATTGCACCACCAACTCGCCGCATCCGGGAATTTCGGTCAGGTGCTGCGTCGCAACTATCCGCTGGTAGTAGGCAACCGGATAACAATGGAAGCGACCGAGACGGTCAGTATCGTCGGCTGCCTATGTACACCGCTTGACCTGCTGAGCGAAAGCATCAGCTTGCCAAAGATAGAGCTAGGAGATCTGATCGTTCTATTCCAAGCAGGAGCCTATGGCTTAACCGCCAGCCCGAGCGCATTCCTCGGCCATCCGCCGGCAGCCGAGGTCCTGATTTAGATTTCGAGATTGACGCAGACCAAACTGCTGATCCGGGAGGGATCAAAGATGCCAAATACTGTTGCATTCAACGAGATCAAGGATGTCGTCGCGACGACCCTCGGTATTCAGGATCGCGCTTCAGATTTCGAGCCATCGACACCGCTTTTGGGCAGCATTCCCGAGTTGGATTCCATGGCGGTTCTGGAGGTCCTGCTCGCCATAGAGCAGCGCTTTGGTCTCGATATTGACGGTACCGAGATGACGGGAGAAGTTTTCGAGACCTTTGGTAGCTTTGCGGATTTTGTCACTCGAAATCGGAATTAGCACCACAGGCAGCCGGATTGCGACTTCACGTTGAGAATGCAACGGTCGATCTCGTCTATCTTTCCTTGAACGCCCTTTCCGCCTGCTCCCTCAACGGCTTGATGAGATAGGCCAAGGCCGTCCGGCCAGGCGTCTGGATAAAAACATCAACCGGCATACCGGGAACCAGTTTGGCGCCACCAAGCTTCGCAACCTCTTCCGGCTTGAGTGACACCCGGACGGTATAATAACCGGACCCGGTGCGTTGATCGTGAGTGAGATCCGCCGATACCAAGGTTACGTCGCCTTCGATCTCAGGCGTCGTCCGCTGATTAAGCGCGGCAAACCGCATGAATGTCGATTGCCCCACATAAACCTGTTCAATGTCACGGGGCGCAATCTTGACCTCGACCCCCAACGTATCATTGTCAGGCACGATCAGCATGATCGGCTCGCCCGGCGAAATCACCCCACCGACAGTGTGTACGGCCAACTGGTGAACGCGTCCACTCTGCGGCGCACGGATATCGATGCGGTTGAGTTGATCCGCGGCGGCGATCTTGCGTTCGGACAGCTCCGAAATCTTGGAGCGCGCCTCGATAAGATCTTTGCCAACCTCCGTCCGCAAGTCCTGATCGATCTGGATGGTCTGCAGTTCAATTTCGGATATCTTGCCTTTGGCCTGAGCGATCATTCCCGCCAGTTGGCTTCGTTCACCCTCGAGACGAGCAGTATCGCGCTCCAAGGCGGTCAACCGTGTGATGGGAACAAGATTTTTTTGCCAAAGTTGCCGAACCCCCTCGAGCTCCTGATGGATGAAATCGACTTCCTTCTGTTTGGCCTCTACCTGCCCGGCATAGCCCTTGATTTCATCACGGAGTTGGGCAGTGCGTTCCTTGAGTTGTGCCTTCTGACCGTTGCGCGCCAGCCGACGCAATTCGAAGAGGCTTCGTTCGGCCGCGATCGCGCGAGCGGCTTCCGATTTAGGATCCCGCGCGCGGTCGACGAGCGCACTCGGAAACTGCACCTGTTCAGTAGCATCGCGTTCGGCTTCCAATCGCGCTTGGCGCGCGAGCAGTTCATCATAACTCTTGGTGATAATCGTAGCGTTCGCCAGCGTCTGCGTCTCATCAAGACGCACCAAGATGTCACCAGCTTTGACCCGATCACCATCCTTGACGCGCAATTCACTAACGACACCACCGGTCGGATGCTGCACCTTCTTGACGCTGGAATCGACGATGATCGATCCTTGTCCGATCACCGCACCGGACAGTTCGGTAGTCGATGCCCAGCCGCCAATGCCGAAGGTCAGGAGGACCGCAATGATCCCTCCGGCAATCATATGGTGCTGGATCGAATGTAATGCGGAGCCGTTGGCGGTGTTCATCGATTTTCTCCAACGACTTTCAACGGCGCGACGGCTCGAAGCACCTTGTGGAGGACATCCTCTTTCTTGCCAAACGACTGTACCTTGCCCCCTGCGAGAACAAGAACGTGATCGACGCCATCCAGCGCCTTTGGACGGTGTGCAATCACTACCACTACACCAGCGCGACGACGTACGTTCAGGATGGCTTCGGTCAGAGCCTCCTCACCATCGGCATCCAGATTTGAGGTAGGCTCGTCGAGCACGACGAGGAACGGATTGCCGTAGAAGGCACGGGCAAGACCGATACGCTGGCGTTGTCCTGCCGAAAGCGCCATTCCGCCCTCGCCGATCTTGGTCCCGTATCCATCCGGAAACGACAGGATCAGATCGTGCGCCCCGGCAGCGCGAGCTGCCTCCAGCACGGCCGACGGACTTGCCTGTGGATCGAAACGCGCAATATTAACCGCGATACTGCCATCAAACAATTCGACGTTCTGCGGCAAATATCCGATATGTCGGCCGAGAGATTCCGACGACCACTGTCCCAGCGCTGCCTTATCCAGACTGATCCTGCCGCGAAGTTGCGGCCAGACCCCCACGAGCGCCCGCGCCAGCGTTGATTTTCCCGATCCACTCGGTCCAATGATCCCAAGCCCCTCGCCCTTCAGCAACTTGAACGAGACGTCGTTGACGATCATCTTCTCCGATCCGGGAGCATTCACATGCAGCTGCTCGACGACGACACTTTCCGCTGGCGCAGGAAGCGATAGCTGCTCTTCTTCCTTCGGCAGAAGCGTCAACAACTGATCCAGACGGTGACCAGACTGCCGCGTGCTGACAAACCCTTTCCAGTTGGCAATCGCCAGTTCTACGGGAGCGAGTGCCCGGGAGGTAAGGATCGAACCTGCGATGATGATGCCCGCGGTCGACTCCTGGTTCACCACCAAATACGCTCCAACTGCCAGGACTAATGATTGAAGAATCGCACGAAAGACCTTCGAAACTCCTCCCAGACCGCTCACCACGTCGCTCGCGGCTTCGTGCGCGGCGAGGTAAGTTCGGTTGGCTTCGCGCCAGCGGAGCGCCGCGCGCCCTCTCATGCCCATGGCATGTAAAACTTCGGCGTTTCGACGTCCTTCGGAAGCCAGTGCGCTTCGCGTTACAGCGAGGCGCGCTGATGCTTTCGCGGGTCCGGCGGTTCGCACCTCGGTCACGATCGTCAGACTAATCAGGATCAAAGCGCCGACGAGCGCCGTCACGCCGATCCAGAAATGGAACAGAAAGCAAATGCCGATGTAAACCGGCATCCACGGCAGGTCGAAGAGCGCCGACGGCCCACCACTGGAAAGGAAACTACGGACCTGATCGAGGTCGCGGAGCGGCTGCATGCCGTCGCCATCGCCTCGCGTCTTCAAAGGTAGACGAACGACCGCATCAAAAACCCGCGTTCCAAGCGTCTCATCGAGATAACGGCCGGTACGGACACTGACGCGATTGCGGATAAAATCTAGAGCGCCCTGAAACACATACAGGACTATCGCCAGCGCCAGCAATGCCAACAACGTTGGGATGCTGCGGCTCGGGAGGACCCGGTCATAGACCTGCAGCATGAAAAACGATCCGGTGAGCATCAAAATATTGCTCAATCCGCTGAAAACCGCCATGCCCCAGAATATCTGCCGGCACGACACCAGAAATGCGGCAATCTCGGATTGCGGCACCGCGTATTCGGGACCGCGCTGCGACCTGCCTGGAAATACTTTCCTGCGAGCCTCCTCGATCAGGCCGCTCACCGTAATCGAACCTTGCCCTGACTGGAACATCAGTCGCACTCGCTGTGCAAGCGAACGTACGGCCGCCATGAAAGATGCCGCCTCGCACATCTCAGCAATACCTGCAGATGGGGGCGTTTGTCCCCGCCTTCCAAAGCTGGTCATGATCGTCCCCCAAATCATCTCTCGCGGGCAAATCCCGGAGCTATGTCATTTCGTCGTCAAACGGCGCGACGCCAAACTTGCGTTTATGCGAAGTGGAAATCCGACTTATCGAGTACAGACAGTTTTGTATGTTTCAGGGTAAGCGAGTCGCCGTGGTCTGCGATGACAACGTCGTGGCCGGATCGCGTGGCATGAGCAAGAACGTCCGCGAAGTTGTCGAAAACGCTTTTGCTGAATTGAATCACGTCGTGTCCACGACCGTTGGCGTTGAAATCCTTTGGAGAAACTCTTACCGGCCGTAACGCCAGTATTCGATGCATCCGGAAATCCACCCGGAATGGTTGCCAAAACACTTCTCCGTCCAATTTGAAGTTTCTGGTGATGCGGCGCAAATTCAACTCGTCCCCGAATTTGCAACCAATGCCGAATCTATAAAGAGAGCAGTGTACTATAAATCGAATGGAGCGGCTTTTTTGGGACGATATATTGGCTTGGCTGAGGTAATTTCAAGCTCCCGACATTTAATCTCATTCGGAGATTCAAGCTTTTAATTTCGACTCGCCGGATGCTGGAATAACGATAGCTTCCCGATCTAATAAAGAGCGCATCGGGCCCGCGCCGAAGCCGTTTTACGGACAGACCGATACTAGCCGCCTAACTAACTTAACCCATCGGCCGGACCTATCGCGGTCTTGCAGTTTGACTTTTGACCGAGGCAAACTTAGAGGGCACGAATTTCAATGATATTGCAGAAAAAAATCGCGTTTTGTATATTTGACGCCTCGGAGCGGCAGTATTGATACTTCCTTAAAGGTATCTGCCTGCATCATATTCTGCTCATACATCGGATAATACGGTATCGACAATAAAATTCACACCGCATTATTTGATAACAGCATAATTCTTGGCCTGAAACCGACGACGTCTCGCAGGATCTTTCCGCGACGCGCAAACGAGGTATTCCTTGACTGCGATCAAGTAAGCGCGCGTCGGGACACTCCAACGATTACCAGCGCTGGTATCATTCCCGTTGATTAATATCGATTGGTGATTTAAATTATTATATTGAATTAACGCCGTCGACGGATTGAATTTCCGGGATGAATCCAAAACCCATGATCTCGATTGTCGTTCCGGCACACAATGAGAGCTCGGTCATCGAGCGAACTCTCGGCGCGTGGGTGAACCAAGCAGACCCAGGCGAGTTGGAGGTGATTGTTGTTTGCAACGGCTGCTCAGACAATACCGCAGAGATCGCCAGGCGATTCGGACGGACCGTTCGGGTTATCGAGTCAGACGTGGCAAGCAAGTCACACGCCCTGAACCTGGGTGACGCTGCGGCTGTCGGCTTTCCACGAATCTATGCAGATGCGGATATCATCTTGACCGTTGGCGCGATCCGCGCCTTGACGCACCGTTTGGATCTCGGTGACGTATTCGCGGTCGCGCCAACAGCAGATATCAATTTAGCCGGCTGCTCGTGGTCGATCCGCAAATACTTCGAGATTCGTTCTCAACTACCCTCCTCGAGGGAGGGCATCGGCGGGTCGGGAGTGTACGCGTTGTCAGCCGCGGGCCGAGAGAGGTTCGCTCAATTTCCGGACATCATCGCGGACGATACCTTCGTCCGACTGCAGTTCAAGGCATGGGAACGAGCGACCCTCCCGACCGTCACGTCGACGGTATTTCCCGCTCGTCGTATTCGGCAGCTTATCGCCGTAAGAACTCGTGCTTACGCAGGCACGCTCCAGCTCTCCAAACGCTTTCCTGAGTCGAACACAAACAAGACCCCATCCAACAAATCGACTTTGATAGGCCTCGCGTCCGATCCGCGATCTTGGATAGGCCTCGCAATCTACCTTTGCGTTAATGTCGTTGCACGCGCCCGGGGTTGGCTCATGCTGCGTCGAGGTTCGTCGCGATGGGCACGCGATTCCAGCTCCCGGAGCCACGTAGTAAGCACATAATGCTTGAATCAACCGACATTCGCCCTATTAAATATTTTAATCTTGATTATTTATATCTGTTTAATTATTATTAGATCCGGGAATTTGAAAATATTATATTGAGATTTCGAATGAGTCAGTTTTCTTCGGCGGAAGATTCTGGATATCCGAAACCGGGCCCACGCCAGAAGCTGTTGGCGGTCTCTTCGGGCGGAGGTCACTGGATCCAGTTGCTTAGCATCTGTACCGCGTTCCAAGACTGTGACGTGACTTTCGTCACCACGCACAAATCCTATCGATTGCAGGTCAACGGGCAGAAATTCCGGACCGTTACCGACGCGAACCTTTCCACCAAATTTCGATTGATCAAAACAGCTTCCCAGCTGGCATGGATTCTCCTGACGGAGCAGCCAGATATCGTAATCTCGACGGGCGCCGCACCGGGTTATTTCGCATTGCGCCTTGGTCGCCTCATGGGCGCAAAAACGATTTGGCTCGACAGCATTGCCAATGTTGATCAGCTCTCCGTCTCGGGACTCAAGATAGGTCCGAGCGCGGATCTTTGGCTGACGCAATGGCCGCATTTGGCGCGTGAAGGAGGCCCGCATTACGTGGGATCGGTCCTATGATATTTGTTACGGTCGGCACCCAAGGGCGATTTGATCGCCTCATCCGAGCGATCGATGCGTGGGCCGGAGCGCGCGGCAGAACCGAGGTATTCGCGCAAACCGGTCCCTCCAGCTTCACGCCTCAATATATTCAAGTCGCGGCGTTTCTTAGCGCCAGTGAATTTCGACAACGGGTGGAGTCAGCGAGTCTCGTCATTGCGCATGCCGGCATGGGCTCGATCATCACGGCTCTCGAACTGGGAAAGCAGATTATCGTAATGCCGCGTCGGGCTGATCTTGGTGAGCATCGCAATGATCATCAAATCGCCACCGCCAGGCGTTTCGCCGAACAAGGTCGCATCATTGCGGTCGCAAACGAGCAAGAACTGTCCGAGCGGCTCGATCAGGTTCAAACCTTACACACGGCAGAACGTCCAAACATCCAGGTATCTTCCAATCTGATCGGCACCATACGGACCTTCATCGAAACGCATCGTGTTTACCTGGAAGACAGGGATGTTCGATTCTGATCATGCTTGGGAGTCATGAGACGATCCACTTGGAAGCTCTTCCGCCAATTCCCCAACCCTTCGATCTGAATCGATCGCAAATAACGTCCAACCATTTCAATCCGGCGAGTATAATATGCAAGATAAACAGATCGGCATCGGCGTAGTGGGTTACGGGTACTGGGGCCCCAATCTAGTGCGTAATTTCTCGACAAGCGAATCGACGGAGGTCGTCGCCGTTAGTGACCTTGATCCCGCAAAACTGACCACGTGCAAGCGTCTCCATCCCGGCGTTGCAACAACCTCAGACTTTCGCGATCTTCTAAAGAGCCCGAGGGTCGATGCGGTTGCAATTGCAACTCCGGTTTGTACACACTACGAACTGGCCATGGCCGCGTTGAAAGCCGGAAAACATGTTTTCGTCGAGAAGCCCCTCGCGCCAACCTCCGAGGAGGTTCGGCGCCTGATCGATGAAGCGGATAGGCGGGATCTGACGCTGATGGTCGATCATACCTTCCTGTATACGCCAGCTGTACAGAAGATCCGCGAACTCATTCGTGCAGATGCACTAGGTGATGTCTATTACTACGATAGCACTCGCTCCAGCCTCGGTCTCTTTCAGAGCGACGTGAATGTTATCTGGGATCTCGCGGTCCATGATATCTCGATCATCCGTTACATCCTCAAAGAGGAACCTGTCGCAGTGTCTGCAACCGGATCCTGTCATGTCACGGGCTCTCCCGAGAACATGGCCCACATCACCCTCTTCTTCAATTCGAATTGCGTGGCTCACGTCAGCGTAAACTGGCTGTCGCCAATCAAGGTTCGCCAGACCTTCATAGGCGGCAGCCGCAAAATGATCGTCTATGACGACGTCGAGCCGACCGAGAAGATCAAGGTGTACGACAAGGGAATTACCCTGAATCCGTCGCCCGAAAAGGAACACCAGCTCAGAATCGGATATCGCGCCGGTGACATGTGGGCACCACACATATCCCCGAGAGAAGCGTTGCAAACCGAGGTGGAGCACTTCGTCGACTGTGTCCGTAACCGCAATACGCCAATTTCAAGTGGTACAGCAGGCCTACAGGTCATAGAAATTCTGGAGGCGGCTTCACGCTCTATAGTTGAACAAGGACGCCCGGTACGTCTCGGACAGCCGATCAGGGTACGCGAAAGAGCCTGATCATGCACACCGATACATATCTCCACCGGTGCCTTGCATGAGCGCAGTTCAACGGTCGATTTTATTCTCAGCGGCAGAACGCTATGGAGGCTTGCTCCTTTTCTTTGCTTCTTCGGCTGTGCTTTCGCGCCTGCTCACGCCAGCCGAATTCGGCGTTTACGCGGTCATCAACGCTATTATCGCGGTCATTACCGCGTCGTTTCAAGAGTTTGGCGGAGCCAATTACCTGATTCAGAAGCGGGATCTATCGGAGCAAAATGTCAGGACCGCTTTCACAATCACTTTCTGCATCTCGCTGACCGTTGCAGTTGCGCTCATCCTTTCCACGGACATGTTGGTCTGGTTTTTCAAGCAAGACGGCCTCGGCAGGAGCATGGCGATATCGGCGCTCAGCTTTGCACTGACGCCGTTTTCGGGAGTCATATCCGCATTGCTTCGAAGGGATATGGCATTCGGCCGACTGGCCATCTGCAATCTCGTTGCCAACTCGATCGGAGCCGCGGTCTCCATTGTGCTCGCCATCCACCATTTCAGCTTCATGGCGCCAATCTGGGGAGGTGTCGCAAGCAATCTGGCGCTCACAATTGTGCTGATAGCTTCATCGCGCAGCGGACGTCTCTTCCGACCGTCGTTCAGAGGCAGTTCTGACGTACTGAAGTTCGGCATTTATTCAGGCGGCATCAGCCTTATCAACGTGTTTTACAATCTTGCTCCGCAAATATTCCTCGCGCGGATTCTAGATTTTGCATCGGTGGGGCTTTATAGCCGCGCGACCGCCGTGACCCAGGTTTTCGACAAGCTCGTAGGTCAGGTTTTGGGCCCCGTTATCATGCCGGCAGTCTTTGCTGAGACTAAAGCTGGCGGAACTCTCAAGCATATCTATCTTGAGGCAGCTTCGCTCTTGGCAGTGGTGCAATGGCCATTTCTCGCATTCCTGGCGATTATGGCGCATCCGATCATCTTGATTTGGCTGGGGCCGACATGGTTGGAGATCGTCCCTCTGGTACAATTGCTGTGCATTGCCAACCTTGCATTGTTCGCAGCTTGTCTCAGCTACCCGGTATTGGTTGCAGCCGGTAGAGTGCAAGACGCGCTGATATCGTCCTTGATTTCACTTCCTCCGTCGCTCGTGCTGATATTTGCGGCGTCGTTCGTCAGCGTTCAAGCCGTCGCGGCCTCTGCCTTGCTTGCACTTCCTTTTCAGGCTGCCGTCGCGATATATTTCATCAGCCGTCACCTCAATATAGGGCCAAAGGATATGCTTCTCGCAGTGTGGAAAGCGGCCATCGTCACCTTGTCTGCTTCCGCACCTGCTATTTTTTGCTCTATTATGGTCGAATATAGTTTGCTTCGCCCACTCACTGGCTTGTTGCTTGCGTGCTTCGCCAGCGCGGGCGGTTGGTTACTGTGCTCGATCGTTGTCGATCATCCTTTTGTGCCTCGATTGCAACTAGCGGCGGCCCGCTTGTTCAGTTCCACCCTGCTCAGATTCAGAGCTCCCGCAGGCCGGAACGCCATTTAGAAGAAACCCGTGTTCCCCTCCAACTGTACCTCGGAGAGATATTGATGCCGATCTCTAATGACGTTCGCCTGGGTCGCGATGTCCGTATTTTTCATCCCGACCTTGTCAATCTTTACGGCTGTGAGGTCGGTGATGAAACCCGGATAGGAACGTTCGTCGAGATCCAGGTCGGCGCCAAGATCGGCGCCCGCTGCAAGATTTCATCACACAGTTTCATTTGTGAAGGAGTCACGATCGAAGACGAAGTATTTATTGGGCACGGAGTAATGTTCACGAACGATCGGTTTCCAAGGGCAACCACCGAGGACGGACGACCGCAGGGACCCGCCGACTGGGCCGTTGAAACCACCCGCGTTGGTCATCGAGCGTCGATCGGATCAAATGCGACAATTCTTTGCGGCATCATCATCGGCGCCGGAGCCGTCGTTGGCGCGGGCGCGGTCGTGACGCATGATGTTCCTGCCAACGCGATCGTTACCGGCGTACCAGCACGATCGCTTAAATCGGAAGTCGCAACTGACGCAGCGACGCGTTGAAAGATACCCGTACGCGCCCGCTGCATTAACCGAGTACGGTATTTTTTGCCCGAAACGGAAATCTCGATTTATTTTGTTTGTTTATCTATCGATTTTGATTTAATTTAATTAGCATTATTTTCATATTAATCGGCCGCCAAGGTCTTATATTGACAGGATCAAACCCCTTGATACCGTTCCTCGATCTCAAAGCTCAGTATCAGCAGATAAAGCCCGAAATAGATGTTGCCGTCCTGCGTGCCGTCGAAAGTACCCAGTTCGTGCAGGGCCCGGAGGTTGCCGCATTCGAGCAGCACTTCGCGTCATATTGCAATGTAAGACATTGTCTCGCCGTCAACAGCGGCACTTCGGCCTTGCATCTGGCACTTCTCGCTGCTGGCATAGGGAGCGGTGATGAAGTGATTACCGTGTCGTTGACGTTTGTCGCGACCACGGCAGCGATCCTTTACACCGGAGCCAAGCCGGTGTTCGTCGACGTCGATTTTGAAACGTGGACAATGGACCCGACGGCAATCGAATCTGCGATCACCTCGCGAACGAAAGCGATCCTACCCGTCCATCTTCATGGCTTGATGGCCGATATGGCCCCCATCATGGAAATCGCTCGTCGTTACGGTCTCATCGTCATTGAGGATGCTGCACAGGCCCATGGCGCGGAGTACAAAGGGCGACGGGCCGGGGAGATCGGAGATCTCGGCTGCTTTAGCTTCTATCCCGGCAAAAATCTCGGAGCTTATGGTGAAGGCGGCGCCGTCGTCACCAACCGGCCAGAGTTCGCGAAACGAATTTCAATGCTGAGGGATTGGGGACAAGAGTCGAAGTACAATCACGTCGTGCCAGGCTTCAACTATCGCATGGACGGCATCCAGGGCGCTATTCTAAACGTCAAAATGAACTATATCGAAGCCTGGACGGATGCTCGGCGGAGTATTGCTGCACAGTACGATCGACTGCTGGAAAAGCATTCTTGTGGTCGGCCCTCTCCACCCTCATATGCTCGGCATGTGTATCATGTCTACGCCGTCACTCTCGATCATCGAGATCTTGCACAACATGCGTTGCAAGCCGCAGGTATAGGCGTCGGTATTCACTATCCTGTCCCCGTCCATCTACAGACGGCGTACACAGATCTTGGATACCGGTCTGGTGACCTCCCCGTGACCGAGACTTTAGCCAAACGATTTCTATCGCTCCCGATCTATGCCGAACTTCGACCTGAACAAATCGATACTATCGCGCACGAATTCGACAAGATCATGCTCATGGAAACCGCATAGTCGGTAATTGAACTTCTGGTACGCCTGATCCGACAAACTGGTAGTTAGGAGCACATCGTGGCCAACTTGAGCGGAAAACGAATTTTGGTGACCGGCGGAGCCGGGTTTATTGGCTCCCATATCGTCGATCTGTTGTGCAACGAAGGCTGCACTGAAATCGTTGCGATCGATAATATGGTCCGAGGGCGGCCGGAGAATCTCTCGCAATCCATGAAGCGCGGTCCGGTTCACATCGTGCAAGGCGACATCCGCGATACCAAGCTAATGACAACGTTAGTGAAGAACGCGGACATCGTTTTTCATCAGGCGGCCTTGCGCATTACACACTGCGCCGCCGAGCCGCGCCTTGCTATGGAAGTTATGGTTCAAGCAACCTTTGACCTCCTCGAGCTCTGTGTCCAGCATAAGATCGAAAAGGTGGTCGCGGCGTCATCCGCGTCTGTCTATGGCATGGCCGAGGAGTTCCCGACGACGGAAAAACAGAGTCCTTACGATAACCGCACACTTTACGGCGCAGCCAAAGCGTTCAATGAAGGCCTTCTTCGAACCTTCAACGACATGTATGGCCTCGACTATGTCGCGTTTCGTTACTTCAACGTTTACGGCGATCGCATGGACATCCACGGCCGCTATACGGAAGTGCTGATCCGGTGGATGGAGCGATTAGAAGCAGGCCTGTCGCCGATTATCTTCGGCGACGGTCGGCAAACCATGGACTTTATCAATGTCAGGGACATCGCCCGTGCGAACATTCTCGGCGCGAAGGCGAAAGCCAGCGACGAGGTATTTAACGTCGCCAGCGGAACTGAAACCAGTCTTGCCGAACTCGCTGCCGCACTTGCATCCGTCATGGGTCAAAGCCGGCTTACGCCAGAGTTCGCACCCGAGCGTGCGATCAATCCGGTGCCGCGACGCCTGGCATCAACGAAAAAAACCGAGCGGCTGCTCGGTTTTCGATCAGCGATCCCCCTCGATCAGGGGCTACGCGAACTCGTACAATGGTGGCGCAACGAGCGAGGCTCGCTGGCAACCCGTCGTCAGCCGGAAACCGTTTCCTCATGATTCCTATCGCCCTGCCATTTCTGAACACCGAAGAGGCTGACGCGGCCCGGGATGTCATTCTCTCGGGCTGGGTGTCGCAAGGCCCACAGGTAGTCGCATTCGAACGCGAATTCGCAGCGCTCGTGGATGCACCCTTTGCAACGGCCGTATCGAATTGCACAACGGCCCTGCATCTCGCGCTCGTAGCTGCAAATGTTGGTCCCGGCGACGAGGTCATTACGGCAAGTCATTCGTTCATCGCAACTGCGAACAGCATCAGATATTGTGGTGCGACTCCGATCTTTGTGGACGTTGAACCTGAAACCTACAATATCGATCCTCTCAGGGTGGCGGAGGCAGTTACCCCACGCACTCGAGCCATTATCGCCGTCCATCAGATGGGTATGCCTTGTGACCTTCCTGCATTGGCCCGCCTTGCCCACCAACACGGCTTGATACTTATCGAGGATGCGGCCTGTGCGGCGGGTAGCGAAATCTGCGTAAACGAGACCTGGGAACGGATCGGAAAGGCGCACGGCCAAATCACTTGCTTTTCTTTTCATCCGCGAAAAGTCATCACCACCGGCGAAGGTGGCATGCTGACAACCTCAGAACCGGAATTCGACCGTAAGTTCAAACTGCTGCGACAGCACGCGATGAGCATTTCGGACACGGTTCGACATGGCGCGTCACAAGTCGTTTTCGAACGATATTTAGAAGTCGGGTTCAACTATCGGATGACCGATATGCAAGCGGCGATCGGCCGCAAGCAATTAACGAAGCTCGCAGATATCGTGGCGCGACGCCGGAAACTTGCGGCCGCATATGCCGACATGCTCGGAAATATCGAGGGATTGCGACTACCCTTTGAACCGAGCTGGGCACGCTCTAATTGGCAAAGCTACTGCGTACGTCTGCCGGATTGGGTAGACCAGAAAACCATTATGCAAAATTTGCTCGATCGAGGTGTCGCTACACGACGGGGCATCATGTGTTCGCATCGGGAGCCCCCCTACGCCGACGGCATGCACCATGACTTGCATAACTCAGAACTGCTCCAAGATCATGCGATCTTGCTGCCTATCTATGCACAAATGAGTGACGATGATCAGGCTCGTGTGGGAGACACCCTGCGGATGGAGTTACGCGCGTGAGTACCATCCAGGTCATCATCCCATGCTACAACTATGCGCGATACTTACGATCATGTGTTGACAGCGTACTGTCGCAAGATGGAGTCGAGGTAAGCGTTCTCATTATCGACGACTGTTCGTCCGATAACTCTCTTGAAGTTTGCCGCGAGCTTGCGAATGCCGACAAGCGCGTTTCGTTTATTCGTCACGAAATAAATAGAGGTCACATCGCCACTTACAACGAAGGGTTGGAACTCGCGTCATCTGACTATTTGGTCCTACTTTCGGCCGATGACCTATTAACTCCGGGCGCTCTGCATCGCGCTGCGGAGGTTCTAGATAGAAACCCATCGGTAGGTTTCGTTTATGGACATGCGGTTACCTTCAGTGACCATCTGCCGTCTTCAATCCGAACGAAATCATCGGGCCATACAATATGGAGGGGTGCGGACTGGATAGAGATTATGTGCCGCACCGGCCGCAACTTTATCGTATGTCCTGAAGTCGTGATGCGTACAAGCGTCCAGCATCGGATCGGCGGCTACGATCCAGGGCTTCCGCATTCTGGCGACATGGAAATGTGGCTGCGCGCGGCCTCCGTGAGCGACGTCGGCCACTTGAGAGGGGTCGACCAAGCTTTTTATCGTTCGCATGCTCTCAGCATGCAACGTACAGTTCATGCTGGTCTGCTTTTTGATCTGAACGGAAGGTATGAAGCCTTCAAGTCAGCGCTAAGTAAGCAAGCTGCCCAACTTCCAGATGTCGAGCAGCTTTTTGCTAAGGCCAAGCACGCACTTGCCCGAACGGCCCTTCGTTACGCGGTCGAAGTAACGAAGTGTGACGTCAAATTGCAACCTCCGGTCAATCTTTACGAGGACTTTGCCAAAAAGATTGATCCAGAGGCAACGGCGACGAGGGAATGGCGGGCCCTTTGCCGCGCCCGGGGCAAATCGCAGGGGTCGATCGAAGCACTTATTACCCGTCTAGTCGCCGATCTTAGAGGCCGTATCGTCTGGCGTCTGTGGAGACACTTCGGAGTGCACCACTTCATTCAGTGATCGGGGCCGGAACATTCTCGAGTCCGGTACGGCAACAAAGATGATCAGAACGTTGGAGCTTGGTCTCAAAGCTCGCGAAGTCGAACCTACAGATACAACTGGAATCGACGTCGCTCGGTCGGTTCGAGCTCAACTGACCCGATCCGCCGACGCGACCGTAACCATCGTCATTCCCAACTACAACTATGCCCACTATCTACCACATGCCGTCGATAGCGCGCTTACCCAGCGTGGTGTAGTCACCGACGTCGTTATTGTCGACGATGCATCAACAGATAACAGCATGGAGGTCGCGCGCAAACTTGCTGCTGCCGACGGTCGAATCCGGATTCTTGCTCATCGAACGAATTCTGGCCCCGTTGCAACATTCAATGACGGACTCGCCGCAGCACGGGGGGAATTTCTGGTTCGCCTAGATGCCGATGATCTTTTGACGCCGGGCTCATTGGAGCGCTCGGTAGCGGTCGCACAGCACTTTCCGTCCGTCGGCCTTATCTACGGTCACCCCCTGCATTTCTCTTGTACCACGCCGCCAGCCCGCCTGACACCCACGACGTGGACGGTCTGGCCAGGAAGAACATGGTTGACTGACCGATGCCGTGACGGATTGAATGTAATAACTTCGCCAGAAGTCCTCATGCGCAAATCAATCGTCGACATCGTCGGCGGCCAACAACCCCTCGCCCATACGCACGACATGGAGATGTGGCTTCGTATGTCGGCTTTTTCCGACGTCGCTTATATTCGCGGTGCCGATCAGGCCTGGCACAGGGAACATCCGGAAAGTCTCTCGGCGCGCGAAGTAGACCTAGCCCGGGATCTCACTGAACGACGAGACGCCTTCAGAACACTCTTCAATGGAAAGGCCAAAGAACTGAAGCAGGCGAATGGATTACTCCACGCTTCTTTGCAAGCAATTGCGATTCATGCGTTGGAGGAGGCAGTTCGCGCTTACAGCAAGGGACCTGCGGGCTACGAACAATCCGAGCGATACAAGGAAATAGCCCGAACCACCATTGAGAACATCGAAGCGCTGCCCGAATGGCTCGCTTTTCAAAGATGGACAAGTATTAAGCCATGGCGCGTCGCAAGCCATCCGGCATTCTTGCTACAACGAATGCGACGTAGATTAAGATCGCAAATGTCGTGGCGGCGATGGCACCATAGCGGTGTGTTTTAGTCGATCCGAATATCGTCTGGATGTCCTGTTCGGTACGAATACATGGACTTTCCTACCGCGTGAACCCGAGTTTCAGCGTCCTGGTTCTCCTCGCAAGACGATTGCCACTTTAACTGCGCCGATACTTTGACGTCGACATTGAGTGCAATTTCGGAAGGGTGGAACGGCGTAATGTCCTATCGTTGATTTTGGTCTCACGCTGCCCTTTCCATATTGATTTCGTACCTTCCGGGGGGCAGCGGCCGAAAGCCTCGATCACCGGATGTTCGGGCGATGCGGGCGAGCACGTCGGCGAGCCTGGCCTGCGGATCGACGTCGTTAAGCTTGCATGTGACGATCAGGGAATACATGGCGGCAGCACGCTGGCCGCCGGATCGGAGTCGGCGAACAGCCAAGACTTGCGGCCGAGGGCGATCCCGCGCAGCGTTCGTTCAGCGACGTTGTTGGTGATGCAGATCCGTCCGTCGTCGAGGAAGCGCGTGAACGCGTCCCACCGCTTGAGCATGTCGTTCATGCCTTGGCGACTTGGCGACATCGTCATGACGCGACATTTGTGCACGTTCGGAACGCATCCAGACTTCGAGCTCGGCGACGACAGGGCCGCCTCGTTCCTGACGCGCGGCCCTGCGGGCGGCGACATCCAGACGGTTGATGGCGCGCTCGATGTCGAACAAGACGTCGATCTTGCGGAGGGCTTCCAAGCGCGAGAGGGAAAATCGGCGACGGCGCTTTCATTGTCGCCGGTCGTCGGACGCTCGTTTCAACATCGGCGAGCATGAAGAACTTGCGCCGCGCATGAGCCCAGCAGGCCGCCTTCGAAATCGGGCCGGGACTTCGGCTCTCTTCGTAGAGTTAGTTGTATCCACCGCGGCCGGTATCCGACGGCCAAAAGTCCAATCACTTGCGAGATTCGGATTCGATAAAAACTCAGTGGGCGGGGCTTACCCCCGCCGCTCAAAGTCAGTCATGGCCCCCTTAAACCGTGCCTTCGTCGGTCGATCTGGCAAGATATCCCCGAGCAATTGTTGAGGACCAGTCCGTGGTTGCCTCGTCCGCTACGCGAAATGGAAGTCGTTGCTATGGAGCGCGTCGAGCTTCACGTTCTTCAACGTGAGCGTATCGCTCGCTGCCGCGATGACCACGTCGCTGCCGGACTGAGAAGCATGAGAGAGAACGCTCGCAAAACTGTCGAACACGCTCTTGCTGAACTGGACAGTGTCGTGACTGGGTCCACCGGCAGTAAAGTCCATGATGACGTCATGGCCGAAATTGGGAGCAAACACGAAGGTATCCGACCCCCCCTTGCCAATCATGGTATCGTAGCCGGTAGTGCTGATCAGCGTGTCGCTGCTATTCGTGCCGACTATCGTCTTGCCCGAAGAAACAACCTGATCGATGCTATTAATGTGAGTCAGCACAGCTGCACTGGAAGCACCGATCTGCCCGTCACCATTGAGATCCTGATGGAAGCTCGTCTCAAGCAATTTAAGGCCAGAGTTCGTACCCGACACTGCGCCGCCCGACGTAGAGCCGGTCAGGGTACTGGCATGGGAAACGTAGTTGCCGTTGTTGTCGGTGTTCCAGGCGGTGTACAGACTGGTGCTCGCCTCCTTCCAGACAACTTGATAACCCGTTGCCGTCTTCTCCGCGGCAATCGGCGCCCAGGTGCCATCTGT
>Ga0007871_1000068_pt1 | contig 33298 bp, 28 predicted proteins | sample CryBogCBH08Jun09_FD_71208 | JGI IMG/M metagenome (GOLD analysis project Ga0007871, IMG submission 71208) | Freshwater microbial communities from Crystal Bog, Wisconsin, USA - CBH08Jun09 | ecosystem: Environmental > Aquatic > Freshwater > Lake | place: Crystal Bog, Wisconsin, USA | collected...
TCGGCGATGGCGTGGAAGCATCTCGGCAAACAGTTCGATATTCATGGCGGCGGCATCGACCTGGTGTTTCCGCACCACGAGAACGAACTGGCGCAATCGTGCTGCGCCTTCCATGAAGAACGCATGGCCAATATCTGGATGCACAACGGTTTCCTGCAGGTCGAAGGCGAGAAGATGTCGAAGTCACTCGGCAACTTCGTCACCATCCGCGAGCTGCGCGAAGGCTGGGCCGGTTATGCCTGGCCGGGTGACGCGTTGCGCTTCGCGATGCTCGGAACCCATTATCGCCAGCCGATCGACTGGACCGCAAAGACGCTCGATGAAGCGCACAAGACGCTGTGGCGCTGGTATGGCGATCTGGAAGGCGTGAAGGTTGCCCTGAACATCCCAGACGAAGTGCTTGCGCCGCTGGCGGACGATCTCAACACCTCGGGCATGATCGCTGCGCTCCACGCCTTGCACAAGGCCAAGCGGCTGGCGGAACTGCGAGCGGCGCTGACGTTCCTTGGGTTCACTTGCGAGCAACGCAATCTTCAGCGCAATGCCGGCGGTGCCGGCACGTCCGCATACGAAGTGCATATGAACAATGCGCCGATCAAGGTGATCGTGCAGCCGCTCACGCCAGGCGAAATCGAACAGCATATCGCCGCCCGCACGGCCGCACGCGCTGCAAAGGACTGGAAGGAATCCGATCGTATCCGCGACGAACTCGCCGCCATGGGGATCGTGCTCAAGGATGGCAAGGATGCCGACGGCAAACCCGTCACGACATGGGAGGCTGCGCGATGAGTGCGCCCGCACTGCGTCCGTTTTTGCCGGCCGACGTGCCGGTGCTGGCCGCGATCTTCATTGCCAGCATCGAGGAATTGACCGGCGACGATTACAGCGAAGCCCAGCAACTGGCATGGGCGTCCACAGCCGATGATGAAGAGAAGTTCGGTGCGCAGCTGGCTGGAGAGTTGACGTTGATCGCAACCATCGACGGTGTGCCGGTGGGTTTTGCCTCGCTCAAGGGTGCGGATCATATCGACCTGCTTTACGTGCATCCTAACGTTGCACGACAGGGCGTCGCCACCATGCTGTGCGACGCGCTGGAAAAGCTTGCCGCCGCGCGCGGCGCCAAACAGCTCACGGTCGATGCCAGCGATACCGCGCAGGGCCTGTTCGAAAAGCGCGGCTACATTCCCAAGCAGCGCAACAGCGTCACGGTCGGCGATGAATGGCTGGCCAACACCACAATGCAGAAGACCCTGGCCGCGGATGGCGGGCCTGGGACAGCAACATGAGTACGACCATGAGCCGCGAGCGCCTTTATCTGTTCGATACGACCCTGCGCGACGGCGCGCAGACCAACGGCGTCGATTTTTCGCTCCATGACAAGCGCATGATTGCAACGCTGCTCGACGATCTCGGCATCGATTACGTGGAAGGCGGCTATCCCGGCGCCAATCCGGCGGACACCGAGTTCTTCGCGGAGAAGCCGGATTTCCAGCACGCGCGCTTCACCGCGTTCGGCATGACGCGGCGGGCAGGGCGCTCGATCTCGAACGATCCCGGCGTCGCCGCGCTGTTGGAAGCGAAAGCCGATGCCATCTGCTTCGTCGCCAAATCGTCCGCGTACCAGGTACGCGTTGCACTGGAGAGCACCAAGGAGGAAAACCTCGCCTCGATCCGCGACAGCGTGAGCGCAGCCAAGGCTGCCGGTCGCGAAGTGATGCTGGACTGCGAGCACTTCTTCGACGGCTATAAGGAAGACCCGGAATTCGCACTGTCCTGCGCCAAGGCTGCGTACGATGCCGGTGCGCGTTGGGTCGTGCTGTGCGACACCAATGGCGGAACGATGCCGAATGAAGTCGAGGCTATCGTCCGCGAAGTAGTGAAGCAAATTCCCGGCGACCACGTCGGCATTCACGCCCATAACGACACCGAACAGGCGGTGGCGAATTCGCTTGCCGCGGTGCGCGCCGGTGTTCGGCAGATTCAAGGGACACTGAACGGATTGGGTGAGCGCTGCGGCAACGCCAATCTCTGTTCGTTGATCCCGACGCTGAAATTGAAGAAGGAATTTTCCAACACGCTCGATATCTCGGTGTCGGACGAAAAACTCACCACGCTGGTGCGGGCCTCGCGGGCGCTCGACGATATCCTCAATCGTGCGCCGGATCGGCATGCGCCCTATGTCGGTGCCAGTGCTTTCGTCACCAAGACCGGCATCCACGCCTCGGCCATTCTGAAGGAGCCGGCGACCTATGAGCACGTGACGCCGGATTTGGTCGGCAACCACCGCCAGGTGCTGGTGTCCGATCAAGCGGGCCGCTCGAACGTACTGGCCGAACTGGAACGGGCCGGCATTCCGTTCGACAAGAACGATCCGAAACTCAATCGCCTCATCGACGAGATGAAGTCGCGGGAGGCTGCCGGTTACGCCTATGAATCGGCCGACGCCTCGTTCGACCTTTTGGCGCGACGTACGCTTGGCAAAGTGCCGGATTATTTCCACGTCGAGCAGTTCGATGTGAATGTCGAGCAGCGCTACAATGCCAACGGGCGCCGCGTCACGGTGGCGATGGCGGTGGTGAAGGTCGAAGTCGAGGGCGAAATGCTGATCTCGGCCGCAGAAGGCAACGGCCCGGTGAATGCGCTCGACGTTGCGCTGCGCAAGGACCTCGGAAAATATCAGAAGTACATCGAAGGCCTGAAGCTGATCGATTATCGCGTGCGTATCCTCAATGGCGGCACCGAGGCCGTGACGCGCGTGCTGATCGAGAGCGAGGACGAGGGCGGCGAACGCTGGACGACGATCGGTGTGTCGCCCAATATCATCGACGCATCATTCCAGGCGCTGATGGATTCCGTGATCTACAAGCTGGTAAAATCCAACGCGCCCGCGTGAGCGTGAAGCGGCGACGCTCTCGCGTAGCGATAGCAAGTTGCATTGAACCGTCATGCCCGGGCTCGTCCCGGGCATCCACGTCTTCGATCTAACTCCGCGCCGGTCAAGACGTGGATGGCCGGAACAAGTCCGGCCATGACGAGAGACGATTGTTGTCGTCTACAGCCGCCGCGCCACGCTCGGCGAAAGCTCTTTCTCTGCTTCCGGCACCTTGGCGGCAGCGGCGCGCAGCTTCGGCAGGATGTCTTCGATCCGCTCGGCCTTGAGGATGTCGACCGCCAGTGTCGGCCGGATGAAGGCGGTTGCGCGCATGTGAGCGAGCAGCGCCAGCAGCGGCTCCCAGAAGCCATCGATATTGGCGAGCAGGATCGGCTTGCTGTGGCGGCCGAGCTGTTGCCAGGTCAGTTGTTCGACCAGTTCTTCCAGCGTGCCGACGCCGCCCGGTAGCGCGACGAACGCGTCGGAGCGTTCGAACATCAGACGTTTGCGCTCGTGCATGTCGTGGGTGACGATCATCTCCTGCGCACGGGCCAGCGCATTTTCGCGCGCGGTAAGGAAGTCCGGGATGATGCCGGTCACCCGGCCGCCATGGTCGAGCGCCGAGGAGGCGACCGCGCCCATCAGGCCGATCGAGCCGCCGCCATAGACGAGGCCAACGCCATTCTCGGCGAGGGCCTTTCCGAACGCCTTGGCGCCTTCAACAAAGTGGGGATTGGTACCGGGGCCTGAGCCGCAATAGACACAGACGGTTTTGATGTCAGTCATCAGGTCGATGTGGCATCGCGCGATGACAGCGTCAAGACGGGAGCAGGCGGCAATCGCCTTGGCAAAGGAAATCCCTCCCTCAAATCCGCGTCAGCGGTAAAAGAATCCGCCGCGGAGGGTGCGCAGGATGGGCAAACTCTCTATATGACGAACAGAATACCTACCGAATCCAGAAGCAATAGCGGCCGCGTAGTCGTGCGCCGTCGTTCCAGGCGCCCCGTATGACCGACGTCGATCCACCCTTGAGTCCAGAGCCGGCACCGGCCGACGAGAAGATCGTCGGGAAGGCGACGCTGACCCGTACGCTGGTACATCTGTGGCCCTATATCTGGCCGGGGGATCGCACGGACCTGAAGATGCGCGTGGTGTGGTCGCTGGTGCTGTTGCTGCTCGCCAAGCTCGCCACTCTGTCGGTCCCGTTCACCTTCAAATGGGCGATCGACGCCTTGACCGGCGCCGATACCGCACCGGTGCAGTCATCGAACTGGATGATGTGGCTGATCGCGTCGCCGTTGCTGATGACGGCGAGTTACGGTGCAGTGCGGGTATTGATGGCGGTGCTCACGCAATGGCGCGACGGCATCTTCGCCAAGGTCGCGATGCATGCGGTGCGCAAGCTGGCCTATCTCACCTTTGTTCACATGCACGAACTGTCGCTGCGTTTCCATTTGGAGCGCAAGACCGGTGGCCTGACCCGCGTGCTGGAGCGCGGCCGTCTCGGCATCGAAGTCATCGTGCGAATGGTGATCCTGCAACTGGTGCCGACCATCGTCGAGGTCGCGCTGCTGACGGCGGTGTTGCTGTGGCAATTCGACTGGCGCTACGTGATCGTCACGCTCATCACCGTCGTCGTGTACATGTACTATACCTACATCGCGACCGAGTGGCGGATCGAAATCCGTCGCAAGATGAACGACTCGGATACTGAAGCGAATACCAAGGCCATCGACTCGCTGCTGAACTACGAGACCGTGAAATATTTCGGCTCCGAACAGCGTGAGGCTGAGCGCTACGACCGGTCGATGGCGCGCTACGAACACGCCAGCGTCAAGACCTATACGTCGCTGGCGGTGCTCAATACCGGACAGGCGATCATCTTCACTGCAGGCCTCACCGCGACGATGCTGATGTGCGCGATTGGCGTGCGCAACGGTACCAATACGGTCGGCGATTTCGTCATGGTCAACGCCATGATGATCCAGCTTTACCAGCCGCTGAATTTCATGGGCATGGTCTATCGCGAGATCAAGCAGGCGGTGATCGACATCGAGAAGATGTTCGGCGTGCTGTCGCGTAATCCCGAAGTCAAGGACAGGCCGGGCGCGAAGTCGCTGGCCGTGGCGTCCGGCACCGTGCGGTTCGATGACGTGCGGTTTTCCTACGATCCCGAACGTCCGATCCTTAAAGGTCTGAGCTTCGAAGTGCCGGCGGGCAAAACCGTCGCCATCGTCGGCCCGTCCGGTGCCGGCAAGTCGACGATCTCGCGGCTGCTGTTTCGGCTCTACGATATTTCCGGTGGTCGCATCCTGATCGACGGCCAGGACATTCGTGACGTCACGCAGGAGTCGCTGCGGGCGTCGATCGGCATGGTGCCGCAGGATACGGTGCTGTTCAACGACACCATCCGCTACAACATCCGTTACGGCCGCTGGGATGCGACCGATGCGGAAGTCGAGGAGGCGGCGTCGCTGGCGCAGATCGATAGCTTCATCCGCCGCTCGCCGAAGGGATACGAAACCGAAGTCGGCGAACGCGGTCTGAAATTGTCCGGCGGGGAGAAGCAGCGCGTGGCGATCGCCCGCACCGTGCTGAAGGCACCGCCGATCCTGTTGCTGGACGAGGCCACCTCGGCGCTCGACAGCCATACCGAGCAGGAAATCCAGATCGCATTGGAGCGGGTATCGCGCAACCGCACGTCGCTGGTGATTGCGCACCGTCTCTCCACCATCGTCGGCGCCGACGAGATCATCGTGCTGGATCAGGGCCGCATCGCCGAGCGCGGAACCCATAGCCAGCTGCTGGCCGCTGATGGCCTGTACGCCAGCATGTGGAACCGGCAACGCGAGGCCGAAGCGGCACGGGAGCGGCTGGCGCAGGTCGCCGACGACAACGAGGCGCCGAACCGCAAGCCGCCGCCGCTGGATGACGACGTGGCGAGCGCCGCCGCGGAGTAGCCTGTTTTCTGCTACAAGAACCAGCGAGATCAACCAGAGTCGAATCACCGATGTCCATCGCCCATTCCATTCGCGCCCAGATTCCGCCGATCCATCCGGAGGGCTATCCGTTCATCGGCGGCTTTGCGCTGGCAAGTCTGATCCTGTTCTGGATCTGGACGCCGCTCGGCTGGATCGGCACGCTGCTGACGGTGTGGTGCGCGCTGTTCTTCCGCGATCCGGTGCGGGTGACGCCAGTGCGCGAAGGGCTCGTGGTGTCGCCCGCCGACGGGCGCGTTTCGATGATCGCCCCAGCGCTGCCGCCCGCAGAGCTCGGGCTCGGCGACCAGCCGTTGCTGCGCATCTCGATCTTCATGAGCGTGTTCAACTGCCACGTAAACCGCAGCCCGGTGGCCGGCCGCATCGATCGCATCGCCTATCGCCCCGGCAAATTCCTCAACGCCGAACTCGACAAGGCGAGCGAGGACAACGAGCGCAATTCGCTGGTGATCTCCACCGCCAACGGACGCATCGGGGTGATCCAGATCGCCGGCCTCGTAGCACGGCGCATCGTATCGTTCGTGAAGGAAGGCCAGCTGATCGGGGCAGGCGAGCGGTTCGGCCTGATCCGCTTCGGCTCGCGCTTGGACGTCTATCTGCCCGAAGGCAGCACCGCGCTGGTCTCGGTCGGACAGACCGCGGTTGCGGGTGAGACGGTGCTGTCCGATTTGCGGCCGAATGACGGCGGGCCCACCTTCCGTTCGCAGTAAGGGCTTTCACCCGACGGTAGCTGACGGTTTGCCCGATGGCGGGGCAGCGGTTCCCTTGTTATATTGAGGGCATGCAGACGCCCATCGACCCACGCTACCCCGAAATGCGCCGCCGCCGGTTTCGCCCGATCCCGGTGCGGATGCTGGTGCCGAACGTCATTACCCTGCTGGCGATCTGCGCGGGCCTCACCGCCATTCGCCTGTCCACCGAAGGCCGCATGGAACTCGCGGTCGCTGCGATTGTGTTCGCGGCGGTGCTCGACGGCGTCGACGGCCGGGTGGCGCGGCTCATCAAGGGCCAGTCGCGGTTCGGGGCCGAACTCGACAGCCTTGCGGATTTCGTCAATTTCGGCGTTGCGCCCGGGCTGATCCTGTATTTCTGGCAACTGCACGACCTCAACAACGTCGGCTGGATCGCGGCGATGATCTTCGCCATCAGCGGCGGACTGCGGCTGGCGCGCTTCAACGCCACCATGGACGATCCGAACAAGCCGCCGTTCGCCGCCAATTTCTTCACCGGCGTTCCGGCGCCGGCCGGTGCGATCACCGTGCTGCTGCCGATCTATCTCGGGTTTCTCGGCGTCCCGATGCCGCCGGCGACCCTGACCGCGGCCTATACGCTGGTGGTGGCGTTCCTGATGGTATCGCGGCTACCAGTATTCTCGGGCAAGGCCGCGCGCTGGCGCGTGGAGCCGGAAATGGTGCTCCCGGTTTTCGTCGCGGTGGTGTTCGCTGTCGCGGTTCTGATCGGGTATCCGTGGCACATCCTGTCAGTCGGATCGGTGATCTACCTCCTCAGCCTGCCGCTCGGCTGGAAATCCTATCGCGATCAGGAGCGCGAATTCGTCCGCCAGGCAGGCTCGCCGCTGGCTCCGGTGGCCCCGGAGCGTGCTTCGCCCTACGCGGCGCCCACACCACCGCATGACGATGACGAGCGACCTCCGCGGCTGAACTGACGTAAAAAGAATTGGCTGCATCCTGCTGCCACAACGGGAGAAAAAGACGTGACCGATCACGCCGCCGATCCGCTGCCGCCCGCCGTCCTCGAAGCCCTCACCAGATACGATACGCCCACCATCTGCAACGCGCTTGAAATCGTCGCGCCGCATCGGCGTGCGGTGGGTTTCACAACGCGGCCGTTGGTCTGTCCATTTCCCGACCTGCCGCCGATCGTTGGCTATGCGCGAACCGCGACCATTCGCGCTACGGCGCCATCGGGCCTGCCGGCCGCCGAGCAGCAGAAGCAGCGACTGGCCTATTATCAATATGTCGGAACCGGCACCGGTCCGCGGATCAGCGTGATCCAGGATCTCGATGGGCCGGATGCCGGCTTCGGTGCATTCTGGGGCGAGGTCAACAGCGCCGTCCATAAGGCGCTCGGCTGCCTCGGCGTCGTCACCGACGGATCGATCCGCGACATTCCGCAATGGGCTCCGGACTTTCAGGCGCTGGCCGGTTCGGTCGGGCCGTCGCATGCGCATGTCCATGTCGCAGGCTTCGGGGAGAAGATTCGTGTTGCCGGGATGACGGTGAGTTCCGGCGACCTGATCCACGCCGATCGCCACGGCGCGGTGGTGGTGCCGTTCGACGTGGCAGCGAAAGTGCCCGAAGCCGCCGAACTCTGCGGCCGCCGCGAGACACCGATCTTGGACATCGCGCGTAGCTCGTCGTTCTCGCTGGAGAAGCTCAAGGAAGCGCTGGCGCGCTCTTCCGAGATCCACTGAACTCGCACAAGTTGCATTGAGGCGGACATGGTTAGTGGCGCGTTAACGGCACACACGCCCGATTGTGCCGTTTTTTCAATGCCCGTTACGAAGCGTGCGGCCAACTCGCGGGTCTTTCGCGATGCTGGCGGCACTTCCGGCACTTAACCTTTACCCGCCTTTAATCGCGCCGACGCTAGGGTCGTGACGTGGCTCAGAACGGGCCGCGCCGTCCGTCCGGGACGGTCAGTTGCGTGCGTCGGAGTTCTCCATGGATATCACCACGGGCGTTGGCCTTCTCGCCGGGACAATCGTCGTTACTGTGATGATTTTCATGGGTGGCGATCTGCACATGTTCATCAGCGAACATGCCATGATCATCATCTTCGGTGGTTCGATCGCCGCGACGCTGATCCGTTTTCCGCTCAGCGCTATCCTTCACGGCCTGCCGCTCGGCGCCAAGTTCGCTTTCACCATGAGCCGGCTGTCGGCGCGCGACCTCGTTGACGAGTTGGCGCGGATCGCCGAGATCGCCCGCAAGCAGGGACCGGTCGGACTGGAGAAGGTCGAGACCGACGAGCCGTTCCTCGCCAAGGGCATTCGCTTCGTTGCGGACGGCTACGATCTCGAATTCATCCGCGACAATCTCGAACGCGACCGCGACAATTTCCTGATGCATCTCGACGAGGGCGGCAAGATCTATCGCGCCATCGGCGATTGCGCGCCGGCTTTCGGCATGATCGGCACGCTGATCGGCATGGTGCAGATGTTCGCCAACATGACGGATCCCTCCAAACTCGGACCGTTCATGGCGACGGCGCTGCTGGCGACGCTCTACGGGGCGCTGGTCGCCAACCTGTTCTGTCTGCCGATCGCCGACAAGCTGCACGGCAAGCTGCTCGACGAGGAAACCAATCGTACGCTCATCATCGACGGCATCCTGATGATCCGCGATTCCAAGAGCCCGACCCTGGTGCGCGAAATGCTGCTGGCCTATCTGCCCGAAAAGCATCGCCACGAAGAAGGTGAGCCGGTGCCGGCTTAGCGCGTAGTCCGATGGCCAAGAAGAAACGCGGCGATGCGCACGGGGGTGGTCACGGCTGGTTCGTGACCTTCGCCGATCTCATGGGCTTGATGATGAGTTTCTTCGTCATGCTCGTTGCGTTTTCCAATCAGGATCAGCAGAAGCTCAAGATCGTTGCAGGCTCGATGCGCGATGCGTTCGGCGTGCAGACCGAGTCGCGTTTTTCCGGGATGATCGAATCCGACGGATTGCCGACGCGTCCCAGGTTGAAGAACGTCGATCACATTCCGCCGGAAGATGCCTCGAATACGCCAACGCCCGATGAACAGGAGCGCAGCAAGACCGCCGGTGCGCGACTGAAGACCGATCGCGAGTTTGCATTGGCGTCTGCGTCGTTACGCCAGGCGCTGCAGGACATGCCGGAATTGACCGAGATTTCCAAGAACGTGATGTTCGAGGAAACCAAACAGGGTCTCAATCTCGAGATCATCGATCAGGACGGGCGGTCGATGTTTGCCTCGGGTTCCAAGGTACCTTATGACCGTACGCGGCGGCTGTTGCAGGCTCTCGCGTCGCCGCTCAAGGCAACGCCGCTGCGCGTTTCGATCGTCGGGCACACCGCGACCGGAGACGCTTCCACGCGTAGTGACTACGATGCGTTCGATCTGTCCGCGGACCGCGCCAACGCGGTACGGCAGATTCTCGAGCGGGAAGGGCTGCCGCCGAGCCACATTTACGCGGTTTCGGGCAAGGCCGACAGCGTGCCGCTGTTTCCGGATGATCCATCGCTCGCCGCAAACCGCCGCGTGACCATCACCCTGATGCGTGAAGATCCGCCGCTGCCGCCCAATCTAAAACCTTGACGGTGTCAACTCCTTTTCTGTGTCCAGCCTTTGCGTTAGCTTGCGGGGCTCAAGCGTCAGAAGCGCTATGGATGGGACGTTGACCTGCGGTGTCGAGTGCTTCATAGCCCGGATCAAATTCATCTGAAGAGTGTTCTCCCTCATCATGGCTGTGAGTGACACATCGACCGAAGCCCCAAACGAGGCACCGGTCACGACCAATTTTTGGGCGCTCACGCTCGGGAGCATCGGCGTCGTTTTCGGCGACATCGGCACCTCGCCGCTGTATGCGTTCCGCGAGGCCGTTGCCCATGCCGCACAGAAGGGCGAGGTCACGGAAGCGATCGTCCTCGGTGTGCTATCGCTGATCCTGTGGTCTCTGTTCATCGTCGTTACCGCGAAATACGTCCTGCTTCTGCTACGGGCCGATAACAATGGTGAAGGCGGAACCCTATCGCTGATGGCGCTCGGCCAGCGCGCGGTCGGGCATCGAAGCTGGTTGCTGCTCGCGCTTGGCGTCGTCGGCGCATCGATGTTCCTCGGCGACTCGATGATCACGCCGGCCATCTCCGTGCTGTCGGCCGTAGAGGGTCTCAAGCTCGCGACGCCGTCGCTGGATCCCTACGTGGTGCCGTTGACGATCGTGATCCTGATTCTGCTGTTCTCGGTGCAGAGCAGGGGAACCGCACGGGTGGCAAGCGCTTTCGGACCGGTGATGGTCGTCTGGTTTGTCGCCATCGCCATACTCGGGCTGCTTCACATCAGCGATGACCCCTCGGTGTTGTTCGCGATCAATCCCTGGTACGCGATTTATTTCCTGCTCAATCACGGCGTCATCGGCCTCGTGATCATGGGCCTTGTCTTCCTGTCGGTGACGGGCGGCGAGGCGCTGTACGCCGATCTCGGGCATTTCGGCCGCAAGCCGATCCAGACGGGGTGGTTTTATCTGGTGCTGCCGGCACTGCTGCTGAACTATTTCGGGCAGGGTGCATTGATCCTGTCGCACCCGGCCGCGATCGAGAATACTTTCTATCGCCTGGCGCCGGAGCCGTTGTTGCTGCCGCTGGTGATATTGGCGACCGCCGCAACGGTGATCGCGAGCCAGGCGGTGATCACCGGCGCCTATTCGCTGGTGCGTCAGGCGGTGCAACTCGGACTGTTGCCGCGCTTCGAGGTTCGCTACACCTCGGAGACCCATGCGGGACAAATCTATCTACCGCGCGTCAACACGCTGCTGCTCGTCGGCGTCCTGCTGCTGGTCGGCTTGTTCCACACGTCCAGCGGGCTAGCATCGGCCTACGGTATCGCCGTTTCGACTACCATGGTGGCCGACGGCATCATGGGCTTCATCGTCGTCTGGAAGTTGTGGAATTGGCGCGCTGCCACAGCGGCGCTGCTGGTGTTCCCGTTGGTCGTCGTCGACGTCGCGTTCTTCAGCGCCAATTTGCTCAAGCTGTTCGAGGGCGCGTGGGTGCCGTTGCTGTTCGGCCTGACGATGGTTGCGGTGATCTGGACCTGGCGGCGCGGCGCGGCGCTCTTGATCGAAAAAACGCGGCGCACCGAAGTCCCGCTGCTCGACCTAATCAAGAGCCTAGAGAAACGGCCGCCGCATGTCGTCAAGGGCACGGCGGTGTTCCTGACCAGCGATCCGAATTTCGTGCCGACGGCGCTGCTGCATAACCTGAAGCACAACAAGGTGCTGCACGAGCACAATGTCATCCTGACGATCGAGACGGCGCATACGCCGCGCGTCGATACGCTCGAACGCGTTCACATGGAAAGCATCAGCGAGAAATTCGCGACGGTGCGGCTTCGCTTCGGCTTCATGGAATCGCCGAACGTGCCGCGTGCGCTCGGCATCGCGCGCAAGCTCGGCTGGCAGTTCGACATCATGTCGACGTCGTTCTTCGTGTCGAGGCGGTCGCTGAAAATGGCGGCGAAGTCCGAGATGCCGAAATGGCAGGATCGGCTGTTCATTGCGCTGAGCCGGTCGGCCAACGACGCCACTGACTATTTCCAGATTCCGACCGGGCGGGTGGTCGAGGTCGGCACGCAAGTCACGATCTGACCCACCGCGAAACCTTCAAAAACGCATATCTCGGTCGTGAAATCCTCTATACGCCAGGCTCTGCCCGGGAGTATAAGGCGCCGCTTTGCCGTTGTGCAGTGTAGCATTTTGAGGCGGATCCCCGATGTCGACCGAAGTTGCTGCCGTTGCCGCCGATCCGGCGGCGGACGAGGGCGAGCGCGACAGCCATTCAACCGTTGGTTTCAAAACCCTGATGCTGGGCAGCATCGGCGTGGTCTATGGCGATATTGGCACGAGCCCGATTTACGCGTTTCGGGAGGCGATGACGGCCGCGGGTGGCACCACGGGTCGTTTCGAGCCGTATGTCGTGCTCGGCGTGCTGTCGCTGATCCTGTGGGCGCTGATCGTCGTGGTGACGCTGAAATACGTCGTCATCTTTCTGCGTGCCGACAACAACGGGGAAGGCGGTACGCTGGCGCTGATGGCATTGGCGCAACGTGTCGTCGGCTCGAATGCCAGCAAAGTCATCCTGCTGGGAATCATTGGCGGCGCGCTGTTCTACGGCGATGCCGTGATCACCCCCGCGGTATCCGTGCTGTCGGCGGTCGAGGGCATGACCGTCGTCACCTCGGCGTTCGAGCCATATGCCGTGCCGGTGACCGCGCTCATCCTGGTGTTGCTGTTCGCGGTGCAGTCGCGCGGCACGGCAAGCGTGGCGGCTTTCTTCGGGCCTGCGATGTGTGTCTGGTTTGCGGCGATTGCGGTCGCGGCCATTCCCCGCGTCGTCGAGCATCCGTATGTGCTGCTGGCGTTCAATCCGCTCTATGCCGTGACCTTCATGCTGCATCATGGCGTCATCGGTTTTGTAACGCTCGGCGCCGTGTTTCTTGCCGTCACCGGTGCGGAGGCGCTGTATGCCGATCTCGGTCATTTCGGCAAACGTCCGATCCGCACGGCGTGGCTGGTGTTGGTATTGCCGGCGCTCGCGTTGAACTATCTGGGGCAGGGCGCGCTGCTGCTGGCCAATCCCAAGGCCATCGAGAATCCCTTCTTCCTGATGTTTCCGCCATGGGCGCTGCTGCCGATGGTTGTGCTTGCGACCGCGGCGACCGTGATCGCCAGCCAGGCCGTGATTACCGGCGCCTATTCGCTGACGCGGCAAGCGATCCAGCTTGGTCTGCTGCCGCGCTTTGAAATCCGGCACACATCGGAAGCGCATTCAGGCCAGATTTACATTCCGCGCGTCAACACGCTGCTGCTGGTATTCGTGGTGCTGCTGGTGTTCCTGTTCCGCTCGTCGAGTGCATTGGCGTCGGCCTACGGCATTGCAGTTACGGGGACGATGGTGGTGACGGCGCTGATGGGCTTCGTGGTGATCTGGAAGGTCTGGCGCTGGTCGATGATTGCTGCGGCCGCATTGATCGCGCCGTTCCTGTTCCTCGACTTGACGTTCCTCGCCGCCAACCTGCTGAAGGTGTTCGAAGGCGGCTGGGTCCCGCTGGTACTCGGTGGGCTGGTGATGCTGCTGATGATGACCTGGCGGCGCGGCAGCCGGTTGCTGTTCGAGAAATCGCGCAAGCTGGAATTTCCGCTGCTCGATCTCGTCGCCATGCTGGAGAAGCGTCCGCCGCAACGGGTGCCGGGCACTGCGGTGTTCCTGACCAGCGATCCGACCAGCGCGCCGACGGCGCTGATGCATAGCCTGAAACACTATAAAGTGTTGCACGAGAAGAATGTTATTCTCACCATTCAGATCGCGCGTTCGCCGCGCGTCGATCCGGCCGAGCGGGTGCGGCTGGAGGAAATCAGCGCTACTTTTTCCAAGGTGACGTTGAAGTTCGGCTTCATGGAATCGCCCAACGTGCCGAAGGCGCTGGCCATCGCGCGCAAGCTTGGCTGGCAGTTCGATATCATGTCGACCTCGTTCTTCCTGTCGCGACGGGCGCTGAAACCGGCCGCCAATTCGGACATGCCGCGCTGGCAGGATCATCTGTTCATTGCGCTCAGCCGCACGGCCAATGACGCCACCGACTACTTCCAGATTCCGACCGGCCGGGCGGTCGAGGTGGGCACTCAGGTCGCGATCTGACGGCCTCGTCAAATCTCGCTTCTGACGCTTGATTTTCCCTGCGCCAAGGGCGAGTTTGGCGGCCGCGCGCGGCGCGCTTACGGGACAAGCGTTGGGAGAACGACCGGTGACAGGGCAGAATTTCAAGGTGCAAGATCTGACGCCGGAAGACGTCGCTCGCGGGGTCGAGGAGGGGCGTTATCTGCTACTGGACGTTCGCGAGCCGAACGAGGTCGCGGTGGAGGCCTATCCCGATGCGGTAGTGCTGCCGCTCTCCACGTTCGATCCGGCCGACATTCCCGACCTGCAGGGCAAGGACCTGGTGTTCGCATGTCGTTCGGGCAATCGCTCGGCGAAGATCTCAATGGCCGTGCAGGCTGCCGGGCTTCCGTACGACAAGCATCTGGCGGGCGGCATCATCGCCTGGAAGGCTGCCGGACTGCCGACCCGGACGGGTGGCTAAGTCCATTATGAATCAGGTCTTCGCTAATCTTCCCGTCACCGTGTTCGAGGCGATGTCGCAACTGGCGCGCGACAACAACGCCATCAATCTGGGTCAGGGCTTTCCCGATGCGCCGGGGCCGGAGGACATCCGCCGCGCGGCCGCCGATGCCGTGGTGGACGGTTACAATCAATATCCTTCGATGATGGGCATTCCGGAATTGCGGCAGGCCATCGCGACGCATTATGCGCATTGGCATCACCTGACGCTCGACCCGATGACCGAAGTGATGGTGACGTCGGGCGGCACCGAAGCGCTGACCAGTTCGATCCTCGCCGTCGTCGAGCCCGGCGATGAAGTTGTGGTGTTTCAGCCGGTATACGATTCCTATCTGCCGATCATTCGACAGGCTGGCGGCATTCCGCGGCTGGTTCGGCTGGAGCCGCCGCATTGGCGCCTGACCGAGGAGGCGCTGCGCAAGGTCTTCAACCACAAGACCAGGGCGGTGTTGTTCAACAATCCGCTCAATCCGGCGGCGGTGGTGTATCCGCGCGAAGACCTCGAATTGCTGGCGCGGTTCTGTCAGGAATTCGACACCATCGCGATCTGCGACGAGGTATGGGAGCATGTGATCTTCGACGATCGCAAGCATATCCCGCTGATCTCGATTCCGGGCATGCGCGATCGCACCATCAAGGTGGGTTCGGCCGGCAAGATTTTCGGGCTGACCGGCTGGAAGATCGGTTTCGTATGCGCTGCGCCGCCGTTGCTGCGCGTGGCGGCCAAGGTGCATCAGTTCTTGACCTTCACCACGGCACCCAACCTGCAGGTCGCGGTCGCTTACGGACTTGGCAAGACGGATGACTACTTTTTCGACATGCGCAAGGAACTGGCGCGCAGCCGCGACCGGCTGACGAAAGGGCTGGAAAGCCTTGGCTTCCCGGTGCTCCCCTCGCAAGGCACCTATTTCCTCACCGTCGATCTGTCGCCGCTTGGGTTGAACGAAACCGATGAAGCGTTCTGCCGCCGGATCGTCACCGAATATAAAGTCGCGGCGATTCCGGTATCGGCCTTCTATGAGGAGGACCCGGTCACGTCGGTGGTGCGATTCTGTTTCTCGAAGAAGGATGCGACGCTCGATGCCGCGCTGGAACGGCTGGCGCACGCGGTTCGTCGTTAGGTTTGCAAGACGGAGGTGTAATTGGCGGCACGTTACGCGGTGCGATGGTTTGCAGGATTGGCTCTGGCGATCACAAGTGCCACGGTTGCCCATGCGCAGCAGCGCACCGTCAATTTCTACAACTGGTCGAACTATATCGCGCCCGGCGTGCTGGACGATTTCACCAAGGAAACCGGCATCAAGGTCGTCTACGACACCTTCGACGCCAACGAGACCCTCGAGACGCGATTGCTGGCCGGAAAGTCCGGTTACGATCTCGTGGTGCCGAGCGCATATTTCCTTCAGCGGCAGATCGGCGCGGGAATTTTTCAGAAACTCGACAAGACGAAGCTGCCGAATCTTTCCAACGCCTGGCCCGAGGTAACGGCGAAGCTCGCGATCTACGATCCCGGCAACGTCTATGCCGTCAACTACATGTGGGGCACAACGGGCATCGGCTACAACGTCAAGGCCGTTCAGAAGGTGCTTGGCGCCGATGCCAAGATCGATTCCCTGGTCGATTCCTGGGCCATGGTGTTCGATCCCGCAAACATCGCGAAGCTCAAGGACTGCGGCGTGCAGATGCTGGACTCGGCCGATGACATCCTGCCGGCGGCGCTGAATTATCTCGGGCTCGATCCCAACTCCACCAGGCAGGCCGATCTCGACAAGGCCGCAGAGGTGATCAGCAAGATCCGACCCTTCGTGCGCAAGTTTCATTCCTCCGAATATCTCAATGCGCTGGCGACCGGTGAAATCTGCCTCGTGGTGGGGTGGTCCGGCGATATCAAGCAGGCACAGAAGCGTGCGATGGAAGCCAACAACGGCGTCGAGATCGGCTATGCGATTCCGAAAGAGGGCGCGCAGATGTTCTTCGACAACCTCTCGATTCCGGCGGATGCGAAGAACCTTGCCGAGGCCTATGAGCTGATCAATTATCTGCTGCGCCCTGAAGTGGCGGCGAAGAATTCGAGTTTCCTGTCTTATGCCAACGGCAATCTTGCGAGTCAGAAGCTGATCGATCCGAAGGTCTTCGACGACAAGACGGTCTATCCGGATCAAGCGACGATGAGCCGATTGTTCGTCATCACCGCACGCGATCAGGCGACGCAGCGGATCATCAACCGGTTGTGGACGCGGGTGAAGACCGGCCGGTGATGGCTACCGCCAGCGGCGGTGGAGCCACAGCCATTGCTCGGGATATTCGCGAATCCAGCCCTCGATCACCGAGGTAACGGCCTGCATCGTGCCTTGCACGTCGATCTCGCCATTCGCGGTGCGGACCGGCGGGATTTCCTCCGACAGTTCGGCGCGGAAGCGGTGGCCGGGCAGGCGGACGATACGCACGCCGTGGATCGGGCAATCGATCTGGCGTAGCAGGCGCGCTAGCGTCGGGTTGGCCTTCGTCTTGCGGCCGAAGAAGGTTACTTCGACGCCGTTGCCGAGATACTGATCGACCAACATGGCGGCGTGCTGGCCGTTCTGCAGTGCCTGCGCCAGCTTGATCGGTGCGTCGCGGCCTGAGGGAATGAGCGTACCCATGTTGACGGAGCGCATCTGTTCGATGGTGCGGCCGGCGGATTCGATATTCGGCCGGCGAAACAGCACCGCCGTGTCGAGCCCGTGGGCGACGGCTGCCAGTGCAGGCAATTCCCAATTGGCGAGATGACTGGCGAAGATCAGCGCCGGCTTGCCATCCAGCCGTAACTGGTGAAACAGGTCGCGGGTACGTTCCGGGATTTCGATGCGGCCGCGCTCCGGATGGGCTTCATCGTGATCCCAGATGTGATCGATATGGGCAAACTCTGCAGCCATCCGCCCGAGATTGTCCCATACGCCGGCGAGAATTTTCTCGATCTCCTCCGGCGACTTCTCCGGAAATGCTGCGGTGAGGTTGGCGCGGCCGATGCGTTGCTCGCGAAATAGCGGACCGATGAGTTGAGCAACACGACTGAACAGGTTCGCGGTCTTGATCGGATCGAAATAGCGGGTGGTGCGTAGCAGACCGACCGTGAGTGCGCCGACGGTTGCCGAGGCGATCGGCTTGGTGGCGTCGCGCAGACCGGCCTTGGCGCGGAGCAGGAGGCGGCGCATCAGATGTTCACGACGATTTCGCCGGGCAGGCGAGGGGCACCGGCCATCACCGATTGGCGATCAACGATAGCAGTGAGCGCGCGCATGGTGAGCGTTCCGGCGACAGGCGTATGAATTCAAGGACGGCGTATCGCCGGTTGGCGACAGGGCGTCAACCGGAGATACCGTGGTTCGATCAGATTGGCTCGCCGGTGATGATCAGCGAGGCATTCTGACCGCCGAAACCGAACGAATTTGACATCACCGTGGTGACGCGCGCATCCCGCGCCTTGTTCGGAACCACGTCGAACGGGATCGACGGGTCGGGAACGTCGTAATTGATCGTCGGCGGAATGCGCTGATGTTCGAGCGTCAGCAATGAGAACACTGCTTCGACTGCGCCGGCGGCCGAGAGCGTGTGACCGACCATCGACTTGTTCGACGACACTGGAACCTCACTGGCGCGTTCACCGAACACGGTGGAGATACCGAGATACTCCATCTTGTCGTTTTCCGGCGTGCCGGTGCCGTGTGCATTGATGTAGTCGATCTGCTCGGCGGTGACACCGGCATCCGCAAGTGCATTGCGCACGCAGCCGATGATCGGCTTGCCGTCCGGGCTGGAGCGGGTGCGATGGAACGAATCCGCCAGCTCGCCGCATCCGGCCAGTACGCCGAGAATGCGCGCGCCGCGCGCCGTCGCGGATTCGAGACTCTCCAGCACCAGCGCACCGGCGCCTTCGGCCATCACGAAGCCGTCGCGGTTCTTGGCGAACGGTTTCACCGCCGAGGAAGGCGGATCGTTCTGTGTCGACAAGGCCGACAGCAGCGAAAAGCGGATCAAGGCTTCGGGATTCACCGAGCCGTCGGTCGCGACACACAGCGCTGCGTCGGCCTCGCCGCGGCGAATGGCTTCGACGCCGAGCTGGATTGCGGTCGCACCGGATGCACAAGCGGTCGACAGCGAGATCGGCGAGCCCTTGGTGCCGAAGGTTTCTGCGAGGTGATCCGCGACCGACCCGAACAGAAACCGTCGGTGATAGGGCGCGAACTTGCCGCCGCCGGAGACGCGCAGCATCTCGTCGTAATTGATCTCGGTCTGATTGCCGATGGCACGGCCGAGTTCCTGACGCTGCGGCCATTCGACTTCGACGGGCGCGACTGCGAGGAAGAGAGGGCCGGGAAAATCGCCCTTGGTGCCGAGATTGGACTGTGCGACGGCTTCCTCGGTGGCGAGGTCTGCCAGCCGCTCGGAAAGATCGGTGGAGGAGAACGGCTCGACGGACACGAAGTCGATCGATCCGGCCATGGTCGTCTTGAGGCCGTCGGTCGGGAAACGCGTGATAGTGCGGATGCCGGACTCGCCTGCCGAGAGCTGGGCCCAGTTGTCGGCTTTGCCGGTCCCGAGCGATGTCACGACGCCCATGCCGGTGACGACGACGATCGGCCGGCCGAATTTATCGCGGGTTGCTGACATATGTGCTCCGTCGGTCGCTTCGGCATCCATGCAGATGCCGCTCAAACATTATATCGACGCGTCTCGTTGACGCGAACGGCTATCCGCCGCGTGATCCGACGTTCAGCGGGGCGCTTCGACCAGCGCCATGCCTTCGCCGCGCCAATGACCGGCCCCGATCACGACAATCTGGGATGGCGCCTTGGCGGTTTCAATCTCCAGTCCGCTCGTATCGTTCGGTGGAAACAGCTTGCCGCGGGAGATCGACAGCGCCGCCAGTGCGAGCCCGAGCGGAAACTGGGTCTCCAGCGCATGTCCGAACGTTGTGCCGGTCGCGCGGACGGCAGCTTCCGGATGTGCGGCCAGAAACGCACGCTCTTCCGACGTGACGGGTTCCGCGCCCGTAGCGCCGGTGATGATGGCTGCACTGTCGTCAAGCTTGCCGAGTTTCGACCATAGCTTGTTGAGCGTCGCGGTGACGTCGCCCGGATTCTTGCGGGCGGCGCGATCGGCCACCACGTTGGAGAGGCGGGCATAAGGTTTGGCGCCGCGCGCTTCCGCATGCTTGCGGGACTCGATGACCAGGAACGCGCCGCCGGAGCCAAGCGCAAAACCGCTTTGCTCGCCGCGTGCCCACACCGGCGCGTACTTGTTCTTCAGGTTGAAGTCGCCGAATTCGTAGAGGACCAGCAGATCCTTGCGCTCGCCGTTATGCGCTGCGCCGACAAGCGCAATGTCGCTCTGGCCGGCGGCGATGCGCGCCAGCGCGATGCGCGCTGCGTCGACGCCCGCGGCTTCTTCGCCCATGAAGGTGCGCGACGAGCCGGTCACGCCGTGGACGATGGCGATGTTGCCTGCGAGCAGGTTGGAGAGCTGGGCCAGAAAGAGCGTCGGCCGCAAATCGCTCATCAGCCGCTCGTTGAGAAAGCCCGGCGCGGCGTTGCCTTTGGCCTCGGCGTTCAGGATCGCCGAATCGACAGCCAGATCGCGCTCGCCACCGCCGGCGGCGACGATCATGTCCATGCGGGCCAAGATATCCTTGTTGCCCTTGATGCCCGCGGAATCCAGCGCCAGCCCGGCCGCATAGGTGCCGATCCGTTGCCAGGCTTCCATCTGGCGCTGATCGCCTTTTTTCGGAATTTGCGCGTCGAAGCTGACGGGCGCGAGCGGATGCACCACATAAGGCGCAAAGCCCTTCTCATCCACATTGACGCGCTGTTGGTTCAACCCATCCCAGTTCGCATCAAGTCCTTCTCCGAGCGAGGTTGCGAGGCCGATGCCGGTAATCCAGGCTTCGGTAGCGGACTCGTTCGGTCGACTTGAATCAGTCATGCGGCATGGCCTGTTCTGGATAGCCGATGCGCTTGGCCATGGTTTCCATGTGGCCGCGCAGGTCGGCATTGGGGAAGGGAACGTGGCCGAAGGTGATCGTGGCGTTGCACCTCGGCTTGCCGTCGACGCTGACTTTGGCTTTCGTAATTGCGAAACCCGAGCCTTCGTGGAGCACGCTGGCCTCGATCTTCAGCAATTCGCCCGGCGTCACGAACACGCGCATCTTGGCTTCCTTGACGGCGCCAAGAAAGGGCATGCGCTCGAAGTTCATGAGCGCAATCAGCAACCAGCCGGACGTCTGCGCCATCGCCTCGATCAGGAGGACGCCGGGCATCAGGGGATAGCCGGGAAAGTGTCCTTCGAAGATCGTGCTGTGCTGCGGCACCTGCGCCTCGACCACGATGGTTTTGGCATCGATGTCGAGGTCGATAATGCGGTCGATCAGATGGAAATACGCGAGATCCATGGGGCGGCGGCTACGCCCCCTTGGCGGCGACCAACTCGTCGATTCGCGCGCTCAGGTTCTTCAGCACAAAATACTGTTCGGTAGTGGCCTTGCCGTCGTTGACTTCCTGGGTCCACTTCTCAAGCGGGAGCTTGATGCCAAACGCTTTATCGATCGCGAAGGCGATATCGAGGAAGTCCAGGCTGTCGATTCCCAGATCGTCGATGGCATGGCTTTCCGGCGTGATCGTATCGCGCGGGATGTCGCAGGTTTCCGCAATGATGGTGGCAACCTGATCGAATGTGGATGACATCATTAAGCCCTTGATAGATTGAAGGTAAATGCGGGAACGGCATGAGAGGAGGAGGCTCAGCTCCGAATATGCCCCGCCGCCTTGCAGAGTCGTTTGCCCGTATATCGGAGCGCCGCCAGGAGTTCAATGGTCGCGGATGCAGCTCTGTTCCTGTTTTGGACGTCTTTCGGCGGCGAGAGGGAGTTGCCTCAGGAATGGGGTTCGGTGATCGGAGCGCAATTTCTGCGGCCCATCAGGATGCAATCCTGGGTTTTCCGCATGTCCGCGATACTCACGGCCAGCCAGATCCCGACGGCCGTCAGGGCAACCGTAAAGGCGAGAGCGGCAGCGTTGGCCCACATCCGATGGCGGAAATCGTCAGGTTCGGCCGAACGGTTGTCATGGGCGGACGCGTTCTCTCCCGATCGGCTGTGAAGTGCCGCTGTCGTTTCCGAGGTGCGCGGTTGGAATTTCACCACCTCTGCCGGGCCGTTGGTCGGCGTTGGCGTCTGGATTTTCATTTCAGCTTTTACACTTCCAGATTGGATTGACGTCGCCCTCGCATCGTCGCAGCCCGGTCAGAATGCAGTTGCGGCGGTATTCTTCTCCGACCCTCTCCCACGCGCACTTGAGTTGATGGCCGTCGCTATCGTGCCATAATTCGACCGGTTCCGGCGCTCTATATCAATCACTTCCACGGGAGCTATCAATGGCCAATACGCGCGAGCCGATCCTACATCCGATTCCGATCATGTCGTTGCGGCCAACGCAGATGACCGTAGGCATGCGGGAAGTGGAGGAAAAGCGCCTCCGATGGCGTGCGCACAAATCCAAGAAGAAACAGGCAGAATTGCTGGGGAAGCACATGATCCCGGTCGTGCTGGGTCCCGATCAACGGCATTACGTTATCGACCATCACCATCTCGCCCGCGCGCTGCATGACGAAGGCGTCAAGGATATCCTCGTCACCATCATTGCCGATTTGACCATGGTCGATCGCGACGCGTTCTGGGGTGTGCTGGACAATCGACGCTGGGTCTATCCGTACGATGTCAAAGGCGAGCGTCGGCGGTTCAAGGACATTCCGAAATCGGTCGCCGATCTCAAGGACGATCCCTTCCGGAGCCTCGCGGGCGAACTGCGCCGCGCGGGTGGCTTTGCCAAGGACACCACGCCATTCAGCGAATTCCTGTGGGCCGATTATCTGCGCCGCAGACTTTCGCGCAAAGTCGTCGACGGCGACTTCGAAAAGGCGGTCGAGAAAGCGCTCGACCTGGCGCGAAACAAGGATGCCGTCTATTTGCCCGGCTGGTGCGGGCCGGCGTCCGACGACTGATGTGAATCGCCATCGCGCATCCGATGAAACCAGCGCTCGACCGGTCTTCCCAACGATAGCAGCAAAGCCGCGAAAACGCCGGCGACCAGCACGAGGTGCCATTTGCCGGCGCCGCACACGATACCTATGCATGCGGTAAACCAGACGCAGGCGGCACTGGTGAGGCCATGCACCCGTTTGCCTGCCTCGCGATGGACGATGACGCCGGCACCAAGGAATCCAATTCCGGTCAGGATGCCTTGAACGACGCGACTGGTGGCGTCGGAAATTTCGGCGTGGGCAATTCCGGCGTCCGACAGCAGAACCACGACTGCCGTGGAAAGCCCGACCAGTCCGAGCGTGCGGACGCCGATCGGCTTGCCGTGCAGATCGCGGTTGAGCCCGACGGCTCCTGCAGCCAGCATCGCGATGCCCAGGCGCAGGACGATTTCGGTCAGATCGATGTCCACGATAATGAGACTCGGTTGCTGGGTCAGTTCTTGGGCACGCGGCCCATCAGATAGAATTCGTCATTCGGCCGCATGTTGGTGACGTTGGCCATCCGGTTCGACAGCCCGAAGAAAGCGGACACCGCGGCGATATCCCAAATGTCGTCGTTGCTGAAACCGTGACGGCTGAGATCGGCAAAATCGTGCTCCGACACCTTCTGCGCCTCCGCGCTGACCTTCATGGCGAAGTCGAGCATGGCCTTCTGGCGCGGCGTAATATCGGCCTTGCGGTAGTTGGAGGCGATCTGATCGGCGATCAGAGGGTTCTTGGCACGGATGCGCAGGATGGCGCCGTGCGCGACCACGCAATATTGGCACTGATTGGCGCTGCTGGTGGCGACCACGATCATTTCGCGCTCGGCCTTGCTGAGACCGCTCTCCTTATCCATCAGCGCGTCGTGGTAGGCGAAGAAGGCGCGAAATTCGTCGGGACGATACGCCAGCGTCAAGAACACATTCGGGACGAAGCCGGACTTTTCCTGTACTTCGAGAATGCGCGCGCGGATGTCGTCCGGCAGCTTGCTGAGAGAGGGGATCGGGAAGCGGCTATTGGTCGACGGCGTCATTGCGAAGCCCTTTAAGGTTGGCATTTTCTGGGTTGATTTGAGCATAAGGATTTTCGTCAGAATAGCGCGAATAATTCGATCGTTTCTCCGGAAATTTCACAGCGCATCCGCGCCCCATGGCGAGACCTGGCGTCGTTCTGCGAGGAAGTTTCGCAGGGCGGTTACCCGGGCGTCGGGCGCCCGCGTTTCGGCAAAGATCATGCAGAACGACAGTTTGCTCTTGTAGGTGAGTGGCAACGGCTTGATGAGGCGGTGCAGACGGACGTCGTCTTCCACCAGGCAGCCAACGCCCATCGCGATGCCGACACCTTCGATCGCGGCCTGATACGAGAGGTTGAGACTTTCGAAGGTCGGCCCGGATTTGGCGGTCGCCAGTTCGTCAAGCCCGGCGGCGCGCAACCAGCGCGGCCAGTCGTTCGGGCGAGACGAGGTGTGGATCAGCGTGTGATTCCGGAGATCGGCCGGCTTTCGGATTTTCGGCGTGTGCCGGGGACTGCAAACCGGGAAGATCTCGAGCGGCGCGAGGACGATGGTGTCCTTCCCAAATTGATGAGGAAACGTCAGCCGCACGACGGCGTCGAAGCCGTCATGACGCGGGTCGATCTGTTCCAGCGATGTGGTGAGTTGCAGATCGATGTCCGGATGCCGATCCGAGAATTCACGCCACAATGGAATGAGCCAGCGCAGGGCGAACGTCGGATAGGCGCAGATGCGCAGCGGCTGATGCTGGCGGCCGGCGCGAATTCTGTCCGAAGCCAGAGCAAGGTTGTCGAGGATGCGCGCAATATCGGCAGCGTAGGTCTTGCCGACCTCGGTCAGTTTTACGGCGCGGCTGTTGCGTTCGAACAGGGTCACGCCGAGGTCCGCTTCAAGTTGCTGGATCTGGCGGCTGACGGCACCGGGCGTCAGGCCCAATTCGTTTGCTGCCTGAGCAAAATGCAACCGTCGCGCAGCCGCATCGAAAGCGCGCAAGGTGGACAGGGACGGAATACGGCGCATCGCGGCGATCTTTATTGTTGAATTTAAATCAACAGTAGCTGCGCAGAACTCGTTTGTCACGGGGGAGGCTGGCGGGCAGGGTGATCATAAGAAAATCAGGAGGAATACATGAATATGATCGCCCCTCGGCAAGACTGGAAAGAGAAATCCAGCTCCGATCTGATCGCTCGCGATTGTGAAAATCTCAATTTCTGGCAGATCGATCGTTCCATTCGCGATCTGCTCGAACTCTATCTTGCGCCGGAGGCGTTCGCACATTTTGCGCCGCATCTCGATCGGCTCGGCGCACTGAGTGGCGGCCTTCTCAATGAGCTGGCGATGACCGCTGACAAGCACGCACCTGTCTTGCACCATCGTGACCGGTTCGGGCGTGACAAGGACTGGGTCGAGTATCATCCCGCCTATAGCCGCATGGAGGAATTCGCCTATGGCGAGTTCGGCATGCACGCGATGTCGCGGCGCGCAGGCGTTCTCGATTGGCCGGATATCGTGCCGCCGCTCGTCAAATACGCTTTCAATTACCTTTTCGTGCAGTCGGAATTCGGGCTGCTGTGTCCGGTATCGGCTACCGACACCTGCGCGCTGTTGATCCAGAACTATGCGAGCGAGGAACTGAAGCAGCGCTACCTGCCTGGAATGTTGACGCAGGATATGGACGACTTGTTGCGCGGTGCGCAGTTCATGACCGAAAAGGCGGGAGGATCGGACGTATCGGGCAATGGGCTAACGGCGCGCCGCTCCGGCGACCACTGGGAGTTGTGGGGCGACAAGTGGTTTTGCTCCTGTGCCGATTCCGAAGTCGTGCTGTTGCTTGCGCGTTGCGAGGACGCACCGGCGGGCAATGCCGGGTTGTCGCTGTTCCTGATGCCACGTACGCTCGACGACGGAACGCGCAACCGCTACCGGCTGGTGCGCCTCAAGGACAAGCTGGGCTCACGCTCGATGGCGTCTGGTGAGGCCATCATGGAGGGAGCGCAAGCGTTTCTGCTTGGCGAACCCGGACGTGGTCTCAAGCAGATGATGGACCAGGTCAATCTTTGCCGTCTCTCCCATGGATTCCGTGCCGCGGGAATGATGCGGCGGTGCCTTAACGAATCTCTTCAAGTCGCCAATAGCCGCGTCACCTTCGGGCGCAAGGTGGTGGACCATGCTCTTGCAAGGCGGCAATTGCTCAAGCTGATGTTACCGGCGGAGCAGGCGCTTTCGGTCGGAGCGGCGGCCGCAATGGCACTGGCCGACGGCCATTCGGAGACGTTGCGCATTCTGACGCCGCTCGTGAAGTACCGTGCTTGCCGCGACAACGTGAAGGTGGCGACGGGCGCCATGGAAATGCGCGGCGGCAACGGCTTCATCGAAGACTGGAGCAATGCCAAGCTGGTGCGCGATGCGCATCTCGGCGTGCTTTGGGAAGGGACCAGCAGCGTCAATGCGATCGATATCGTTCGTCGCGCTGTCGGCAAGGAGCGTGCGCACCTCGCGCTTGCAAAGGACCTCCACGCACGGCTGGACGCCAATGCGATCCCGGGACAATTCCGCGGCGAACTGAATGTGCTGGTCGACCGCGCCGTCGAATTCGCCGACAAGGTCGCGGCCGACCCCTCAGCGGAATCGTCGTACCGGAAAGCCGCGTCGGCGCTGTATCACGTCACCAGCGCCGCGCTGATGGCGAGCGAAGGGGCCCGGCTTGGCGCCGCCGGCAAGGACGCCCGCCGATTGCTGCTGGCACGCCTCGTGATCGACCATCGCCTCGAACGCGACGACCCGTTCCGTATTTCGAATGCCGATCGGGAAGCGCATGTGTTCGCCTGCCTGCAGAGCGAGGATGCGGTTTCGCTCGAAAGCGTTTCCAAGTTGCTCGCGGCCTGAATATTTGAATGCATATTGGGTCGTTGCCGAAAGCGGACGCTAGCGTGATGGCGGAAGATTTCCGCCTAGCGCAACGGCTTCTTCAGCAGCGAGAAGCGGTCTGGATCGAGGCCGAGCGAGGGCTGCAGCAACGGGGCGTCGGTGGTCCGGGGCGTCGGCCGTTCGATCTGACCGTGCTCGGACATCGCGTCGCGGTGCGAGGTGGCACCGCGCCAGCGTTCCAGCACCGAACCGACGAAATGCGCGTCGTGTCCCCTGACGGTTGACGGCGTCGTTGCGATCGTCGCCTCGCTACGCGGCAACTGGTGCGCCGGCACTTCCTTGAAACGCAGCCGTGTCGGCAAGGCGACGCCTTCGCCGAAGGCCAGCACTTCGCGTGTTCCGAGCGAGGGAACGAACGACAGCAGATTGGCTGCAGCATCCGACACCGCGGATCGCAACAACGATTGGTCGCGATCGTTGGCGAGCCGCATGGTGAACAGCGTGCTGCATTGGGAGATGATGGTCGCGTCGAGCTCGGCCGGGCGTTGCGTCACCAACCCGAGATAGACGCCGTATTTGCGGCCTTCCTTGGCGATGCGCGAGACGGCCTTGCGCGTCGGTCCGAACCCGATGCTGCGGTCTGCCGAGGCATAGCGATGGGCTTCCTCGCAAACGAACAGGAGCGGCGAAACACCATCGCTCCAGAGACCGAAATCGAACGCCATGCGGCACAGCACCGACACCACGGAGTCGACCACCTCGGCGGGAAAGCCGGCAAGCTGCATCACCGTCATGGGGCGGCCGTTGGCCGGGAGGCGAAATAGATGGCTGATGACCTCCGCCATGGTGTCGCCGCCGACATTGGCGTTCTCGAACATGAAGGCGTAGCGCGGATCGTTCCGAACGGTTTCGATGCGCGAGATCAGCTTGTGATAGACGATGCGGGAGGAACGGTTTTCCAGCCGGCCCATGCGCTCATCGATCAGCGAGATGAGATCCACCAGACGGTAGGGGACGGGCGTGTCAGCCGTATAGACGTTGGTCTTGGAATCGACTCGCTTCAGTCCCGTCCGGTCGCCGCGCTGATATTGGGTATAGACGCCTTTAGCCAGCGGAATGACTTCGGTGAGAATCTCGAGTTCTTCGGGCACGCCGGGCCGGCCGCCGAACAGGACATCGACGATCTCCTCGAAATTGAATAGCCAGAACGGCAGCTTCAGGTTTCGCGGGTTGAGCACCAGCGCGCGCTCGCCGAAGCAGCGGCCATATTCGTTGTGTACGTCGAGCAGGAAAATCCGCAAATTCGGGCGGGCCTTCAGGATTTCGTTGAGCAGCAGCGAGACGCCACTGGATTTGCCGACGCCGGTGCTGCCCAGCACGGCGAAATGCTTGCTGAGCATTTCCTCGACATCGACATAGGCGGTGACGGAGGCATCCTGCTGCAACGTGCCGATATTGACTTGGTCCGTTCCTCTCGGCGCGTAGATAGTCCGCAGCTCCTGGTTGGTAATCAGGTCGGCCGCGTCGTCGATCGCTGGATAGCTGGTGACGCCACGCCGGAAACGCTGCTGGGACTGGTCGCCGAATATTTCGCCGAGCAGGTCGACCGACGCGGTGGCGAAGTACTGATCCGACGCCGACGATTGCTCTCGCGTTACTTCGGTGATGATCGCAACGATGATGGATTGAGGGTTGCGAATGCTGATGAATCGGCCGACCGTGGCCCGGATATCCGCAGAGCTCAAACCGGATGCCGCCAATAAGCCGACGCGCGCCTGCGAACCGCGGACTGAAATAACTCGTCCAAACGACGCAGCTGGCTGCACAATCGACATACTCAAATATCCACGCGGAACGCCCGTATTTTTCCGACTATGCAAGGTGTTGTTTCAGAAACCGTTAACGATCCTGACGCTGCCGTTGGTCCGTCGCGAGCGTTACCGCGGATCACGACGCGACGATCGTGCTGCAAGCTTTCGGAGCCATCTCTCGAAATTACTTTATTTGAAATGTAAATATCTCAATTCGATAGAAGGAATTTCTCGCGTAAGAAATTTAGTTCCGGATAAAGACCCTCCAGTTCTTCAGGCGGGATTGAAGATATTCTGGAGATCGCGTCTCGGATTCAGACGTGGATAGCCGTCCGACCCGTCGCGGCTTCGCGGGATTTGTCACGATAGCAGTGTCGGGCGATCCCAAGACCGAGCGCCGCAACCGCAATCCCTGCCGGCAGGTCGATGTAGTAGTGGCCACCGACCGGAATTGCCGACATCAGCATGCCCGTATTCAGAATGAGGAACGGCCAGCGCGTCCAGCGGCAAACCCAGAAGCCGGAGGCGAGCAGCACTGCTGCTGCCGCATGAAAGCTCGGAAACGTGACCAGTCCTGCAAACGAGTGCAGGCCGATCACCGTCAGCGTGCCCGAGCGCAGTTCGGTGAGGAGTTGCGGTTGCCGCCACGCAACCGTCGCGTGAACGCTCGGAACGTCCTGTGCTGAAATGCCGAAATGGGCATATGCGCCCAAGGCGGGTGTAAAAGCGAACACCGCCATGACCAATGCCAACGTCACCATCCAGGCGAACACGAACGTATTGCTTTCGCGTTCCAGGCCCATCGCCGCATAGAGCGCGAACAACAGGACCGGTTGCCAAGTGATGCTGTCGTAGGCGAAGTTTGCCGCCGGCATCAGAAGCGAGGTTTTGGCTGTTATCGCGAATGCGACGGTAGTCCAGTCCACGCCCGGAAACAGCAAGCGATCCGCCGCGGCCAGCGTTGCATCGGCGAACGGCGCGTGACCTGTTGCAAGCAGGATGTTGACCAGAATGAAGGTCATGCAGGCTAGCCAGAAAACGGTCCAGGTCCTGAGAGCGAGGGCGACCCGTAGGAAATTTGAAATGTGTGCAAACCTCGCAACCAGACACACCACCACGGCGAATGCGGTGAGGATCACGAATTCCTTGGAGACGAGTGAAAGTCCGCGCGCGGGAAATCCTACAGCAAGAAATATCCATAGGGCGCCGAGCAGCGGATAGGCGGGCGATGCAATTCGACCAACGAACATCGCCAGTCGATGCCCGGGAGGTAGCGACGGCGCTGCTTTCGTCTCCATGAGCTCTTCCCACTAACCCACGGGCTATAGCAATGCGCGGTAAATTCGGAGTAACTGGAAGCTGCTCATTTTCAGCTTTTCTGCTACGGTTGGTCAGTTTCCACTCATTGGCGTATCCGCATGCGCTCGTGGCTCCGGACTGCCTAACCTTGCTCTTGCAAATAGGCAGCGGCACACCTAAAAGAGCGTGCGAACGGGGTTCTTAATCCTGCTTCTATCTGACGTAAAGAATGGCGATTAAGTCATTGTTTCAGTTGGGGAATGGTGTAACGGTAGCACGACTGACTCTGACTCAGTTAGTCTTGGTTCGAATCCAGGTTCCCCAGCCAACGTCTACTATTCTGTAAAACCTCAGTAGCAGACTGCCCTAATAGGGGCGCCGGTGTGAGGGGTTGCCCGCGATCGGACCTTCTTCGCGGTGGGCTACCCAGCAAATGCTCACGATTAAAGCGGACGTCTTGCTCAGCCTCCGATCGGCGCTTCCGAAATTTCCGGATTGGATCAATATTCGCGAGTCATCTGTATCGACAGGTGATCCTATGCCATCGATACCGTCGATTCTCTCGGACAACCCGTCTGCATGCGAGACACGATCTCTCCTTATGAAGTTTTGACCGTCGAACAATGCGCGTCGGCTCCTTCGCTCGATTGGGCCTACACGTCCGCGATGCGACTGCTGCAGCAACCGGTCGATGCTGCGATATCGTCCATTCTCGAAGATCTGGGGCGGGCGTCAGCGGCGGATCGCGCCTGGACGTTCGAATACGACGCCGACCTGCTTCGATTCCACAATACCCATGAGTGGAGCCGGCGGGGGATCGCCTCTTTCGTGGAAGACCTTCAAGGTACGGGCGGCCCGATCTTCCCAGGAATTGTCTTCGCTGATTTATCTTCGCCCGCGCGGCGGCGTGCGTGGCGTGGAGGCGAGTGCGATCGTCGGATTGCGGTCGGCCCGTAACTATACCGAGGTCTGGCTCTCGGACGGTTCGATGGTGTTCGACTTGCGCTCCCTGGGGATATGGTCCGGGCTGCTTTCCAAATCGTCGTTCCTGAGAGTTCATCGCACCGCGATCGTCAATCTCTCGCATGTCCGTCAGGTCAACCAGCGAAACATCGACAAGTGGGACCTGACCTTGCGCAATCTGGAGCGCGCGTGGCCGATATCGCGCACCTGCCGCAAAGAGTTGCGAACCCGTCTGGGGATTTGACGCGGCCGACAAGAATCGTTGCCAAATCGATACTATCCGTCTGACACTTTCTGCGAATTCGCCGTTCGTCACACCGGAATGGCGGTTCGTCCATTTCTCATTGCCAATCGTGCACCCGAAAACGATGTTTCGCTGCGATGTTCTGTCGCAGGAATCATGGGGTTGAGGCGCGATGGCTCGGGATGTGCGGCGCTCACGATCGGCGATTGTCCGCCGGCGTGACGCAAGACCTGCATTTGTGGGACTGGCCGTTCTTGCGGGAGCGATGGTTGAAGGCTGGAGCGTAAATCCTGCAGCGGCGGGATGTGTCTCTCGCTCCAATCCCGGCGGAATTTTCGACGATTGCAGCGGTGCGCGCGGCCAGGATGCCGGCACCGGCTCCAACAATGGCGATAACGGCACGCGCGGCGGGGATGGAACGCAGCAGACGAATTACGGTCTCACGGCAGGAGGACTGACCAACAATTCGTCGACCACAGCCGCGTTTCAGATGTTTACCTCCGGCGGGGACGGCGGCAACGGCAAGGATTGGCGCTCGAACCCAAACCATTGGGGCGGCAGCGGAGGCAATGCTGCCGCGATCGGATTCACCCTGAGCGCCGGCAACACGATTACCAATCGCGGCGGCACCGCGGTGTCTCTGGTGGCCAACGGCGGCAATGCCGGCGCATACGCGACCGAGGCCGAATACGGTCAGGGCGGTAATGGCGGCAGCGTCACGGCCAATTTGAGCAATCTGACGCTGAATGCCGAAGGCAATCCGGGTGCCTCGGGTCTGTACGTCTCGGCGGCGGGCGGAGCGGGCTCCAGGGCTTACGTCGCGACGATCGATCACAATCCGCCGGGCGGCCATGGCGGCCTCGCGGGAACGATCAACGTCACGATGGCCGGCATCGTGCACTCCACGGGATACGGGATACTTCTCACGGCAACGGGCGGTCAGGGCGGCCAGGGTACCGGCAACGGCAACAACCCGTCCGGAGACGGTGGAAGTGGTGGCCCCGTCACGCTGAACTACACCAGTGGCACGATCGATGTCACAGGTCCGCAGGGCGGCATCGTTGCAGTCAGTACGGGCGGTGCGGGCGGCTCTGCCGCACCTGGACGCAGTACGCCCGGTGGTCAAGGTGCCGGAGGAGGCAGCGTCTCGATTACCAACAACGCGACGATCAACGTCAGCGTGAACTCGCAAGGCGCGGCTGCAATTTCAGCCCAGAGCTTTGGTGGCGCCGGTGGTAACGGCGGTGACGGCCGTATCCTCGGACCGACGGGAAAACCGGGCGGCGCGGGTGGCGATGGCGGGGCCGTTCAAGTCACTAACACGGGACAACTGTCGACGCTCGCCAACGGCTCGATAGGCATCGTTGCCGTATCGCAGGGCGGCCTCGGCGGATCGGGCGGAACGGACCACGGCATCATCTATTCGCACGGCGGCAAGGGCGGCAGCGGTGGCGCGGAGGCGGATGTCAGCGTCACGCATTTGGGCACGATCACTACCAAGGGCGACAACGCGACCGGCATTCTCGCGCTCAGTCTCGGTGGTGGCGGTGCGGTCGGCGGAAGCGCCTCCGGCGGTGTCGTATCCGTTGGCGGCGGCGGCGCGAACGGGGGCGACGGCGGTGAGGTCAACGTTTCGACCCAGGCCGGCGGCAGCGTGAACTTCCCCACCGCGAGTTCGATCCAGACCTACGGCAAGCAAGCCTATGCCGTCGAAGCGGAAAGCACCGGCGGAGGTGGCGGCAACGGTGGCCGCTCGTTCGCCATCGGCGCGCTGCCCTTTACCTTGAGCGTCGGCGGGAGTGGCGGCGACGGCGGCAATGGCGGGCAGGTCACGGTCAACAATTCGCAATTTCTCTCCACGAGCGGAGATCAGTCCCACGCCATCTTTGCGCAAAGCGCGGGCGGCGGCGGTGGCAATGGCGGCATTGCGAATCTCGCATCGGTTTCGGCGATCTTCAATTTTTCACTTGCCCTCGGCGGAACGGGCGGAGGCGGCGGCAACGGCGGCCAGGTCACCGTCAATAACAACACGCTTGATAGCTCGATCCTCACCACTGGCGTCGGCAGCAGCGGGATTTATGCGCAAAGCATCGGTGGCGGCGGCGGCAATGGCGGCTCGGCTCTGAGCGACCAGTTGACGCCGGCGGCGGCCGGTGCGGCGGTGGCATTCAACATGTCGCTCGGAGGAAAGAGCGGCGGCGGAGGTTCGGGCGGCGCGGTTACGGTTTCGAACGACGGAATGATCAACACCGGCGGGATGCAATCGCCGGCGATTTTCGCACAGAGCATCGGCGGCGG